>ERZ772945.90-NODE-90-length-67861-cov-10.926658_pt1 | contig 67861 bp, 45 predicted proteins | sample MGYA00511681_ERZ772945 | MGnify/ENA primary metagenome ERZ772945 (study PRJEB29015, sample SAMEA2737943) | human oral metagenome | biome: human oral; feature: human-associated habitat; material: dental | place: China | collected 2143 ...
GAACTGTATTGTTGTGCGTAAAGTCTAAAGCCGCTAAACTTGTTGCTTTTGTGAAATCTGATGCTGGGTCGGTATCAATGTGAGTGAGTGCTAACGCCTTGATATTCGCTCTTGGGGCGATATACGCTACGGAGCACTGGTTTGTACAATTCAAAGCAACTCCGAAAGGTTTATAGAAAGGGTTGTTGATAAAATATTCTATCCCTTCAACAGATTTCACCTTATCAATATCTTCAAACGGAATCATAACATTTAACATCACATTTTGTCCCGTTGCTTCCAATGCCATTGGCTTGCTGATATCGATAGATGTCTCGTTAACGAACAATTTACTGAATATTGTTTTAAGATATTTTCTAAAATATTCGTCGGGAATTTCTCTGATTGTGTTATAGGCTTTCAGTTGTCCTTCAGCGCCCATCATCTGCATGTCGACCTGTTTCTTCTCAGCTTTGCTCTCTGTGTAGAATGGCATCAAGTCTTCTACATTATATTTGGCCGTAGCCGGAAGATAGAGTTTTGCTAATGGTCTAAGAATGGTTGTCTTTACTTCATCATTCTCAACCTTTGTACTCACTAAGCCTTCAAAATCATAAATGTCATTATTTGTCAGGTCGACACCTGTGATTTGAGTAGGAAGTTTAGCAAAGTCGAACACGGGGCCATAGCCATTATTGGCGAGTTTCAACTCGTGAAGATTGGGGAACACGTCAAGCCCGGTGAGGTCTTTCAACTTTGTTCCACTTAAATCAAGCGACTGGGTGTTTTGAGCTAAGTCGTTAAGTTCCAGTTGTCCCTTCTCATTAAAGGTGAACCCTTTCGCTTTCAAAACATTTACTAACTCAGCATTTTGCAATGCCTGCGAACTAAAAGAGGGTGCATCGTTCTTGTCACTGCAAGAGAACAATGCCAATACACATAGTGCCACGAGGGACAATAAAATTGATTTCTTTTTCATGACTATAATTATATTGGTGCAAAGATAGACCTTAAAAATAGATAAAACAATACCCATTTTTTAGGATTTTTTTATAAAATAAAGTCCTATTTGACTATTCATTTCTGTAAACGTCCCCTCGTTTGAGTATAGGTTTTCCATCAATTATATTTCTATACAGCCTTAAACAAATCGTATTTTCATTTTGTTTATTTCTGTTTTTTCATTATTTTTGCACAGAAGTAATCGTATTTTAAGCCATGACAACAGGCTTTAAGAAGGAGAAGAACGTATGAAAGCATATCATTCTTTAGTCGTTTTTATCATTATTTTGGCTTGTGCAGCATTGTCGAGCATGCATAGTTATCGCAGTGCTGAACGTGAAATGGTGGCCGATATGAATCAAGCATTGAGGCAAACATTGGCAGAGAAACATGATGAGGCTATCACTTTAGACACGATTCAGGCCTATCGCAGTTATCTTCGCATAGCTGCTTTGCGCAAAAACTCTATCGTTTGTTATGCCTTAGGGGATGAAGGAAACAGACTTTCTACCCAACCTATGCGCAGGAAAGGGATGAAAGCAGACATCGAGTTTCAGGGACTTGCCAATTGTTCGATGGCTTCTGTGTTTGCCTTCTCCGACCAGCGACTACCACTTTCGTTTTCTGCAATGGCCTTGTTGTGGGCACTTTTCTCCATTGGTTACTTCAAACGTCAGCACAAAGGCATGCAAGTCTATGGTAATTTAATGTTCTCTGAGGCCGAAAATCGCTTTTATACGCTGAGTCATCAAACGGTGAAACTCACTCCGATGCAACATGCTTTGCTTCTCATGTTCTTTCAAAACCCACGCCATCAGCTTACGAAACAGCACATCTGTGAAGCCCTTTGGCCGAAGAAACCCGATGCAAGCGACACACTTTATACGCTTATCAAGCGCATCAAACCTGTGCTTGAAACCGAAGGAAGACTGAAAGTCACGTCGGAACGTGGGCGTGATTATCGGCTCGAAATAATGAAGTAGGGGATAGGTCTCCAGCGTTTCATTTCTGCTGTAACTGCTTTTGTCAGCCTGTTGTCAGACAAATGTCAGCCTTGTTATTTGTGTTTTATGATGCACTCTGCCTAACTTTGCATCATAAAATGCAAGCCAATGGAAAAACAAATCTTGTTGATTGTAGACTTATTTTGCAGTTATCGTATTGCAAATTGGAGTTTTATATTGAGTTTTCTGCGTCCTTTTATGGCTCATCCAAAGGACTTTCATACACGTTTATGTAATGCTTTGATTCGTAAAGGCATGTGGGCTCGCAATGCCGATAATGGCAAGCTGCAGATGTTGGACATTGTATGGAGATGGCATCGGAGTATGAATTATTGTGCGATGGACGGGAAATTGCGGCATGAAAACAAACAAATGTGGATATTGAAATGAAGAAACTATTGCTTTTTATATTGTTGTTTGTCGCTGCTTGTTGTGGCGTTATGTTTCTCATTGTGCCCGATCGGCGAGCACCACAACAACGATTTAAGGAGGGGATGAACTTCGAACAATTTAGTGTTTACACAGACTCCGACTTTGGTTATCAGTTTGAATATCCTTCGTTTTTACGCCAAGAATTTGTTGAAAGCTATGGATGCGGCCACGTGCAGTTTGGATATCATAGTGGCGTTGATATTGTTATGGAGTGCAAAGTGGTGCCCGAGAGTGTCTACACCTATCGAGAATGCAACTTCGTTAAACGCGGACGGCTACAAGATATGCCCGATATTGCGTTTGCTTCTCATTATATTCGGAAGGATAAACGTTGGTATGTTTTGACGCTGTTCTATCCCTTTGACTATCGTAAAGCTGTGGGTCGGATTCTTTACAAGATTCAACATTGGCAGGCTGCGCAAGCGAATGGTGAGCCACTTCAGCATATATTGCGCTCGAAAAGCAAACAAAAACATGGTGCAACGCACGAGAATCAGTGTGCGAGATGAGACAAGAAACATCGCTGTTATTTTTCGGTTGAATGAGGTTTCCTATCGCTCGGTTTTTCTAAAAAGCTTGAGAGATGATTTGATGTAAGTCACATGGGAAAGTAAAGTGCATGATTTCACGCGGTAAAGTGATGGAGATTGCGTCGTGAAATGAGGCATTTTGTGGGATGTTTTGATGCAGTTTGCAATTTGCTTTGCTGATGATGGCGAGGCGATGTGCAAAAGAGAATCACGAAAGATATCGTATGTTTAATCAGGTTATGGCTGTTTATAATCCCCTTTCCTTTGTGATGCAGACAGAGCTTTTTAGGATAAAATCTTTCGATTTATTTTGTTTTTCTCTCAAAATCACTTACTTTTGCAGCAGAGTTTGTCTGTATGTGAGAATTGTTCTCGTTCATTAGGGCGAGAAAGTTCTAACAGAAAAGACAAATCTTCGTAGTTGCCTGTTGTATATACTCAGGCAATTTATCTCGGGGTTGACTGGATTTGACGGCGAGATGAAATGGTACGTAAGCACGCGGAGCCTCGATTATTCGCTCCTTAATCAGAGTAGTCAAAAAATTAATTGGCGAAAACAATTACGCTCTCGCTGCCTAATCGAAGCATAGTAGATTACTGGCTTTATCGCGTTACAAGGTGATGCGACGAGACATCGCTCCAAGGATGTTGTTCCGAATCTAAGGGTTTAGCGGTGCAGGTAAATCGGAAATAGCGCTTGAATGCCTCGTTTCATGCGTGAAACTTTAGAGGATAAGGTCATAGTTGGTGGTCCGGGTCTTGCTATGGCACGAAAAAGAAGGCCGGAATAAACGTGTAGAAAGCGTATGGTTTCCTTGTGCGGACGTGGGTTCGAATCCCACCAGCTCCACTAAAAGTATGCTCAATGTGAGTTGATGAGCTTTTAATTGCATCAGAAAATCGTTGTAACCTATTAAAGTTACAGCGATTTTCTGTTTTTGTTTAGATTGAGATCAGTATATCTTTCATGGCTTGAAAGAGGGAGGTTGCTAAGGCTTTTCTATCCTTTTAGAATTGAAAAGAGGACGCATGAAACTTATCGTCTCACGCGTCCTCTTATGAATTAGCGTTTATTTTCAAGTGTGTAGGGCTATGCCTACATCTTGTTTTTATTTGAAAATCTTGATTTCACTCAGCGAACCAAGGTAATCTTGTACGTTAAACTCAAGCTTCAAATAACGCACCTTGACGTTCTTTGTTGCGTTGATATTATTCCATGTCTGTTCTTGGAAATTGATTTCTTCGGACAATGGTAACCACTTTTTACCATCTGTACTGCCGAATATCTTAACAGATTTCGTGTAATATTCGAATCCGGTGTGGATATACATACCAATCTTTAAGCCTTTTACGGTTGTGACATGTTTCAAATCAATAGACAAGGTGGTTGTTCCTTCAGGCATATAACCATATTGATTGGTTACGCCATCAGTGAGATTATCAATCGAACCATATTGCAATGGATTTGAAAGTGATAGGGTGAAGTCTTCACTTGGAATCTCTGTACCAGATGGACTGGTTGAAGAATGAGCGAAAGCAATGTCAACTACATTGATAGGAATCAGTATTTCTCCACCTGAAATGTAGTGTTTCTTACCCTCTTTATCATAGAATATGGCGCGCATTGGTAGCACATATTCACCTGCTTTGGTGAATTTCTCAGCGTGTTGCAATTCTATTGTAGCCTGAATTTCTTGCTGTCCTTTGGCATTTTCCTTTGTAGTGACAGTAATACCTTCAGGAGCTAACTCCTTGTTGCCATCGCTCTTGAAGATTGAATTGTCGCGTTCCAGTCCTACCTTGCAGTCTTGATCGATTGCTTTCTCTATGGCAAAATCCACATAGAGAGTGTTGGTTGAGGAATAAGTATTGCCAGATGAAGCCATCTTTACCGAAGCTCCATCACCTTCTAAGGCTACTATCCACTGCTCTTTTGGGTTGATGAGGATGTAGGCATAGTCTTGATGAGTGCCTGTTGGGCTTTTTAACTCATTGTTTGTAGGTGTGATGCGTACTGGAACTACTGTGGGACTATCCATCTTCTTGAGGCCATTCACAGTGATAGGGATGTTGAGTTGAGTCAACTCTTTGCTAATTTCAAAGATTCCTTTATTAGGGAGTGTCACCTGATCAGCTGTGGCTACCTTGTAATCCTTGTAGGTAGTAGTCAACAACGGAGCATCGGCAGCGAAGGCAACCTGTACAGTTGTGGCATTCTTTAGATTGCGACTGATGTTTGCTGTGAATGTAAATGTGTGGCTATCTTGGCCCGTAGAGATACCAGCCGCAAAATCGTTATCATACTTCTGCGTAGTAGAAGCGAAGCTAACGAGGTTGTTGCGTGGGTCTGAACCATGGAAATAACCTGCTATATCGTATTCACCATCGTAGTTATAGTCGTGACTACAGCCCGTGAAGGCTGTAGCTGCGAGTGCTAATGCGATAATATATATGTTATTTTTCATATTATTTCGTTTAATAATGAGCTTATTCCGGGAACTTTTCATCATTCCAATTGATTAGGTTTTGGTTATATTCTGTATCGTTAGTACCAGCTACATAAACCTTGATAGGGTAGTGGTTTTTCGATACATCCTTAACACCAACCTTTTTGTTCAATGGAGCATAGAACAAGAGATTAGGGTTATCTGGAGTTTCTATGTATAAGTTGTCCATCACTTGGAAGGCAGAAAGCGCTTTGTCATAAAGGCGAATCTCACGTACATAGCCTTCAAATGCACCCCAACTCATATTTAACTTGGTGAAAGTCTCAACCTTTGGCACGTCAAACTCATTGTCTAAGACGCCATTAATATAGCACTTTACGTGCTGACGATTGTATACCCATGCGATGTAATACCATTTTCCTGGTTGCAATTTAGTCTTGGCGAAGGCCTTAGGGTCATCAGTTTCACCTACCTTCATTTGCAAAGCTCCATCTGCAGTGACACGAGAGTAGAAGTCAGGTGACAATACTGCCTGGTTGTCTTTATTGCGATCAAGTTTAATTGCGTATGACATTGTCCATTCTTTCAACCCCGTGTATGGTGTTGGGAAGGTTGTTTTAAGATAGAATCCTTGCTGACGCATTGAGGTAGTATAAAGTACTCGGTCGATGGCGAATATCTTTGTTGCACTTGAACTCAATAGACGCACACCCTCAGTAGATACTAACTTCACGGGGATTGCATATTTTGTAGAGGCATCAAGGTCGCTTCCGAGCGGCTTAACATTAATGTCTATCGCACCATTTGCCACGTTAGCAGCGCCAATCGTAAGGGTTTCGGCAGACAAGCTGTAATATTTTGTCGGCAGGAGTTTATAGTTTGTGCCATTGGCAGCATTGTAATCAGCGAGTGCTTGCTCATCGATTGCAAACTTTAATACAGCTTCATCGCTTAGTTTATTAGCCACACGAGCAGTGAAAGAGCCTTTGCCGCCATTGCCATCTACTGTAAGTTTACTTAGTGGAGTGACATCAGCTCCTTCAATATATGCGGCATTAGGTAACTTATTCTCATCGCCTACATTGTCATAATCGACATTGGAACATGACCAAGTAAGGCATGCTATTGAAGCGATTCCGAAGATCTTAAATATATGTTTCATGTTGTTTGTGTTTTATTATTTTACAGCTGGGTTCATCAACTGAATGCCTTTACGCAGGTATTTATATACAGGATTGGCTGCATAATCCTTCTCCATGTGGTAGCTTCCGATACCTCCCTTACGTCCTTTCAAAGGTTGCCATGTAGCCATTCCAAGGTAAGAAGGAGCAGATTGACCATCACGTGTTGTGAAAGTAACGCCACCTGTACCTGAATGGGCTTCGAAATTCTCAGTTACAATAAGCTTTTTGGCAATTTCTTCTTCAGTTTGTTTAGAAGAGAATTGAAGTACAAGTTGAGAGAAACGATTATCTAAGTCTGCATAAGAACTGCAGTTGTAGGCTTGAAGAATATAGTAGTTGAAATATAAAGCCATATCAGCAGAGAACCAATAAGGCTCGCCATCAACGACGAGAAGTTTCTTACGACCTTCTTCTGTCTCGGCTTTCGGGCCTATACGCTTACCCATTGTGCGGATAAAGAGATTCATACGGTCATTCTTCCACATTTCTTTATTCGTGTGGAAAGGCTGGGGAATGTTAGGCTCTGCATCGAGATCAAAGCCATCTAAGTTATATTTGTAGATGGTATCACAAATGGCATTGGCATACTTTACAATGGAGGCATTGATCTTTTGCTCATCACCATCAACCCAACCCCAATACTTTTTGTTATAGGTTTCCCAAGACTCACCGGCTTTTTTCGATGATTCTGGTTGGGCAGGGGTAACACCTTTACCAATATCAAAAAGCAAAGCGCAAGCCAAAGCGCGTATGCCTTTCTCCTCTTTTGCACGTTTCAAGTCTGCTTGTTGGGCTGCAGTCAGGTTTGAAAAGCCATCCCACAACGAAACAAAGTCTGTGCTATCAGGCAGATTGTAGAGGCAACGTGATGCCGGACTCTCACCATTCCAGCCACCAAACCACCCGAAGGTGACTTGATGATCGGTATTCTTATATGCGCGAAGGTTGATTAAATAATCTTTATACGCACGTGATTGAGCACTATCTGCATTAGCCAATAGCTTATCAATATTCTTGTTTTCTACCTCAGTCCAGTCGCTACAACTTGTTGCAGTGAACAATAATGCGAGACAACCGAAAATAAAATATTTCTTCATTTGAATTTTCTTTTAGGTTACTTAATCTTTTTATCCCACCAAACACGTGTAGCACCATTGTCTGCACCATTGAGTAATTGAACGGCTTTCTTTACATTCTCCAAGTTCTTTACATACTCATCGTTAGAATATGGGATACGTGTTGGACGAAGATTACCATCAACATCACAATCGGTTGCTGTCAATACAGCTGGGAATATGTGAGGATAGCCTGTACGACGATACTCAGACCATGCTTCTTGTCCATCAGGATAGATGGCTAAGTATTTCTGAGTGATGATACGTTCAAGGTTGCGTTCGAAGTTGCTTGCACCTGTTTCCCACTTGATAGTGATAGTAGACGTAGCAGGAGTATCGTATTCTGCGTGCAGCGCATCAACGAAATTAGCAGGTACATTTGTGCTATTTGCAATGTATGTTGCTGCTTGTGAAGCGCTCAAATCATTTTCTTCAAACGAAGTTGTGATTCCTTTCTCATAGTAAGACTGAGCTGTTCCACCTCCCATATTCCATCCGCGAAGAGCACCTTCAGCACGAAGGAAGTAGACTTCTGACGCCTTCATAATATAAATAGGTGTTGCATCTTCTACATTTAAGGATGAAGATTTCTCCTTATTCAAGTAATCATCTATACTTGGGATATTCGTTCGGACCGCATAATAGTCTTCAATGCCATTATTTTTTGCCTTTACAAAGTAGCTGGCAATACGTGGATCATTATATCCTTTGAGGTAAGATGAGATCTCAGCACCCATGCGAACATCGTTATAACTGCCATTGATAATCACCAAAGGGTTACGGAGTGAGACGCCAGCTCCCTTAGATAATTTTGCAGCTTCTTTTGTATTTTCAATCACACCATAAGGATTTGTGAGGGCTTTTTCTGCATATTGCTTGGCCAATGTGGGGTTAGCATAGACAATACGCATTGCTAAACGCAGCATCAAAGAGTTCGCAAACTTACACCATTTAGTGTAGTTGCCTTCATAAATAATGTCGTATTTAGAGAAGACATCATGGCCACCATTAGCTAAAGTGTGTACGGCTTCGTCCAACTCCTTTAGCATTGCCTTGTAAACATCCTCTTGTGAATCGTATTCTGCATCAGTAGAACCTTCCTGACCTGCCTTAGAATAAGGAATAGGACCATACGTGTCAGCTGCCTTGTGCACTGCTGCTACCTTTATAATCTGGGCAACTGCGAAGCCCTCGGGGTCTGTTGTGGTGCGCTTTTTCACATCAAGCCAATTACGGAAAGCATTACCTGCCATAACATTAAAGGTGTATTGGCTCCATGGTTTCAAAGCAAAGCTTGGGAAACCTCTGCCTACCCACTTGTTTTGTGCTGGCGCCATATAGCCTATCCAGCATGCACCGCCGAGGGTATATGGTATCTGATAGTCGTTGACATAATTCGTACCAGATGATCCCACAGGGAAGATTGTCTTCTCAAATGAGGTTACAAAGCCACCCACATTGAGGTTGTCTTGTTCCAATTGCTTCTCTGTTGGCTGACGATGATCGCGGTTAATATCAACAAAGTCAGCCTGGCACGAACTTAAAAGCATAGTAGTTAGTGCCGATACATATAGAATTGAATTGATTTTTCGTTTCATAATCAAAGTTTGTTAGAAGTTAAGTTTCAAGCTGAAACCAAGGTTTCTCAAGCTTGGTGCACTAAAGTAATCGCTTCCTTGACCATAGGTTCCTGTTGAAGACGCAATTTCTGGGTCGAATGGAGCCTTGTTGTAAATCATCCAAAGGTTGTTAGCGATGAAGCCAACGGTAACACTTGGCCAGCCTTGTCCAAGCAAGGTACGAGGCAAGGTGTAGCTAAGGCTGATGTTTTGTAAGCGTACATTCGTTGCACTATAATAATAGTAGCCCATCAATTGCTGATTAGCAACAACCTCATAATATTTCTGTGGGTCAACTTTTACGCCTCCAGCAACTTCTACATAGCCACGGTCGCGAGCATCAGCAGTAGCTTGTGATACTCCAAACTGGTCGAGAACGGCTTGTGTAGCAGAAGTAACAATACCGCCAAAGCGTGCGTTAATCAAGAATGAAAGGTTCAAACCTTTCCATGAAACACTATTTCTCCAGCCCATATTAAAGTCTGGGTTGGTATTGCCAATCCTCAAACGTTCTCCATTTGGAAGGTCCATTGAAGACAGGCTACCATCTGCACCAACAGCAATTGCACCTGTTGCATCGCGCTTCAACACTTTAGTGATGTAAACATCTCCCATGCTGTCGCCCTCGCGGATATAGCCACCACCAGCTGAAGTCTCTGTAAAGTTGATGACTTTTCCGTCAATTCCTGTGTGATAATTATGTACCAGCTTCTTGACTTTATTCACATTTCGGCTATAGATAAGACGTGATTCAAAGTCTACTCCGCCAAAGTTGTTGTTGTAAGCCAATGACATTTCTACACCCGAGTTAGCGATATCACCAGCTTGAATGTACATTCCTGTATAAGGAGATGTTGCTGAAAGTTCAGCAAGGAACGTCTGATTATAAGTATTTGAGTGGTACCATGTGAGGTCAAAGTTAAGCTTGTTTTCAAACATTCTCAAGTCTAAACCTAACTCAAATGAACGTGTTCGTTCTGCCTTAAAGTCGTAGAAAGGTAATATTGTACGTGTAGAAGGAATACCATCTACGATAGGATAGGTAATGGTTCCACGCGTTACACCACGATAGCGATCAGGAATTGGTGAACCAACTTCTGTGTAAGAACCTCTCACTTTCATGAAAGAGACAAACTCAGGAAGCTTTGCCATCTTTGTAACGATAGCCGAAAGACCTACTGAAGGATAGAAGAATGAGGGCTCTTTTGCATGCACAAGGAGTGAACTCCAGTCGTTTCTTCCCGTCATAGAAAGGTACAACATGTCCTTCCATGAAAGCTCTGCACTGGCAAAGATGGCTGTATTACGTTTGCGGAACTCACTATCTGTTGCCCTTGTATTAATGGGATCAAGCGCTGCAGAAGAGAATAAGTTTGGCACTTTTAATATCGGTCCGCCGAAACCTACACTGCTTGAACGATAGTCTTCAAGGCTCGCGCCGACGTTAGCTGTTAGGCGATAGTCCTTGCCGAAACTCTTATCAAGATTAAACATCACATCCAAATAGGTCTGTTGATCGCTTCCTTGTGAATGGTTATAAATGCCATTGCCATGTGTTCCGGCATAAAGAAGGCCCTGACCACTCGCGTGAAAACGACTCTCTGACTCGCTGTTGGTGTTGTCAACACGCACACGTCCTGTCACGTTCAACCATGGAAGGATGTCATATTTCAAGCTACTCATGAACATATAACGCTTGCGTTGTACAGGAGTCATCATGTCATTAACGATGAAATAAGGGTTCTGAAGTTGCATTCCCTGGTCACCATAGGGCCAATATTGGGTAGCAAGCTTGCGAGAAGCATCGTAACGCTTGTACAATTCGACTGCCGACCAATCGTTTCCACGTGGGAAAAGATAAACAGATGTCAACGGATTATAATATTCTCCGGGGCGATACATGTTTTGAGTGTTTTGAATGATGTAGCTACCATTAATGTCTAAGTGCAGCTTATCATTGAGAAAGTCACTCGTATTGCGTACGGTGAAGTTGTAACGGTTATATTCGTTGTTGGGTAAGATACCCGTTGCATTCGTTGTTGCGACAGAGATATAGGTCTTGTTTGTCTTTGTTCCTGTCGTCAAAGTCAACGAATTGATGAAATTGTGGCCTGTGTTGAAGAAGTCTTTTGGCTGGAATGATGTCGGAGTTGCCAAGCGATCGCCCCAGCTATAGAATGAACCTGCCTTGTTTCCATAGGTGTTTTGGAACTTAGGCAAGATGAAAGGATTAGAAAATTCCAAGCTACTTGAAACAGCAACCTTTACCTTTCCTTCAGTACCGCGCTTGGTATTGATCATGATAACACCATTGGCTGCAGCCGAACCATATAGGGCTGCTGATGAAGGACCAGTCAAAACGTTGATACTTTCGATATCATCGGGGTTGATATCTGCTATTCCTTCTCCGCTGGGTTGACTTGAATAGCGACCTCCACCAATGTCACCTCCGTTCTTATTTAGCATTGGAACACCATCAATAACATAAAGAACGTTGTTGCCACCAGTAATAGATTTCGTACCGCGCATTACGACACGAGTCGGTCCTCCGACACCCGTTGTTGAGGCATTAATGTTAACTCCCGCTACGGCTCCATTCAAACTATTGACAAAGTTGACGTTCTTCACGTTCGTAAGCTGGTCTGCGCCAACCTTCTGAACGTTATAACTCAAGGCCTTTTCTGAGCGTTTGATACCCAAAGCGGTAACAACCACCTGGTCAATCGTGTGAGATTCGGGCTTTAAAGCAATGTTTAGGTCACCTGTTCCCGTAACTTTCACCTCCCGAGTAGCCATACCAATGTAGCTAATTTGAAGCGTTGCACCTTTTGGTACGCTTAAAATGAACTTACCATCAATGTCGGTAGTGGTTCCATTGACACCGGTCTTGTTGTCTTTAACGCGTATCGTTGCACCGATAACAGGCTCACCTGCGTCGTCAACAACTGTTCCGTTTACCTTTACATCACCATTAGATTGCTGTGCTTCCAGCGTCTTTGATGTTGTAGTCTTTACCATTGGAGCAATCAGATTCTTGCTGATGGCTTCAGCAGAAGAACCATGAGTTCCGGCAAAGGCTTCCAAACAACAGCAAGACAAGAGGATACTTACTGGGAGAATCTTTCCTTTTTTCATTAGATTTTGTAAATTTAGTAACACTTAAAGCAGTGATAACCCCTCGCCGATGTAGGCAAGGGGCATCGTGTTATTTGTGTATAGTTATTATTATTTGCTTAATTTTAGGTTTCGGATGCAAATATAATACATTACTCTTAATAGCTTATCAACTATATACAACATTTAACAAATATAAACAATAAAGCGTATATATTTAGAATAAAACGTTAGTTTGTAATGGTAAAGCACTTAAAAGTGTTAAAATACATGGTTTAACAATCCGAAGAAATAAATGCTTTTATTTCGTAAAATCATTTTATAATTCGATAAATTAACATCAAATTAAAACATGATATAAATTCAAATGTAATACTTCTGCAACTCTTTTATGTTTTGGTTAAATAGAAATGGTGAATCGTTAACGACCTGTTTTTTACTTGATTCATCAATAATTTCTTCATCATCTCCTTGCATTTTTAGAAAAGGTTCAACGCATATGGCATTACTTTCGCGTGTGATGGTTTAGTCGGGGTAGGGGAGCTCTTCGCTAATTCTTGACGATTAAAAGCATAAATCATACAGAGTTGCACATGAGTAACATTCATTATTTTGGTTAATTTCATGGAGAACATGCAATGATACCTACTGCGTTGACAATGTGCGCAACCCACTTCAGCGGATTAAATCAATGTTGTGGTTATTTGTTTTTGCATAGATTATCATTTCGTCCCTAATGACTGATAAAATAAGTTGAGGCAGATTATGGTGTAAAACATGGCACTTTATCGTGTAAAATGATACAGATTACACGGCAATTTGCATCATTTCATTTTGTCGTTCATTAGGGTTGAAAACATGAGGTGTGTGAGGATGAATCACCACAACAAAGCACTTATGGTGTTGGTGTGTATAGTTCATCATAGTTTTGATGTCTATGCACAATAAAAAAAATGGCTTCTGACATGCCCACTAATAGTAGGAAGGCATGCAGAGCCATTAATATTGCGATTTATTTTCAGTCGAAAGTCGCTTTATCGGATATCCAACCGCTTAGATTTTATATTCAACAAAGGCTTCCATTGCCTCGTAACAAGCAAGTCCTAAGTCGTCATATAATTTAGCCGTTGCACGGTTTCTGTCTTCTGAACGCTGCCAGAACAGACGCTCATCATTACCCAAGAATGGCGCACTTTCCATCTGACTTTGATGCTTTAAGATTGAGATTCGCTTAGCACGAAGCTCTTCTGGGCTCATCGGTACACACATTTCGATGTTCTCTATCTCCCATTCTGCCCAGGCACCACGATACATCCACACCTTACATTCCTTCAACCAATCAGCCTTTGCCTCCTTTTCTAAGTCGAGAGCAGCAAGTACTGCATCGGTACATTTACGGTGTGTGCCGTGTGGATCGGCCAAATCGCCAGCTACATAGATTTGGTTTGGCTTGATAGTAGAGATGAGTTTGCGAACAATCTCTACGTCTTTTTCGCCCATTGGGTACTTCTCTATCTTGCCAGACTCATAGAAAGGCAAGTCAAGGAAATGCACATGATCAAGTGGAATCTGATTGAACGTGCTGGCAGTACGGGCTTCTCCGCGTCGGATTAGGCCTTTTATTGTACGCACATCAAGGCTATCGATGTCGCCTTCTTTCTTGTTTTGCAAGAAGTGTTTAATCTCTTTGTACTTAGACTTAATGACTTCGTCTTCTCCATTGCTAAAGAGTTGGTTAAAACCATTAATGAAATGCATGAAGCGTACTACCTCTTCATCACCTACTGCGATATTACCTGAAGTCTCGTATGCCACATGTACGTCGTGACCTTGCTGCACTAAGCGACGTAAAGTGCCTCCCATGGAGATGACATCATCATCAGGATGTGGTGAGAACACAATCACTTTCTTTGGGAATGGGTTTGCACGCTCAGGACGATATGTATCATCTGCGTTGGGCTTTCCACCTGGCCAACCTGTGATTGTATGCTGAAGATCATTGAATATCTTAATGTTTGCATTGTAAGCAGAGCCATATAATGCCAACAACTCACTCAATCCATTCTCATTATAGTCCTTATTGGTCAGCTTAAGAATAGGCTTTTTCGTGATTTGGCAAAGCCAAACGAGGGCAGAACGAACGAGTTTATCTGTCCATTTGCATGAAGCCACAAGCCAAGGATGCTCAATTCGTGTCAACTTTGAAGCCGCAGAGAGATCTATAACGACATGAGCGTTGTTGTGAGTTTGTAGGAATGAGGCTGGAACGGCATCCGTAACCTTACCTTCAACGGTCTTTTTGATGATGTCAGCCTTTTCTTCTCCCCATGCCGTTACATAGATTCTGCGTGCAGAAAGAATTGTGCTTACACCCATAGTGATAGAACATGGTGGCACAGACTCTTGTGAACCAAAGCTCATCTTCATCTCTTCGCGTGATGTTTCGTCTATAAGAATAAGACGAGATGTTGTGGTTTGGCTGGAACCAGGCTCATTTGTCGCGATGTTTCCCATTCGACCGATACCCAAAAGGATAACATCTAAACCACCAAAGCTTTTGATGCGCTGCTCATAAAGATGGCAATATTCTTGTACATCGTTTTGATTGATAGTGCCATCTGGGGTATAAATGTTCTGAGAATCAATGTCGATATGGTCTAAGAACCTATCCTTCAGCTGATTGATACTGCGATTTAGGTTCTCAGGAGTCAATGGAAAATATTCATAAGCGTTAAAGATGATAACGTTCTTAAAGCTTAGTTTGCCTGCCTTATGACGCTTAATGAGTTCTTGGAAGATTGGAGTCAGCGATGAACCAGAACCAACGGCCATGACATAATACTTTCCTTCCTGCTGCTTATGCTTTATTTCAGCCTCAAGTTGATTGACAATACTGACACTTCCCTCTTCAATTGTCGGATAAATATCGGTTGGAACCTTCTCAAAACGTGTGATTTCAGAACGTTCTACAGCTGTAGCGGGGCGATAAAATGCTTCAGGTACTTTGTTAAGTACTATCTGCGAACTTAGATTTAACTTCATTATAAGTTCTCCTTTTCTATGTTTTTAAAGTATTTGTAAGTTTCAACAGTGAGCTTGTCTGTGGCAGCTTCATCGCAAACGATAATGCCGTGTTCATGCATTTGCAATGCACTGATAGTCCATTTCTGGGTGATTCCGCCCTCAACGGCAGCGCGAAGAGCTTCTGCTTTGTGGTGACCATTGACGAGAATCAACACTTCTTTTGCGTCCATTACAGTGCCGACGCCCACGGTTAAAGCGTGAGCAGGAACCTTTTCGGGGTCATTCTCGAAGAAACGAGAGTTCGCTATGCGTGTATCTGAAGTCAAAGTCTTGACGCGTGTACGTGAACGAAGTGATGAACCGGGTTCATTGAAGGCGATATGTCCGTCAGGTCCTATGCCGCCTAAAAAGAGATCAATGCCTCCTGCCTCACGAATCATGTCCTCATAATGCTGACATTCGGCCTGCAAGTCTTTGGCATTACCATTCAATATATGGATATTCTCCTTCGGACAATCAATGTGTTTAAAGAGGTTTTCAGCCATAAAAGAATGATAACTCTGTGGATGTGACTCGGGAAGTCCTACATATTCATCCATGTTGAAAGTCACAACATTTTTGAAACTCACTCTTCCTTCCTTGTAAGCCTTTATCAATTCTGCATACATTGCTTCTGGAGAAGAGCCTGTTGGCAAGCCAAGTACAAAAGGTTTTGCATTCCCTGAGGCTGCATTTATACGCTCAATAACATAGTTTGCAGCCCATTTCGACAACTGTTCATAGTTGGGTTCTATGATTAATCTCATAACTTTTGGTTTTAATTTTATATGTTTGGGTTTAATATTTCACTGTTATCATTCTATATTGTGATGCTTTTGCATGAATGCATTGACTCAAGTCGTTGCCTCATTCTTTGCTTTTTCCGTTGTATCGGGATAGCTAAAAGGTACAAACCACGTGATTAACAGCGCGGGAATTGTACATACTAACACCATAATAAAGAAGTGTTGATAGCCTATTTTGTCGCAGATATAACCACTAATCATACCTGGTAACATCACACCTAAATTCATTATGCCGCTGGCGAAAGCGTAGTGAGCCATCTGATGCTTACCCGGCGCAACCTGTTGCATCATGAACAATGTCAAGCCTACAAAGCCAAAGCCATATCCAAAGTATTCCATTACAATGCCACCCCCTATTAACCACATACTGTTAGGCTGATATAACGCCAAGAAAGTATAGGCAACGAATGGTATATTGAATACAAGCGCGAGCGAGAAAAGGCTCTTCTGGAGTCCACGCCAAGCAATGTAATAGCCCGCGAGAATCGAACCAATGACAAAAGCGGCTGCACCGAACGTGCCATAATATACTCCTATCTCTTGCTCGCTTAGCCCTAAACCTTGTGATATGCGTGGAGCTTTGAGGAAAAGTGGTACAATTTTTATCACGAATCCCTCGGCAAAGCGATACAAAATGATAAAACAAATATAATAAACGATATGCTTTTTCGTGAAGAAGTCAAGGAAAACTTTCAGCAATTCGTCCATAGACTTGCTAAGAGATGTAGGCTTTCTCTCGCTATCTTCATTCGAATTAGGCAGTATTGCATAATGATATACCCCCACAACAACCATGATTACGGCGATAATCAGCATGATAAACATCCACGCCTTAGTCACTCCATAGTGCTTAATGAATGTGCCGGCGAGATAAACTAACCCACCTGTTGCGGCAATTTTAGCAATATTGTAAAATGCTCCCTGCCATCCTATCCAACGTGCTTGCTCATCTTTCGACAAAACCGATATGTAAGTACCATCTGCAGCAATATCATGTGTGGCCCCACTCAATGCAATCACCGCAAAGATTGCTATCGTTATGGCAAAGAAACTCGGCAGTTTCAGCGCGAAAGCTATCAATGCAAACAAGATGCCGGTTAGGATTTGAGTCAATACAACGAAGAACTTCTTGGTCTTATATATCTCTAAGAATGGACTCCATAAAGGCTTTAAAGTCCATGGAAACATAATCAATGAAGTCCAAAATGTGATTAATCCATCCGAAACACCCATCCCTTTATACATCAAAGCGGTAACCATGTTGAGTACAACATAGGGCATTCCCATTGCAAAATATAGCGTAGGAACCCACGATATTGGGCTATGTTTCTTCTGTTCTGACGTTACTTCTGTTGCTTTATTCTTAGAGTTTAGTTGCATTTAAATGTTAGAATTATGATTAAAAGGCCTTCAAAGATACACATTAAACCGCAAACAGAACTACATTTAACTTTTATTTACCTCGTTAAGCGCATGCACTCTCCCCACCACTAACTGCATTTCGTGCCTGGTGTGCCTCTTTTCATTTCTCCATGCACAACTATGCGTCTACTCTCCAGCCCCATTTGTCGACATAAAGGCGTGCTTTTAAAAAGATAATTGTTTGGTAAATTCAACATAAACTCCTATATTTGCAGCATAATATCTAACGAAATTAGCAAATTATTACTATCCAAATCTATGAAAACGAACCCTCGTTCACAATTTCTTAAATATGCTTTGGCAACCTCATCAATGTTGTTTGCCCTTGCAAATCCATTGACATCGCAGGCTCAAGAGCACAACTTTGTTCTTATAAATCCTACGGATTCTCCTGCCGACATCGTTAAAAAGGCGGCTCATGTGACTCCTTCTGCGCGCCAATTCAAATGGCAACGCCAGGAACTTACAGCCTTTCTACACTTCGGAATGAACACTTTTACCAACAGAGAGTGGGGAGATGGTAAAGAAAATGAAGCAATTTTCAACCCAACGGCACTTGATGCAGACCAATGGATACGTGAGTTGAAGGCTGCCGGCTTTAAGTGTGCCATCCTAACTTGTAAGCATCACGACGGCTTTTGCCTTTGGCCATCGGCTTATACGACTCATAGTGTGAAACAATCTCCATGGAAAAATGGCACGGGTGATGTCGTTCGAGCCGTGAGCGATGCCTGTCGGAAGTATGGAATGGACTTCGGTGTTTACCTTTCTCCATGGGATCGCAACTCAAAACTATACGGAACAGAGGCTTATAACGACTATTTTGTCAACCAACTCACCGAGCTTTTGACGCATTATGGCAAGGTAAGTGAGGTGTGGTTTGATGGTGCTTGTGGAGAAGGTCCTAACGGAAAGAAACAAGAATACGACTTCGTTCGCTGGTATAAGCTTATCCGTCGTCTCCAACCTGAAGCCGTTATAGCTGTCATGGGGCCTGATGTGAGATGGGTAGGAACCGAGAGTGGGCGTGGACGTACAATGGAATGGAGTGTTGTTCCAAGAGAAAACCTCGACCAAAATGCTATTGCTGCTAACTCACAGAAAGAGGTTTTGGCTCAACCAACGGGTGACATGATGGGACAAGATCTTGGTAGTCGTGCTGTCATTGCTAAGGCTAAGTCGCTCGTTTGGTATCCCGCTGAGATAGATGTATCTATCCGTCCCGGCTGGTTTTACCACGAAACAGAAGACCATAAGGTTAAAACAGCAAAAGAGTTGATGAATATTTATTTCACGTCTGTAGGCATGAATGGCGTTCTTTTGCTTAATATTCCACCAAACAAAGAGGGTAAATTGAGCGAGAAAGACGTTGAAAGTCTGCGTGCTTTCCGTCGTTTATATGATGAAACCTTTACACATAACCTGCTTTCCAAGGCTAAGGTGACTTGCAATTTAACACAGGGTAAACCTCGTTTTGTTGTAGATGGCAACTACAATACTTCGGTTTTGCCCGACACAAAGGCTGGAAAGGCTGTATTTACGTTCCAATTTAAGAAGCCAACAACATTTAATGTGCTTTCTGTTCAGGAGGATATTCGCAAGGGACAACGTGTAGAAGCCTTCACACTTGAAGTGAAAAACCAACACGGAACGTGGCAAAAAGTCACCGAAGGAACGACAATCGGGCATAAACGTCTATTGAAATTCCCTAACGAAATGGCAAGCGAAGTGAGACTCACCATTAGTGAGATGCGCGCTGTTCCAGCCATTTCGGAAATCGGACTCTATCAACTGAAAGAATAAGGTCATTCACCTATTTATATAGGTGGCATGTCAACTGACCGCCAAATTTGGCAATTAGCGAGACAATAAGTGTGTCATGAACTGGCACAACAACGCGTTAGCGCACAAAAAGGCTAACGAATTGTTGTGCCATTTTCTATTTATCATTTGTAACATCGTGTTGAATGGAGATACGGCTCAATTCCCTTTAAGGAGGTTTATACCGCCAGTTATAAACCCATGGAATGCTAAGCATCACAAGCCTATTTGTGGAGCATAGTGCAAAAGGTTACGGATTATAACTTACTTTCAATCAAAGCATTATGTCATCAGATAGGTGTCAAGTTGTAAAACATAACAAAACACCTTGTAATCTACATCATTTTACCTCACAATCTGCCTTATTTTACACGATAAAGTGACGTGTTTTGCGCCATGATTTAATCGCATAAATAAGGGCTCATGCTTGATATCAGCACATAAGTTGTTAACTTTTGCTTTGCTGATTAAGGCATGAACCCCTATGATTAGAATGTTATGAAAACTGGGTTAGCTTATAAAAACGTTATTTCTCCAAAGAAGTCAGGACGATGGAAGTCGGGTTTTGCAATGTCAATTGGGTTCCATGAGAGGAAATGTGCACGCTTAGTTTTGTCTCCACACTTATAGAAGTTGGCGCGCATTGACTTGTTTGATAGTTCCGTGAGCTTGTGCTTGAAGAATGATTCAACAGGAACGACAATGGCAAGTTCCCAAGTTTGCGGTTCGTTTCTTATGCCAAAAGGCTTTCGTCCGAGTGTAGTCCAGCGGTCAATCGCTTGGAGAATAGTGGTCGGAGCAGGTGTTCTGTTCTCTCTCGACTTACCATTGCAGAGCAAAACTGTACCGATGCAGTTTGTCTCTATATTGTAATAGCCTTCTTTTTCGTCAGGACTAACGAAGAATTCACAGCAGGAATCCTCCCACACATGACCGAGATCTTCGCCCGCTTCGGCCCGCACACTGTCTTCATTCACACGATAATGAATCATGATTGCATTGCCTTTGTGCGCTATTCCAAATTCAACTTTCGGACAATAAGGGTATTCTTCGGGCCAATCTATAGTGTCAATGTTATGATATTCAACATTAAAGGTCTTGAACAATGATGGAATTTCTTCAGCCTTTACTTGCTGAATATTTAGTCGTTTTACTTCAATTTTTTTCATTTTACAACGATTTTATATGCACGTCTCCTGCCTTTTATGCAGCAGTTGAGCATGATTCGTGAATAAAGCAATGGGCGTTGAAGATGCTATTGATATGAAAGTATCGTGTTTGTAGCCTGCAACGCCATTGCACTTATAGGCTAAACTATGGTCTATCCGCTGGTTTTACACCAAACTTTGAAGGCTTGTTGCCCATGAAAAACTCTAAGGTTCCACCACGAACAATGTCTTTAAAGTCGATGTATGAACGCGAATAAGGCTTTCCATTGAGTTTAACACTCTGGATATACATATTCTCTTTGCTGTTGTTATGGGCGATAATGCGGAACATTTTGCCTTTACCTACGTTCATAGTTGCCTCATCAAATAGTGGCGAACCAAAGACATAACGGCCTCCAGCGGGTTCAACTTGGTAGAAACCTAAGGAAGAAAGCACATACCATGCAGACATTTGACCCACATCTTCGTTACCACTCAGGCCGTCGAAATCGTCATGATACATCGTGCTTAGCACCTCGCGAACGCGTGAAGCGGTTTTCCACGGCTGACCAGCATAGTCATAAAGGTAGATAATATGATGGCTTGGTTCGTTCCCATGAGCATATTGTCCAATCAAACCAGATATATCTGGTGAGGCATCCTTACCCATATCACCTTGCACAATGAATAGAGAGTCGAGCTTGTTTGTAAAGGGTTTGTCGCCACCGAAAGCCGAAATGAGTCCTCGAACGTCATGAGGAACGAGCCAAATGTACTGCCATGCCGTGCCTTCTGTATAGTCGTCAGCGCGGTGAATGGCTTTAAAGGGGTTGAAAGGAGTGCGGAATTGTCCCTTCGAATCAATGGCACGCATGAACTTTGACTGCTTATCGAAGTAGTAATCTCGGTAAGCTTGGCTTCGTTTTAGAAAGTACTTATAATCCTTTTCGTCTTTTAACACCTTGGCTAATCGGGCAATGCTGCCGTCAGCTAAGGCATATTCCAAGCCCTTTGCAACCGTTTCATTGGTTGGATCAAGGTCATAAGGAAGATAACCATACTTTTTAATCAAGTCCAAACCACGGTCTCCATTGAGTTGAGTCTTTTTAGCGGCTTCCAAAACTGCATGCTTATCCACGTCAAAACCTTTCAAAGCGATGTCTACAATGACTGGAACTCCGGGGTTACCTACCATGCAATCAGTCTCATTTCCCTCAAGAAACCACACGGGAAGACGGCCTTGTTGTTTCGCAATATGAAGCATAGTCTGGGCTATGTCGCGTTGTTTCTCGGGATGAATCAACGTCATCAAGGGGTGAGCAGCACGGTAAGTGTCCCACAAAGAGAATGTAGTGTAGGGGGTGAAGTCACCGTGATGAGTCTGTCCATCGGCACCTCTGTACTCGCCATTCACGTCATTGAACACCGAAGGTGCAATCATTGTGTGATACAAACTCGTATAGAAGATGCGCTTATCTGTCGTGTTATTGGTCTCTATATCAATCTTAGCGAGCTCCTTGTTCCATGCATCTTTCGCCACTGTTACTATGGCGTTGAAGTCCCAACTCGGTGATTCTTGCTGAAGATTCTTACGGGCATTGTCGATGCTTACACTCGAAATACCTACCTTTATCATGAGTGGTTGGCCGGTAGCTTGAAACGAAAGTACACTCAACGAGTCTCCTTCTTGCTCCTGATGGGTAATGGGTTGTGAGAACTCGGCTACGAAAAAGACGCGTTGATCCTTAGCCCAGCCCTTGGAAAAGCGTGTTCCTATGATGGTGTTTTGACCCTCTTGTTTCATCGAACAGTCTGTCATCTTGTCCCATCCAATACCTTGTGAGAGGTTGAGAACTACGTATTCCTGACGCACATCGGCTGGAAACGTGTAACGATGGAAGGCAGTACGTGGTGTGGCGGTAAGCTCAACATGCACTCCATTGGCCATAGTTACCGCGTAATATCCCGGTGTTGCATACTCTGCACGATGTGAAAACTTCACCTCACGCGTATCAGATTTCGTCACAGGTAGAAGCCCAATGTCTCCTAAATCGCCTATACCCGTGCCGCTAAGGTGCATCTGTCCGAAGCCAACAAGAATGGAATCACTGTAATGATAGCCTGAACACCAGTCCCAACCCTGCGTCTTTTGTGTCGGACCGGCTTGGATATGACCAAACGGAACGTTAGCACCGAGGAACACATGTCCGTGTCCTCCCGTGCCAATAAAGGGGTTAACGTATTGTGTGTAGTCATGCGTTGTTGGCTGAGTTGCTGCTTGTAAGCCTGCACATACAGCGAGTGGGAGCATCAATCCCAATAGTTTTTGTTTCATATTGAATATCATTTAGTTGTTGTTTTATATTTCTTTCTTCTGCTGTTCTTTTTGAATCGTTTTCTGAAATACCTCATTTTGCCAAGCAAAACACATCATATTAGCGGGTGAAATGCGTCATCTTATGCTGTGAAATGCCTCATTTTGCATCGTGAAACAAGCCACTTTGCTAAGTTATTGATTCCTAAGAATTTATCTATATGATTCATTCTGTCAAACAAACACGACCTCTTTTCACCACCTTGTGTTGTGTCTTAACTTTTGTTTCCCCTGCAACGAGGTCTTTAAGTGGGATGGCTTGGAAGGTCATCTGTGCCACACTGCTCTCATAAAGAATGCCAACCGTCTCACGATCTATCATGGTTAGGCAGCTATATCCCCAGCCGTAACCATCATCTAAGAGTACTTGATGAGTACAATCCCATGTTTTTCCATCGTCAAAACTTAACTTAATGGTGATGTCTTTGCGTTCTTTGGGGTCATTAGGATTAGCAAACAACAAGATGTTCTTACCGAGAACATTGTCTTTTGCGCGTACACTGATGAGGCTTCCCATACAGATTGGTTCCTGCAAAGCCTTGATATTAGAAGGATGTTCAATCCAAGTTTGCCCTAAATCTCGTGTAGTATAGACGGCTCTTCCCCCTCCGCTTTGGTTTCGCATGTTAAGCATTAGCTCACCATTCGGTAGTTCTGCCACCTGCGCTTCAGTCGTGTTATTGCATGCCGGCGAAGAGATGGCCCAACTTTCTCCATGGTCTTTGCTGTACATGATACCTGCATGAGGTACTCGATTCTTATCAATAAACTGCATGGCAAATACAAGTGTACCGTCTTTACAAGTGATTCCGCGGCCCGGTCCTTGGAAGAAGAAGAACCATTCTGGCTGTTTCAGTTTCGCCGTTAGATTGATTGGAGCCGACCAAGTGCGTCCATCGTCGGTGCTCTTTGTCATGACTAATTGGGCTGTTTTGGTGCTATCCATGCCGGGTTGTGAACTTACCCACGCCCTCTGATTACCCATTCCATGAGCCCAAGCGGCTACAATCCAGATGTTGTTATTGGTATTATCCACAAGGATTGCAGGGTCTCCAACGCCATTTTGGGCTGCAGGCAGACCGCCAGTCTCCCCAAAAGCCAGCGGCAATCGCATGGCTTCCCACGTTGTTCCGCCGTCTGTGCTGCGACTAAGACCTACATCTATGTGCTCTTGTAGGTCGACACTGCTGTTATATCTCGCATCATATACGCCGAGAAGTGTACCTTTGTTGGTTGTCACTAAACCTGGAATGCGATATGCAGAGACGTTATCGTCGCCGGCATGTCTAACCCCTATGCCCATTCTTCGATTCATATCCGAAGCCGAAGTGTTGACAATCGGCAGTGTCTTTCCATCTGCTTTAGCCTGTGAAATCATGGCATTCAACCTTGCTTTTATAGGCACATTGGGTTGCATTTCGATACTAACCCAGAAGTAGTTTACACCCGGAAAGAGGGATTGTTGGGCTTGTAAGGTGAAGCGATGTGTGGTGGGTTGAAGTTTGCTTTTCAGCACAACATAAGACGGAATGGCTTGCAAGGTCTTGCCGGGAGTAAAGTTTGTGATATAATCTACAGGCGCAAAACGTTTCTGTTTGCTGTATTGTTGGGCCTCAGTTCCACCATAATATAACTTAACGGCTTTCACATATTGAAGCGGAAGCCTATCATCGAAGCATAGTTCTATGTCGTCTAATCGCTTTGTTTCTGTGGCATCGAGTCGCATTAACAATAGAATGTTGTCATGACGCTCTATTAATATGGGCACCTGTGGTTGCTTAATAAATAAGGTGTCGGCTGCTTTTGCATGGAAACTGCAGAGCAAGAGCAATGCAAAGAGAAGTTTTTTCATTTATAATTTATTTTCTATTAATCATGATTTCATCAATGAATAGCCAGCTATCTGGTTCATGAAGTTCAGCCTTTATATGCACATAGCGGCCCTTAGCCAGTCCTTTCCAGTGATAAGGATAGATGAGATAGCCTCCTGTTGGTTGGATATCACAACGTGTTTTGTCAACTTTGGTGAAGTTTTTCCCGTCATTCGATACCTCAATTTCTACTGAAGAAGGGGTATAAATCACGCTTGCTGGCTGTTGCATAAAATTGATTTGGACGTCCTTTATGTCTGTAATCTTCTCCATATCTATAATGACATCCACGCCCTTTGGGTCTATAAAGCCTTGCCATTTGCCTTCAGTGTATCCCCAGTTTCCACCGATACCATTCGTCAAAGTGTTATCTCCTTCGGCACGATATTGGGGTGCATAGTGGCTCAGATAAGTCACTTTCTTATGCAAGGCCTCATGATTCATGCCCGAACGGAACTCTTCTCTGTCCCCTTTTTCATGTGCTAAGTCGAAGGGATGATAGCCTTTTTGTTTCAAGAAGTCAATGGCATGGAGAGCCCGTTTGCGGAAGTTGGCATAGTCCTTTGGTCCACTTGTCCATCCAATCTCAGCCAAAGCAAGCGCTCGGGGATAAATCATGTATTCGAGATGTTCGGCAGTTGGGATGTATTCTGTCCACGCATTACCTTGCAATCCCTCTATGTTTGCCTCGGTTTCTGGTGTCTTACAGCTGTCGGGAAGAGGCTCATAACTGTATGTTTTCTCAAGCGTTACGTAGCCACCTTGTGCTCGTGGCTGTGTCATAGGCGCGTCTTGATAGTGGTCAAGATAACAAAAGGCGCCGGGAGTCATTACAACTGGGTGGCCCTTTTGAGCGGCTTCGAGACCTGCTTTGAATCCTCTCCACGACATGACAGCAGCATTTGGTGCGAGCTTTCCTTCCATAATTTCATCCCATCCCATGAGTTTTCTGCCATGATGGTTAAGGAATTGCTCTATCTTCTCTGTGAAATGACCTTGTAGTTCGGCTGTTGTCTTGAGCCCGTTAGCTTGCATTTCGCGTTTACAATCAGGGCAAGTAGCCCAGGTTTTGCGTTCGGCTTCATCGCCACCGATATGGATATACGTTGAAGGGAATAGCGACATAACCTCTGTAAGCACATCTTCTAAGAAACGATATGTGCTATCTTTGCCCACACAAAGGTCGGACTGACCATGCACTTTGCCTTCACATGCCAGCTCAGGATAGGCCCATAACACTTCATTACTATGCCCGGGCATCTCTATTTCGGGAATAACTGTGATGTGACGGGCAGCAGCATAGGCCACCAAATCACGCACTTCGTCTTGTGTATAATATCCTCCGTAAGCACCGGGAGTATCTTTATGGCAGAACTTTCGGTCGCCATCGTTCCACCATTTCTGCCAATCCTCCTGCGTTCTATAGGCAGTTTCGGAGGTCAGTCGAGGGTATTTCTTGCTTTCTAAGCGCCATCCTCCGCCATCAACTAAGTGCCAATGGAAGCGATCGAACTTGTAATAAGCCATTGCATCGATTTGTTTTTTGAGCACATCTATAGGGAAGAAGTGGCGAGAACAATCGATCATAATGCCTCGGTAGGCGTATTTGGGCTGATCGGTAATATCTACATAGGGCAGCTTTCCATGGTCTTCAAGTTGTCGAAGCGTTTGAAGTCCATAGAAAAGTCCCATAGATGTTGGCGCTTTTATGGTGACTCCATGACGTGAAACCTTAAGCGTATAGCCTTGAAGTCTTACACTATCTGGGGCCAAGCGTGCCTGTTGGGCGTTTCCTGTGCATATAAGTTGAAGGTAACCTCCTGCATCTTTGTGCGCAGAACGTAGTCTTTTAGGATTTAATTTGAGGTTTTTCGTCTGAGGAATAAAGGCTTTCAGTTGTGCAAACTCTTTTTCGTTGAGGTTTGACATGACGCCTTTCAACTGACTGATTGCCAGTGTTCCTTCAGTTTTTACGATGCTTTGAGGCTTTGGAATGAGGTTTTGTGCATGACCGCCCAAGCTGAAACATGCTGTCAATAGAGCGGTAATACCAAGGATTGTGATTTTTTTCATTTCATCAAGGATAACGATGCGTGGCATTCTTTGATTCGAATGCCACGACGAAAACATTTATTTTAATGTGAATTTCAATACACCTGCCTTCACCAAGTCACTGTGACTGATGCGATAGTTGTGCCAAGGCTTGCCATCAACTTCCATCTTTTCAATGCGAACGGCATTGGGATTGCTTCGCTTAGTCTCAATAACGAGCTTGTCTTTTCCCCATTGTTTGGAATCAAGATGCAGCGTAATCTTGTCAAATACAGGTGAAGTGAGGGTGTAAGCTGGCTCTCCCGGGCAATCAGGATAAAAGCCAATCATGCTAAAAATGGCCCAAGCTGACATGGTACCTGTGTCATCATTGCCCGGAAGTCCTTCGGGATTGTTCTTAAAGTAGGCTTTAAGAAGCTTGTGAGTCAATACTTGTGTGCGCCACTCTTCACCCTTAAAGTAAGAGAAAAGATAAGGATATGCGATATTAGGTTCGTTGGTTGGGTCATAGTTTCCACGGTCAAAAACCGATTGAAGCTGGCTAATGAAGCACTCTTTTCCACCCATCAACTTAGCCAATCCATAGATATCATGAGGTACATAGAACGTATAGTTCCAGGCATTCCCCTCATGGAAGCCCGGAGAAGGCTCCCAATTGGCTCCTTGAAGCGGGTTAAACGGCTTGTAAAACTTACCATTCGGTGTGATAGGTCGTAGCATATTGAACTCTTTACTAAAGTAGTTGCGGTATCCTAACGACCTTTTATAGAAGAGTTTTGCATCTTCTTTATGGCCCAAAGCTTTGGCAAGGCGAGACAAAGCGTTATCAGCAACATAATATTCTAAGGCATGTGACACTGAATTATCAAAGGAATCACGCAGTGAAATGTATCCTTTCGCCATGTATTCATTGTTATCTGGGCGCAAAGGATTATGCTTTTCGTCAGTAGTTGCACCCTTTTTCATTGCTGTATAGGCTTTGTTGATGTCATAACCCCGTAGTCCTTTCAGCCAACAATCAACGATAACAGGAATCGAAGGGTCTCCTTCCATCGTGTAAGTCTCACGTCCATACAACTCCCATTTAGGCAACCAACCGCATTCATCGTACATACTGATCATGGTTTTAACCATATCTCGTTGCCTGTTTGGATAGAGAAGGGTCATCAGTTGATGTAGGTTTCGGTAGGTATCCCATAGAGAAAATACTGTATATCGATTGCCTTCGTGTTGCTTTAAGACCTTATTGCTCTCCATAGCAGGGTAATCTCCGTTGACATCTTGAAGGATATTAGGGTGTATAAGCGTATGATAGAGCGCCGTATAGAATATTGTTTGCTCGTCCTTTGTACCCCCTTCAACTTCTATTTGCTTAAGATCGGTGTTCCATTTCTGGCGTGCTTCTTGTGCAATGGCATTGAAATCCTTTCCTTTTTGTTCTGCATTTAGGTTCTCACGAGCATTGGCTATACTCACAAAAGATACGCCAATCTGCACTTCAACGACTTCATTCTCTTTCGTGTTAAAGTTTAAGTATACGCCAATATCATCGCCTGCAATCTCTTTTTGATAAGCCGTGTAAAGCTTAAATGTGCCTCTATCGGGAAACCATTCAGCCTGATTGTCTGGCCTTTCGCGTTGTTTCTTCCAGTAACCCATACTTTCTGGCACCTTATTTACACGCATTACGAAATAGATTGGAAACACTGCTTGCGCATAATAGCAAAAGGCGCCTTGCAGTTTAAAGCCTTCATACTCCATCGGACTAACCTGTTTAACCATTGCTCCCGATTCTTTCGTGAGCCCTTCTCCTAAGTTTAATAAGATATGTGACTCCCCTTTAGGGAACGTAAAGCGTTCACAAGCGGTGCGAAGTGTGGCTGTAACCTCTGTCTTTACGCCGTGTTTCAAAAGGAAATTGCTGTAATATCCGGGGCGAGCTACTTCATCTTTATACCTACTTCCATAGTCGTGGAAGTCTACATTGAGCTTTCCGGTCGTGGGCATCAATAGTAATGAGCCCATATCGGGACAGCCAACACCACTCAAATTGACATGAGAATAGCCTGTAAAGAATATGTTATGATATTCATAAGGGGTTGACCACCAGCGTGAATCTTTATCATATTTATTCTCGTTGGAACCCATAACATTAAACGGAACGACTGACATCAGACCATTGGGGCATATTGCTCCGGGGTTGGTTGTGCCGAAATTAGACGTTCCAATGAAGGTGTTTACCAAGTCAACAGGTTCAACTTTCTGGGTCTGAGCAGCCTTCATGGTGCCCAAACTGCATGCCATACACAAGGCAAGGATGAGGTTTCTCTTCATAATGAAATTGGTTAGTAGCTGAAAGCTGTATGCTTTTCAGTTGCAAAAAAGTATTGCTCGCATGATTCGTGCATACAAATTGCCCGATCGTTCACCATCAACAATGATGCAATGTGTTTATTTCGTAGTGTAATCAAATTAGGGAATACATGACTTCTACATTCAAAGTCGCTCATCATGGGCTACTGTTTAAGCCATGTATTCCCCTTGTTTGCTGTTGAAAACCAAACAGAACTTGTTTTGTTCTCAGCCTTTAAGCTTTGATATTGTTCTGTTTTATGTAGTCAACGAGCTCTCGAATATAGCCAAATGCCAGTCCAACCACAGTGTCGGCTGCACCATAATATACGGCCACACGCTTGTCATCGTGGAGTGCTGCACATGGAAATACAACGTTAGGAACGTCACCTCGCAACTCATAGGGTGCGTTTGGAGCTAATAAATAAGGTTGAGTGCGGTAGAGAACTTTATCTGGTTGTTCTCTGTCTAATATGGCGGCACCCATTGAATAGCGGTATCCGTTGCAGGTGTTAATAACCCCATGGTAGAACAATAGCCAGCCTTCATCGACTAAGAAGGGTACAGGACCGGCACCAATCTTTGTACATTGCCATGCACTTTGAGGGAAAGGAGTCGGTGACATCACGCAGCGATGCTCGCCCCAATACTTCATATCAGGACTGAAACTGAGGTAGATGTCGCCGAAAGGTGTGTGTCCATTGTCGCTGGGGCGGCTCAAAAGGGCATACTTTCCGTTGATTTTCTCAGGGAAAAGCACACCATTTCGATTGAATGGAAGAAAGGCATTCTCACACTGATAGAAGGTTTTGAAGTCGAAAGTATAGCCAATTCCTATCGTAGGTCCATGGTAACCATTGCACCAAGTAATCCAATAACGGTCCTCAATCCATGTTACTCGTGGGTCATATTTATATTCTGACTCAATCATGTCAGTGTTTCCAGCTTCAAAAACGATAGGATCTTCGTTGATTTTCCAATGGATTCCATCATCGCTAAAGCCTGCAAAAATGTTCATTTGCACAGCTTTGTTGTCACAACGGAACACTCCTGCAAAGCCGTTTTCAAACGGAACGACAGCACTATTGAATATACTGTTCGAACAAGGAATGTCATATCGGTTGATGATGGGGTTCTGACTATACCGCCACATCACATCTTTGCAGTCTTGAGGGCGGTCTTCCCAAGGCAAAATCTCATTTAAGTTTCTCATTATATAATTGTTTTCTCGTTTTTAGTTCTGTGAGTTTTATCGCATAGAATCAGTAAACAAAGATAACTCTTTTTTGGGACATATAACGTGATTTATTAAATATTAATCCGTGAAAACAATTCTTAACGCTCATTATTCTTGTCAAACAATACTTTGCTTGCATGTTGATGGTGTTTTGAAGTCTCTGTGTTGATGGTTCAATCCATAGGGTTTTGTGAGCAAAAGTCGTTTGATGTATATGACGTAAGCTGTCAAAAAATATCTTAGAAAAACCTACTTTATTTTGGGAGAAATAGGAAAATAAAACCTCAAAACAATGGGAATAAATGGCAAAATGGCATCGGTTTTTATCTCTCTAAGCCTATAACATGCACTAATATGCGTGAGATTGAACTGCAATCTTTGCCAAAACTGCTCCCAAAATGGTGTAATTAATCCGGTGAAATGCCTGAAATCATATCGTGAAATGCGTCATTTTGCACAACAATCTGCGTCATTTTGCAGCAGAAAACGAATGGAATCATAAGATGTTTCTTATAATATGTTGATTCATAGCGTGTTATAAAACATCAAAAAATGGCGCTTATTTGAAGCTGAGTGGTCTTTGTTCGCATGGACAGAAGTGTTTTGTTAAGATGTTTCATGCCTTAATCGACCTTTCCTTTTGCGTTTTCAAGCCTCGTTAGTCAATGCAATTCATGAACTCAGTGCAGCCTTATGAACTTTGTTTTTGGGGCAGGGTGATAGGGAATAACTTACTGTCTACATGCTCTTTATAAATGATGTCAATCATCTTTTGAACCACTTCAGGGTGTAAGGCAGCCACATCGTGGTCTTCATGTAAATCATTTGCGAGGTTGAAAAGATGCGGAACCCCCTTGATAACCACAAGTTTCCAGTCGCCCATTCGCACTGCAATCTGGTTTGTTTCGGCAAATTCCCAATAGAGATATGGGTGGTGTTGCTGTGCATTCTCATGGCCAAGGAGCGTTGGAACGATGGAGATGCCATCAAAATAATCGTCTTTTGAGCGTTTGTTTCGATAGCGTTTTGTATAGTTTTTCACGCCAGCAAGGTCGCAGAATGTAGGCATAAGATCGTAGAAAGCGAATGGAGTGGTGTTCACTTTACCTGCTTCTATGTGGCCCTTCCAATAGGCAATGAATGGTATTCTGATTCCTCCTTCGAAACATTGTCGCTTGATTCCCCGCAACTTTCCATCGCGATTAAAGAATGAAGGGTCTGCTCCTCCCTCTTCATGTGGGCCATTATCACTCGTAAAAATGACGATAGTGTTGTCGTCAAGTCCCTTTTGTTTCAACACGTTTACAATCTCTCCAACGTATGCATCGAGTCGCGTGATCATGGCAGCAAACTGTGCATGCGTGTGCACTACAGCGTTATAACGAGATGCTTCCTGTCCTCCCCAGGTCTTATCTGTAAAGAATTGTCGTTTGTAGAAAGCCAAAAGAGAGTCGTTGGGCTGTGCAAGTTCGGCATGAGGCAACGTATATGTGAAGATGCCGAGAAAGGGTTTGTCGGCCGTTTGCTTCTTAAGCCATTGTAAAGCGTGCTGATGAATGAGATCAGCAGAGTAAGATTGGCGCTTGGAATAATCGTCTCCAAACATCGGATAAGCGATATTGTCTTCTAAGACGACACGCTTCACGGCCTTATCTCCCAGAGCTCGGCTGTAGGAATTAAGGAAATTAGGATAGTAAAGATGGGCTTGGAACTGGCAAATATAGCCAAAGAATTCGTCAATTCCACGTTTGTCGGGAGTTGATTTAGAACCTTCGTAGCCGCCAGCCCATTTACCAAACATCCCCGTTTGATAGCCATTAGCCTTCAAAATTTCGGGAATGATAACGTGGTTAGGGTCATAAGGATGCTGGCCTACAATGGCAAAGTCTCGGTTATTGCCATAAAGTACAGTATTCTTTGCGCTCCAATATTCTTTGTTTCCACGTACTTCGGTGTGCCCTGAATGTTGTCCCGTCATGAAACAAGCGCGTGATGGCGCGCTGACGGGTGCTCCGGCATAGGCTTGAGTGAAGCGCATGCCGTCTGAAGCGAGTCGATCGATGTTGGGAGTCAATATATATCGTTGCCCATAACAGGCCAAATCGCCGTATCCCATGTCGTCACACATGATGTAAACGATGTTGGGTTTATGTGTTTTGTGTGCCAAAGCCGGGACTGCACTGAGCCAAACCACCTGGGTAAGTGCTATTGAAGATAAAGTCTTCATGATGTATCTATCGTTAGGTATAAAGGATTTCGTGTTGTAAATGTATGTATATTTTTTGAGCTCTACATTCATTTTAACGAATATTATGATAAGAATCTTTGTTCGAAGGCATTGATACCCGTAACTCAGTATTTGTTCGTGTGGCAGCAAAAACCTCTGAAACATCTTATTATAACTATTCAACATTATTGAAGTTAAAGTAAAATCAGCACCCATTTTGAATTAAAAATCGTTTCGGTTGAGAATATTTTCTCAATCGGAACGTTATAGTATAAATGCTGTTTAATGCCATTCTACACAATGAGAATCTATAACCCACAAAATATTACCTATTGATGAATAAAAGAATTTTATTGTTATTGTCCATAGCTTTCTCGCTATGCGTGTCGTCATTTGCTATAAATGAAAAGCCGTTTACTATCCCCGAGGTGAAAGAATGGAAAGGACTTGATGGCTCAATTGCCCTTTCTGGCCGCATCATCTATAAGGGATTAGAAGAAAAGAAAGTGGCACAACAGTTGGCCGATGATTATCAACAGCTCTTTGGAAAGCAACTAATGCTTGTACAGGATAAGGCACGTAAAGGTGACATTGTATTGAGATTAAAGGCTGAAAAGGCTTTAGGCGAAGAAGGATATACGATGTCTATACACGACACTCCTATTCTTTCAGCCAACCATCGCAAAGGACTTTATTGGGCAACACGCACCTTGTTGCAGCTGCTTGAACAGCATCCGTCCCATGCTTTGCCACGAGGAGAAATCCGAGATACGCCTGATTATCCCTTCCGTGGCGTCATGTTGGACTGTGGTCGCAAGTATTTTCCAATGTCAATGCTACGTCAGTATGTCAAGATGTTAGCCTATTATAAGATGAATGTCTTTCATATTCATCTGAATGACAATGCCTTTCAGTGGTTCTATAACAACGATTGGAGTCGCACTCCGGCTGCTTTCCGCTTGGAAAGTGAATGGTTTCCCGGACTAACGGCACGCGATGGGCATTATACAAAGCATGATTTCATCGCGTTACAACAGCTTGCTGATAGTCTTGGAATAGAGGTAATCCCCGAGATAGATGTACCTGCTCATTGCCTCGCTTTAACGCGGTTTCGTCCTAATTTGGCCAGTAAGGACTATCCACCCGACCATCTTGATCTCATGAATCCACAGACACAAGCCTTTTGTGACTCGCTGTTTACGGAATATTTACAAGGAGAAAATCCTGTCTTTCGTGGCAAATATGTTCATGTTGGCACGGATGAATACTCTAATAAAGACCAGAAAGTCGTTGAGAAGTTCCGCGCTTTCACCGACCATTACATTCGTTTGGTGGAGAAATATCATAGAAAAGCGGTGATATGGGGACAGCAAACACACGCTAAAGGCACGACACCTATCAAGGTGAAAGACGTGCTAATGTATGCCTGGTCGAATGATTATTCAAAGCCAGATGAAATGATTAAGCTCGGCTATGACCTCATAAGTATTCCTGATGGACAAGTATATATCGTGCCAAAAGCTGGTTATTACTACGACTATCTTGACACAAAGCGGCTCTATAACACTTGGACTCCAGCGAATATCAATGGAATGCAGTTCCCAGAACGCCACAAACAAATTAAAGGAGGGGCTTTCGCGGTGTGGAATGATATAGAAGGTAACGGCATAAGTGATAAGGATGTGCACTATCGCGTGTTACCCGCCATGAAGACTTTAGCCACAAAGATGTGGACAGGAGCAAAGCCTTCATTCGATTATGCAACTTTTGTCAGTCGCGGAAAGGCGTTGAGTGAGGCCCCGGGAATGAACTATGCAGGACACTATCCCACAGGAGTTGTCTATCAGCAGAAGGTTGTTTCTCCTGAAACGCGTTTGGAATGTCCTCAAATTGGATGGCATTATCGCGTGAGTTTCGATATTGATGCACGCTCAGAAGCACGCGGAACAACGCTTTTCTACTATGGCGATACCCGCTTTTATCTGTCAGATCCTATTTCAGGGAAACTCGGTTTCTCGCGTGACGGCTATCTCAACACGTTCGATTATCAGTTCTTTCCTGGTGAGAAAGTACGTGTATCCATTGTTGGTGACAAGGAAAAGACATCACTCTTTGTTAATAATCACCTCGTAAGTGATTTGCCTGTGCGTAAGATTAATTTCGGAAAGCGTGGTGATATGTATTATATCAGCACCTTAGTCTTCCCATTACAGCACACAGGAGCCTTTAACAGCCACATCACTAATCTCAAAGTAGAAGGTTTGGAGTGACGAATTATGGGCGGTTTTGCTTGATTTCAGTCCGCCGTTAAGTGCGATTGAATATGTCTTTTTTTATGAAACACACGACAGTTCGCTTCTCTTGAAGAGAAGGGGGCTGTCGTTTCTTTTAGTGCCTGCCAATTCCTTGATTTGCAGTCAGCTATAAAAGGTCTCATGATTTGCGTCATTTCATGCGCTGATTTGCATCATTTTATCGCGCAAAACAAGTCTAATGACACGCCGCTTTGCATCAAATCATTTTGTCATTTGCTATGGAGTCCTCAAAGAAGGTACAACCCCTACGGCGTGGATTCATATATTTCACAACATAATTTGCTTGTTTTCTGATTTTTTTTCTTTATATTTGTCACGTTAATTTTTAATATTTCGGATATGCTTAAAAAGTCATTTTTTTTATGTTTTACATGGCTTTGTAGCCTTATGGCATGGGGACAGTCCAAAGACTATGCACATTTTCAAGCGTTGTTAAAGCAAAAAGACACGGCAGCACTGCGCAAATTCATCCCCCAGTGGGAACAAAGAGCGGGACAATCAGGGGATATCTATGCTGCTTGGTGCAATCTTTTGTTGATGGAAGCACGCCATGAAGTGTTGCAACTCTCGGCAGATACGGCGGTAAATAACGGGCTTTTGCTGACAGATTCAACCGGAAATAAGGCCGGATCTATTACAGATCAGGTGTACTATGATGCGAAAACCATGCACAAACTCTACCAAAAGTTTGCTGAAGGCTTGGCAAAACATCCCGACAGACTTGACCTTTGGTTTGGTAAAATCCATGTACAGCTGCTTGAAAACCATTCAAAAGAGGCTGTTGAAACGATGAAACAAGTGATAGATCGCTCGGTGATTAATCACCAAAAATGGCTTTGGACAAACGATAAGTCTACTCCTTCAGCTCCTGAAGAGTTCTTCTTCTCAACGCTGCAAGACTATTTTCGTCAGCTCTATGATGCGCAAGAAGATGATGTTAACATGAGTTTTGTTGACCATGTGCTAAAGAATTATCCCAAGAACATTTACTTTTTAAACAATAAAGCGGCGTTGTTGTCTGTAAAAGGAGAGAAGCAAGAGGCTTTAAAAGTCTTGCTTCAGCTCTACCAATTGGCGCCCGATGATGACATTGTTGTAGCTAATATTGCCACTCTTTCTAAGGAAACAGGCAACAAGAAGCAAGCCATGGAGTTCTATAAAAAGCTCTTGAAGAGCACAAACGAGGATATTCGCAATGAAGCTAAGCATGAGTTGGGCGTAAAAGATTAGTGGAATCATTGATGAAAAAGCGTTTTTAAGATGAAGAGAATCAAAGTCTTTGGTTTGTGTTTTGTGTTTACTTGTCTTTTGGTTGGCTGTCAATCTACATCTATTCGACCAGAAGTTGAGCGCATTATTCAGCGGATTGGCAGGTCGTATACGCCGGGTCCTGCGGGCTATGAGGGGCGATTGACACATCAAGATGAGTTTATTGACACCTTGGAACAAGTGGCTACGGTTGATGAACTCTATCAGATAGCCGCCTCAGATAGCGTGCCAATGGCGCGTTATGCAGCCTTTATTGCACTCTTGAAAAAGCGTCCTGACATTGCCAAAAACCTTGCTTTGATGGATATTCAAAGTCGGGCATGTGTGCCGGCACTATATGGTTGTGATTCGTATATGGAGTCGTTGGCTAACCTTCGCATAGAAATCCTGCAGCAGGAAGGCCGGAGTTATGGGCTGACGAAAGCCGACTCATTGGCTATCGATAGTTGTGTTTTGTTCACACCCCACGCCAAATCACTCGGTTATCTCACGCAGTTGCTGATGAAACTTCCCCCTCATCCACAGTATTATACACGTGTGAAAGCCCTCTTCTTAAACGACCATTACATAGAGGCTTTAGTCACTTTGGCACGTTACCGCAAGCCCGAAGATGTGCAATATGTGTTGGATGCGCTCCATGGAAAGGTGAAAGACCCCATTGATGTAGATGCTTATTGGGCTGAATATGAGCGTATTCGTGTGTCAAAACTTAGCTTGAGGGAGAAGATAGAGTGTTGGGTGCATCCCAAAAAGCCTTTGAATGAGGAAATCAGAAGACTTAAAGATGAATTTAATATCCATGCCTGTTGGCAGTATATCCCAGAAGAAGATGGTTATAATGATGCTGAATGGGTGAAAGCTATAGCCTTGAAATGCGTAGTCGAAAACCCCGATGTGCCGGCTTATAAGCCTTATCTTAAAGCAGCAAAAGCCTACTGCAATAGGTAAACGGGCTATGATTCAGACTTTAATGTGTGTTGATATGAAAGGAAAGAGTACTTTTTTCATGGTAGCTTTTGTGGTTGTTGTGCTCACCGCTTGTGCCACTTCAAGACGGCAATTAGCTTTAAGTGGCACACCTTTGGCTGTAGATAGTGTTACAACAAAAAGCGATACGGCAGTTGACCGCACACTAATTATCTATTATGATCGCAGTGTTGGCAAGCAAGCGCTATTGAATTTTGTGCGTATTAAGCAGTGTAAGCTCATCTATAATTACGTCAATTTCAATGCCATTGCCATTCGTTTGGCTCCGCAACTTGACAAGAAAAAGACGATAAATGAGCTTCGGGAAATGAAAGGAGTGCTGCAAGTTGCAGAAGATCGCGTGTTACATTTAGACGAGCATCGCCTCGATTGACCATTCAAAGTATAAGTAAAGATGAACTTCATGAAGCATATTGACAAGATACTTTTTGTTATAGGAGCAATTGCTTTCGGTCTTTCTTTCCTTGATTCTAACGATCGTCAGGGGCTTATTTTGGGCATATCATTCATGCTTCCACTGTTTATTAACTGGTTTTTTGAGCTCGAAATCGTGGGAAGGTGGACTTTGCGACATTGGCGACTGATAGATGTGATGCGACAAATAGGGCGTGTTTTGCTCATTATCTTTTGGTTATTGTTTGTTTGGTTAATGGTTTTGGGGACAATGAATGCCCGTCCTTATGATTTAATGCCCCTTGTTGTGGTCGTACTTGCAGGGCTGTTTATCCTCTATGCCTACCGTCATTACTTTATGTTTTGGCGCTATCGGTATTGGTTTTTCCGTCAGGAGAAGACGATAACCAGCCGAATTGATGGTGGCTGGGGATGCTTTGGACAAGCTTCAAACGCATGGTTTGAATATAAAATTAAAGAAAATCATGTTGTTATAGCAAAGCATTACCTTCGTTTGGAGCCTTCTTTATCTGATGAAAAGCTAAGGATGTTGCGGGCAGAAGTGGCCCAAACATTAGCAGCATGGCCTCATATTGTAACATTGAATGAGACAATAGAGATCGACTTTTTAGTTTCGTTTGAAATGAAAATCATGCAAAGTGATTTGTCAAAAGCACTTCTTGGTGCGCTTTATGACCTTTGTTTGCGACTTGAAAAACTGCAATATCACGGGGCATATTACTTTCATGACACGACAAGTTTTAGTGGAGAGCTTTGGGAAAAGATAGAGAATGGAAACCTGACAGCCTGGGTTTATCGGCAAGATGATCATTGGTGGGGACAGGAACAACATGAATTTTATGAATATCCTGATGACCTTCCCGAAGAAGTTAACGACGAACTCTGTTGCTATGATGAAGGCTTTATCGATCGTCTTATTGCAGATCAGATGATTACGGAAGTCGAGTGGAAACAGGTTTGGAATGAAGCGAGAAAACAGATTACAATAAATTAAGTGTATGGGAATAGGGTTTACTATCGTGATTTGGGGAATCATATTCTCTGTGTTGGCGGTTGTCTTAGGAATTTTAGTAGCTCTTGGCGTTCGTATTTGCTGTAAACCAAAAGGAAGAGGGCAAAAAATGGTGTTGGCATTCCTAACTCCCGGACTGGCAATCTTTGTTTATGCAGTGTGCAGTGTGCTTTATATGGCCATGATTTCCATCGTGTTTCATGTAGATTTAGGCATTGGTGATAGCTGGTATGTGCCATTAAATAAAGTTTATTCCCTGTCTTCTGTCGACTATCCGGAGAACGGATCGATTACCAAAGGAAACGAAGTTGTGTTAGCACCTGTGACCAAAGTGCAGGTTGTTGGCCATCGGGTGATAGGTAAGGGCGAGCAAAAGTATTTCATCTTTGACTTGAACACGGGGAAGGTTTCCTATGCAGCAAGTATTCAGATGCTGCAGAAACAAATGCACTTAGCAAAGATTGACTTGGTGGATAATAATACGTTTTATTGGGAAAAGCGTAAAACGGCCTATATCATTGGTGGTGTTTTATGTCTGATGATAACGTTGTTGGTGGTTGTTGGCTATTGGAAAGTAGGACTATATAAATAGAAATAGGGGAGTAGAAAAGTGTAGTTAAAAAATAGAATGTTAGTTTTTAAGTAATAAAAGGAGAAAGAGAATGAATAAAAACAATGGAATTTCAGCGTTTAAAATTAGCCAAACGCAACATAAGAGAATGAAGATGGCACTATGGGGGATAGGTATTCTACTTGCTTTTCAAAGCATAATGGATCCCCTTTTTCATTCAAGTCCATACAATGTGGTTCTGATGTTGCTGATGCCTATACTCAAAAGTAAAGTCTTTTTGTTGCTGTTGAATGGGGCGATAGTGGCATGTTCGGGTTATATTCTTAATGTATTGCGCGTTGCCTTGAAGCCATTTTCCAAGTGGGCACCTTGGTTTTGTTTGGCTTTTATCATCATGTTGGCACTGAGTTGCATTTTGAATATCATGAATACATGGTACATTATGAGCTCCAATTTCAATGAGTTTACAATGGTAAGTACGTTGCAGATGATGCTCATGTGCACTTATTGGATGTTGCAAGGCATGTGGTTTGTGTTGGTATGTATCTTAATTTTCAACTTCTCGGGGCGCATAAGAGAAAATGGTTGGGTATTATTTGCACTCTTATTGATAGAGAAAGTTTGCTATCTTCTATTCATACGTGTGATTGTAAACTTGGCTTCGATGTCTTGGTTGTTTATTAGTTTGTTGACGTCGAGCCTTTATTTGCTCTTATATTACTTTATTTATAGATGCTTTGAAGTGTCAAACGACGAGGCAATCGCATAGCGATAGTGAGATCATGATTAAGATATTAAGATTTGTTTTCTATTTGTTTGTAGCCTTTGTGCTATTTTTTATGTTGCTTTTTAGCTTCGATTCGCCAGCTATAATGGATAATTTGAAGCTCGCAGTACCGATAGTACTATTGGCCGTCTTCCTTTTCTGGAGGCTGAGAAAGCATCAATAGGAAACACGCTTTGTGTGCTTTTGTATGAAAGTACGTATCAAAAAAATGCTGTCAGAGACTTATTTCTGACAGCATTTTTTATCAGTTTGCTTTATGATTTACTTTTCTTTAGCAATGACTTCATAAACATCGACCTTACCAATCAGTTCGATGCGGGTAGCTTTCTTTGCTACATTGACCATGAAGAAAGGTTTATCGGTAGTTTGTTCTGCCATGAGATGATTGCGTTTGTCATACTGACAGATACGTATAGAACCATCTTTTGGTAGGTCGAGCATAAAGGTATAGGCTGTAGTTCCTTTTGAAATATCGAATGAAAGTGTACCTGTGTTTTTGAAAGCCGTATTGGGTTGGCGATCGAAAGCACGGAGAATCATGTCTGCACTGCTATTGTCGCTGGCCGAAGCACGTAGAGATGAGGTGGGCGGCACAACCACAAATGAGCGGATTGAAGCCCAGTTCTTGCGGTCAGAAGTCAGTCGGCGCAATCTGATGTAACGTGCGTTTACAGGCTCGTTAGACTTCCATTGAATGTCATATTGATTGCGAAGATCAGCCAAAAGCGGTTGCCATGTCTTGCCATCTGTAGAATATTCTAACGTAGCATGGTCGAAATAATCACTATCATCCTTAGAGTTTCTTCCTTGAAGAATATGTACTTCCTTGATATTCTTTGTCTCGGGAAGTGCTATTCCAATCCAATCGTCATCCTTTTGTCCTTCACCTGAGGTGTAGAAGGTTGTGTCGTCGCCATCTAACATCAGGTGGCTTTGCGTTGTACGAAGGTTCTTATACGAGCCAATTCCGCGCAAACTAAATGCTTTATGGCCTGATTGTTGTTCGTAAAAAGCATTGCCAAGGTCTTCCATTGCATGCTCATAGAAGGGTTGAAGCTTCATGGTTCCTGACTTATGTGCCTCGTATGCCTGCTTATCTTCAAGGCTCATGCGATTTGAAAGATAGGCATTCCAGAACTTTTGTGCATCACCTGAGCGATAGATATCCATGAGTTCGATAGCTTTTTTGCCCCGTTTGCCGAGCTTACCAAACTCAATAAGCCAGGGCTTTAGCTCTTTCATCAACAGCGAATCGGTGCAAGCGACCTCGATTTCTGACGGAGCTTTTGCCACACGTTCAAACTCATTGTAAAGCGAGTCGCGTTTCGCTTGCGTGTAATCTGCCAGGCGGAAAGTCTTCGTTTCCCACGATTCGTCTCGTCGGTAGCCTGTTTCGGTGTCGGCAGAATGTATGGCAAATGTGCGATAAGCCTTCATTGCATGAGGCATCATGACTGATAAGCCACGCTCCCAACTATCAATGGGGTTATAAACAGAAGGGTTCCAAGTGTAGTCTGCCACACTATAGAGGGATAGTTTTGAGGCTTCTCCATGCTCCATTGGGTTGCTAACGAGGCCACACATGTCTTTACTTGTCAAGGAAGTATCAAGTCCATACACGGGGCCTTGTAGGATTAGGTTGCGTACATAGTCTGTAACGGCATAGTTCCACCAAAAGAAAGCCGGTCTCTTTATACGGCTATCAACCCATTCCAGCGTGCTTTTTGTGACATCACTGCATACGACATCGCCTGTCCAAAACACGCGAACGGAAGGGTCAAGTGTACGGCCATAGATGGTCAAAGGACCATTTTCGCTTGGATTTGCCCATAACTTTGAGTAGTCAGTAGGGCAGATGATGAGTGAAGAAACATCCCCTTTAGGCTTCACAAACTCTTTGGTTAAGCGATTTAATAACTCAACTTGTCGGTTAGGATTAGTTCCTTCGCCTGATATATCATCAAAGAAGATTGCAAAAGAACGTACACCATCGGCATACATAAGATTGAATTTATGAACTAAATTTTGGTAATCTTCTTCGTTCCATTGAATGTCTTTACCGGGATGAATGGCCCAAACGAACTCCACACGATTACGTTTACATGCTTCAACGAGCTCCTTAATATTCTGTTGTTCCTTTGCAGGATAAGGCAAACGCCAGTTGGGTGAGCTGTGATAAGGGTCGTCTTTTGGTCCATAAATATAAGTGTTGAGCTTATATTTGCCATAGAATTTAATCAGCGACAAACGCACTTCGTGTGACCACGGAGTGCCATAGAAACCTTCAACTACGCCGCGATAGGGGAAAACGGGGGCGTCGTTTATCTCTAAACAAGGTAGTTTTTTCCCACCTTCAGCCACAGGACTCTCCATAATCTGGCGCAAAGTCTGAATTGCATAGAATACTCCCAGATCTTCGGATGCCTGGATAGAGATTCCCTTCTTTGTGATTTTGAGCGTATAGGCCCCATCAACAGCCGGGTTATCGCTAAGGCCTTTCGCACAAACTTCGGGTATCTTAACAAATTGAATGCTTAAAGGCACACCCTTAACTGCAGGAGACAAGAAGTCGAGGTCTTTCCAATAGTCCCATGATGTCCTTGCTTTTGTTCGTGGTTGAATGAGTTTCACACCACCAGTAACGTCTATTGATTCTCCATTGATTCGTTTTAGATCGGTAGGAGTGGGGTTAATGATAAGGCCATGATGGTCGATTTTCTTTCCTGGTACAGGGTTTACAAGCTGTACTTCGGAGCGTTGGCTGCCTAAATCAAACTCATTTTCCTGTGCTTGGAGCGTTGTTAGCGCGCATAAGCCTAAGGAAAAGATTGCAAGAAGTCTTTTTGGTCTCATATAGGTTTTTATTGTTTAGTGCGTTATAAAATATGTCGTTGGATAATGTTCTATATCCATGCAAGATGAAATTACAATCTGCATGACAGGTGAGCACTCTGCTTCTCAGAGAAAATTACTTGAAGATCGAAAAGTTAACACTGCCATAACTGCGATGCTCAACAAAGCGTTCGTGAGCTGAGAAATCATAGTTTTTGCCATGTTCGAAGACAAAGATGCCTCCATCTGCAAGCAAATCGCCATCTAATATGAGGTCAGGAATCTTGGGAAGTTCCTTTAATGCATAAGGCGGATCAGCGAAAATAAAGTCAAATTGCTCATGACATCGCTTAATAAAACGGAAGACATCGCCCCTGATAAGTATGTCTTTATCCTCTCCAAGCTTTGAAAAACACTGGCGAATAAAGTTGAAATGGTCACGGTCGGCCTCCACACTGACCACCTGTTTGCATCCTCTGCTAACGAGCTCTAATGAGATACTGCCTGTGCCGGCAAAGAGATCAAGCGCCGATATGCCTTCAAAGTTGATATAACCTTGCAACACGTTGAAGATATTCTCCTTTGCAAAGTCGGTCGTTGGTCGTGCTTTGAATGTTCGGGGGATGTCGAAATGCCGTCCTTTATACGTTCCTGTGATGATTCTCATAATGTTTTTCTATCTCCCTTTAATAAATAATGTCATCATATCGAAAGGCAAATCCTTTATCTTTGTGATAGGTGCGCGGTTGAATTCTGCCATCGGATTGATGACCGAAACTTTCTGAACATACTCTTTTAAGTTCGCAGAAAGCAACTCGCGATCAGGCAAAACACCGCATAGATGCAGCTCATCTTCGTGGGCATCAAAGTTCAACTGTTTCCAAACATAAAGCATATAATAAGCGGCATCATTATAGTTGGTCACGTCATATCGGTTGCAAAAACGGAAACGATTCTTCGAAAAGCTGAACACTTCCATCTGTTTTCCGCGGAAATACGCAAAGAGTTTATTTCGCGTTCCGATGAAACTGCGCTTATGAAGATAGTTCCACACAGGTTGCATCAATGGCATAATGCGAATGTCTTTGATATGATCGGTGAGCACAAGTTTTATGTCTTTATTGATGGGATAAACTGCAACAGCGTTTTGTGTGGGCAAGATTGTATTGAGAATTTCATCAGTCTTATGCCCTGTAAACGTATAATGATAGAGTGTTTCGGCATCTTCGGCGACAAATTCCTCTAATGGTACGAGCATCACAGGCGTATCAATGAGCACTTGTGCACGTTGATAGTCTTGGCTAAGCAGTTCGCTCTCGGTAAATGCTTCGCGTAGATTGGCAGCCATCGACATGCCACTCTTTACAACATAAGGTTCATAGCGCAAACCGTTCACCGCCTTGTCATCGACGACAGCGAATGACATTGTTGTGCAGCTCAACCTTAATGTGACGCGTTGAGAGGGGAGTATGGTTGGATTTTCGGGCATAGTTTTGTTATTTGTTAATAGACAATTGTGTGTCACCAGCAGCAATATCACCCATGCGGATTCCTGCATAGCGCCCACGCTCGTTAGCTTTCTCAATGAGGTTGGCAATACTATTCTCGTCAAGCCCATTCAGATAAGTGTCATAAGTCGCTCCACACTCCGCCAAAGGAAGCTGACGTCCGCTCTTGCTTACCTGCACAGTCGCAGCCAAATCAAAGCGTTTCCCATCGCTGAAAGGGATATATTGCAGACTATCTGCCAAATAACCGCCTTTTATGAGCACGTTGAAATCGCCGGTGTATACTTTGTGATCGCGACAATAAGAAAGTTCGGCAACGCGGATTTTCGACAGCCTACTAATGACAGCTTGCTCGCGAAGCTGCTGTTCTTTCTTGAATTTTATGGGCGCGTTGATGCTCATATAGCACATGACAGCTAACACAAGTACGCATAGGGCGAGCCATAAATTATGATGTTTTGCCAACTTCATTTGGAGATTTGTTTTTATCTTTGCAGCGTTATTGACTGGCAGCACACGTGAATGAACTGCTGTTGTCTGCAAAGTTACAAAAACTTTCTACGTTATTGCATTGAAAATACAGGAATTTATAGATGAAGTAGTGCGCGAGTTCGGTTTTACGCCCACGCATGACCAGTTGAACGCCCTTGAAACCTTTGCTTGTTTCTTAGCCGATAGGGAGCAAAACTGCGTCATGGTGATGCGTGGTTCGGCCGGAACGGGTAAGACTTCATTGGCCGGAGCAATGGTGCGCACGTTCACTCGGTTAGGACAAAAGCTGCTGTTAATGGCGCCCACAGGTCGTGCTGCCAAGGTCTTTGCCATGAATAGTGGGCACACTGCCTTCACCATTCACCGTAAAATCTATCGTGAGAAAAGCTATTCGGGCATTGGAGGACAGTTTAATCTGAACGACAACATGTACAAAAACACGCTCTTTATGATTGATGAGGCTTCGATGATAGGCAGAGGTGGGGGAATGACGAGCGACTTCGGAACGGGCGATTTGCTCTCCGATTTGGTGCAGTTCGTCTATAATGGGCAGAATTGCCGTATGTTGTTGGTGGGCGATTGTGCCCAGTTGCCTCCTGTAGGTGAGGAAGAAGCGCCTGCACTTCATGCCGAGGTACTTGAGGCTATGGGGCTGAAAGTCTATGAATGTGACTTGAGAGAGGTGCTCAGGCAGAGCCAAGATAGTGGGATTTTGGTGAATGCAACGTATATAAGAAGCCTCACCCCCGGCCCCTCTCCAAGGAGAGGGGAGATTCAGTTGGAGTCAGATAGTGGGCTTATAGATAGTAATATGGGTGAAAGTAGGCTCAACTCAAGTCTTTCTCCAAGGAGAGGGGAGATTCTGTTGCAGTCAAATAGCGGGCTTGATTTTAGCGAGTTTTCTTGTGATAACTTGTTAAAGGTAGGGCTTCCCCGCATTCGTTTCAAGGGGTTTGCAGATATAGTGATGGTGCCGGGTGACGAACTTGTGGAGCGCATTAGCAGCAGTTACGCCGATGTGGGCATGGACGAAACCATGGTTGTAACGCGGAGTAACAAGCGAGCCAACGTCTACAACCAAGGCATTCGGGCTACAGTGCTCGACCGTGAAGACGAACTTTGCACCGGAGATCTGCTGATGGTGGTCAAGAATAAATATCTTGATAAACCGCAAGGCGACCATGGGCAGCTGGCTTTCATAGCCAATGGTGACCGCGTAAAGGTGCAACGTGTGCGCAATATACGCGAGTTGTTTGGTTTCCGTTTCGCTGATGTTTGGTTGCAATTTCCCGACTACGACGATTTCGAAATGCAGCAAACGGTTATCCTCGACACGCTGACCACGGAGGCACCTGCCTTGACTCACGAGCAACAGGAGCAGCTTTATGAGGCTGTGATGGAGGATTATGCCGACATTCCCCTAAAGCGTGACCGCATGGCTAAACTCAAACAAGATGAATATTTCAATGCTTTGCAGATTAAATATGCCTATGCCGTGACCTGTCATAAAGCGCAAGGTGGGCAGTGGGCACACGTGTATATCGACCAAGGATATATGACCGACGACATGCTTACGCCTGATTATATCCACTGGCTCTATACAGCTTTCACGCGTGCTACAGAGAAATTGTTCCTCGTGAACTGGCCAAAGGCACAGACAGAAGAGGCTAACCATTCTTCCTGATGATTTCTTTGAACACCTCTCAACCATGAGAATGCAGGATCTGAAGAGGCGGGACATGAAGGTAGACGTCATGAAGTTGTCGGGAATTTGTATTTTCTGAAATATTGCCATGTATCATGTTGAGTATCAACTTCTTAGGAATAGCTTTCTCATATGCGTCATGTTACGGTGTAATATGCCTTGTTTTACCGTGCGAAATGCGTCATTTCAGAATGTAACTAATCCTTGAAAAGGAAGAAAAATCGAAATTGGTGTAAACCAACTGATAATGAGCAGGAAACGGAGTCATTTGCATAAAACTGCTCTGTTCATATAGGGCAGTAATATGCAGATTTAGGCAGAAGTTCAGTTACCAAAGCGTTACCCAATTTCGTCATAGGTAACGATGGAGTAATGTTCGGTAACTGAATTATTTTCGCTCGTGTGGCTGTTGCTGTGGTTGGCAGTTTTCTGCATAAGTGAGGAACGCTTTAATTCGGGTAACTTTGCATAAGACAGACTGCACTCGTCCATTTGAGAGCAAGCTCTCATGGAACTCGCTTGCACTGTCTTTGCCATAAAAATTAAAGCGTATGAAAAATGAAAAAATGAGGGTGTTGCTCTACCTTAAAAAGAGTGGTCTTGACAAGTCTGGGAAAGCTCCGATTATGGGACGCATCACGCTTGGAAGGAATGTTGCGCAGTTCAGTTGTAAACTCTCCTGCAATCCCGAGTTGTGGAATCCACGGGAGAGTAGGATGGACGGAAAGAGTCGTGAGGCGGTGGAGATAAACGGCAGGTTGGAAAGATTGCTGTTGTCTGTTCAGTCGGCTTATCAATCCATGCTTTCCAAAGGTTGCCCATTTGATGCAACCGATGTAAAGGAGCAGTTTCAAGGGAGCGTGCAGACACGATGCATGCTCATAGAAAGGCTGGATATGCTCATCAAGGAGAAAGAAAGCCATATCGGTGTGAATATCAAGAAGGAGTCCCTGTCAAGTTATCATTCTACGAGAAACCGCTTGCAGGAGTTCATTCAGAAGAGATATAGGGTTTCTGATTTAGCTTTCTCACAATTGACAGAGAACTTTATCTATGAGTTTCGCCAATACTACTTGGGAGTATGCGGTTTCCAAGAAAGTTCTTTCTTCGCAGTGGCATCACATTTGAAAACGGTTTGCAGGTTGGCTTATCGCGAGGGAATAGCCGATACGCTACTATTTGATAAATCCCATATAGAAAGAGGAGATAAGAAAGCCCCGAAAGCACTCGATAGGAAAGCCTTGGAGAAGTTAAAGGCTCTCCGCTTTGATGATTTGGAGGAGGAAATGGAAACGGCAAGGGATATTTTCCTTTTTGCCTGTCATACAGGTGCTGCCTATTGTGATTTGATGGAACTTGGCAAGAAGCATCTTGTCCGTGATGACGAGGGAAGTTTGTGGCTGAAGTTCAACCGCCAAAAGACAGGCGTACTCTGCCGTGTCAAACTGCTGCCAGAAGCTATTCAGCTAATAGACAGATTTCACAGCAATGAAAGGGAAACGCTGCTTCCATACATGAAGTACAAGAACTATCAGACCTGCCTGAAAGCCCTGCGGCTTCGTGCAGGTATATCGTTTCCCTTTACCACGCATACCGCAAGGCATACTTTCGCAACGCTCATCACGCTTGAACAGGGCGTACCCATTGAAACGGTGAGCAAGATGCTCGGACATAGTAACGTAAGTATGACCGAGCGCTATGCAAAAGTAACACCACAGAAACTCTTTGAGGAATTTGACCGCTTCCTTTCTTTCACCGAGGAAATGCAAATGGCTATCTAATCCTTACCAATTCATTTGATTTCTTATCTATTCTTTTAAAACTTCAAAATACCAAGATAATGAGAAGTACATTCAAGATACTGTTCTATATTAACAGACAAAAAACAAAGGCGGACGGAAAGACAGGTATCCTCTGCCGTATCACCATAGACGGAAAAAGCACAACCATTAGCACAGGCGAAGAGTGTAAGCCCTACGAGTGGAACGCCAAACAGGGCTTGACGCCAGACAGGAAAATCAATCAAAGACTCCATGAGTACAGGAAATTTGTGGAAAAGACCTATCGGGATATACTGACAAGGGACGGAGTGGTAAGTGCAGAACTTATCAAGAATCATCTACAAGGCATCGCCACTTATCCGACAACACTTCTTGCCATGAGCAGGGCGGAACTACAAACTGTCAAGGAGAGTGTGGGCAGGTCAAGGACAGAAAGCACCTATCATAATCTGTCTCATTCTGACAGGATTCTCCGTGAGTTTGTGGAAGATAAAAGATTGCTGGATATACCCATTTCCACCATTACGGAGGAATTGTTTGAAGAATACCGTTTCTTTCTCAAAAAGCGTGGATTGAAAGGGACGACTATAAATAACTATCTCTGCTGGCTAAGCCGACTGATGTTCCGTGCGGTCAATCAAAGGATTATCCGATGCAATCCCTTTGAGTATGCCAAGTATGAGAAAGAAGAAAAGAAAATACGCTTTTTGCAGAAGAGCGATGTCACCAAACTCATGTCAATGACGATGAATGATAGGGAAGCAGAACAGGCACGGCTGATGTTCATCTTCGCTTGCTTTACCGGCTTGGCTATTACCGACATGGAGCATCTGCAATATGGACATATCCAAACGGCAGCGGGCGGACAGAAGTACATCCGTAAGGAACGGCAGAAGACAAAGGTGGAGTTTGTCGTTCCCCTGCATCCGATAGCCGAAGTCATTATCAAACATTGCAAGGCTAAACAGAAGAGAAACCGAGGTGAGCAATCGGTGAAAGAAAAAGATGAAACTGAAACTGAAACAAGGACAGATAACCTTGTCTTTCCCTGTGATTGTAGCCGAAGTATAATGTCCGCAAAGCTAAGCATCGTGGGCAGAGCTTGTGGCATTAGAGAAAGGTTATCCTACCATGTGGCACGGCATACGTTCGGCACGATGAGTCTGAGTGCAGGTATTCCCATAGAGAGCATTGCCAAGATGATGGGACACGCCTCTATTGCCAGCGCACAAATCTATGCGCAAGTAACCGATAATAAGATTTCGGAGGATATGGACAGCCTGATTAGGAAATATCAAAAGGAGGAAGCGATATGAACGTCAATCATCATCAAGCAAAAAGAGACCGCAGTTATTTTGAATGGGGTGATAATATGCAAATCATTTGTAAGGGAAATGGCGATATGAGACCTCTGCAAAAGTCTTTTTACACCTAAAAGCTACTATTGATAATCAATGAGTTATATTTATGATTTCGCTATCTATATGAGGTTTTGCAGAGGTCTTGTTCTTTTTCAAGCATCATCATTTTCAACTATCATTAGTTAGCTACATTGAGCTTTAGCCTCAGTAAAAAATGTAATAGCAAGAATTCTATACCAAAATTAATCAAATACAATCAATTCCAGCTAGATTTTTGAAAAAGCCATATTCGTCATCAACTAGAGCTCGTCTGTCAAGTCCCAAGTTTTGATGCTCACATGAAGTTTCAGAAACCATGGTACATCCAAAGCAAGATGCTCTATTTAACCCGTCTTCGTTTTCCCAACAAAGAGGATCTGAAGAACAGTTGACAGCACGTTTCATTGCTGATTCAACAATCTTACGAATTAATCTAGGTTGGCCTTGCCATACTAGGCCGCCCATACTTCCTTCTGCTCCATCCGCTGTATATATTAACACACCACACATCTTATCTGAATAGTAAAGGCGCTCACTAAGACTTGCAGTCGGGTATCCGCATGAGAATTCCAATTCCTTCATAAGCACATGACTGAATGAATGCAGCAGGTAGAATTTAGCTCGTCCATAAATGGAAATTTCTTGATAAAGGAATTCTCCCATTGAACCCGAGTCCAATTGACATTCATAATGCTTATTCAGATCATATTTTTCAACCCATGCCTCAATCGCATCCTTGTCAAAAGCAAAAAACAATCCTTCACCAAACGTCTGATTAGCGGGCAATACGTAGATATCTGCAGGGGTACCGTCAAATATTGGTTTCATTTCTTCGCCAGGAGGTACTATCCTTCCATTCTCATCTAGTTTTGAAGTAGGCACGTTTACACGTCCAAAACCAAGTTGCGTACTAGTCAATGAAAGTGTATTCACTTGTTTGATGGTCTTGAAATATCGTTTCAATATGTCCGGAATCTCAATTTTATTAAATTCCAGCCCCTCAGACTTGCGGTTAGGCGCATTTTCATCTGTAAATACTTCAAACTCCGTCAGGCGATAAGTGGCAACAGGATCATTGTCTTCCTCTTCTTGTATTAAGCCAAGGAATGTTCCTTTTATGCTATTGTAATCAGAATCTGTTAAGATGACATTGTAATCTATTTCAGCATCGTCGATAAATTCTGCACAATCATCGTAATACTTGTTCCAGAACTTTTCCTTTGTTAGTGTCGGATTATTCCTTAACTTTGCATTGTACTTATCTACAACTTTGTCTAAACCAGTTCGTGCTTCGTCACTTAAATGACCTTCTTTTTTAGGTATAAATTCTTTAGGAATATATAAGCTGCTGAAGCCACTAGCATAATATATGCTATTACTGGTTACCATGGCCACCTGCATCATTGTCTTTTGCCCATTTGTCAGACAACGTTCATAAGTGCCTGGCTTATCTATCCATGGCCGTTCACCACGACAATAAGGCTTGATATTCATTATACCTGCCAAAGAAACTGATAAGCCGCATTTAGAGCATTTTAATGTACCCCAGGATTCTGCTTGATTACGAGAATTAAGCCATTTAATATCATGTTCGCCACCATAACCGCAATCCTCACAGTCATACCCGAAAAGTTCAAAGCCATTTTCATCATCCATTTTCTCGTGCTTAAGTGATGCACAGAAATACTTATACCAAGGAATGTCTGAAATGTGTCCATTGGGGCATATAAGGATTAACGGCACAGGTTTTAGGAGTCCATAAACAGCGTCATCACGCAACGTTTCCATTTTTATCTTCCTATAAGTTTTCTTATATGGGTCGCGAGGTGGCACAAAAAAAGCCATCTTTCCATCATTACATCTGCGATTTTGCCATTCTCTGCGCCACTTACAAAGTGGGCGAATCTCCGAATTAGAAGAAATAAACCATTGAGGGAAATTGATCGCAGGAATATAAAACATATTCTCTCCTAACTCTGTACCAGTTCTATCTTTGTGCGATTTGAAGAGTGGATTATTCTTACGGTCTATCTGATTGAAAAGATCCAATTGAATGTGAGGTATTGCAGCAAAGCATTTTAACTGCGTATAGCCTTTCTTGATTTGTAAAAATTCGACAAAACGAGGGTCTTCTATTAATTCAACGCCACTTTCTTTTTGAATGGTCTTAATATCAATTGGTTGAGGAAGTTTTGTCTTTATCACATTAGTCACGACCTCAATGAATTTCCAATTGTCAATACTTAGAGGCATGATAGAACCGCCCCATTTTGTTGTAATAACAGATCCCACCCCTGCAGCTGTGGACAAAATTTTATACTTGCCCATTGACTGGTTATATTGATTCTCTTTACGTATATCCATATCTTATTTATTTAGAATATGAAGTACTGATTCGGGTTCAACAAGACGCAAAGCAGATGGAACGACCCATTTACTTGCGAGTTTCTGCTCTGTATAAGCATCTGTAGATACTAGGAGAGAAGTCTCCTCAGAAGCATTCCTTCCTGCGGCATAATACACAAGCGAGTCTCCTGATTCAACTTCCATAGCTATCCATTGCTCAAGGCTTTCATCAATCCATTGATATATATATTTTAATTGTTCTTCTGTCAGGATCTCACGTTCCAAAGCATGCTCAGAGACTTCAAGATTCTTTGTCCTGTCGTATCGAATCTTGAAATATCTTTTTAATTCCTGCTTAATATCTACTGCGATTGCACTTGTCATCCGTTTTGCATCTTTTCGATCTGCGAGTTCATTGTGCATGTGTCTGATCAATGTTGACATGTACAATGGTAAATACTTTTCAATAGCTTTTGGCGAAAAAGGAGTTATAGAGATAGGCTCTACATAATAGTATAGCTTTTCATGAAATTCTCTAAACTTTTCAAAATGAGAAACATCACGTGAGCGGAACGGATTATGTAATGTCAACACTAATCCTGCTTTGTCACGAGCTACACGAGAGCTTGCTTGTATATATTCAGCAATATTTCGTGGCATAGAATTCATGATGATCGTATTGAAACGACTTACATCGAGTCCCACAGAGATCATATTTGTTGCTAGTATGTAATCTGCTGGAAGAATCGCATTATTGTATTTGTTTCCTTCCTTTAAATACGGCAAACGCTTTTTAGGATCCCATTTTACAGATTGAGCTTTTGACAATTCTTCGACAGCTTCTCCTCCAGACAAGCGTCCTGTCAATTCGGTCTTTGAAAACACTTCGTTATATGCATAGAAACATTCCAGCATATTTGAAAATCTCAGCACTCTCTTAAATAGTCGCCGAGTATATTTCGTAAATTCCAGATAGAATTGTGCGTCTGTCTTGCCAACTTCCTTGAGTGAATTGAAATATGAAATTGTTGAGTAGTAATAATCTGCTGCCTTAATAAACGACTTGTCATTATTGTTCAGGAGTTCTATATTCTTTAGTTCGTACAATGCACGATGAATAAATAAGATTGCAGCCAAACGCATTTGTGTCGTCATTTTTGTACGCCCTGTTGGCATGATTCCTATATACTTGCGCTTAGAAACAAATGACCATTCGTCTTTTTCTTTTTTCTTTTCTCGTTTATAAAAAGCGAAGAAAGAATCATCATAGTCAGTACCGTTCTTTGGGAAAATACTAACATCGCGATCATATAGGGCACGAACCTGGAGATAGGTATTACGCGTTGTTGCCGTAGAAGAAATTATCTTTGGGCGCACTATAACACCATCCTGTCGTTTGTAAGAACACAACTGGTCAATGGCTGCCTCAAACAAGCTTACGGCAGATCCCAATGGACCCAATAATAGATGTAACTCATCTTGAATTATCAAATCTGGAGGATTACATCCGGTCCCCCTTCCAAACAAACGCCTAGAGTCGGCAGATACATTACGAGTATTTACTCTTCTTGATAGTTGCACGAATTTATCAACGGTTCCGAATAACAATGTAGGTGGCTCGTCATAGATATGATCATCACATAGACGTACAGGCAAATAATTACGCTTTCCATAAGTGCATTTTTTATTGCTACAACCAAAAGAAAAATGATCAGTTGAAACTTCTTTTGCCCTCAATAAAGAACCACACCATGGACAACAATCAAGTGGAATTTGCCCATGTCGTCCATTATCTGTCCAATTTTTACGTATTTCTTCTGCAAGATTCTTATAATGGTTAGGCAATGAATTTTCTCCAACAAACAAACCAATAGAAAACTCTTTGTCTCCTAAATTGAATTTGTTCCATTTACGGATTTGCTCCATCGCCAAAATTAGTCGAAGAGCTCTTTGAAATTGTTGGGTCGTGAGTAAGCGTAAGGTATAACGCATAATAGCAGCGACACCATTGCCTATTCCATTTTGTAATGATATTCTTCTATTTATTGCAACCAATGCTATAATTCCCAAATATGATTCCGTCTTACCACCTCCAGTGGGAAACCAAACCAGATCAACAAGTTCATTACGATTCTCCCATTTAGGATCTTTCTCGCTTTGAAAGACTCCATCTAGATTAAGTAATATAAAAGCAAGCTGGAAAGGACGCCAAGCAGCTATGACGCCTTTAAATATCGTTGTATCGAGAGCCTTATTTTTATAATATTCAAAAGTAAGTTCCTCTTTGTCATTACGTATCTGCTCTTGATTGTTACTTTTACTATGCCAGAGTTGCATAAACATAGCCGTGTTCATTAAACGGAAAATCTGCATCTTTTTAGGATCAATCAAAAACTCATTAATATTATTCTTAATGCGTTCATAGTCCTTTTGGCATTTTTCTATGTTTCCTATTCCGATCTTATTGCCCTCCGCATTCAATTGCATTATCCACTTATGGTATGATTCGGCAAATTCCAACAATCCAGAGACTATTGTTCCGTCACTGTTCGTGGATAAGACAGATAACCATTTGAATTGAAGATATTGGTTATCCGCTACGTATTTCTTTGGCAAATATATTTTGTTGTTTTCATCATACACCTGCTTCGTTTTGTCACGAGGTTCAGGTTCAACATCAGGAGTTTCTACAGAAGGCATAAACTCGGAACAAACATGCATAACGCTATGGTCATCTTTGTACCAATTTACTGAACAAAGATGGCCAATACCATAATCCTCGATGTTTCTATAAAGATACAGCAAACGGTTAGCTTCTTGATCCTCAAAGTCGCTACTAATATCATTTCTGTAAGGGATAATATTCTTACTTGCAATGTCTATCTTAACACCGAAAAAAGTTAATTCATTAACTTTTTCAGCCACAATAGAATAATAATGTTGTGCATCGAGTTTTACTTTCGTAGAGTCGTTTACGAGCATTACCTTAAGGTATGTCTTTCCATTGCTACCTTTATATATTTGTAACCATACGGACAAAGTCGCTTCTACATCGGAAGACAGCGTATACTTGACAACATGCTTCGTTATACCTTCTTTAGGCTGAATTATAAGTTTTCTTTTACTTTTTTCAACGCTAAAGTCAAGCGTAGAGAGGTCAATGTCTTTATTGAAATTGGTACCGACCCAAAAACCAAAGCCTCTAGAATCACAGATTGAAATGATGTCCTCAAAGTAAGAAAGAAAAGTTTCATATTCCTCTACTCGGGCTATACGCTCTTTGTACTCCTTTACCTTATCAGAACTGATGTATTCACCATCTTTATCGACTCGTTTAAGTGCATGAAAAAGTCGCTCTTTGTAAGCACTAAGGAATTTGTTTCTGTCTTGAAATGATCGGCTGGAATAAGTAGAATCATATTCGCCATTAGATTTTTTTGCAACTAATGCGCAGAAATATTTATTGAGATCGCGCATCTTGTCACGGAAATCCTTTAAATCATGTGCATTTATTGTTCTGGACAAGCTGAGCTTCGCATCTTTAAAGACGAAATATGGTGAAAAAAGTTCTTTGCTTTTATCCATAGAGAATGTCTTCTCAAAAAAGTTAACATCTTCTACATTTACATATAGTCGCGTCTTTTCAGACAACTTTCTGTAATAACGACCAGAAATCGTTATCGTTGTACTTGAGGCCAAAGAAAGAACATCTTTAACACAACATGATACACCGATTCTGTCTGGGAATCGACGGCTTAACGAATTAATATCTTCGTCATCTTCGCGATTTCCAAAATCTCTCATATTATCACCTTGCTCATCAGTGTCTTCACTTGACTGGTTTTCATCGCTAATATTATCCTCGTCAGTTGAGTCAACCGAAGATGTTTCGTCAGGGTTCAATGATTGCATATCTTTACGTGGAAACAGTATGGCTGTACTGTATATGGAGCCAGGCGTAGTACTGAGCACTTCACATACAGGCTCTTCTTCACCTTCATGAGAAGGATATATTCCAAAGTTGTTGCCGCAACCTCCAGGTCCGATCAGTTGTTCTCGGATGAAAGTTTCCAAAGAATCTCTTTTATTTTTGATCATACTTTATAGATATTATCTGTTTGAGATTTAATGTTTCTTCTTTTATAAGATCGACAATATCCTTTATGTCGTTTCCATCTGCAATGTTAAGATAGTCGCGAACTTCATAGCTTAATCCCATATATGCTTTTTGCATGTCTTGTTCTAACAAACAATGAGTCAGAAACGTTCTGAAAATCGTATTCTTTCCTTCTGTGTTTGTACTTGTTCGTGACTTCCTGTGTCTCAGAATTCTTGTGTATAATCCTTCTATCTGAAGATATTCTTCAATAACCCTTTTTTGCATACGTCTGCTACGAGGAAGTATTGAGTTTTCGGATGGATCAAGCCACCGCTTGAAGGAAACAAACTGAATTCTTTCTATGGGAAGTAAGGCCTTCATGATTTCATCATAAACATCTTTTTCACTAGATTCTGCAACTCGATGTTCCAACAGTATTTTCCACATTTCTCGTAATGAGTTTTTTTCTTTATCGGAAAGACCGTACTTGGAATTATTTCTCATTAGAGTCTCTCCGTCTCCCGTTTTGCGTTCCGCATTATCTACAAAAATTTCAAGTGGTTGGTAGAAATCTTCTAATGGTTGTATTTCGAGTTCTGTTGGTTCTTCGAAATTTCGCATAAGACCAGAAATGGTATCGATAGTCATGTCATTTCCTAATCTGCAAATAACCAGATCATTCTCATCGAGTGTCTTATGTTGCCGAGGACCGAATGAAATGGAAACTCTATTTTGCTCTCTACCTGATGATTGCCGACTTCGGATATCTTGTTCGTCTTCGTCTTCTTTAGGCTCAGAACCAACAGGTTTGGGCGGAATACTGATTCCACTTTTCATGTATTTAATACGGAAATTGGAATTTAGTAGCATCTTTTGTTGTTCTGCATAACGATATACATACCAACTAAATCGTGGGTCAAAAACGATTCTGTTGTTTACTTGCAGGACGCTTTGTCCGGAATTAAGATGATACTGATCAAAGGAGTTAGGATATATGGCCCAATTGTGTCCTGTACAATGGTTCAACATCGATAGCACTAGAATTTTATTCTCCGCGATAGAGTTTAAAAACACAGATTTCTCTTTATGTACCTTGAAATTTTTAAATGTATAAAATTTAACGAAGGTAGCTCCGCATTCTGACTCAAGGAAATCCTTTAATTGACTCTTATAATATGGTTCCACATTATAATCCAATACTACGGCAACTTGATGGAAGTTTATCCATTCGAGTAATACAGAACTAAGGTCCTTTTCATATTTATTCCTTATGAACTGCAAGAAATAATCAATATACTCCTCGTTTGCCTCTGGGTTTTGGGCTAAAGTTTGTCTTTTAATTTTTGCTCTACTTTGCTCAGTAACGCTAATTGCTAATTGATTTCGTAACTTTACCTCGTGTCGAATATCAATATCCTCGAGCATAAAATCAAAGGCATCTTTGACGTGATGTAACTCAGAGTCATTATTATACCCTAATTCGTAAATGCTTATATCGGATTCCTTCCGATTAAACAGATAGTCCATTTCCTCCTTTGTGAAGGATATGAAGTCTCGTGTTTCAGTCACTTTTTCACGTTGTAGGTGCTCTACAAATTTATGCTTATTCTCATAGATTCGTTGCAATCTATATGGTTTTTGAGAAAAAACGAAAAAGCATACATTATGTATACCTGTATTGTAGTCCTCATTGTACTCATTTATTGTTGAGCGCTGCATTTGCATGCATAATGGTGTATTGCGTCCGTCCATGTCTTTTTGAATAAACAAGAAAATATTCGGGACTTTTACTGCGCCATCATTTTTTTCGATATGATTGTAAACATCTTTTTCATTCTCCCCTAGAAGGATCATTGATTTAGCCGTTGAGAATGTATTTCCCATTAAATCATGACAAAAATGATAATGTCCTTGGCTTTTTGAAGTAAGATGGAATTCGTTAGATAAATATCGACTATAGATGAAACACTTTTCATTTTCTTTGGAAGGATAACCAAGGATATTGTTAGTAAGATATTTTACAACATTCTGCTTAAACTTAAATTGTCTAGCCAATGCCTCTTGTCCTTTTTTACTAACCTTTTCTGGCAGATAAATACATCCTTTATAGGATGAGAGCAAACTTGTACGTGTTCCTTCACCCCAAAGCAAAGAGATTTTTAATGCCACGAATTCTTCACATAATTGCTGTGCCCATTCTTCACAAAGAGGAAAATAAATAATCGGCATCTTGACGTCCTCTGTAGATTCTATATCTCTAAGAAGATAAAAATCTACAATATGATTTACAAGGCTTAAAAATTTACGCCCTTCCTTTACATGAGCACTAAGAGGATTTAATATGGATATTAATGCCTCAAAATTAGGACTTTCTTGTTCTGTTTTTTTTATAAAGTTTTCGTGAGGCATATTAATCTTGCTTAAGCATTATAATATCTAGATTCATAATCGCACGAGTCATACCAACATAGATTTCAAAGAGAAAATTCTCCCATGAACTTTTAATCTTAGAGTATGGTAAGACGAGAATTATGTTATTGTCCTCTAGTCCCTTATATTTAAGAATTGTTGTATAGGCTAGTGAATTCTTAGATTTTCTATCAATAGTTTTTTCTGACAATTCGACCAATAAGGCGGTCATTTCTGCAATAGTATCATACGTAGAGTCTTCATCCTCATCTTCTTTGTCCTTAAGGTCAGAATGAACGAGCAGAGTAGTTGAAGACATTTCTCCACAGTATTCAGCAAGATATTGAGCATGTTCTTTGATTTTTTTCTTTACTTCCCTTACAGAACTACATGCTGTAAATGTAAGTCCAGGAATATTATCTTCTCTAAGTGCTCGTATATATGTTTCAAATGCATCTTGGTTATGTTCAACTTTCAACACCTTATTTGCATACTCTACGATTAATTTGTTTGTGGGAACACGTTTATTCTCGTCAAGGACAAAACAAGCAGCATGCTCAGCTATGATACTTATCACCTCTTCTAAATTACGATCTACATTGCTGTATCCTTGTTCAAGGTCATAAAACACGAGGAAACGACCTTCTTTCAGACCGGCATGTCTTATGTCTGATACCTCATCTAAAAGAATATCTACCCCTTTGTCTGCTACGTCTTGAGCTTCATCTACAATAATGTAATCATAATCCATCTTGTTGATGCATCGTAGTGCTGTTTGCAAATTTTCTCTAAAGTTAGGCTTGCCGTACCTGTTTTCAATATCGAAATATGAATTTGTTATTTCTTTGATATAATTATTGTATGTCTTAACAACACATGAATCTAGACGCTCTGTATCTAAATCCAATTGTACTTTGCTCGCGAGCAGACCAGTCCAACAAAGATATAGACCTTTTAGCCCGCTGTGCCTTTTAATGAATGCCTTTGCCATAGTGGTCTTTCCCGTACCAGGACCACCTTCTATCAATATTCTAGAATTCTTTCTTAATCCTTCCAATATACTAAGATTGTCTATATGAAGCCAATATAGAACCTCTCGTATTGATGTTAATGAGTATTTGTATTTATCTTCTATGGAAAGAGCGAGCGCATTGACAATACCTTTTAAATCTTCCTCTGTCAAACTACGGTTATAATGATTATCACGTTTGTCCTTTCGTATCACTCTTAAACAGAAGTCTGCAAATGAATCATTACTATCTTGATTATTTTTATTCCATAGTTTGTGTGATAGACCAGGCTGAGAGGTGTCACGAGAAATATCTAACCCACTATGAGGAAATGCACAAACATAATCTACAAAGATTTTCTCTTTCTGTAGTATCCTATTATTTAGTAAGGCCCATTTGTAATTTTCTGCCTGCTTAAATGGAGTTCTACTCATTTCCGTTAGAATACCTTTGCGATGATAATAATAGTAACCTCTCATTATCTCTATCATTCCGCCTTTAACCTCTACAATGATTGCCCCCTCTTTGCAAATGAGAAGAAAATCAATCTGGATTTCATTTTGGCTACAATAAGATATATTAAAAGTTTTATCATACCACATATACCATGTAAGAGGACTGGCCTCACAATCATGAACAATACGTTCATACATATCCTTCTCGCCTTGCAATACTTTTTGATTGCTTTGGTTTATTCCAATAACGCTTTCTATAGGAAGATTGCCTCTGTGAGATTTTATGATAATTGCCATAATTGTTACTATTAATGTCGTCTCTAATTCCAAAGATCTTCGTCAATAAGATCAGCCATGGTATAATTGAACATTTCTATTAAGTCAGTCCTTCTCTTCGGGAACATCTCCATAACCTCCATAACTGTCCTTAAGGGAAGGCACATTTTTACTTTGTCGTAATATCCAATCTTAATATCTTGTTCAAAATCTTCAAATGTTTTAAATTTAGGCCTATCTGCAACCTTTAAAGTTTTCTCTTCCCAATATGATTGGTTCCTGTAACAGAATTGCCAGAAAGACATCTTTTTATAAAATTGCTGTTGATTACACCAACGAGCTATTTGTATGTAAAGATTTGAAACGGGTGCGTTATGGTAGTCTTCATGTCTCATAACATAGCCAACACAACCATACTGCATGAGAATTTTTATCCGGTGAAAAAGTTCCCAAATGTCTTTATAAAACATATCTCTTTTGTGTTGTGCCTGCTTAAAACCACAGAATAAATAGAACTTTGTGGACTTCTTGGGATTATGACGTTTCCATATTTTTAGAGCTCGTTCTATCAATTCGCGGTCACGCCAATTATCAAAAGCAAAGATGAAATCTCCGTGATAACGTGCGCGAGATAACATTTCAGCCATCTCCTCTCCATTAGGACTTTGTGCCAACATTCGTTCGTCAAGTCCCTGGCGAAATTGAAAAGGTCGCTTCGTCTCAATCAATTGTTGTAAAAGAGGTTTCCATACGGAAAGATCAGAAGCCAGGAAATTGTCATCCCAAAGATATATATATGGTCGCACAAGCCTTCCTTGGTCATCGCGTTCATTGTCTAGAAACCATTCTAATCTAGAATAGGGTAATATTTTGTTTTCTAATTTATTTATGCAAAAGGAGCAATGGCGTACACATCCTCGTGTCAAGAAACCAATGGAATATTTCTGATAATCTTTGTACTTCTCACGCTTGAAACCTTTTAATTCCTGCTGTTCTACGAATGTATCGTATAAATGATAATATGGCATTTGTCTGGCCATACTAATACCGAACTTTTTCCCACCATGAAAATTTCTTAACGTGTTGAGGTATTCATCATTTTCTAGCTTCCTCATATCCTCCTCGCGTCTTTGTCGATATGTTGATACATTTGTTTCATTCGCATAAAAGCCAGTTCCTCCACAAAGGATTTTCTTCTCATCGGGCGTTCCTATTGCACGTTGGTAAAACTCTGGTAATTTTGTAAAAGTAAAAACCTTAGACATATAAATCCTCGTGTAGCGAGAAATGTCAATTTTAGGATCCAGAATTAGTTCAAAAAGAAGACCATTATCATTGAAAAACCCCGCCAATTTTAACAGCACAAGGTTTGGATGACGGGTCCCATTATCTAGAAGATCGGCATCAACCAATCCTATGTATTTATTGTTAGGGGACTTCTCAGAACTTTCATTTTGACAACTTTCCATATACAATCTATTCGGCCCTATTCATTGCCTCTTTTTGAATATATGCCGTTGCAATCAAGCATCCATAGTTCAACGACAACTCGTTGCTGCCCTGCTATAGGAACCACCCTCCCTTGAACACCTTTAAAATCCCCATCTGTTATAATAGCATTATCTCCTAACTTATATTGAATGTTGGGTGACATGACGGGAATTATATGCGGACTCTTTATAGATGTGAGTTTGATGAAATTGTTCATAGCTTCATCACTTACCACGAGTGCCGGATTAAGATTGGGAGCATCTTGGCGAAATGTTGTGTGATCATAGTAAAAACTCAACAGCGGCTTGCTTTCGAATGTGGCAACCTTGTCTCCACTGAGTATTTTCTCAACATCCCTAGCTAATGCATTTACAAAAACGAAAGAGGGTAGTAGCGGTGCCATAACGATGCGCTTCTTACCTTTCTTCATTATTTGCTTATATCGCAACGGAATATAACATTCTATACCATTAGACTCTATAGTATCTTTAGCCTTTTGGACTCGACCATAAGACACTTGAAAGACAAACCATTGCTTGTTTGCCAATGGCACATTCTCCACCAACACCCCACCTTCATTTATGGTGATGGGGGACGTGCCGGAGGTAAGTCTTGCACCATGACACTCGGAAGAAGTGTCTACCTTTTGCCCATTATACAATGAAGCGTCCGTCATTATCAGCTCTTTCGAATTTTCTCTTTGGGAATTGTCAGAATATGGCTACGAATTTAACATTAATTCTCGAGACAAAAGAATTTTAGTGGCGAAATTTTCATTTTGCCACTAAAATTCTTAGTATTCACTCTTATACAGAACATTATTCCTAACAAGAGATTGCCCCAGTGATAGGTTCTCTATCAACAGTCAAGCGTACGATAGCTCTTGAAGAACTCGTTGTTGTGGATGAGCGAGTCCTGCTCCTGATAGTCCTTTGCACGCTTCTCGTTCAGGATGACATGCTGATAGAAGATGCGGTTGGTTCTGTCAAGATCCATCACAGCCAGCTGATACTGGTAAGCACAGAAGGTGAGAAGAGGTGTTCCCCAGACAAAGAGGAGATATGAGACAAACGATAATTTCTGCTTCAATGTCCGATCTTTGAATTTCTGCCACTTGTACTGCAGCCACGACTTCAAGGTCGGTGGCTTCTGTGCAGTGGGGGAGCAGGTTGTAGCCGATAATCTTTAGTACCTTGTGGACAGACTCGGCAGGCTCGTCTATTCCGAAGATGTTTACGCCTATGAAACGGATGAGTCGTTGTATCTCCACAGGAAACTCGGGCGCCCATTTAGCTAGCTGATCTACGGTGAGGATGCCTTGAGCTTCAAGTTTCTTGTAATACTCTTCTCGTTGCGTCTTCTCATCTTGGTATTTTTTGTCCCAATGCTCTTGGAGTTCTCCGAAGTACGACTTGACAAAGGCATCGCCCAACTTCCGGATGTTCTTATCTGATAGTAGACCAGACGTGTTCGGCAGTTCGTCGAAGTACTCTGACACATTGTCCTTGACATCTTTCTTCAGTTTTTCAGATGGGATAACTATCTCTGGTGCCTCGGGCGGTGCAGTGGGGATAGCATCTACCTTTTGAGTTAAGTCATCCACCTTAGTTTCTATCCCTGGGATTTTATCAGATGAGGCTTTGACAAGCGACATCTCATCAAAGATGTCGTTTAGCTGGTCTTTCTTTTTTTTAGTTGTAATCATTGTATATAGAAACGTTTCGCAACCATTGCCTTTCGCTGAAAGGCGTAACAAAAAAGATGTCTTTCAACAAGGCAACGAGTGAATACGACCGCAATCTACTGGTCTTCTCCATCGGCGACAAGTGGTTTGTTTTGTCAATATCGAAGCGTTCGACTTCTGTGATCTCAAATCATCGCCCGACGTATCTGTCCTGCTGCAAGCTGAATTCGAAGCCGTTCGTCCGGGCTATCACATGAACCATCGCCATTGGATTTCGATATATTTCAATCAGGATATGACTGATGAACGCATTCTTGAACTTGTAGACGACGCCTATCACCACGTATTAAGCTCTCTGCCTAAATGCGAGCAGGCAAAATATAAGTAAAGCCATCTTCTGCTTTTATCTAACAGCAATAGATGTAAGCCCACTTAATCCCAAGTAAAACATGGCATTTGAAGCAAGCTCCTCTATGCTCCAAGTGCCATTTTCTCTTTAGCAAGATGTCTACTGTCTTTATCCGGCTATAGTTAGCTTCCAACATCTTTTCCAAATCCGAAGCCTTATAGAGGATTTTCCCGGCAAACTGTGTGTAGGGAATAATTCTCCTATCCCATCCCGGTAGTCCTGCAAGGTACGGGGACTGATATACAGCCGTTCGCACACTTACTTTCCCGTAAGGAAAAGCTCGCCGGCAAAGAGTGGCTTGTGCGTCTCTGCCACTTCCACAATTCTTTTTCCCACACTTCTTAGTGCCGAGACAACCAGCTGCATCTCGTCGCTCTCCATATTCAAATCTTTTGCCATTTCCATTATATTCTGCTATTTTTAGGTTTGTCTGTTCTTGCAAGGAGCAGCTGTTCCACATCCTCACGCCTGTAATAGCACTTGTGGCCGATTTGCGTAAACGGCAGTATGCCCGTATCGCGGTAATGCTGCAAGGTGCGCTTGCTGATGTTGAGTAACCTGCACACAACTCCGTTGTGTAGCCAATCTGTGTGTTTGCTCTTTTCTCCGAATGCCTTGTGGTAACATTCTGCAAGGCTCAAGATTTCATCTCGAAGCTTTGCCAATTGGTTTCTGTAATGGCGTAATAGTTCATAATCTTATCTTGTTATTGTTTGTTATGTCAGGCTTTTCCTATTTCCACCTGCAAAGATAATGACGCGCAGACGCCTCTCAAAGCAGCAAGGAACAGGAGGGAAGTATAGGGAACAATAGGGAAAAGAGCAATCCGTTCCATCGGTTTGCATTTGCGTTTTCCTGCCCCGTCTTTTTCCTTTCATTGCAAAATTAAGATAGGACATTTCTTATTCCATCACTTTTCATTCAAGTGGCAGCTTGTGGCGTCGTAGTGGAATAGCTTGGCAAAGTAATACGATATAAAATATGTTCCAATCAATGGTCTGTTGCTTGTTGAAGCAAAAGACTGTATCTGAAAGCAAACAACGACATTGATATTTCAGCCAACCTTTTCTTCTTACAATCTGATTTTTGCTTAATGAGGCGATAAATGCTCTTCTTTTCTGCTTGCTTCCCTAAGAATTTCGCCGCAGACTGACGCAACATTATGCAAGAAGCTTCTGAATGCTTGGAAGTTACGCATTCTCACCCTAACTTCACTCTTGGAAACCAATTCAAGGAAATAATGAAAAGAGAAGCAGATGCAGGCAATATAAACGACAGGCGAAATCATAATCGCAGGGGTAGCTCATCCAAAAACGCAGAGATAGAAGCCTACCTCTCTTACACACTACGAATTCAGATACAATACGGTATTGGGAAGAACTGAATATCACAGCAAGTCTAACAGCGATTTTGTAAAAGTCGGTCGTTATGAAATCAACACGCTCCGCAGAGAGATAGACAACGACATCGGGATTATCACATCTTCCGATAATCTCTATTCCATCATCGAGAGCAGTTTCTCTCCACGTATCAACCCCATACAGGAGTATTTCAAAGGATTGCCACTGATAGATATAGGCGATGATAGTAGCTGTGGTGGTAGTTACAGCAGTAGTATTGTGCCTTCTTCCTTTTCATTGAAAGCTATTCCCGAGTTGGCAAACTGCGTGGTTGTCTGTAACTCCCTAAAATGGCTGCTGTATCTCACCAAATGGCTTGTGGCAGTGGTCGCCAACGCAATGGATAACCGTGAATGCCGTAACCACACCTGCCTTGTACTGACAGGCGAACAGGGCAAGTTCAAGACAACATTTCTTGATTTGCTCTGTCCGCCGGCACTGTACGGTTACAGTTATACAGGAAAGATATATCCGCAGGAGAAGGACACACTTACCTATATTGGGCAGAACCTTATCGTAAACATTGACGACCAGCTCAAAGCCCTCAACAAACGGGACGAGAATGAACTGAAGAACCTCATTACCTGTCCGATGGTTAAATATCGCATGCCCTATGACAAGTATGTGGAGGAACATCCTCACTTGGCGAGCTTCGTGGCATCGGTGAATGGCAACGACTTTCTTACAGACCCGACAGGCAGTAGACGTTTTTTGCCCTTTGAGGTCTTGTCTATTGATATCAATAGGGCAAAGGCTATCTCAATGGATAAAGTCTATACAGAAGCCAAAGCTTTGCTCAAATCAGGTTTTCACTATTGGTTTGACGATGACGAGATAGCCGAACTGTATCGGGAGAGCGAGGACTTCCAAGTGCAGACAGCAGAGATGGAACTCTTGTTGCGTTGTTTTGAGAAGCCAACGGAGGACGAAAACTATTTGTTAATGACCACTACGGAGATACTCACCTATTTGGGTATTTATACCCACCAGCCACTTCTTGCCAAACGTATGGGCGAAGCCTTGAAGAAAGCAGGATATATAAAGGTGAGTAAGCGAAGAAACGGTGGGAATCCCATCTATGTCTACAAGATTAGAAAAATCTTGCCATGTCCACTCATTCAAGCTTGTAGTAGCCAGATGTAGTAGAGTGTGTAGTATCTCCACATACTACTAACTGTTGCTGATTATCAATTACTTATATTAAAATAGTATGTAGTAAGAAGAATGGTAAAAAAGTTTGGAGGGAAAAACTTTAGAAAAGAGGATTTCATTCAAACGGCATTCAAATATCATTCAAACCAACATTATTATTCAAATAAGAATTATCCAACCATTTAAAGTTTATGACAATGAAAGAAGAAGATTTATCAGCTATCAAGCGATATTCCATCGTGGAATATCTCGAAAAGAAAGGCATCAAGCCTGCCCGCAAAACACCGACCTATGCTGTGTATCGCTCACCATTGAGGGAAGAAGTGCATCCGAGTTTCAAGGTGGACAGGGAAAAGAACCTCTGGATAGACTATGCCGAAGGCAGAGGTGGAAGCATCATCGACCTCTGTATGCGCCTGGAGGGCTGCACGCTGTCGGAAGCCATCTGCCGCTTGGGACAGACCACTTCCTTTGATACAGCGTGCAACAATGCCGAATCCTCAAAGGAGAAGGCATACAGCAGCAATGGTAGTATCAGACTACCAAAAGAGAAAATGGCAAACGGGGCAAGGAGACTGATAGATGTATCAGACACCTTACCGTCACATTTGCAGGAGTATCTTACAAAGGTGCGCTGCATCAACTTGGAAAAGGCATTGCCCTTTCTCAAATCCATCAGCTATGAGGTAAGAGGAAGAAGATACGAAGCCATTGGCTTTGCCAACCTCTCCGGCGGCTATGAACTTCGGGACGACAAGACGTTCAAAGGAACGATTGCCCCGAAAGATATTACCGCGATATTTGAAAACAAAGTGCAGCCCGTCTGCCTGTTCGAGGGATTTATAGACTTTCTCTCTTTCCTTTCAATGAAAGAAGAAGTGAATAACCGCTGCCTTGTGTTGAACTCTGTGAGCAACATAGGAAGAAGTATCAGCTACCTGAACAACCATCAAGTATCTTCTATCCGTACTTTCCTTGATAACGACGACGCGGGGCGGAGAGCAACACAGGAGCTGATAAAGGCAGGTTTTAAGGTAGAAGATATATCCCGATATTACAAAGACTTCAAAGACCTCAACGAGTATCATGTCAGCCGTGTTCGTGAGCAACAGAAAAAGTTGGAGAAAACACCCAAAACAAGCAATAAGGTAAAACAAGTCAAACTAAAAATACGATAGAGCAATGAAAAAGATGAAAGCAAGCAGAGAGGAGATAGACCAATCCATAAAAGAAGCGTTCAACATGAACAGACAGGAAA
>ERZ772945.91-NODE-91-length-67367-cov-7.738724_pt1 | contig 67367 bp, 57 predicted proteins | sample MGYA00511681_ERZ772945 | MGnify/ENA primary metagenome ERZ772945 (study PRJEB29015, sample SAMEA2737943) | human oral metagenome | biome: human oral; feature: human-associated habitat; material: dental | place: China | collected 2143 ...
TACACTTAGGGGCGAATGGAAACATCTATTCGCCCCAACATTTATTGTAGAACCAATTTTTAGAACATATATTGGCATATGTATGATGCGCGCATATTGTATATATGGAAAGTGAAGAGAGGATGTCTCTCCAGTCTAAAATGCAAGAGCCTCGATAGGATATTTCTCGAATAATTAGTGATGGAAGCCATTCGAGGATTTTTAGAATGCAGTCAAGCTCCGTTATTGATTGCTCATTCAACATCATACAGAGAGTTTTGGGGAAATAAAAAAGAAATATTGAAAAATCAGTGATTTTGCAAAGGCTTCTATCAACTAGGAGATATACTTTATTTGAGACTAATTTTTGAGGGGGACATATGGGGAATCTGATACATGCGCTTTGGGCAAAAAAAGAAGAATCCAATGGAGAGATGAAATGGCTGTCGCTTTTACAGCACCTGGAGGATACAAGTCGCGTCTGTGGATTCCTATGGAATCACTGGCTTTGTGAGGGACAGAGAAAAGTTATTTCCGGTGAAAATAGCGAAGAAGTGGGCAGGCAGATCATGGTGTTTTTGGGAGCAGTCCACGATATTGGAAAGGCAACTCCGGCATTTCAAATTAAGAGTAATAATTTTAAAAGAAGCGATTTGGATCTTGAATTACTGGAACGGCTGGAATTTGCCGGGGCAAGGGGACTATCTGATCTGCGACTGGCAGACTCCAGGGAAAGCCCGCATAGTATCGCTGGCGAGACTTTGCTTGGAAGGTTTGAAGATCGCTTTACAAATCCCCAGGATATTTCTTCTATTGTAGGCGGTCATCATGGCAGGCCGACAAATTGGGAAACCATAGATAAACAGCTATTAGCATATAAGATCAACTATTTTCAGACAGAGACAAACAATGATCCCCTGTGGACATTATGGGAAGGAACACAGAGAGATATTCTGCTGTGGGCTCTAAAAGAGGCCGGATTCGCATCAGCCTCTGAGATACCGGTTTTATCGGTTCCGGCACAGGTGCAGGCCCTGGGACTTCTTACCATGGCGGATTGGATTGCCAGTAATACAGATTATTTTCCCTTGTTTGACATTTATTCAGATGAGGAAATCGATACGCAATCACGGTATGAGATGGGGGTGTCAAAGTGGTTTCAAACATTTGGTTGGTCACCTGATAAGTCTTTAGAATCTAATCAGGCTTTTGAACATCGGTTTGGATTTGTACCTCGTGAAGTTCAGAAGATTTTTGTCGATACGACTGCAAGCTGTAAACAGCCGGGGCTGTTTATCCTTGAGGCTCCCATGGGGCTGGGGAAAACAGAGGCGGCTCTGATGGGGGCAGAAGAATTAGCGGCGATAACCGGTCGCAAGGGTGTTTTCTTTGGATTACCGACGCAGGTAACTTCAAATGGGATCTTTCCAAGAATTGAGTCTTGGTTGGGAAGTATTTCTCAGGATGCTGGAGTTCCAAATGGACTGCGTCTTATTCATGGGAAGGCGCATTTGAACGAGAAATATGCGGAATTGACCAATGCCTCTCACGTGGATGGTGATTCAGGAGGATATGAGGCATTTTCCATAAACCCATGGTTTTCAGGAAAAAAGACAGCAATTCTGGATGACTTCGTGGTGGGGACAGTTGACCAGTTTTTGATGGTGGCCTTGAAGCAAAAACATCTGGCTCTCCGACAGCTGGCATTTGCAAAGAAGGTAGTGATTGTAGATGAGGTGCATGCCTACGATGCATACATGAGCCAGTATTTGCAGATGGCTCTTACCTGGATGGCAAGTTACCGCGTGCCGGTGATTCTTCTTTCTGCGACACTTTCTGCAGAATCAAGGCTTGCTCTGATTCGAGCTTACCTGATGGGAATGGACGTCAAGACCAGAAAAATGTTGATTGACGGTGTGCCATTTGAAGAGTATCTTTCATCTGACGCTTATCCGCTGATCTCCTATACGGATGGAGAAAAAGTCAGGCAGGTGCGTGATTTCCCTTCCGTTTCAGGAAAAGAAATTATCATTCAGAGAATAGAAGATGGTCAGTTGGCGGAACTTATAGATTATGTCTTTCTTGACGGGGGAATCATTGGAATTATTGTCAATACGGTAAAAAGAGCCCAGGAACTGGCAATGCAATTGGCAGTTCGATATGGAGAAGACAGGGTCGAATTGTTACACTCCTCTTTCCTCGCTACCGAAAGAGCCAGAAAAGAAGCGGATCTTATGCAGATGCTAGGCAAAGGAGAGGCATGTAAGCGCCCGCAGAGAAAGATTGTTGTTGGGACACAGGTGATTGAGCAGTCACTGGACATTGATTTTGACGTGATGATCAGTGAACTTGCTCCGGTTGACCTGTTGATCCAAAGACTGGGGCGATTGCATCGGCACGAGAGGGTAAGACCAAAAGCTTGTGAGTTGCCTCGATTATATCTGCTGGGCTGCAGTGATCAACTGGAATTCGATTCTGGTTCTCTGGCGGTATATGGGGGTTATTTATTGACACGAACGCAATATTTTCTGAACGATAAAATCCGACTTCCGGAGGATATTTCCCCCTTGGTTCAAGCCGTGTATGGAAAGCAGGAGTTAGAACTTGAGGAGGCATTGGAGGAGCGGTATCATAAATTTGAGGAAGAAAAAGAAACCTTAACAGAAAACAAAGAGAGAAAGGCGAGAAATTATCGATTGTCTGCTCCTTATCTGGAGGTGAAGCGTCTCCATAAATTGACGCTTCATAATTGGCTGGATAATCCTTCTGAGGATTCTTCAGAAGAAACCGGAAATTCACAGGTGAGAGATGCAGATGAGAGCATAGAGGTGATTGCCTTAAAAAGGACAGGTCAAGGATATTCATCGTTATTTGGAGATCAGGCAGATACTGATATCTCATCCATGATTTCAAATACAAGTCAGGCTATGCATATTGCGGGGGAAACGCTGCGTCTGCCAAGACCGCTGTGTACACCCTATCGGATTGAAAGTACGATCCGCGCTTTGGAGCAGATTTATCTGGAATATTTCAGGGATTGGGATCAATCGAGTTGGCTTAAGGGAAGCCTGGGGATCTTGTTTGATGAAAAGATGGATTGCCGTCTGAATGGCTACCTTCTGCATTATGACAGGAAATATGGCTTGTCCTATCAAAAAGAGGAGGATGCAGTTGGGAAGGTATAATTTGCTTGATGAAAAGTGGATTGCAGTGATTTGCGAGGATGGAGGGCAGACTGAGCTGGTCTCCCTGAAGGAACTTTTTGCCAATGCGCAGCGCTATTATGACTTGGCTGGGGAGATGAAGACGCAGGATTTTGCTGTGATGCGGGTTCTTCTGGCTGTACTGCATACTGTTTTTTCGCGCTTTGATGCAGAAGGAGAACCCTATGACCTGCTTGAAATTGACGAGGAGAGATTTCGGCAGGAAGAACCGGTCAGTGAGGAAGACTTAGAAAAATATGAAGATGTGCTCTTCGATACCTGGATGGATCTTTGGAAAGAGAGAAGATTCCCGGAAATTGTACAGGAATACTTGGAGCGATGGAGAGACCATTTCTATCTCTTTGACGATAGGTATCCGTTCTATCAGGTGACGGCTGCTGAGATGAATGAACTTGCCGCTGGGGGCGGACAGTTCTTTGGAAAGAATCTAAATCGGACAGTCTCGGAAAGCAATAATAAAGTCGCATTATTTTCTCCAATTGGTGACATAAAAAAGGGGAAAGATAAGCTCAGTTATGATCAACTGACACGTTGGATTATTACGTTTCAGGGTTATACCGGGACAGGGGATAAAGTTTTTGTTGGGTCCTCAAAAATGCAATGGTCTAAGGGGTGGCTTTACGATCTGGGCGGAATTTATTTGCAGGGAAAGAATCTGTTCGAAACGCTGCTATTAAACTGTAAGCTGTCAGTTGCTAATGATAAAGCGGACGAGGAAATACAATACATACAAACAGTTCAAATTCCCTCATGGGAGCGATCGCCAATAGAGAATGTGGACGTGTATTTCAAAAATCAAGTTAATAACCTAGCCACTCTGTACAGTAGTTGGTCGAGGGCAGTTTCATTTGATCAAAATTTTCAGGAAGGAGAAGCGTTTTCTTGCCATATTGCCAAGCTGCCGGAAATCAATCATGTAAATAATTTCTTGGAGCCGATGACCTGCTGGATACGAGCAAATACCGGACCAAATAAGGGAAACAATTTGCCTAAGAAACATCGCCCTGAAGAGGCAATGTGGAGAAATTTCAGTATACTCATGGGTTTGGAAAAGGAAGGAGAAAAGAGTCATCGTCCAGGGATTCTTCAATGGTATAGTAGAATCAGTGAAAGCCTGAGGGAGATTGCTCGTTATAAGATAACAATTTGCGGCGTGAGTATGCGCGATGATGGGAATGCAACGTCATGGTCCCCTACAGATGAGATAGTAGATACTATTAATTTGGAAACAGCTGTTGCAGTAGATGTCGGTGATGATGGATGGCTTGTCAGGATCAGTCATTTGGTTAATGAGACCAGGCATAAGATCAACCGAACACTGGGAATCTTTCTGCACAGGGTTTCGATGATAAGAGGTTTTGATGCTAAAGATAGTAGGCTTGAGAACAGAGGAAGAGAAGAACTTTACCAAAGGATCGATGTGGCTTTCAGAGATTGGATTGGCAAGATCAGAGCATCAGATTCAATGGACGAAAAGTCGAATGAGTGGTATCGAGTCTTGGAGAAAGCTCTGATGACCTATGCTACAGAAATTTTTGAGAGTGCAACGGTGCGGGACTTCAAGGGGATTTCAGAAGATGACAAGGAGTTAAATATCGCGACAGCATATAACGCCTTTCGTAATCAAATTTATAAGGAGTTTCACAGGGAGGGATAATGGATCGACAATGCGAAATAAGAAGAACAGTTGAAAAAGAGATACTTCATTTATATGGACAGTCTCAAGATGCATCCGGCAGAGCAAAGTTGGCCAGGCTTCGTAATTCAATTGGCAAATCAGATATGGTGGAAACCTATCCTTTTCTCTTTGAAATTTTGCCTGAAAGTTTACTGGGCCGGGGAAGATATTTGTCTGATGAAGAAAGAGCAGTTGTGTGCAGTCTGCAGTTATATGCATTGCTTCAGCAGGGAAGAGCAGAATGTGCGCATATCAGAAATGAAAAATATCAGAATCTCGGTACGACTTTATCACGACTTAGAGGAGGAGAAAGCAAATCGATCGACCGACGCTTTAATTCTATGGTTCTTGCAGATACAGGAGAAGAATTTCTAATACAGCTTAGATATTTATTAAAACTGTTTAAATCGAAGGACAAACTGGGTACTTTAGACTTTTCCCAGTTGTCGTCAGATATCTATTGTTTTATTCATTGGGAGAAGGGGAAGAATGAGATACGATTGAACTGGTCCAGAGAATATTATCGACGTAATGAAAAAGGAGAGGAAAATGATGACTAAAAAGAGACTTTATATGGATGTACATGTGATTCAAACATTGCCGCCCTCAAATATTAATCGAGATGATACGGGAAGCCCCAAAACCGCTCAGTATGGTGGCGTTCGCAGAGCCAGGGTGAGTTCTCAGGCATGGAAGAGGGCGATGCGTCAATATTTTAATCAACAAGGGGCGGAAGAAAATGTTGGAATACGCACAAAGGACATTGTGAACTATGTCGCACGAAAAGTTAGAGCGCTCAATCCTGATTTAAGTCAGGATGTGGCTATTGCAGAAGCAGAAAAGGCAATTAATAACGCCGGTATTACGACAAAGGAGCATATGGCAAAAGCCCTGTTTTTCCTTGGCAATAGTCAGGCAGATGGGCTGGCAAGAGCAGTTGTTTCAGGGAAAAATGAGAAGGCAGACAGGAAAGAACTTCAGCAAATTATAGCAAATAATCCAGAGATTGATATTGCTCTGTTTGGACGTATGGTTGCGGATGCACCGGAGCTGAATACAGATGCTTCTTGTCAGGTCGCCCACGCAATCTCAACTCATGCGATACAGACAGAATTTGATTATTTTACAGCTATGGATGATTTATTAGCGGAGGATCAGACAGGTGCGGGGATGCTTGGAAATATAGAGTATAATTCTTCGACGCTTTATCGTTATGCTAATATTTCTGTGCATAATTTTGCAGCCCAGTTGGGAGAAAAGGAAGCTACAGTTGCTGCCTGCAAACTGTTTGTTGAGGCCTTTGTAAACTCTTTGCCGACAGGCAAGGAAAATACTTTTGCCCATCAGACGATTCCTAGTTTTGTTATGGTGACCTTGCGAGAGGATCGACCAGTGAATTTGGTGTCGGCTTTTGAAAAACCGGTAAGGACAAGTGATGAAAATGGATATATTGATATATCAATTGATCGATTAGCAGATGAATATATCAAGACAGAAAAGATAGTTCTGCAACCAGAGGCGAATTTTTATCTAAAACTGTCAGAGAAGTCGCTTGATAATAGATTGGGACGAGAAAGCATAAATCTGAGCGAATTATTAAGTCAGTTGGGTGAGGCAATCAGCAGCCATCTAGAAGAGGTAGGTGAATGATTTGAGAACGATTGTGATGATCTTCAAGGGACCCTTGCAGTCTTATGGAACAGGTTCTCACTTTGAGATACGTCATACAGATAACTATCCATCGAGAAGTGCGATTTTAGGAATAATTGCGGCGGCCATAGGGATACGCAGGGAAGAGAGTTCCCAGCTTGAAGAATTAGATGGACTTAAAATCGCAGTCAGGGTAGATCAAGTCGGTCATATGACTAACGATTATCAAATTGCAGCGAAACATAAGGCTAGTGGTGACTTTGAAAGAAATTATGTAACCAGACGCTATTATTTGGAGGACGCTGTTTTTGTTGTCGCGATAGAGGGCGAAGATGATCTTATAGATCAGTCATATGAGGCATTAAAGCATCCTTACTTCCAGCTTTTCTGTGGGAGACGATCTTGCCCGATGACTTACGATTTTCTGCAAGGTATTTATACGGGTTCTGCTATAGAGCAACTTCATCAGTTGCCCTGGATGGCAGCGGAATGGTATCAAAGGCGTATGAGGCAAGAAGAGATTCGGTTAGATATCTATGCGGATCAGGCATGCTTGCCATGCAATAGACAGAAATCCTTGCGAAGAGATGAGCCAAAGTCGTTTTCACAGCTGGGGCGTCAGCATGATTTTCGTTTTGAAGTGCATGAGAATTTTGTTGTGAAGAATCCATACTGGATTTCACAGAGGGAAATTTCCGAGACAGAGCATGATGCCTTTGCTGCGTTGAGTGAGGAGTGAAATGTATTTAAGCAGAGTAGAGATAGATTTCAACAGTCGAGTCAATATGCGGGAACTGAATCATGTGGGGGCCTACCATAATTGGGTGGAGCAGGCGTTCCCGGAGGAGGTTGACAGAAAGATTCGCAGCAGAAAATTGTGGAGAATCGATTGCCTGGATGGGAAAAGATATTTGTTACTTGTTTCAGAGAGGGAACCAAGTAGAGAATTGTTGGAGAGCCGCGGAGTAAAAGGAAGCTTTGCCAGTAAAGAATATGATACGTTTCTCTCAACGATTCATACAGGCGATCAATTTCGTTTTCGGATAGTTCTGAATCCGGTTCATGCTGTATTAGAAGATGAGCGGAAACGCGGGAAAGTGTATCCGCTTTATGCAGAGAAAGATCAGCTGCAATTTCTTTTGGACAGAGGACCGAAACATGGTTTTACCGTTCCTGAAGACCAGGTTATGATCGTCGAGAGAGGACAGGAGCGGCTTCTAAAAAAAGGAAACCACAGCACAAATTTAGTTAAGGCGGTTTATGAGGGACGATTAAAAGTCTTGGACTCAAGTCGATTTGTTGATCTGCTTATCCATGGAATGGGAAGAGAGAAGGCGTACGGATTTGGTATGATGACGGTTATTAAAGTGAAATAAGCATGGATACGAGAAAAGGTGCAGCAAAGACAGAATTGCAGCAGTTGCCAAGAATAGGAGATCGTGTCAGCTTTATTTATGTAGAGCATGCCAAGATCAACCGTAAAGACAGTGCAATCATTGTGCTTTCTGCAGAGGGGACCGTGCAGATACCGGTGGCAATGATTGGTGTGTTATTACTTGGCCCTGGTACAGATATCAGTCATCGAGCTATGGAGTTGATGGGAGATACAGGGACATCGGTCTGCTGGGTTGGAGAACAGGGTGTTCGCCAATATGCTCATGGCAGAGCCTTGACGCATTCTGCTCGATTATTGGAAAAGCAGGCGCGTCTTGTTACAAATCAGCGAAGTCGTTTAGAGGTGGCCAGGAAAATGTATGCAATGCGTTTCCCGTGTGAGGATATTAGCGGGTTAACTATGCAGCAATTGCGTGGTCGAGAGGGAGCGCGTATCCGCAGAGTTTACACTCACTATGCTAAGGAGTATGGCATTTCATGGAGCGGACGGGAGTACCGAGTGGATGATTTTGCATCGGGAACACCGGTCAATCAGGCACTTTCTGTGGGAAATGTCGCGCTCTACGGATTAGTCTACAGTATTATTGTGGCTTTAGGTCTTACCCCTGGATTAGGATTTATACATACGGGACATGACTTATCACTGGTCTATGATATTGCGGATCTATATAAGGCAGAGATCAGTATACCGATCGCGTTTCAGGTGGCGTCGGAAGCAGAGCCAGATACGGATATCGAGTCTGTGACAAGGAAGAAGATTCGCGATGTGATCTATCAGTCTAAGTTGATGGAAAGGGTGGTATGTGATATACAGAAGCTTTTGGGAGTAACTGAGGATGAGCATTTTGAGGCGAGTCAGTTATATTTGTGGGATGATAAAGAAGAATTGCTTGCACACGGGATTAGTTATACTGAGGCGGACTAGATGCCATTTACTGTAATTACTTTGACAAATGTTCCAAGAGCTTTGCGAGGGGATCTTTCGAAATGGATGCAGGAAATTGCAACTGGGGTCTATGTTGGCAGCTTTAATAGTCGCGTGCGTGAACATTTGTGGGAGAGAGTCTGTGAAAATCTTGATCGGGGAGAGGCAACACTGAGTTACGCGTCGAGAAATGAGATCGGATATTTTTTTGAAACACGTAATACAAAACAAGCGGTTATAGAGACAGACGGGATTCCTCTCGTCACATATAGATCCTCCTCTCAATTAACAGAAAAGGGAAGAGAGAAATACGGATTCAGTAATGCCTATAAGTCTCATGTAATCCATAAGATCCAGGCAAGAAGAGGTAAGAAAAGCCAGAAGATTGCGTTACCAGGGTATGTCATTATTGACTTGGAAACAGATGGATTGAATGAGACAAGGAATCATATCATTGAGATTGGCGCAATAAAAGTTAAAGGAGGGGAGAAGGAAGAGTTCCACACCCTAATCAAAACAGGAGTCAATTTACCGCCTTTTATCACAGAATTAACTGGTATCCGAGCTAATGATCTGGTGGAGAATGGGGTTGAGATTGGAGTGGCGCTTGAAAAATTTGAGGAATTTACAGAGGGACTTCCTCTTGTTGGCTACAATGTAGAATTTGATCTAAAATTTTTAGAATGTGAATATGGTCGAACTGGAGTATCCTGGAACAGGAAAAGATATATTGATATATTACCTCTGGTTCGCAGAGAAAAGATGTTCCTTGAAAACTACAAATTGCAAACGGTGCTGCTAACTTATGGGATCAATCAAGAAGTTCCACATCGTGCGCTTGAAGATGCAAAATTGGTTCAGGAGCTTATAGGCAAGTTAAATGGATTTGTGGATGCATTGATAAAAAAAGCTTGATTTAATGGGATCTTTTTAGTGTGTTCCCCGCGCATGCGGGGGTGATCCCAGACGCAAGATTATCAGCCATTTCTCCCATCGGTGTTCCCCGCGCATGCGGGGGTGATCCCGTGGAGAGGCGAGGGGTTGGACTATCAGGCAAGTGTTCCCCGCGCATGCGGGGGTGATCCTACTTTGAGGAATCTCCCTCTATGATAACCTTTGTGTTCCCCGCGCATGCGGGGGTGATCCCGGATTGACTATTACCCGTGAGAAAATTTGGTCAGTGTTCCCCGCGCATGCGGGGGTGATCCTGGGTGGCTATATCATCCAAGGATTATTTGATGGTGTTCCCCGCGCATGCGGGGGTGATCCTGCGTGGAATGCGTCCTCTACGGCCCTTCGTTCGTGTTCCCCGCGCATGCGGGGGTGATCCTCCCGGCAGAGCAGGCCGGAGGATTCTTGGAGTGTTCCCCGCGCATGCGGGGGTGATCCTGGAAGATATCGAGATCTTAAAAAAGCTGACTGGTGTTCCCCGCGCATGCGGGGGTGATCCTAGGGCGGTTGATAATATAAGGAGGGAATTATGAGTGTTCCCCGCGCATGCGGGGGTGATCCCGAGCTTCTGATCGGAGACCCCAAGCAGGTTGTGTGTTCCCCGCGCATGCGGGGGTGATCCTCAGGCCATTAGCGCTGATTCCTCAGAAACATTGTGTTCCCCGCGCATGCGGGGGTGATCCTAATTTTTTGATCCATTTGCTCCGTGTCGTTGAGTGTTCCCCGCGCATGCGGGGGTGATCCCTGCCTTGCAAAAAGCCTTAGAAGAAGATATAAGTGTTCCCCGCGCATGCGGGGGTGATCCTAGACATCAGACCCAAAAAGCCATTGTGCTTCCGTGTTCCCCGCGCATGCGGGGGTGATCCCTGGCATGGGAGGAGATGGCAAAGTTTATTCGGGTGTTCCCCGCGCATGCGGGGGTGATCCCAAATTTGAGAGGTTTATGAAGTGAGACAAGATGTGTTCCCCGCGCATGCGGGGGTGATCCTGCATGAACAAGAAGATGAGAGAGTTGCTTGCCGTGTTCCCCGCGCATGCAGGGGTGATCCTAAGGCCTCAAGATTTACATTTTATCAGGGCATGTGTTCCCCGCGCATGCGGGGGTGATCCTGCTGACCAGCTCAATGCGGTCAGGTGAAGTCGGTGTTCCCCGCGCATGCGGGGGTGATCCTAAATGGATACTGCCAAAGATAGGGCAACTCCCGATTAAGTCCATAAAGCCGATACAGTGTCAGCAACTTCTTAATGCGCTATCCGGCCAGAGTGAATCCCTCACGCATAAGGTCATGCTCGATTTGCGCTTCATCTTCAAAACGGCACGTCAAAATCAATTAGTTCTATCTGACCCAACTGAGTTCTTGACCAAGCCAGCCACAACAAAAGGCACAAGGAGATCTTTAACGGATGTAGAAAGAGCGCACTTCTTGAGGATATGCGCTAACACAAATCGTTTTATCCTTTTTGAATTAATGCTCTATTGCGGGTGTAGGCCGGCCGAAGCTATGAAATGCCAAGCGGCAGACATTATTGAAGAAAATGGGGCCCATCTCTTGCATATCAGGGGCACGAAAACGGCTAATGCAGACCGTTTTGTGCCGATCCCCGATAATTTCTATACCAAGCTGGCAAAAGCGTCTCATTCCGGCTATTTGGCCTTAAATCAGCACGGCAAAAAGCATACGGAGTATTCATATCGCTGGGCGGTTAAATCTTTGCGGAAAGAGATGAATCTTTCAATGGGTGCAAAAACCTATCGTAATGCCCTGCTGCCGCCGCTCCCACTTGAGGAGGATTTTGTCCCCTATATGTTCCGTCACACTTACTGCACCGATCTGCAAAAGGCCGGTGTAGATATCCGCACCGCACAGAAGCTTATGGGACACGCTAACATCTCGATCACCGCAAACATTTACACGCACGTTGACAGGTCGGAGATTCTAAAGGCCGCCGATCTTATTAATGGGAAATCGTAATCTTTTGTTGCTGAATTTGTTGCACTAGAATAGCCATAAATAACCAGTTTTAGCTGTGTGGAAATCTAAAATTAACCGCCAGACGAAAAAGAAAATCCCCGCAACCCTTGTAAAATCAAGAGTTTACGGAGATTTTTCTTGTATGAGCCATGCGGGACTCGAACCCGCGACAACCTGATTAAAAGTCAGGTGCTCTACCATCTGAGCTAATAGCTCCCGATATGTTACGCCCAGTTGCCTGGGCAACTGGGCTAGCAGGATTCGAACCTGCGAATCTGGGAATCAAAATCCCATGCCTTAACCGCTTGGCAATAGCCCAAGGTCGTTGTGTGAGACCAGCGGGAAGCTCCCAATAGTATGAGCGGATGTCCCTCAGGACACCCGACCTCGCCACAACAGGGTGGATACAGGGATTCGAACCCTGGGCCTCCAGAGCCACAATCTGGCGCGCTAACCAACTGCGCTATACCCACCATATATGATTTGCTTGATTCTTGCGAATCAAATGTGCCAGGAGGGACTCGAACCCCCGACCCACGGCTTAGAAGGCCGTTGCTCTATCCAGCTGAGCTACTAACACATGCGGTATGATTGCTCATACGAAAAGCGGGTGATGGGAATCGAACCCACGTATCCAGCTTGGAAGGCTGGTGTTCTACCATTGAACTACACCCGCATGTGTGACAGTCGGTGACCATCAATCGGGGTGACAGGATTCGAACCTGCGACCCCCTGGTCCCAAACCAGGTACACTAGCCAAACTGTGCCACACCCCGAATTAAGCGTGCAGGTCTGACCGCGACGCAAAAAATAGTATATGGTAAGACCCCATCCTTGTCAATACGATTTTTGCCGATCTCGGCCTCCTGCTGGAGTGAAAAGTTACCGCTATGCTCACTCCCTTGGTCCCCGGTAATCCGCAATTCCGCCAATATTCTTCACTTTGCTAAATCCCTGCTTCTTCATCCATTCTGCCGCCTTGCTGCTTCTTCCTCCGCTGAGACAATAGACGAAGACGGGGCGGTCTTTCTTTTGAACAAGCTCGCCGATACTTGTGATCTGAGACAGGGGATGGTTTATCGCCTTTGGGATATGCCCCTTGGCATATTCCTCCGCCTCTCTCACATCGATCAGGATGGCACCCTCTGTCTTTTTGTACTCTTCAATCCCCGCATTGATATCTGATTTCTTTCCAAATCCAAACATATTCTCTCCTAATATAAAATGACGGCACCGAAATGCCCTCTTACAATCTGCTTTCATTTCGAAAAACACCTCAAAGCGGCATTTCACAGATAATTCTGCGCGAAATGCAAATCCCCATTTTTATCTACATCACAGACAATAAAGGAGGGCTTTCTCCCCGGCTGTCTGGGGAGACTGATGCTCCCCGGATTGATCAGGGTGACCCCATTGACGCATTCCATCGTCGGATAATGGGTGTGCCCGAAGACAGCGTAATCGCACTTATGCGCCGCTGCCACAATGGCCAGATCCTCCAGACCCCAGCTGACATGCTCATGGTGGCCGTGGGTCACATAGAGCCGGTGCCGGCCCAGGGACAGAACCAGATCGTTCGGCAGATCTGTCCCAAAATCATTGTTGCCCCGGACGACATCCAGAGGGCAGTCCGACATGGCCTGCACCTGGGGCTGGCAGGTCAGAATATCCCCGCAGTGAATCAGGCGGTCCGGACGCACTCTTCGGATGACCTCCCGCAGATTTTCATGCCTTCCATGGCTGTCACTGACGATGAGCACGCGCATATTCCACCAATTTCTCCCGCATAGCCCTGAGAGCCTTTCCCCTGTGACTGATCCGATTCTTCTCCTCAGCAGACAATTCCGCGGAGGAAATATCATAGCCCTTTGGCCAGAAAATAGGATCATAGCCAAAGCCGTTTTCCCCGGCCATCTTCTCTCCGATCCAGCCCTCCATGTTCTTTCGGATAACGATTTTTTCTCCATCCGGGAAGACAGCCGCTATCGCGCAGACAAAGCGGGCCGTTCGCTTTTCCTGCGGCAGGCCTGCCAGCTGGTCCAGAATATATTGATTTTTCACCTGATAGGAGCTGTCACGCCCCATGAATCGGGCCGAGTAAATGCCCGGCGCCCCATCCATTGCGTCTACTTCCAGTCCCGAATCATCTGCCAGAATGATCGCGTCGGGCGCCAGAGCGGCGACTGCCTCGGCCTTAATCATGGCATTTTCTTCAAAGGTGCTTCCATTCTCCTCTATGTTCAGGTCGATCCCGGCCTCCTTCATGGAGCATATCTCATAGGAAGACCCTGCCATAATCTCCCGAATCTCCCGCATCTTATCCTGGTTCCCGGTCGCAAAAATAATTTTCATATGTTTCATCTCCATATATTTTTCTTACTGATCCCTCCTGGCCGCAGAATTGCTGTAAGCCTTGAGGCAGAGGTTGGCGGAAATTTTCTTCTCTGTGCTCTCCCACTGGCTCCCATCCTTGGAGATATAGCCCTCTCCATCCTTCAAATCAATATTGGCCGTCCGATTGTCTCCGGTCCGGTACTCGATCGCCATTGGCTGCGTCGCGTCCGGCGTATCTAATTCCACGACAACGGCAAATTTGCAGTTTGCCCCGACCTCCTTGGGACTGTCAAATCGAATGGTATAAAAACCCCGATCCCGCAAGAGGCCGGACGCCACCTGGACACGGTTATTCAGCCCTCCGCTTCCTCGTATATTTGAGACGAATGAGACCTGGTAACGAGTGTTCTTCCCAAGGGCATAAAAGCCTGCGGCCTCGACCTGACTATCCTCCCTGGCCATGTAGAAATTCGCCGCGGCGATTTTTCCGTTCCCATATCCCACCTGGCCGATCCAGCCGGCCAGATCCGACTGATAAATTTCTTTGAAATTGTCACTGTCCTCAACATCAGCGTAAGAGGCCGCCTGGCTTCCAATGGTTGTGTCCTCATAGGACACATAGAAGACTCCGGACTCACCGAAATCCTTTCCCCAGGAGTTCTGACAGATCCAGGCTCCGTCCTCTTTTGCATTGCCCTTGAAATTCTCCGCCTTGTAATTGTCATCCCAGCCCACAATAATCACATCGTGGTTGGGACGATTCTTCCCCGTATAACAATAGGAATTGCTCTCCTTGGAGTAGAAGCTGGCGGAAGAAATATCCGCGTCGGCGATGTCGACATAGAGAGAAGACGTCATCCCTCCCCGCTCATAAACAGCCTTTTTGATGTCGGACAGAGAATTCTGATCCGGAAAACGAACCCCCTGCACATGCCTGTCCAGGCGATCATCGCTCGTTTTCTTCGGCCCCTTCCAGGATAAGAGATAGGAGGCTGCCATCTCATAATCCCCTCCCAGCCTGCTGTCCAGGCCAAACGCATTGTTATTCACCATGTCTGTCACCGAGTACTGCTCCTTAGTCTGCGGAAGCAAAGAGGACTCTAAGGCCCCGATAGCCGCGTCTGCCCAACATTCGGAAGCAGAACCCTGATCCCGGATCTGACTGACCATCTCTTCATCCCGAAGATCGAATCGGGTCGGCAGGATCACCTTGCTGTTGCCCTGTGAAGAAATATTGACGGTTCTGGCATCCAAATCCCAGTCCACCTTGTAGCCGCACCAATTCGCCAGATCCTGCAGCGGAAGAAAGCAGACGCCGCGCTCAAAGACAGGGGCATGGCTCAGCTTGACCTTTTTCTTGTTGTAGGTTGCCTCAAGACTGTCCTTAAAAAGTGAAGCAGAGCTCTTTCCCCTCTGATAACTGACGCGCCCGTCCTCATGAACGCTCAGATGCGCGCCGAAAAGCTCCGGAACCAGGCTGCTTGAGACCATCAGCTCCATCTGCTCATCCACAAGAATATTCCGAAAAGCCCCATTGATATTCTCCCCGTCCAGGCTCGCCTTGATACTGCGGGAAGAATTGATCTGGGCGGCCCGCATGGGGTAGAAGGCACTTGCCTCCTGCCTGACATTTTGATAGTTTCCTACCTGAGAGCCCTGGTCTACACTGTCTGTGAACTTGAGTCCGCAGAGCAGCGCCAGCACCAGGGTAAATGCTATATATCTGCGGGAATATCGCATCTTAATTCTCCTGCTTCTTCCGCCTGGGCGGCTTTGGACCCAGATACTGATAGAAATAGGTCTTAATCATACCATTGTATATCTTTCGATTCTTATCCGCTTTCCGTCCCAGGTATTTCTGCGCGTCCTCATAGGATGTGATGATATACATAGACCAGTCATCCAGGCTGCGATAAGCGCGGCCGATCGCCGCATAGAGCTCCGGCAGGTCCTTCTGATCCTCCAGCCGCTCGCCATAAGGCGGATTGGTCAGAATAAAGCCGTACTTCTTGGGATGGGATGTATCTCTGACATCTCTTTGCTGAAAGTGGATCAGATCGGCCACTCCGGCTCTGCGGGCATTCTGACGGGCGATCTCCACCATCCTAGGATCCAGGTCATAACCCTGCAGATTCGTCCTGACGTCCGGATTGATCTGTCCCCTGGCATCGGCGCGAAGGTCTCTCCAGACCTGCGGATCAATCAGATTGGTCCACTGTTCCCCTGTAAAGGACCGGTCCAATCCCGGGGCAATATTCGCCGCCATCATAGCTGCCTCAATCAGAATGGTCCCGGATCCGCAGAAGGGATCCATCAGAATCCGATCTGCATGCCAGGGAGTCAGCATGAGAAGCCCCGCCGCCAGAGTCTCAGATAAAGGCGCTTTCGACGTGAGCGTGCGATAGCCCCGCTTATGCAGAGGAAGTCCCGTTGAATCCAAAGTCACCATCACCCGGTTTTTCATGATGAAAATGCGCAGGGGATACTCCGCTCCCGTCTCAGGAAAATGTGAGATCCCATAGATCTTGCTCATCCGCTCCACCATGGCTCTCTTGACAATGGACTGAATATCCCTGGTCGAAAAGAGCTCGGACTTAACCGAAGTCGCCTTGGTCACCCAGAATTTGGCATCCTTTGGCAAATAGTTCTCCCAGGCAATTCCCCTGATCCCCTGAAAGAGCTCCTCCCAGCTTCTCGCCTCAAACTCGGCGACGACCAGCAGAATGCGCTCCGGCGTTCGCAAGTGAATATTGGCATAGGCCAAAGCCTCGTAATCTCCCTCAAAAATAACTCTTCCATCCTCGACCCGGCTGATCTCATAACCCAGCTCGTAGATCTCTCTTTTTAAAACAGCCTCCATTCCAAAATGGCAGGGGGCCGCGATCTGTAATTGTTCCATGTACTCTCCCGCCCTGTAGACGTATCCGCAAAATTTTACCTCTCAGACAGCTTTTACCCCATCCCGTGCATATGCCCGAGCCCTGTGGACGCATCCGCGCAAACCCCCACCTCTCAGACAGGGCATCTGAATGCCCTTTACTGATCGACTGTGACGTCCGCAAAAGAAAACCGAATCAACTTTTTCAAGGAGGAAGGAGCAAGCTCCACCTGAAACCCCACCTTGCCCCCGGAGAAGAGAATCGTCTCATATTGCTCGGCCGTTTCATGCAGCACCGTCGGAAAACTCTTCTTCATTCCAATCGGAGAACATCCGCCGTGCACATAACCGGTCAGAGGAAGCAGTTCCTTCTGCGGCAGCATGGCAAGAGACTTCTCCCCCACCGCTTTGGCAGCCTTCTTGAGATCCAGCTCCGCGCAGACCGGAATGACAAAGACATAGTGCTCTTTCGTCTTTCCGACAGTGACCAGGGTCTTGAATACCCGGTCGGGATCCTCTCCCAGGGCCTCGGCAATTTCCTTTCCATTGGTCAGCCCCAGCTTTTCATAATTGTAGGCCTCATAACGCAGCTTCTTTTGCTCCAGGAGCCGCATTACATTTGTCTTCTCATCCTTCTTACTCATCTGACCCTCAAATTTCTGTGTTTTTTCACTGTTCTATTATATGTGCCTTCCCGGACAGGGTAAACCGTCATTCTGTTTTTTCTGATGGCAAGTTCACATACGATAGAGCAGGCTGTAGCATATGATAGCGCAGGCGCTCCCTTGACAATCCGGCGGGTCTATGTCATAATCCATTCTGTTGTCGACGAGACAGCTTATGTGTGTGTAGCTCAGCTGGATAGAGCACTAGTCTACGGAACTAGGTGTCGGGGGTTCGAATCCCTTCACGCACGTGTGATCAGAGCACTGTAATCTCCCGAGATTGCAGTGCTCTTTTTTCAAGATAGAGCTTACAGAGTAAGACGTATCAATAAAAATCAATCAGCACCTGCCTGAAATACCTTGGATTGCTTCCTTTCCCTTTCCCTGGATATATTCTCAAAGATCCTTTCCATAACATATTGGCCCATACCTCCCCTGAATATATCCACCTGTCCCGGCCATCAGAATATATGCGTCTATCCCTTGTCAACCTCTTCACTTTCGGCCAAAATAGTTGAGAATAGCAACATCTTCCAAGGAGCACGATATGAAAGACGGATTTGTCAAAGTCGCTGCGGCCTCCCCTGACCTCAAGGTGGCGGCCTGCCATTACAATGCCGATCGGATTCTGAACCAGGTCGCTGAACTTGCCCTGGCCGGGACTAAAATCATGGTCTTTCCGGAACTGGCCATCACTTCTTACACCGCTTCCGATCTCTTCTTACAGGAGGCCCTCATCGATCAGGCCAAAGAGGAACTCGGGCGTATCGCAAAGGCAACAGAAGGCGTAGATGCGCTCATTTTCATCGGCCTGCCCTGGGAGCACAAGTGCAAATTATATAATGTCGCCGCTGTCTTGAACCGCGGGAATCTGCTCGGTCTCGTCCCTAAGAAGCATCTGCCCAACTACAATGAGTTCTATGAGCTGCGGCATTTCACCCCGGCAGCCGATGAGATCGACCTGACCGACTGGCAGGAGGATCAGGTTCCCTTTGGCACCAATCTCCTCTTCACCTGCCGTGAGCTTCCGCACCTGATCGTATCCGCCGAGATCTGCGAGGATCTCTGGGTTCCCGCGCCCCCCTCCACATCACACGCCGAGGCGGGCGCTACTGTCCTGGTCAACCTGTCCGCCAGCGACGAGATGACCGGCAAAGCCGCCTATCGCCGCCAGCTGCTTGTGGCTCACTCTGCCTCCACCGTTTCCGCCTACATCTATGCTTCATCCGGGGACGGAGAATCCACCCAGGATCTGGTCTTCGGCAGTCATAAGCTGATTGTGGAAAATGGCTCCATCCTGGCTGAATCTCCCCGCTTCGTCAACGGGACCCTTCTGTCTGAGATCGATGTGAATCGTCTGGCTGCGGAGCGCCGCCGGATCTCTACCTATCCCGCAGCTGACAGAGACGACTATCTGACCCTGCCTTTTTCCCTGGATCTGACTAAGACCGGTTTGACCCGCACCTTCCCATCAGCTCCCTTTGTTCCCTCTGACAAAAAGCTTCGCGCCAAACGCTGTGAGGAAATTCTGACCATCCAGGCCATGGGACTCAAGAAGCGGCTGCTCCATACGCGGGCTAAGTCCGCCGTCATCGGTATTTCCGGCGGTCTCGACTCGACACTGGCTCTTCTTGTCACCGTCAAAGCCTTTGATCTGGCCGGTCTGAACCGCGAGAATATCATCTGCGTCACCATGCCCGGCTTTGGCACGACAGATCGTACCTATACCAATGCCTGTCAGCTGACCCGCCTGCTCAAAGCCGATCTGAAAGAAGTGGATATCAAGGCATCCGTCAGCCAGCATTTTGCCGACATCGGCCATGATATCCGGGTTCATGATGTCACCTATGAGAACAGCCAGGCCCGCGAGCGAACTCAGATCCTCATGGACATCGCCAATCAGACCGGCGGTCTGGTCATCGGGACCGGAGATCTCTCAGAACTCGCTCTGGGCTGGGCGACCTACAATGGCGATCACATGTCTATGTATGGCGTCAACGCCTCCATCCCCAAGACGCTGGTTCGCTACCTGGTCGCTTTCTATGCGGACAGCTGCGGGGAAAATGCCCTGGCGGCCATTTTGCGTGACATTTTAGACACGCCGGTCAGCCCGGAGCTTCTGCCCCCGAGAGAAGGCCTTATTTCCCAGAAGACAGAGGACCTGGTCGGCCCCTATGAGTTACATGACTTCTTCTTGTACTATATGCTGCGCGCCGGATTCCCCCCCTCCAAGATCTACCGTATCGCCCGGATCAGCTTCTGTGACCGCTACGATTCCAGGACGATCCTCAAATGGCTAAAGACTTTCTACCGGCGCTTCTTCGCCCAGCAGTTCAAGCGCTCCGCCCTGCCGGACGGGCCAAAGGTCGGATCTGTTGCTCTCTCGCCCCGCGGTGATCTGCGCATGCCCTCTGACGCGTGTATGGAAGTCTGGGAGAAAGAGCTGAATTTACTCAACTGAAAAGCCGCCCCGTCACGCATACAGATAAGCACTGTATGCGTGACGGGGCGGTTACTTCTTATTTATCCCTGTCTCTCATTCACTTTTCTGGCGAGAGCTATGCGCAGGAGACCCTTCCTGCCACATTACCTTCTCTTAAGCCTCTGCCTTCCAGAGACCATGCAAATTGCAGTATGCATAGGCAACAAGAGCCTTCTCCCCATCGGCCAGCTTGAACTGAGCACAGGGAGCCTGGCCAGCCGCAAGATCCTTCTTCTGGTATCCCTGGGAGGTCTCAAGAAGAATCCACTGGATCAGATGTTCCTCCGTCATAGGATGGTCAACGGAACCGACTTTCACTGTAACGATATCTCCATCGACACTGACAACGGGAACATGTTTCTCCTGTGCCGCGTCTGTGGTATTGGCAGTCAGTTCTGTCATTTCCTCCCCGCAGCACTTGGGCGTGCATGCCGTCTTCTCTCCCAAAAAACTCACAAAATTACCGCATGACTTACATCTGTAAAATAACATTGTCCACTCCTTTATCCCTCAGCGGATCATTTCCTTGTCCTTTTGGAGCCGATCCGTTTCCATTCTGTCAGAAACAAAATTCAATAATTCTCTTCACGAACCTCGAAGAAGGCCTGCGGATGATGACAAACGGGGCAGACCTCAGGTGCCTCGGTTCCAACACAGATGTGTCCGCAGTTACGGCACTCCCATACCTTAACCTCAGACTTCTTGAAGACCTCCTTCATCTCCACATTGTGGAGGAGCTTGCGGTAGCGCTCCTCATGCGTCTTCTCAATCGCGCCAACGGCTCTGAACTGAGCTGCCAGATCCGCGAAGCCCTCTTCCTCCGCATCCTTAGCCATGCGCTCATACATATCAGTCCACTCGTAGTTCTCACCCTCGGCTGCGGCCTTCAGATTGGCCTCTGTGTCGCCCTGCAGTCCCAGATGACGGAACCAGAGCTTGGCATGTTCCTTCTCGTTGTCCGCCGTCTTCTGGAAGAGAGCCGCAATCTGCTCAAATCCCTGCTTCTTGGCCACGGACGCGAAGAAAGTATACTTATTCCTGGCCTGTGACTCTCCGGCGAATGCCTCCTGAAGATTCTTTTCTGTCTTCGTTCCTGCGAAACGGTTTGCCATAATATCCTCCTTTGTATAATAGATGTTTTGTTCTCTTTTCAGGAACTGTTATCGTTATTATATCCTTTTTTAGCGTATCCGCTTCAACATATTTATATCTTTTTTGTGTTAATTTTGGAACAAGGGTGAAATGTTTGCGAGGACTTTCAGGGAAATCTCCATCTTAATCCATGAGAAATATTCTCTGTGAACAGACTTGAAAGGACTCCTGCCCTAACTCGAGAAGAGAGAACATAATTTATTCATATATATTTGTTAGAATCGTCACATTGCTGACATATGGGTACTCAGCTATCTATCTGTCACGATCCTATTGACTTGCTGATTTTTCAGCACCCACACAAAAAGGAGCTATGAATGTACGATTACGCTTATTCCGCTTATGACACCGGCATGGCAGCCGCTCTGATCGCCCTCGCCGCCGCCTACTGGTTTGTGGGCCTCATCCTCTATGTGATCACCGTCATGGCCATGTGGAAAATCTTCACCAAGGCCGGAATCGCAGGATGGAAATCCATTGTTCCTCTTCTCAACACCTACGAGCTCTTCAAGATTGCCATGGGCAACGGCTGGCTCTTTCTCCTGCTTTTCGTTCCCATTGTCAACATTGTCATGGGCATTATGATCTGGGTAAAACTGGCCAGGGCCTTCGGTCACGGCGCCGGATTCGCAGTAGGTCTGATCTTCCTCAACACAATCTTTATTCTGATTCTGGGCTTTGAGTCCTCCAGCTACCAGGGTCCCCTGGCAGATCAAAAAGAGGTTGGATCCTTCGAGCAGACAATGTGATAGCGAAGGCAGGCGAACATTCTGCCTGTTCCCCATAAATCAAAAGGTGTTTTAAGAAGAATGCCCTCGTCCGGATCTCTTCCGGCCGAGGGCATTCTTTTTGACAAACGAAACAGGCTCCAGGCATAATATTTTGTTTGATAAATGGAGCAGGCGTAAAGCATGAAATTCCGCGAATGATGGGACAAAACGTGTGGATAACGAATTCCTTCTATAGTCCAGTATCTACGTTTTTAGCCGGACAATTAAATTATCACAGGATCAGGGCGAAAACTCCCTGTAATTTTTGGCCGCAAGATCCGCCTTTGCCGATGCCAAATCCACATACTCCGTGGAAAAAAGGCTCCCGGCATGATCTTCCAGATCAGATGTGGATATGGCGTCGTTTTGAATCGAGAGATTGCTGTATCCATAGATGCAGAAGGTCGTCTTCTCCACATCGGTCCACTGATCGCTTGTAATATCTTTGCTGCTCTCTTTTTTCACCAGCTGATAGATATTCATGATATTGATCTGTCCATTGCGGTAATAGATAAAGCTCTTCTGGCGCTTGATGCTGTAGCTGATCTTATGGTAGTCTCCGTCCTGATCCTGGTTCGCCGACTTAGCCAGATCGTCAATCCTGGCTGTCACCTCTGAAATCCCACTGATATCCTTGATCTCCTTCAATCCGCTGACCGTCAGAGACACATTTTCTTTGGCCAACTTCTTGCCATTCTTCCTGGCGCTCTCCAGGAAATGATTGCTGAGGGGCAATTCGACCTGATCTCCATTGGACAGGTGATCATAAACCTTCTCCACTGTGTAAATGCTCTGATCATAGTCTAAGCATCCGTAGCCATTGTAGCCGGTGAAGCGAACGGGATATTGAGCCAGAATCTGCTCCGCTGTCATATCCTGCATCTGCGTCAGGCCGCTGACCGTATAGATCTTCGTCTCATCGGCAATGGGAGAGGACTCGTAATCAGAAGTGATCCGAAGCGTGACCACATCCCCGTTTTTCAGATCATTCTCCCTGTCGAAGACAATATTGGTTCCCTCCAGATATTTAATTGCCTGCTGGTACTTGGGTTCGGACTCCAGACCATCGGTATTCCGATTGATCATGTCCTCAATCTGATTTTTCTTAAGGCCAACCTTCTTCCCGACCAGGCGGATCATCTTCTCGTTGACCTTATCGGCGTCATAGCTTAAAACCCCCTGACTGTCATAGCCCTCGAAACGAACATCGAAGACATCGCTGATCTTCGTCTTCCTGTTTCTGGTCCAGATCAAACCGCAAATTACCAGCAAAAGGATAAGCAAAAGCGGGATGATCCAGCGCAGATGCCATCTTGGTCCTCTCTTGCTCCGGCCTGTCTCATCTGGATTGACAGGACCCTTTCCTCCTTTGTCTGATGGATGATCCGTCAGTTTTCCTGTCTGATCCGCAGGTAAAAACCGGCTTTCCTCCGGATTCTCCTCTTCTTCCTCATAGCTGCGCATCTGCTCAGGAGACAAGCGCATGGAGGCCGATGTCTCCTCTTCTGCCATTCCCTCAGACGCTGCCCGGATCAGGTCTTCTTCACCAGGCAGATTCCCTGTCGATATACCCATTTCAGACGGATCCTTCTGATCCATCGATATACCCGTTTCAGACAAAGCCTGTTGATCCGCAGATGTATTCACTTCAGACGGATCCTGCTGATCTGCGGATGTATTCACTTCAGACATATCCTGCTGATCCGCAGATGCATTCACTTCAGACATATCCTGCTGATCCGCAGATGTATTCACTTCAGACGAATCCTGCTGATCCGCAGATGTATCCGCCCCGGACGAATTAGCCTTTTTCTCTTCCATCGCGTAGACCCTCCTGCCTATATGGCAACCCTTTTCCTCCAACAGCCAGCCCCGGACTTGTTCAACAATCGCACGATTCACTCACAGGAAATTGAATCCGCCGTCCATGGGCGGGCAATGATCATAATCCGCGCAGTCCGCGGAGATTTCCTCTGATCGGTCAGACATCAATCTCCAGAAGAAGCGGACAGTGATCCTGTCTGGCCCCGGAATCAATCATTTCAGAGGAATTCACCCTGTTTAGGATTCGATCCGATACCAGAAAATAGTCGATTCTCCAACCGGAATTATTGATTTTACTGCTCTTGACCCTCTGTGCCCACCAGGAATAGGCGTCCGCCAGATCCCGGTGCAGACAGCGGAAGGAATCCGCAAAACCCCGGTCAAGGAGCCTGGTAAATCCCTCTCTCTCCTGATCCGTAAAGCCCGCGGACATATGGTTGGCATCCGGATTCTTCAGATCAATTTCCTCATGGGCTACATTATAGTCCCCGCAGGCAATAACCGGCTTCCTTGCGTCAAGCCCCGCCAGATAGTCGGCATATCTGGCATCCCATTTCTGGCGATCATCCAGACGTTTTAAACCGTCACCGGCATTTGGCGTATACACAGTCGTGAAGAAAAAATCCGCCGTCTCAATGGTCAGGATACGCCCCTCGACATCCATGGTGTCCGGCGCTCCAATGGACGGCTTTGTCACTTCAAGCACAGGTCCGGCATCCCGCCGGGCGAGTATCATAACTCCAGCATATCCCTTGCGCGCCGGAGGCCTGGAAGAGATATAGTGACAGTCATAATCACTGAATTGCTTCTCTATTATCTCCATCTGCTTTTGATTGGGCCCGGCCTCAGGCAGTTTGGTCTCCTGAATGGCAAAGTAATCCGGCCTCATCCCGGCAATCTTCTCGAGAACAGCCGCGCTCATCTGAGCTCTGGCTGATGTTCCGGTCAGAGCCGCATTCAAAGAATCAATATTCCATGATATAAATCTCATTGTTACTCCTGTATCGCTTCATCATCCGGCATCTCCATGCCCCGTCCTCATTCAACTGTGGTAACATTTTACCATAAGCAGCCGGTCCGCACCCGCAAGATAGATACATGAACATACTTCCCACATACATAGAAAGCGCCTCCTTACATGAGCCACATCACGGTATACCTCAAAGTCTTTTCTCCCCTTCCCCGCAAGGGAGCTGACACTATGATGCACCGCTGGGGTCTGGACCTGTTAAGTCATGGTCTCCGCCAGGTCTATGGTCTTACCCTCTCTTCTCATGCCTTAGAATACCGCGGGGACCATGAGGGCCTGGGCCCCGGCTCCGGCAATTCCGGACACATTCTGCTCGGTCCCCATGGCAAGCCCCGTCTGTCAGATCACCCTCAGATTCACTTCAGCCTGACCAACTGCCCCGGATTGGTCGCCTGCGCCTTCTCTGGCAGCGAGATCGGCATTGACGCGGAAATGCCCCGCGGCGCCAGCCCGGCCCTCTTATCCAGGGTCTTAACAGAGGAAGAGGCAAAAATGCTTGCCTCCTCTGATCACCTGTCCTTCTCCCACCTGTGGACCTGTAAAGAGGCTCTGGCTAAGTGCACCGGACTTGGACTCAACTCCGATATTTACCGCGTCAGCTTCCGACTCTCTGCCGCCGCCGCAACCCCCCCTGCTGCAAAGTATCCTCCTCTCTTTTATCCCCTCTTGCCCGTTCGTTTTCAGAGAAAAGACTATTATCTCGCCCAGGGACATCTCCCCGACGGTCACATCATAAGCCTGTGCTCAGCAAAGGTCATTGACAGCATAAAAATTTTGCCTGTTCAGCAGACAAAGCAGTGAACAGGCAAAATAACATTGTGACGGTATGGCAAATCTGATTGTACCCTATCCCCGGCGGCATAATGCCGAAATAAATCTCAGGCTTTCTTCTTGGGCGACATGACGCCGAAATAGATCGCAAGCGCTTCCCTTGTGCTGCATGGCGCTGAAAAGAACCTCAGACGCTTTTCTTGGTCAGGCATGATGCCGGAAAAGCCTCAAGCGCTTTCCTTGTGCAGCATGACGCCGAAAAGAACCCCAGACGCTTTTCTTGGGCAGGCATGATGCCGGAAAAAGTCCTCAGGCACTCCTCCTGGGCTGCCAGTCGATAAAATATGCCTTATACCAGGTAAGAAAAGTGAAAATCGTCCAGACCTTGCGGCGGCCATTGACCTTTTTGGCATAGGTATCATCCAGAAGTTTTAAAATGGCAGCCTGATCAAAGAACTCCCCGGCAAAGTCCATGGCAAAGAGCTCGCGAACCTGCTTATAGTAGGTCTCTGTCTCAAGCCAGGCCTTGATGGGGGTTGGAAAGCCCATCTTCTTGCGGTTGAACCACTCCTTGGGCAGGTGACGGGAAGCCGCCTGGCGGAAAGCGAACTTGGATGTCTTTCCCTTGATCAGATAGGGGGTAGGCACCTTCTCAGCCACCTCTGCCAGCTTTCTGTCCAGGAGAGGAACGCGAAGCTCCAGAGAATGAGCCATAGACATCTTATCCGCCTTGAGAAGAATATCCTTGGTCATAAAGTGGTGTATGTCGTTGTACTGCATCTGCTTAGTATTGGACAGGCCGCGGGATCGGTCGAAAATCGGGTCCAGAATCTCCCTGACCGACTTGGACTTGCGATAGGGGGCGGTCAGCAGGGCCTCCGCCTCGCTCTCCTCCATGATCTTGGCCTGACCGACGAAGAAATTGCGGGGCTCATCCAAGCTTCGCACAATCTCAAGCTTGCCCCGGAAATTCCTTTTGCTCTTCTTCAGAAGACGCAGAAGTCCCTTTCGAAAAGGCCTGGGCAGATGCTTTAAGACATTTGCCAGGACAATCACTGCCTCTACCTTGGTGTAAGGGCCGTAATCCTGATAGCCTGCAAAGAGCTCATCTGCCCCCTCCCCGGACATAACCACCCTTAACTCCCGGCTGGCCAGTTCAGACAGGAAATAGAGGGGAACGCAGGAGGGATTGGCGTCCGGCTCATCCAGATACCACTGAATCTTTGGGAATGCCTCAAAGGCCTCATCCGCGGATACCACGCGGGAACTGTGATTGATATGGAGATGGTCTGCCAGCTTCTCGGCGTACATAGCCTCGTTGTAGGTCTTGTCGAATCCGACCGAATAGGTCTTATCCGGTCTTAAAACCGCCGCCACGAAGGAGGAATCCACGCCGGAGGACAGAAATGATCCCACCTCGACATCCGCGATCCGGTGAGCATTGACCGACTCGACCACGGCGTCATCGATTTCATCGACGATCTCATCCAGGGATTCTCTCCCCTCCCTGAAATTCATGTCCCAGAACTTGCGGATCCGCATCTTGCCATCTTTGAGTGTGAAACAATGGCCTTCCGGAAGTTTATAGACCCCTTCAAAGAAGGTCTCCGTGTCCATAGCCGAATACTGGAAGAAGAGGAAGGGCTTTAAGGCCTTTTTATTCAGCTTTCTCTCAAAGGCCGGATAGGGAAGGAAGGACTTGATCTCAGACCCGTAGAGGAAATCACCGTTGTCGAGCAGACTGTAGTAGAAGGGCTTGATTCCGAAATGGTCTCTTGCTCCGAACAGCTCCCCCGTCTTCCTATCATAGATGACGAAGGAGAACATGCCGCGCAGCTTTTTGACCACATCGGTTCCCCACTCCTCATAGCCGTGGAGAATGACCTCCGTGTCCGCCTTGGTAGAGAAGCGATGTCCGGCCGCGATCAGGGTCTTCTTTAAAGCGGGGAAGTTGTAGATCTCCCCGTTGAAGGTAATGACCTTATCCTCATTTTCATTGTAAATGGGCTGGTTGCCCCCCTCTAAGTCAATGATGGACAGGCGGCGAAATCCCATGGCCGCCCTGTCGTCTATGAACTGACCGGCGCTGTTCGGTCCCCGATGAACGATCATATCCATCATATCCGTCAGGACCTGCTTCCTCTGTTCAGGATCAACCAGAGACCGACCTACATATCCGGCAATACCACACATAGCAATTACCTCTCCTCGCCGGAGTCCCGGCGAAATCACTCAAAAACAAATCTGCTCTATTATACATGATTCTTTTTCTTTGGCAGCTAACTTCTCTCTTAATGGATCGTCTTTCCCTCCCGATTGATATTCTTTTTTTCCCCGTCCTTTCGGACTCCGGTAAACAACTGATCTTATCTTCTTTCGCTCGTCCCGTCAGAACAGAGCTCTCATATATTCGCCCAATTTTTTTCGATCTCTGATTCTCTAGCGATCCCCTGATTTTCTAGCGATTCTTCCAGACAGAACCCTCCCCATCGGCGGACACCGTCTTCTGAATCGCTTCATAAGCTGCCTTGATCGCCTCCCGCTCACTGTCGCCGACCTGGTCCTGATTGGGGCCTCCCTCCATGTAATCCGTGCAGAGCAGGGTTTTTATATCATAGAGCTTAGCGGCAGACTTGCTCTTAGCTGCCGTCTTTTTGCCTGTGCTCTTTTCTGTCCCGGATTTCCCACTTGCGGCATTTCCAGCCGCGTCCGCGGCGGTATCCTTCTCCGTCCTCTGCACCCAGACCGGATGCGAGAGCACATCCTCGATCATCAGCTGGCCGGAGGCATCCTTCTTGAGCACTGCCTCAATGATTGTCCCCCGCTGACTCTTATCGTTTCCCATGACCTCCTTCACCTGATTGGAGAGGAGATTTCCCATAGAATAGATGATGAACTTGTCCTGGCCATCCCTTGTCACTTTTTCTGTGGCCTGTACTACATGGGGATGCCCACCGAATATCAGATCAGCCCCCCAGTCAATCATCTTATGATAGAGCGTCTGATCCGCCCTGGAGACCTTCTCCGAGTATTCCGTGCCCTTGTGGGGCATGACAATCACAAGATCCGCCTGCTGCCTGGCTGTCTGGATCTTCTCCTTGACATAATTCTCATCCAGCATCTGCATATATTGCTGCCTCTGCGCAGCTGTAACCCCCTTGCCGGCTCCGTTTTTGTTGTTATATCCGTAGGAAAAGCCCAGAATAGCGACCTTGATTCCCTTCACTTCCCTGATCAGGATACTGTCCTTGTCGTCTTTGATCCCGATTGTGGAAATGCCAGCGTCCTCGAAGGCTTGCCTGGTATCTAAAGCCCCATGGATTCCCTGGTCCAAAATGTGATTATTCGCCAGATCCATCACGTCAAAGCCCGCGTCTTTGATCGCCGAAACGACCTGACCGGGCGCATTGAAATTGGGGTATCCTGCCGACTTGACCTGCTCGGTCACCACTCCCTCGAAGTCGCCGATCGCCAGATCCGCCGAAGAGATCAGAGGTTTGACAGAGGCATAGTTGGAGCTGAAATCATAGCCGTCCTGTGTCTTGCCTCCCTGAATTAAACTGTCGTGATAGATAATATCCCCGCTTGCGGTGATTCGAATCCTCCCGTCATCCGCCGGCTCCTTCGGAGCTTCCTGGTCGGAAATGCCCGGATCCGGATGTGTGGCCAGAAACTGTCCCAGAATTGACCGGACATAGAAGAACATAAAGAAGAGGATGATTACCAGTGTCAGCAGGAGAAGAATCAGATTTCTTCCCAGGCGAAGCCCCTTGCCCATCCCCCGCTCTCTTTTCTCTTCCGACTCCTTATACTCTCTCATGACATCTCCTGACTGCTTCTCTATCCCCTTAGCCAATCGCTCTAAGGCGTCTCTTTACAGATCTTTTTGTCCCTTTGCGCTTTCATTATTTTATTATAATTTTCCCGGCTGCGAAAGTCGAAGCCGACACCTGTCCCGGTCTGTCCCCGCTCGTATCCTCTGTATTCACTGCGCCTTTTCTTCATCCGCCTCTACATGGGATCTCCGCAATCTTCTGGTTCCTGCTCCATCGTGCCCTGGTGTTCTTCCTCGTCCTCCTGCGCTCCCACTCCATGCGCCCTTCTCTCCTCCTCAATAATATCCTGTATGATCGGCTGATGATCGCCTCTTCGATTCTCTTCTCCCATGACTGAGCTGTCCGCGTAGTTCTCAAAGATGTCCCGCTTCCTCTCCAGGAGGTCTCGGATTCGCTCATCCACGGTCCCCTCGCAGAGGAGGTGACGTACCAGGACATTGCGCACCTGCCCCATGCGGTAGGCCCGACCGATGGCCTGTTCCTGCAGGGAGGGTTTGATCTGGGGCTCGCAGAAAATAATCACGCTGGCCGCCTGTATATTGAGACCGGTTCCGCCGGCTTGAATCTGACAGGCTAAAACACTGCCCGGCCTTGCGTCGCGAAAGCGGTCGATGATATTCTGACGCGTCTCGGCATTGACCGAACCTGTAATCAGGGGCAGACATCGGTCACCCAACAGCTTCTGTACTTTGGATAAGGTGTCGAGGAAGAATGAGAAAACCAGGACCTTCCGTCCCTCTTCGGCCGCCGCGTGGCAAATCTCCAGAAGGCGAATTCCCTTGGCCGACTGGTCCGCTTGCCTGGTCTGCCAGCCCACCCGGCGCAGGCCGGGAAAACTCCCCTTTGGATCCATGAGAATCTCGCGGTAAGCATCCTTGTCCTCCTTAGACATCGGACACCAATCGTCCTCCTCAATCAGATCCGGCAGCTCCCGGAGAACATCTTCGCGCTTGCGGCGCAGATAGACCGGTGCGATCATCTCGCGAAAGGCAGGCGCGTCACACATATAGCTGTATTTCTGCGCCTCATGACCCAGCTGCGGGTTCAGCCAGAGCAAAAGACTGCAGAACTCATACACATTGTTCTCCAGGGGCGTCCCCGTCATAAAGATCAGACGATCCGTCAGCTCTGTTAGCTTCCTCGTATAAATGCTTCGCTTGGCCTTGGGATTTTTTACATAATGGGCCTCATCTACCGCCATCAGATCAATGGAGAACTTATCAGGGAGCATCTCCCACAGTTCATCCGTCGTCTCATAGTTACTGACCGCTACGCCTCCCTCTTCGATCCAGACCCTTCCGGCCTCATCCCTGCTCCTGCCATGAATGACCAGGGGCGAAAGGCTGCTGTACCTGCGGATTTCCCGCTCCCAGTTGATCAAGAGTCCGGCCGGGCAGACGACCAGAAAATGTCCCTGATTTCTCCGATGATCATCCTCAGGAAGCGCTGATGCCTCTATTCCCCTCTCCAGGCCGCTCTCAAGGGAGGCCATGGCCGCAATCGCCTGCAGGGTTTTCCCCAGGCCCATTTCATCCCCGAGAAAGGCCTTTTTCTGGTGCAGTATATAACGGGCTCCAAATTCCTGATAGGCGCGAAGTGTCGTCTCCTCCCTGAGCAGGCTGGTATCCAAAGCTTCCCCGCGAACCTCGTCCGCCAGCTGCCGCGGAAATGTAAGATCCCCCGTCGCTATCTGAAAACCCGTATCGGCCTTCTCCAATGCGGCGTAATAGGCCGCCGCATTCTTCTGATAATCCTCAAGAATGGTCTTTTCCTGCGCCGCGGAGACGGTGACAAGCTCCTCCTTCAGGCGCTTGCAGCGATCACGGTAGCCATCCTCCAGGAGCCTGTTTAAAAGATCATATCCCCTGACCGTGGACTCCTTCTTAGACCGCGAGGCAAGGAACCAGTGCAGACTCCCCTTGACCAGGATAGCGGACAGGCATTGCTCCAGGGACGCATGGGTATCCGCATAGAGTCTCTTTGCCTCCTGAACCGGCCCGGCCAGGTGGATGCGTATATACAGAGACTGGATTACATCCAGCTCCTCCTGACCGGGCGCGTCCGCGTGCAGACGCACGGTATTGACCCTGGCCATACCTGCGATGAAGCTGTCTGCCGCCTGGCGAATTCGCCGCCTGTTATCCTCCCCGATCCCGGAGATGCGCTCCAGCTCAAAATTGGCATAACGGGAGATCTGACCGATATTCTCAATACCGGCCCCGCGCAGGACTGACACCCGAATATTCTTATCCACATCTGACAGCCGCTCGATCGGGATCGACTCCAGCTCCTTCTTTGCCTGGGCAAGACGCAGGGACTTAAGGCGGCGCTTTAATTCCTCGATCTGTACCTGGTCCAGATCCTGTATCTGCTTCAGACTCTGATCCAGCTCCCTGACCTCTGAAAGGATGAATTTCATCTGTCCGAAATTTGGACTTGCGATTTTTGCCATGGCTTCCTCTTGCTCTTATCTCAGATCCTTCCGATCCCCTTTCCTATGATACACATATTCCCATGTGAATCAAAAGCAGCGCGAAAAATCCCGGTGAAACAAAACAATAGAATACACGCGCCGCGAGCATTCCATAATCGCCAACAAAAATCCCGCCGGACAAAACTGTACGACGGGATTTTCGATCACGATATATCTGTTTTCTGTTGAGTTCTCACACTCCGCCTGCACCTCACAGGACATCATTATTGATCAATACGCTGTAGTAGGATCCCTTATTGAAGAGCCCCTTGTCCTTGACTCCCCAGGCTACTGCGGAGGCTGCCAGCCGGTCTTTCTTTCTTCCCTTCATGCCGCGGCTGGTCAGGACAATCCCCTCTGAATAGAGCTCTGCGTTTAAATACTCATACAGCAGATCCGCCTTCCCCTGACTGACCAATTTGGTCAAAAACTCCGGATTGGTATCCAACCAGTGATCCGGACTGGAGTCGGAGCATTTGGCGTACATCTCGCCTCCGCCCAGAGATTCCGCGCAGACCGAGCGAATTTTGGCCAAAATATCCTCACCGATCACTCCGTCCCTGATGGAATAGGCATAGTAGGCGCAGACAAGACCGTCATCCTCCATTTCCTTGAGCAGATACAAGTTGGAAACACCTCGCTTACTGTATTTTTTCCACTTGCCTCCTATCGAAGAAAAGACCCGATCGGTGTAGGGGCCTGCGGATCCGTTCTCCAGGGCCTGCTCAAGGGTCTGCAAGTCAAGCTCTTTCTTCTGCCAATCGTCTACAAGATTATAGCGTATGTCTGTCATCATCTCCTCCTTAATGCTGCATTTTCCTCACCTGACCTAAGCTCCTTTTGGGCTAAAGGAAGCTCCTCCTGATAGACCTGCTGTGTCTGCGCATTAAAGACAAGTTTGAAATCTCTGCCCAAATAAACCTCAACGGGGCAATTCTTCCTCTCCAGCTTCTTCGCCCAGCCTGTCACATCATCCCGGATTTTAACCTGAAAATCCAACAGAAATTTCCCCTCCGGCAGAAGAATGGCAGGTGTCAGAATCTTGTTGTTGAGAAGCACTGGAAAATCCTTATCCGTCTCAGCATCGCGCAGCTTAACTTGAACGAACTGACCGCAGGCATCCTCGACCTCGAGATAGAGTTTAGATACGCCCTCCGCATGCTCAATGGACCGAATCTTCTGGAATGCCGTCCTCTTCCGCTTCTCCACAAAGCGAAGCCGAATCATGCTGACACAAAACGCAACCCACAAAACAAGGATGACGATCCAGGGTTTCTCTGTGAGCAAAGCTATCATCATATCATGCAAGTCTCTTTTCTCCCCTCTTACATTCCACCAAAAACCATCCCCGATCATGCCGATAGAAGCCATCATCAACAGCACCATCAAAGATCATCTCTGACAAGGACATTTGAAATTATCTTTGACTATGCCAGCAAGAATCATCCCCGACAGCGCTATCGAAGATCATCTATGGCTATAAAACACAAGAACCGGGGCAATCGGCACTTGTTCTCTCCGGAAAACAAATTAAAAAAAATTATACTGGATTCCCATCCGGACTACAAGATTTCCGATAGACAATTTCCCCTGATACTACGGTCACTTGCACCTGATATGTATCGTCCAGGAGAACGAAATCCGCGTCCATCCCCTCCTGAATCCGTCCCTTCCGATCCGCGATTCCAAGAAGGTCTGCCGGGTTGCTGCTGAGCAGAGGAATGATCTCCCCCGGGGACCTTCCTGTGAATGCAAGCAGATTGCGAAAAGCCTGCGCCATCGTCAGCGTACTTCCCGCTCTGACGCCGCTGGATACCAGCTTGGCGTCCCCGTCAACGACGACGACATCATTTACCCCCAGCTGATAGTTCCCGTCCGGGAGCCCGGCGGCCATAATGCTGTCCGTAATGGCAGCCACCCTGTTTAGGCCCTTACATTTGATCAGCATACGAACGGTACCGGGATGTAAATGTCTTCCGTCGCAGATGGCCTCGCAGTAACAGTCGCTCTCCAGGGCAGCCCCCATCAGACCAGGTCTGTGCTGGTGAAAGAGGATCATACCGTTGAAGGTATGCGTGATCACCCTGGCCCCACTTTCGATTGCCTCCATACTCAATTCATAGCTAGCCCCGGAATGCCCGATGGCAACCGGAATGTCCCCCGCGATCTTCTTGAGCATGGGCATGACTCCGGCTACTTCAGGAGCCAGAGTGATGTATCGGATGCTTCCCTCCGCGATTTCCCTGTAGTGATTCAGAAGATCTTCATCTCCCTCCCTCAGCAGGTCCTTCGGCATGGAGCCCCTGTATTCCTCTGACAGAAAGGGTCCCTCCAGATGAGCTCCTAAGAGCTGGGCTCCATAGCCCCTTTCTCTGCTGACATCCCGGATCACTGCCAGGCATCGATCCGTCCTCTCAATGCTGTCTGTGACAATGCTTGCGTTCCAGGCTGTAACCCCCTGCGTTGCAAAAAACGCCGCGATTTTCTTCAAGCCCTCTTTATCCGCGGCATTGACGTCAATCCCGACAGCCCCATGGGTATGAAGATCAATAAAGCCGGGAACCAGCATCATGCCCCGTCCGTCCAGGACTTCCTCTCCCCCGGCAGATTCCATGAAGGCGGCCTCTTCATCCGGACAAATCCGCTCGAATCTGCCGTCGGCAATCCAAAGACTTCCCCAAAAGAAGTCTCCCTCTCGATAAATCCTCACATTTTTTACCAGTCTTCTTCTCATTCTTCCTTATCCCCTGTCCTATAAGGATCCTTCCAGATTTCTTTAGGCCAAGATAAATTCATTCTCAGGCCTCTGATTCGGCATCTGATTTGGATTTCTTCCCCTAGGTCTCCTGCCGCAGTCTGTCCTTTTTTAGCTTAGAGGGGCCGCATCCCTTTGGGCATTAAAAAGGCTGCCTGGCAGCGTTTTGGTTGGCAATAATCAAAGCATCCGCGTGTCCCTGCAGCAGCGTGGCCGGGAAGTGCCCGCTGACCTGCCCGTAAGCGGCCTGGCGGATCACAGCTCTGTGCCAGTCGCGAAAGACGCCCAGTCTGACCTTCCTGGCCGCGAGAATCTCGCAGATTCCGATGGTAACGGCCCGGCGAGGCATGGCGTCGATTGCCCCATTCCTGTCGCCGATCGCGTTAGCCGTCCGTGTCTCCCGACTGATATCCAGCACCCTTGTCGAAAGCTTGGCAAACTCCTCTGCGGGCAGGTCGTCCTCTGCCTCATTGAAGGCCAGATGACCATTGATTCCAATTCCGCCAAAGCAGATATCAACTCCTCCCAGCTCCTCAATCAAACGGTGTATCCTGCCGCAGTCCGCGGGGTCCGGAAAGATTCTCTGCGCAGGGGGCATGACCAGGTCCGGATTGATTTTGGAATAGACTTCCCGATTCATAAACCCTCTGAAAGAGAGAGGATCTTCAATGTCAATATAGCTGTCGTCATCATTGAGATACTCATCCATATTGATAAACCAGCAATCCCTCAGAGAAATCCCGCGCCGGTTGACCAGGCGGACAAAAATCGGATACTGGCCCACCGGTCCTACCGGGCAGATAAAAACCGTCTTCTTGCCCGCCTGATTGTTCTTTTCAATTTCGTCTGCCATTTCCAGGGCAATTTCATAGAAGACCTCTCCGGAATCTCCCAATTTCAAAATGGGGATCTTCGCGCCCTCTCCAAGCCTCTCCTCAGAAATCTGAAAGTAATTCTCGCCCATTTTTCCTCCTTCTCTCATTCCCTCTGCCCATGACCAATCTCTTCTTTATTTCCTGTCACCCATGGCAGAGCCCCGTTTTACTTCATTCTGCCTATGGCCGCTTTCCTTTTCCCTCACTCATAGCCTGTCACCTGCGAAAGAAGCTCTCCAGATTCATTTGACGGATCAGCTCTACGATCTCCCTGCTCCTGTGACAGCCGAATTTGTTGAGCAGGCTCTTGATCTGCGTCTTGACTGTCACGAGCTCCACATTCCGCAGCTGGGCGATCTCCCTGACCTTCTTGTCCTCCAAAAGAAGGGCGACGATCTCCTTTTCCGTCGGCGTCAGCTGCGTCACGTTGTTGAGCAGAAAGACTAAAGAGTGCTCGCTTTTTCGCAGCCTGGTGTACTCGCGCATAATGGACTGCTGAATCCGGCTGTCTAAAACCGAAACTCCCCGGTAGGCCTTTCGGATATGATCCAGGAGAACCTGATCGTCACAGCCCTTGATCACATAATCCACCGCCCCGGTTCCCATACCGGAATTAATCATCTCATCGGCTTCATGCGCCGTCATAAAGACAATTCGAATCTGCGGATGCCGCCCGTGAATGGTCTCCGACGCGTCAATCCCTGCAGTCAGCGTCTCCATCTCGATGTCCATCAGTATGATATCTGGCAGTTCTCCTGCCTCCTCGACCAGGCGGCAGATTTCCGACCCGCTTCTGGCCGCAGCAAGCAGCTCCATATCCGGCTCCGCCCCGATGATCTCGGCAAAATCCTCCCGCAGAATCGGAATGTCTTCCGCCACCATCACTCGAATCTTCCTGCCCTCTGACATCATTGGTCCCTTAATTTCCTTCCTTTTTGCCGGCTGCCCTCATCTCCGGCTTCCTGCCTGCCGTAAGCGCGGGCAATAAGATCATAAACGTGCTTCCCTCTCCGCTCTTGCTCTCCATGCGGAGATGTCCCATGTGCTGACGCACAATTCGATTGGTGTAAAAAAGCCCCATCCCCCAGCTGGAATCCTTGCTCTTACTGGTTAAAAAAGGCTGAAAGATCTTCCGCCGCATTTTATCCGGAACCCCGATTCCATTATCTGTGACAGCGAACACAACCCACATTCTCTCCGCTCGAATCGTCAGGCTGATTCTGGCCGGCCCCTCAATCCCCGCGGTCGCCTCGCAGGCATTGACCAGAAGATTATAGATAGCCTCCGAAAATAAAGAGAAGTCGACCAGGACCCTGTTCCCGGTCTGGAAATCTCTCCTGATACTGACACCGGGATATTTCTCATAAAATTTGCTGATCGCCGCGTCCGCGACTTCCCTTGCATTCGTCAATGCCAGGATCAGATGCTTACTGTTGATTGTGGCGTAATACTCATCGATGTGCGCTTTCATGCTGTCGTTGAGCCTGGCCATCTCCTCTTCATACTCCTTCAGCTGCCGCAGGTCTGGCTTGTCCTTGCGCAGCTCCCTTCGCATGCGCTTGTGAAGAACCTGCGCGGAGAGTATCTGGTTTTTCATGCTGTGCGCGAAGACAGATATCCCCATATCCGCCGCCGAAAACTGCTTCTCCAGCACCGCGTATTCCCTCTCCTCCGAGTACTGAAAATGCTCATAGCGCACAATCCCCCAGGCTCCGATCAGCGCCCCCGCAATGACAAGAAGGATCAATATATCCCAGCCCGTGCTGCTCAGGGAAGGACTGATATAGTTGCTGATTCCCAGATTCAGATATTCCGTAATAAAGAGGTTATAGATCTGCGCCGGGTCCTTGGTGGCAAAAATCAGATAGACAAGCATTTGGCTGACGATCGCAATGAGAATATAGAGGAAATTCTTGCGAAAGACCGGAATCGATATCTCGCAGTACTCATACAGAAGAATCCCGAATGACACAAGAAGCTCCGCCACAATCCAGGCAAAGGAGCACCGCACCAGAAGAGACAGCATGTGAATCTGCCTGTAGATCATCCACTTGTAAATGTCCGGATAGTAGAGCAGGGCCAGCAAAAGTGTCGGCGCCACGGCAAAAAGGTATATCTTGCGGCGCTGATCGCGGATGTATCGGTTCATACTCAGGGCAAGGGCCGTCATGACGAGAAAACAGGGGACCATGAGCCTGGACACACTGGTCAGATAGCCGAGATGATAGAGATTGACGGGAAGCTGGTGCATCCAGCGCATGATCCGCTCATTGAGAAAGAGAAGGCGCACATCTCTGGACGCCAGCCCTCCCATGATGGCAATGTAGAGAACAATGCATGAGACGTGCAGGAGATTGGCGACATTCATGACGGAAAGGACCAGGGGAAAAGAGTGCCTGCGCATGATCGTCGTAAAGAGCACTACAAAGGTACTGATTGTCACAACAATGATCAGCATTGCTCACCTCTCCCGCTCTCTTTTCGCCTCTCCTGAAAGCAAAGGGATTCACGCTTCGCGAGCCCTCTCTGAAAACAAGGGAATTCACGCTTCGCGAGCCCTTCCTGAAAACAAGGGAATTCACACTTCGCGAGCCCTCTCTTGTCACAAACAGCAACGGGTGCATATATAAAAACCGGAGTCCCAGAAAGCGACTCCGGCCTGTGCGCATCCGTCAAGAAGCTCTCCGACTTACTTGGAATTCTTAGATGCTTCATATCCCTTCTGCATGATATCATACAGGACATATTTATCGGTCTCAACCTTTTCCTTGATGCGTCCGTTCCCGATAAAGACATTCTGCTGGGTCTCATAGACCTTCTGCAGGGCCGCCTTGTCACCGGCGATCTGATTGATCGTCGTCCAGTCGCCCTCCTTGGTCGAAGCGAGCAGGGTCTCTTCCGGAGCGTCAATGTGCTTTGCCACAGACTTGGCTACGTCGTCGATATGGTCCGCGCGGTAGATATGCGCCTTGTTGATGGCCTGTGAGAAGCGAACGAGAACGTCCTCATTCTTCTGCGCATAGGCCTCCGTCGTGATAAAGCTGGACGGGAAGGTTGCCTTGTCCAGGTAATCCGCATTGCTTCCCAGACTCAGGTACTTATCCCCCATGGCTTTCTTTAACGTCACCGTATTGGGACTCCATGTAGCACAGGCATCCACCTTATCGGATACCATGGCTGTCGTCATGCCGTCCACTGCCATCTCAACTAAATTGACGTCGCTCTCCTTGAGTCCGGCGGACTCCAGAATTGCGCGGAGGATTACTTCCGAAGAGGTGCCGGAGGCAACCGCGATCGTCTTGCCCTTTAAGTCCTCCTTCTTGTTGATCCCGTGCGCCTTGTTGGCTACCACCTCGTCTGCCAGGGAAGTGGTGCTGTCCATCTGGAAGATCTTAGCTTTCCCCTCGATGCACAAGGCGTGTGCCCCATGGCCGATCTGAGAAATGTCGATGTCCCCGGATGCCATCGCCGTGATCTCCGCCGGTCCCCCCTGGAACTGCACGGGCTTTACATCCAGTCCCACTTCCTTGAAATACCCCTGGTCCATTGCCGTAAAGAGAGAGGACGCAGACCCCAAATTTGGCATATAAGCCACGCGGACTGTTGCCGGCGTATACTCCTTCTTGGCCTCCTCCGTCTTGGTCTGGGACTGATTATCGGAAGACTTTTGACCTCCGCATGCCGTCAGAACCATCGCGCCGGCCAGTGCCAGCGTTGCCAGAATTCGCTTTGTTTTCATTGTGACCCCCTTTAAAAGTCGTGTGACGCAACAAGGCTTCCCGATCCTTATTTGCGAACCTCCAAATACTCCTCGTATACCTGACCCCAGATATCGTTCTTCAGCTCCAGAAATCTCGGACTCATCTTGGTCGCCTGATCTCTTGGATATGGAATGTCGATATCGACGATATCCTTGACCCTGCCGGGCCTTGCAGACATAATTACCACCCGCTGTGCCAGGATGATCGCCTCCTCCACATCATGCGTGATAAAAAAACAAGTCTTCTGCTCATGCTCCCAGGTCTCCAGGAGCTCTGTCTGCAGCTGCACCCGGGTCTGCGCATCCAGGGCTCCGAAGGGTTCATCCATCAGAAGAACCTCCGGATTGACCGCGTAGGCTCTGGCAATCGCTACCCTCTGCTTCATGCCCCCTGACAGCTCCTTGGGATAGGAATGGGCAAAATTCTCAAGCCCCACGGCCCTGAGATACTTCTCAGTGACCTGCTCCATCCTTTCTCTGGGCATCCCCTGCAATTTCAGGCCGAACTGCACGTTTTTTTCGACGGTAAGCCAGGGGAAGAGAGCGTACTGCTGAAAGACAATGCCTCTTTTGGGACTGGGCCCGTCAACCTCCTTTCCGTCCACCAGAATCTCCCCGCTCGTCGGAGTATCCAGTCCCCCGATCATGTTCAAGAGGGTGGATTTCCCGCATCCGGAGGGACCCACGACGCAGACAAATTCCTTATCCTGAATGGATAAATCGACACCATTTAAGGCGACCACCTCTCCATTTCTCGTTTGAAATTTTTTGACGAGATCCCGGATCTCTACCTTTACTGAATTGTCTCCTGCCATCCTGTGAATCTCCTCTCCAGTCCCCTGACAATCTTCTCAAACGCGATTCCGATGATTCCCAGAACGATAATTCCCAGAAGGACAATATCCATCTGATAGTAACCGCTCGCCTTCTGAATCATCATACCCAGACCTCTGTCCCCGCCGACGATTTCTGAGGCCATCAGCGTAGTCAGAGAGGTGGAAAGGCCAAGTCTCGCCGCGACCAGAATATAGGGAGTCGCCGCTGGAATCGTCACCTTAAAGAAGATGTCGCTCTGCCTGGCGCCCAACACCCTGGCTGCCTTGATCAGGGTCACGTCCACACTTTTAACCCCCTGGTAAACTGTGACAACCTGAACTAAAAAGGACGCGATGACGATAACGGTGACCTTTCCCATGTTCCCGACGCCCAGGGCGGCCGTAATCAAAAAGACATAGGCGAGAGGCGGAATATTACGCACGAACTGGATCCATGGCTCGACAATTTTCTGGAAGGGTTCATACCAGGCCATGAGAAAAGCAATGGGGATTGCCAGCAGAAAGGCAATCCCGAAACCGGTGAGCACCCGGGACAGAGATGCCCATACATGCTCCCAGAGAATCGTGCTGTGCACCCCCTTCTCCAGAAAGACCTGCCAGACCTGTTCCGGATTGGCAAATATAATCGGCCAGCGAGAGGAGGCGAACAGCCACAGGGCAAGAGCTACCCCCAATGAAATCAAAAGCCACACCCACTTGGGTATCAGATTCCACCGGGTCTTAGATTTATGCTTCATTTTATCCCCCCTGTCAAAGACAAAAGACACGATTCCTCATCCTTATACCCATCCCCAAAATGAGAATCAGATCATCTGATGTCTTCAGTATATGCGCCGGCCAGAGGAGAAATAAGTATGAAAATTTTTCATACCTTTTGCAGCGCCGGGAGATTTTTCAGTTGATAGTAAAGTTCGTTTTTGCGGCTGACAGTATCGGGAGATTTTTCAGTTTTCAGACGCGATTCCTTCATCGACCGGTTTACAGACACTTCTCCAACAGTCAGCTCTCGGGAAGCAGGATGTCAAATCCGGCGGAAAAAGACAGCCCCTCCTTGAGACAAACTTCTCCATACCGGTCGGACAGGTCTCCCTCGAAGCCTGCGGCATCGCTCCTTCCAAACCAGGGCTCCAGGCAGATAAAGGGCTGACTGTCTCCCGGGACAGACCAGATTCCAAAGTCCGGAAAATCCCCGCAATTCAGAGTCAGACACAGGTCTCCATTCGGGCGGAGAATACTGGCGGAAGAAATCTGCCCCTGCTGAAAGATCAGCGCGTCTTTGTCAAAGAGCTCACTTGTCAGGGCAAGTCCCTCCTTTTTCTTCACAAGCTGGTAGCTGTGACTGAGATCGACCGCGCCGCTGACCGGATCAGGCAGGTAATAGGACAGACTCTCCTCCCCTGGGCCCGCGAGGACAAGCCGGTAGTCACTGCTTCTCTCTTCCTCCTTCAGGGGCAGGACAAAGCCCGGATGTGCCCCAACGGCAAAGTACATCTCCTTTTCGTCGCGGTTACGCAGCTCCAGCCGGACAGACAGCTTCCGTCCCTTGAGTTGGTAGATGACATCCAGGCAAAAGCGGAAGGGATAGATTTCTCTTGTGACCGAATGATCTGTCAGGCGAAGGTGAAGGCTGGATCTTTTCTTCTCCACTTCCTGCGGTTCTGACTTCTTTGCTCCTCTGACCGGCTCCGCACCATGAGCTCCAGGGGAATCTTCGACGAGGGCAAAGATCTCTTCTCTGGCAAAGCCATGCCTTAACATCCGGTAGATCCTGCCCCGATAGCGATAGCTATCGTTGATCAGCTTTCCCACGAGGGGAAAGAGGAGGGGGGCATGCCATCCCCAGACAGTCGGATCCCCCTGCCAGATCAGTTCTTCACGTCTTCGTTTGTCATAGAGACTGCATAGTTCTGCCCCTCGCAGCGCAACTTTGACCCGGAGGAATTCGTTCTCTAGAAGCATTGTCCCTCTTCTCCTCCCTAATTGATATCGGTTCAATCACGCAGTTCTCTCCCCGCCTGATCCGCCTTGATCTGATTTACATCATGCTCTCCATAATGCAGATCTCCCGGCCTGCGCCCGTACTCATCCATGGAGTCCAATTTGCTGTCCGCCATGCACAGGTGAACCGCGGCCTTCTTAAAGGTCATGGGAAGGGCCAGTATATTGGGGTTTTCTCCCACATACTTCTTCCTGGCGTCCGCGAGGGCCTCCTCAAAGCTGGCTCTGGTCTTTAACCCCATCGCCCTTGCATAGCCGGGTTCCTGGGCCCCCACGATGTAAATCGCGCTCGTGTTCATCTCCGCAATATGGCCGCAGGCCATCATGGAGAAGCCGTGGAAGGGATGGAAGGCGTTCGCGAAGCGGTATTTGCGAATATACTCGGCATTTGTCCCGTAGTACTCGCCCAGACGATTCATGTCCGGAAGAACATTCATCTGATCATGCTGAAAATTCTCAAAGAGCTCTCGCAGATAGGGCCAGCGGCTGTCATTGAAGAAACCGTTGCAGAGGGAGGAGCAGATGATCACGCAGTGATCGCTCATAATCCGCTTAAAGCGCAGAACCTGTGCCGAAAGCGCCTGCATCATCATGATGGGGTTGGTCCCCATGCCGTCTCCGTAGTGGAATTTCTGCGGCATCCCGAAGACTAAGACGTCGTACTTCTTCCTGGCCCAATGCACATAGGTTCTCTGATCCGCGAGCTTCCAGCTCTCAGGCATCATCTCCCTCGCGTAACCGGAATAAATCGCGATCTGACGGGACCTGGTGTCCAAAACTGCGTCGCAGCAGAAGAAGGGATGCCCCATCTTATACTCCATGTGCATGCTGATCTCGTCGAACTTGTCGCGCATGAGAGAGCCGCCGTTGACAGGCGTGAAGTCCTCCCGGTGCATGACCGCGGGCACATGATGGCTGGCGATCGACCTCCAGTTGGTGATCCCTGTGGCAGAGTGCTTATATCCTCCCGAATAGCCCCCATAGGGATTCCCCTGCACATGCCCAACCAGGATGGGGATATCGCACTCGAAGACATACCTGCTCATACTGACAGGATCGCCGCGCCTGGTGACTCCCAGATCCACCATGTGCTCCGCGTCCTCGGAATCATGGCTGATTATCTGGCCCGTATGCCAGAAGTCCCCATAGAGTTCCGGCCCGAATATGGCCAGGGCGTCCGCTTCCGTGCTCCTGGGATGAAGGCCGTTACTGATGATAAAGAGAATATGCTCCTTCTTGACCCCGGCAGCATACAGCTCCTTCAGCATGTATTTTACAGCGAGCTTGCGGTGGCTGGTCGCCTGCTCGCCTCCCTTGACGCGATCAGGAATAATGAATACCACCGTCTGGCGGTCAGCGGGCTTCTCATTCTTTTGAACCAGGTCGGTCAAACAGTCCATCCCGATCGGGTGGGCCAGACTCTTTTGATAGGCTTTCTCAAGCTCCTCCTCCGGGATACAGGCCGGATCCTTCACGGTCTCGCCGGGGATAAAGATATCTGTGCTGTCCGGCAGACTCGCCTCCATGGTTCCGGCCCCGTATTCAAACGCAATATGCTTCATACTTCCTCCTTCTGATCTTTCACTCTCTTTTGCCTACTGATCTTCTCCTCCCAGATAGAGCCTGACAATTTCAAGATACTCCCGGGGATAAAAGCCAATCTCCCCGGAAAAGCGGGTGAGGGCGATCAGGCCTCCGTCAATCTCCGGAATGGCGGCAAGCATCCTCGCGTTGTCTGTCTTTAGGCCGCCCCCATACACCAGGTCCAGTCCCTTTGTTTTCTCCTTGACAAAGCGGGCGACCTTTTGAATATAAGCCGCGTCGGCCGGTATTTTGCCCGGACCAATGGACCAGATCGGCTCATAGGCGATGGTGACCCTGGCTCTGTCTGAGAGAGAAATGCCCGAAAGACCAAGCTCCAGCTGCTGCCCCAGGACCTCCTCCCAGTGCTCCTGCTCTTCGCTCTTCTCTCCAATGCAGTAGAGCACCTTCATTCCCCTCTTCAGGGCGCAGAGAATTTCCTGATTCAGAACCCGGTTGACTGCCTCCTTCGCCGTATTCCCTGTCAGGCCGCCGCCGGCAAGAAGTCCCATCTTGTCATTTCTCTCTTCACAGTGGCCGATGATCGTGTAATCAGCCCCCAGAGCAAGCGCGGCCGCTGCGGGGCGGTTGCTGGTAAAGGCTCCGAAATTACCGCCGGGTAAAATGTCCTCCCGATAGACACTCTGACAGCCCAGGATCAGTCTGCTCCCGGGTTTTTGGGCCTCAGCCGCGGGGAGAATATGCGCCTCCGGGAAGAAGACCGCAAATTCCGTATCCTTCCCATAGGCCTCGATTTCATCCTGAATCCCCTCGACCACGGCCCGTCCCCAGCCGGCAATGGGGGCCAGACGGTTGACTCCCCCCTCCTTTGCCGACACATCAAAGCGCTTGAGATTTAAAAAAATATGCTTCATACCTATGATACCTCTATGACACCTCAATATTGTCTCCGTAAAACTACTGTCTATATTCAAATTCCCGCCTTTTGATAGCGGTCGGCCATCTCTTCCAGACTCACCGGGATCACCTCAGAGGCATTGCGGTAGCTTCCGAATTGTACGAGAAGAGGGGCTATGGCGGAGATGGTTCCCCGGTAGAGGCAGTCGTCGACCAGTTCCACATCCTCATCAGCGAGCTCTCCATGGAGAATCGCGTCCATGATGCCCGACACATAATTCCTGGGGTCCACATTGACCGGGTTGGCGGTCAGCTCCCGATAGACGCAAGCGACACTCTCGCTCTCCCTTAACTCAGGATGATTCTTAAACAGCTCGAGGACATTTCTGCTACTTGCCATGCGAAGGTCGGTATCCACGTTGATTTTATTGATCCCGCAGCGGCTCACATCGACCAGCTGATCCACATCGATCCCATAGGCATTTTCCATCCTTCCCCCCAGCTCGTTGATCTGCCTGACAAATTCCTGCGGAACTGTCGAGGAACCATGACTGACTAAAAAGCCGTCGATGCCTTCATGGCGCATGCACTCCTTGGTGGCGATGGCAATTTCCCTGCGGATCTTAGCGTCCTTTCCCTTATTCGCTCCGTGCATGGTCCCGTAGCTGATCGCCAGAGCGTCCACCCTGGTCTTTTTAAAGAAATCAACTGCCTGCAGGGGATTGGTATAGGTTGAGCTCGCGGAGAAGACGTGATCCTCCACACCGGCAAGAACGCCCAGCTCTCCCTCGACCGTAACGCCAAGAGGATGGGCATATCGAACCACCTCTCTGGTCAGCTCGACATTCTCCTCATAGGAAAGACTGCTGCCGTCGATCATCACGGAGGTGTAACCCCCCTCAATGCAGGCCTTGACTGTCTCAAGACTCCTGCCGTGATCCAAGTGAAGGGCGATGGGAATGGGACTCTCCTGACCGAAATCCCGGACAATGTTTCCCATATTCTCTGCGCCCTTTTTCTTGCTCTCCGGAGAGCCGTGCATGAAATCGCTTTCTCCCCCCATAAAGGCGTTGGAAGCCTCCGCCCCCTGCAGGATACAGGCGCTCTCCAGGAGCTCATGGATCTGCACGGCGGCAGCGATCTGACTGAAACTGTTCATATTAAAGGCCGCCTGACCGTACCCCTTGCGGTCCGCCGCCTCTAAGATACATCTCATTGGAACCAGCATATTCTCCTCCTCTCCTCAGTTAAAGGAAATCATCTCCGGCAGATCCGCTCCCAGAAGCGGCCTGCACCAGTCCATAAAAGCCTCGGTAACCCCGTTGCCCCTTGCGTTGATATAGGAATCAGGCACTGTTCTCTCCGTCATCATCACCTGGTCTATGTCCACCAAAAAGGCCTCCACCCGATAGGGGCGATCGCAAACGCGCCGAAATGCCACCATTTTCCCGGTCGTTCCGGCCAGCACCTCCCTGCAGGCAAGCGCCCCCGTCTCAATCGCCTCCGCCCGATCAATCGGGCTCTGCAGCTTGATGGAGGCTCTCCCGATCAGTCCCGGCTTCTCGCTGCGGGCCTTATAGCCCAGCCTCCGGATCACAAGATTGGCCAGATGCGCCCCCACGTCGCCGAAGTAGGTCGCCCTTCCCACAGTAAAAATCGGTTCCACCACAGGTCTGCCGGAGGCATCCTTCAGACCCTCGCTGGCGACAACGACGATCCCTTTTTTGACCTTCAAAAGCCTTTCGACATCCTCGATAAAGGCGTTCTCATCAAAGGGTCGTTCCGGCAGATAGATCAGATCCGGTCCCGGTCCTCCCTGATCCGCCGCCAGGGCGGAGGCCGCCGTGATCCATCCGGCATTTCTCCCGGAGGCCTCGATGACAGAGACATGGATGGGCAGGCCCCTGACATCGGCGCAGACCTCCCGGACACTCTCGGCGATGAATCTGGCCGCGCTCGGGAAGCCGGGGCTGTGATCTGTGACGGCAATATCGTTGTCCATGGTCTTGGGAATTCCCATCACTTTGATCTCAAGCCCCTGCTTCTGGCAGGCCAGAAAAAGCCTGCCGCAGGTATCCATGGTTCCGTTGCCCCCGTTCATGAGCACATAGCGGATCTGATGTCTCTTCAGGATCTCCGCCATTCGCATGTATTCCGCTTCGTTAAGCTGGTCTCTGGAGGTCCCGATGGCACTTCCCGGAGTCACAAGCAGCTTCTTTAGATCCGCCTCCGCGACCTCAGTCAAATCGATCAGCTCTTCCCTGATCAGCCCTCCGGTTCCGTTCCTGGCTGCCAGAATCCGTCCCCCCTTAAGCTTCTTTTTGGCCTCTGTCACCGCCCCGTAAAGAGAACAGTTGATCACCGCTGTCGGTCCCCCGCCGTGCATGATAAGCAAATTTTCATCCATTATTTTCTCTTCCCTTTTCCTGATCCCCTCTGTAAACAAAAACTCTCTCCTGTTTGATTTAAAATAAAGTCCCCCCTCTCTAACCGTTTATTTTTTTCCTAAAATCCGAAACATTCTTTTCTTATAGGCCTCTACCCCCGGCTGATTAAAAGGGTTCACTCCCATCATTTCACAAGAGATATAACAAGCAAACTGGAAAAAATAAAAGAGTTGGCCAAATCCGTAAGCATCCAACCGGTCCAACTGAAGAATGGATACCGGCAATCTCTCGGCATGCGCCTGAACAGTTGCATCAAAAGCTGCCCTGTTAATATCAGCAAAATCCTTCTCATCCAAATAATCAAAGGCATCCGGCAGTCCATCTGCATGGATCATCAAACTGTCATCCGCTTCTTTCACATCCAGAAAAGTCTCAAAGAGCATGGGCGTACCTTCCTGGATAAATTGACCAATGGAGTGCAGTTCTTCTGAAAATTCCCCTGTCACCGGCAAAATTCCCCGATTATCCTTCCCCTCGCTCTCCGCAAAGAGCTGCGTCCACCACTTGTAGAAGAAACGGAAACGCGGCTCAAAAGAAGAAAGCATCTCCACCTGATAATTCTTCTGATAGCAGAAATTGCGCAGGCAGGCATATTGGTATGCCATATTGTCTTTCCCTCGCTTGGCATGTAAAAGCATCTGCATCATATGCGCTCCCGCAACCAGAGATTGAATATCAATCCCCGCAACCGCCACAGGCAGAAAGCCAACATTGGTCATAGCCGTGAATCTTCCGCCCACTTTGCTCGGAAAATCGAAGAAATCATATCCCTGTTCTCTGCTCAGTCGATCCAGAGAGCTTCCGACTGTTCCACAAGTAATGATTCGTTCATGCGCCTTTTCCCCGTACTTTCTGTCCATTAACTCTCTCAGAATCCGAAAGGAGGAGCCGGGCTCCAGAGTCTCAAAATTTTTGGCGATACATTCAATGTAACAACTTCTGTTCTCCAACTTACTCAGAATTTTCTTTAGCTGCGTTGGATTTAATGTGTTCCCGGCATAAATAATCTCCGGATCCACTCCCTCTCTCCTCGGAGCAATTGCTTCGACCACAGAGCGAGCCGCATTATTGGAGCCGCCCACGCCGATCAGAACAAATGTGTCCGCATTCTCCCGTATCTCCCCAGCCTTGTCCAAAATGCGATTCAAAACGTCTTTTCCTGCGCAAATCCGGGTATCAAGCCAGTCCTGGCTGTCCGCATATTTGGCCTGTCCTTCCTGAACTCTTCTCAAACAATCTAGATTTCGATTTAAAAATTGCTGATAATCTTCTTCCCATCTCTCCCCTGATATTTTTATGTTATATGAAAGCATTTTCCCATCCCTCAAAATACAAGTTCTCTCTTTCGAATCCTTTCAAAAATCTTGTATCTATTTATTAAATCTTTTTATTAATTATAGGTTCTCTATTTTATAGATCAATATCGGAAATATCCATAGTTTCACTATCCCAGGCTTGTGGATTATGCTGAATTTTCTAGCGAAACATTATCCCCCGCAAATACTGATCCGCTTAAAATTTTTTAATAGGCATCGATCCCCCATAAATTTCTTCCTCGACCACACATTGCGTAAAAAAGGATCCCTGTGACCTTTTATCACCTGGATCCACTCTCTATTCTTTACCGTTCATTAAATTTATTTATTTTTTACCTGCCCTTGCTGGAGATAAATCTTCACAGTCCTCCAATTATATTCTTGTAAAAACAAAATTCCCTCTCAATGATAGGAATGTTTCAATCGAAACGATCAGCGATCAGATATTCAAGAAATTCTTCTGAATACATCCGAGGGCTGCCCCCAAGGCGCCGTCGTAGGAATCGTATTCGCGAAATCGTATTTCAACATCCTTTTCATTCATTCCAAAGAAATGCTCTCTGGCATAAGCCACCAGTCTTTCTCTGTTGGTCTTCCATGTCATCATATAAGCATCAACCACAACCGCATTTGGATTGAGCAGATTGACAACATTTGCCATGGCAAGAGCCTGCCCATGAATACAGCTGTCAATCAGTGCGTCAATTTCCTGGTCTCCCCCCATCTGCAGCTCGAGAATCAACCGCATGGTCAGATCCTCTCCCGCGTCCAGCCTCTTGCGCAAAGCTGCCAATCTTCCCTCTGCCATTTCCCTGCGGCAGAGCTCAAAAAGGGCCGACTCTGAGGCGAGCTGGTCTGTCGTCACAGTCCTCTTTTGCCCCTTGTGATCAGAGGACAAGAGAACCGTCTGTCCCAACTCTCCCGCTCCCGCACTGTCCCCGGAGAGAACCAGATCATTCATAAGAATCGGGCAGGCGATCCCTCGTGAGACAAAAAAATAGGCAAACATCCCCGGCCGATCTTCGCGCAGCAGCATCTCATAACCTGTGGCCCGAAGACGCGTGTTGTTATCGACGCTGACCGGAACTGAGAATCTCCTGCCCAGGTCCTCTCCCAGCGTTTTCCCGTTCCAGTCCTCTCGAAAGGTATAGCGGATCCGTCCCCGGTCCGTATCCACAAATCCCGGCACTCCGATTCCGATTCCAATCAGTTGATCCCGATCAATCCGGTGCAGAAAATGCTCCACCAGATTTTCGAGCTCTGACAGCATTTTTCCATAGCTCTCGGAGGCTTTCGGATTCGTCACGCTCTCAACAGCCTCTCCGCGCAAATTGACCAGAATCGCCCGGCTGTAATAAGGTCCCAGCTCAATGCCGATGGCGTAGGCCGCCTCCCTGCGAAAGGCCACTGCCAGGGGGCGTCTTCCCGAATTTTTGTTCCGGCACTCTTGTGAAAGCGGCTCTGTGATGACAAGACCCTCACGGATCATCTCATTGATGCTGTTAGTGATGGTCGGCAGGGTCAGTCCCAGTTCCCTCGCAATCTCATTGCGCAGGGCATGCTCCATTCGAAAAATCTTGTTTTTAATCAGGATGCGATTCCTGCGCTTGGTCTCTTGCAGGCTGTTTCCGCTCTCAACAATCATCGCCCTCACCTCTTCCCGGCAGTTTCACAGAAAAACAGTCTTCTTTAGCACGGATACCCGACCGGGGTGCTCATGATTTACATATGTGTGTACTTAAAGACGTTGTAACAGCCAATGGCTATGATAACAAGAAGGAGGATATTGAACACCTTTTCAACACCACTGTTATTGAGCCTTTTGGTGATTGCCGCTCCCAGGAGAGCTCCGCCCACACCGCCGCAGATCATGGCAATCAGATAGACCGCGGTAAAATCGGGAACAGTTCCCCTGATCAGGGAGCTGATCAGACTCGTCGTCTGAGAAAAAATGATGATGTAAATCGAGTTCTTGGCCGCCTGCTTGGCGTCCATAGAGAAAAAATAGTAGAGAACCGCTACATTCATAGGTCCTCCGCCAATTCCGAGAAAGGCGGAGACAAGGCCCAGGATAAGACCGATAAGAACCGCGGGCAGAACATGATCCACCTGCAGGGCCTTCACACGGCTCTTGAAAATAACATAGAGCAGGACTCCGACCGTCATTATGGTCAGGCAGGTCGCCTGGATGGCCCCCAGTACACTTTCATTTCCGAAGCTTTTTCGAACCAGATCAAAAAGGATCTGTCCCAGGAGTCCTCCGACTACCGCGCCGACGGCGAGCGCTGTACTCGTCTTGATCTTAAGCTGAACTCCGTTATTTCTGGTTCGAATCAGAGAGCACACGGACATGGCTAAGACAGTACAGCCTGAGCAGAAGCTGACCGTTGACACAGGCAAAATTCCAACCATATCCAGTACCGGCTTGATGATCACCCCGCCGCCGGCCCCCACAACAGCTCCGACAGACGATGCAATAAAACAAACGGCAAAGAAAAAACCAATCAGCATTTTCTATCCCCTATCTCTGATAGACCGGCGGCTCTGTCCTCGCCGTCCTGGCGAACTCCGCTCTCCTTAAGGTCACAAAATCCATATAGGTCACCCGGTGAAGCAGGTCACGGCAGGCATTGTAAATGGAGCCGAAACAGTCCCTGCATCCCTCCTCCGGCACATCAACAATTACCAGATAGGACTGGGTCCCCTCTTCATCCGCTTTGAGTAAAAGATCGATCATGGAAATCTCAGGATGTTTTTTACCAAAGGCAACCAGACGCCTGCGGATGGCCTCCACTTCTTCGCTCTCTGCGGGGTAACCCAAAAGGATCTTCTCATCCTTTTGGACTGTCTTAGACGCAACCTTGGCCTCTCCGAACTCTCCCTGATAGCCGGAAGAATTCACGATATTTGCAATGGTCTTTGGATCGACGACAAAAAATTTAGGACCGTAAGGATTCACGACGATGCTCTCTCCCTCCTCCAGCATATCCGCCAGCTGAGGAAAATGCATGACCATGGTTTCTCTCTTCCAGCCATCACCGCATTGCCCGGCCATTCCTTCCAATGCTACCCAATCCGTATAGACCGGCAGGGCTGAACTTCCGTCATTCAAGCTGACCCGATAGACCCCAAAGGTCATCCCCTTTTCAAGCGTAACCTCCCCGCCCCGGCCCTTTGGCATATTGCCGTCCATGCGCACAGGAAGCAGATAATGACTCCGAACCAGTTCGCGGAAGAAGAGATTCCAAAAGTCTTCCTCGCGGATGTGCCTATCAAAAGCCTGGATCAGGCCCAGCAGATATGGATTTTCTACTGCCTTGTTCACATCCACCTCGATCTGGTAGGGAATATCGGTAATGACGGCATACTTCCAGTCGAGATCCAGGGCTTTCTTCCCGGAAAAATACAGTCTTGCCGTCCTGGTGTCGGCGCTGACATCTTCCTTTTTCTCTAAGATCTCTACTTTTTCAATCACCGGATGGGCAATGTTGCCGTCGCGATACAGAACCGTCACCAGTTCACCTGCCTGAGCCTGGCCGACGAGGTCACCCTCGACATAGAATTCCTCTCCAGCAGCGATTTCCAATCTCTCCGCCATCAAAGTAAAGCGCTTGCTCCTCTCTTCCCCCGTCGCTGTCTGCGAAAGCGGTTCCTCTGCTTCTCCGCCGGCTGCCCGCGAGAACGGTTTCTCCGTCCCTTCTCCGCTTGCCCGCGAGAATTGCCCCTGTGAAGCAGAGACGTTTCTGTCCTCGTTCGATTGGCCTTTTCCCCCGTGAAAGAGTTCCTTCTTTAACTTATCAAAAAACATCGTTCGTCCTCACCCATTCTCATATTACGGATATTCACATCACAAATCCGGCTGACAGTATACTTGCTCTTGCTCATAGAGCCCCTTTATTAACCGCATTTGCATGGACAATCATGAATTCAACCTCTTGAATACAGGCTCTGCAGGCCTTCCATGTCCATAAATAAACAGAGACTCCCGTTTTTATTTTACTATATTTTGATCCGGCAAAGAGACCCTTTTGCGCCCTCTTTTTGATCGAAACTCCAATTGCAGTCCACCTCTCTACCGCATCTAAGCCACCGCTCAAAATAGAGGTTCTCACTTGCCGCAGACAGAAAAACATATTATTCTTCAATTAGCCTTTCAGGTGAGGTCGAGCGGCCGTTCTGCAAATTGTGAGGCAACTATGAAAAAATATTTTCGCCAATATACTCCCATTCTCGTTCTCCTGGGAATCGCCCTCTTCTTCTTCCTGATAGGAAGCGGTTTCGATCTGATTTTAAAGGCAGTCTGGAATCATATATCCGGTTTTGAGATGGATGACATGGGGGGCTACACCCTCCTCTTTTCAACACCATTGATCGCAGTCGGTTTCTTCTTCAGCCTCCTTCTGCGGGGACTCTCCCTGCTGCTTTTGATTGCGTCCGGGATCACTTTCTGCATCATAACTTTTGTGCACCTGTATCGGAAAGGCCACACATCACGGGCATCTGATGAAGGAGATTCTTTGAAAAATGACAGAGACAGCACTTCGTCTCGTGAAGATCCAACACAGCAGAACCCGTAAAACATTCGGCCATACCATAGAACACCCAAATCCGTTCAGGCACAGTAATGGAGCGGGCTCCCCGGGGATCCCGCTCCGACATGTGACATAGAGTCCTCCTTGTAATTACTTCCGGAGCAAATCTCCTCTCAGACCACCTCTTCCTTCAGCGCATCGATCAGATTCACTTTCGACACCTTTCGCTCCGCATATCGCATGGTGATCAAGACCACGGCAAAGACAACCGCGACAGCGATCAGCATTGCCTGCCAGGGCAGGAAGAAGGATATCTGGCGCAGGAACTCATTCTGTACAATCAGCCGATAGAGCAGATAGGAAATGCCGACGGAACAGGGCAGTCCCAATCCCAGTGCCCGTGCCCCGTAACCGATACATTCATAGGAAAGCATCCGAACCAGTTGTCTGCGGGACATGCCGACCGAACGAAGCATGGCAAGCTCCCGTTGCCGCAGGATAATCCCCGTCGACATGATGTTGAAGACATTGGTGATGGCGATCAGGGAAATCAGGATGATGAACCCGTAGGCGAATACCTTGATGACCAGAATCGTCGCCTGCGTGGTCTGAGCATTCGCAAGGCGGTCATAAACAGAGCCGCGATAGCCAAGCAGCTTCCCCTCCATCTTCTCCAGTTCTTCTACGGTCTTGCTGTGATCTCTTGTCTGAAAGGCCAGAGTAACGCCCCCACTTCCATTATCCGTATTCCCCCTGCCCAGGACAGCTTCCATGGCAGACACCGGATAATATATGCCGTTGACATCTCTTTCAAACCAGGGATATTTTTTGATTTCCGCCCCGATGGTCAAAGGCAGGATATCAAAGCGTGCGTCCTCCCCTTGCAGATTAAGCATGCGTTTCCCTGAGATCTGCAGTGGGAATGCCTCTTTTTTCATCAATGGCGGCGTCTCCTCTCCCTTAACATCCTTGAGATAGAAGCGGTTTACGAGCAGACCCCTGGGAGCGGAAGTATTCATATACTCTTCTTGGGACAAGCCGTTTTCCTTGAGCAATTGGGAAAAAGACCTGTCATCTATGAAGTTCAGCTGGCTATCAAATTCATATTGCTCTTTCTGCCCATTTACTTGCCCCTGCTGCCCATTTTCCTGCGACTCCTGCCCATTCATCGACTTCTTCTGATAATCCTCACTGAAATTGGCCCGATCCGCACTGAAGCTGCTGATATTCTGCGGGCTCAGCTTAGCCGCAAATCCGGTAACTCCCTCAATTTCCCGGTACTGTTTCCAGAGATCTGCCGTCTGCGGCGTCATTTGATCCACGGAGTAGAAATAGAATACGTCCGGACCATTTCCTGCTCTCTGATCTGTCACTTTGATTAAATAAGCAGAATAGGCAGAAGCCGATACGAAGATCACCACACTGGAAAAGAGGGCCAGGACGCAGGTCCGGCTCCGTCTGCGATTGCGCCGATAATTCTTCTTAGCCATCATAGCTGCGAAATTATGATGAAACCTTTTTCCGGTCTTCAGGTCTTTCGCTTTTAGCTCCATATCCCGGCTCTGTCGAATCGCCTCTATCGGCGACAGGGCAGCCGCCCGTCGGGCCGGCAGTATAGCAGACAAGAGAACTGTGAGCAGACAGATGAGAGCAGCCAAGGCAATCCCTGCTCCCGACAGGACCATATGAATGCGAACCGGTGTACTCATAACGAAACGAGAAATCAGATCCTGCAAAAAATGAAGGGTCAGACCGATTCCAAGGCATCCGATGACAATTCCGGACAAGATACCGACCAGAGACAAAATTCCCGCCTCATAGAAAACCGATGCCCGGATCTGCCTTCTGGTTGCTCCGATCGACCGAAGCATACCGTACTTTCGGGTGCGCTCACTCAAAGAGATGGAGAAGGCATGATAGATCAGTGAAAATGATCCAAAAACAACCATTACAAGAAGAACAATCACAAATCCATAGAGCATGATCCGCCAGCTCTCCTTACCGATCACCCCATAGAATTGAAGAAGATTCTTGTGTATTTTCGCCTTTTTTAACAGATCCGGATGCTCATTCATCCAGGTATGAATCTTCTCCGGCTGACGGATGGTAAGAGCTACCGTATATCTTCCGTCTCCGGCAGCTCTACAGGTCAGAGCCGTATAGCCCGGACAGACATAGGATTCCAGATCTGCAGAGGGTCTCTTGTAAAAGCCTACCACCTGGTAGGTCTGCTCGTGAAGATCAACCAGCTTTTCCTCTGCTTTATTTGCATCCTCCCCCTCTTCCCTGTGACCAAGCGCCGCATTGGCCAAAGCTCTCTGCCCATTCACGCTTCTTGTCCCGACCTGCAGGGTCAGAGCATCCCCCAGCTGATATTTGACGCCCCCCTGCTTCTCCAGGTGCTCCGGCAGCAAGATCTGGTCGGCCTTATCCGGCATCCTTCCCTCTGTCAGGTGCAGGGCGATCAAATCCTTCAAGTTGTCTTCCGCTGACTGTATATACAGATAAGGTTTCTCTTCATTGGTCGAATGAATATTGGCCCAGCCAACCTCTGTGATGCGGCTGTACTGCTTCACTCCCTCCAATTGACTCAGACGCTCTGCCTCCTGGGCATTCAGATCTGACCGAATGAGGTCATAACTTCCGTTTTTCTCTATCTCCACCTCCCGCAGATAGCGAACTCCGCTGACGGCTCCCTCAATCACTGCCGTAAGCAGGGACATGGAAAGAGCGATACCGACAATTGTAGCTGCCGCTCGCATTCGATTCGCCCGCAGAAATTTCCAGACCAGTTGACGAAAGATTCTCATGTCCTACCTCCTTAATATCTCATCCCCTACAATGCGGCCATCTTCAATCGAGAGCATACGGTCCGCCTGCAGGGCAATATTCTCATCATGGGTAATGACAATTAGGGTCTGCTGAAAACGACGATTCGATTCCCTTAAGAGGGTAACAATCTCCTGGCTCCTGGTAGAGTCCAGATTTCCGGTGGGTTCATCGGCCAGGACGAGGGCGGGCGAGGTAAGCAGGGCTCTTCCGATGGATACGCGCTGTTCCTGGCCTCCGGACAGCTGATTTGGCAGGTTATGGCGTCTTTCTTCCAGGCCCAGATTGTGGATCATTTCTTCCAGGGCCTTGGGATCCGGCTTACGTCCGTCCATCAGAAGGGGAAGACTGATATTTTCCTCCACATCTAATTCCGGGATCAGATTATAAAACTGGTAGATCAGGCCTACCTGTCTGCGCCGGAAAATGGCCAGCTGCTCGTCATTTCTGGCATAGACGTCCTGTCCGTTGAGAAAAACCTTTCCCTCGGTCGGTCGATCCACACCGCCGAGGATGTGCAAAAGGGTCGATTTCCCGGATCCGGAAGGGCCAATAATACTGACAAACTGTCCCTTGGCAACAGAGAAGGACACTCCATCCAAGGCCTTCACCTGTTGATTTCCTTTTCCATAGATCTTGGAAAGATTTTCAACGCGAAGAATCTCCATATATTTCTCCTTTCCTGCGATTGCAATCGCTCTGAATCTCTAAATCATGCTTTCTGTATTCAGTATAGATATGCAAAATGACAGGTCAGTGACAGAAAACCAACGAATTCTGTCACTGACCTGTCATTTCCCCGCAGTTCGCAGGCAACTGTTAGAAATCATTCCACCGCAGAAGACTGACATATCAGGATCCTGACTTGTGAAAGCACAATAAGGTCCTGACCGATCCTTTCTTCTCAGGGCTTACGCGCAAGGGCTCTGCCTTGTGAAAGAGCCTGACTTATCAAATAACCTGCTTATAAAACCGGATCGTAAACATCGCGCCGCCACCTTTTTCCTTCGGAATATTTTCAGCCTTAACAGTGCCGTTCTGGGCGAGAATAATCTCCCTGGCCAGGGCCAGTCCGATACCGACGCTCTGAGACGAGGCATTCTTTCCCCGATAAAAGCGGTCGAAAATCCGCGCCTGATCCTCTAAGGAGAAGCCCTCTCCCTGATCCTGAATGACAATCCTGGCCGCAATGGGAGAATCCTCAATGGACACGCGGATCTCTTTTCCCTCCGGCGTGTGCTCCATGCAATTCTTTAAAATATTGCCGACCGCCTCAAGACTCCAATCCATATCCCCGATAAAACTGCCGTCACCCGCAATGACCAGTTTCTGTCCTTTAAGTTCCATGGGAATGCGAAGAGGCTCTGCTGCCCTTGTAAGCATTTCCCTCAGCATAACAGGCTCTCTCTTGAACTGCACTGTCCCCGAGTCCAATTTGGCCAACTTGAGCATGGCCTCCACCAGATACTCCATGCGCAGGAGGCAGCGTCTCATCTCATGCATTTGACGACTGTGAGATTCCATAGCGCTTTCATTCTGATCCTGCATGAGATCCATATTCATCTTCCGATTTCCCCTCATCAAAAGATCCATATTCAGATTCAGGGCGGTCAACGGCGTCCTCAACTGATGGGCGATATTTGCCAGAGCCCGGCTCATCTTCTGCTTCTCGATCTTTTTCTGATCCACCTCGGTTCGAAGCTGCACCGCCATCTTCTCCAGTTCTCCTGTCAGAATCGCAAAGGCTCCCTCCTCAGAACTATCAATAGACAGACTCGATTCTCCCCGCAGAGTTCGGTCAACCAGATCACTCAGGCCGGCCAGTTCCTTATCGATAGCCCGTACATGGTGATACCAGACAAAGATCAGGACAAGATCTCCCAAAAACGCCAAAAGTCCGGGGAAGAAACTTCTGCTGACCAGACAGATGACAAGCAGGCTGATGGCGGACATCAGTAACATCAGGCAGAAAGATTTTCGATTGTGTCTCCCCCGAAGGGCAAACGGGAACTCTCTTACTTCTCTCATCATTTTCCCCCAACCGATTTTGTGGAGTCCTCCATGCGATATCCCAGTCCCCGCACCGTTCTGATCATGGTCGGGTTCTGCGGATCACTCTCAATCTTCTCCCGCAGCCGTTTGATATAGACCGAAAGCGTATTGTCATTGACATAATCGCCGGCAAAATCCCAGGCCGCCTCTAAGAGCTGACTGCGCGAGAGAATCCTGCCCCGATTCTCCAGAAAAATACCCAGAAGCCGGTATTCCATGGCCGACAAGCTAAGCTCCTGCTCTCCCTTGAAGACGCGGCCGCTGTCAAGATCGACGCGAAGATCCTGAACTCGTTCGATATTTGACTGCCTTTTTGTATGGCGAAGCACATTTCGGATGCGGGAGACCAGCTCCCGGGGACGGAAGGGTTTGGCAATATAATCCTCTGCGCCCAGGTCAAAGCCCGTCACCACGCTGTTCTCATCCCCGGAGGCAGTCAGAAAAATAACCGGCGTCTGATAGTCTCTCTTGACCGCGTTGCAGACGGAATAGCCGCTGCCATCCGGAAGAGTAATATCCAAAAGAACCAGATCATACGGCCTCTCCTGTAATTTTTGCAGAGCCTCCTCCTGCCCCCCGGCAGAAGTCACCTGCATCTCCTGCCCCCGCAAAAAATCTTCCAGAGATTTTACAATCGCCGGATCATCCTCCACAATCAAGACATGTATCATTTCATTCCCCTGCTTCCTGCTACCCTCATAAATCACTTCATGAAATCGATCCCTCACCGCTCCTCATACGTTTTCTCCCATTTTCCAGCCTGGTATGCGTCAAATCTATCTGATTTCCAATCCCCCGGACTCATAAATCCAATTTCATGTAAATGGAAGTATCCATGGGGCTGTTGTTATAGCTTTCAATCTCATAGAAACCATACTTTTGGTAAAGACGAATCGCACTCTGCAGAAAGGGAAGGGTCAAATGCATCTTAGCACAAAATTTAGGCATCTTGGCATAAGCTGCGAGACAGGTTTTCATTCTTCCTGTATGATCGCATTATCAGGAGAGAGAAAGGAGCAGCTGACATGAAGGTCCGCGTTGAAATAGGCGAACAACATCAACCGCCCTATGCGGTCATCTACACAGATCGCATGACGGACGACATACAGAAGATGATTGATCTGCTTGGGGCGAATCGCGCACCGATTCTTGCGCGAGCAGAGGATCAGAAGGTCTTTCTCCAACCGGAGGAAATTTACATGGTTCGAGTTGAGGGTGGTCAGACTGTCATTTACACCGAAAAGAAGGCTTATTTCTCCTGCACCCGTCTCTGTGAAATCAGAGCTCAGCTTGGCGCCGGATTCCTGCAGATTTCAAAGCAGACCCTGGTGAACCTCTCCTGCCTGCAGGGTCTTGAAACAGGATTCAGCGGCGCCCTGCTCCTGAAACTCAGGAACGGTCTTTCGGACTATGTATCAAGGAAATATCTGCCGGACTTCAAGAAACAGTTAGGACTGTAAGTCCTATCCCTGGCAATCAAGAGATTCTTTGCCTCAGAGACAAAACAAGGAGGTTAAAAATGAGTACAAATCTGAAATCTGTCTTACGCAACACGCTTGTCGCAATCGGCATCTCTGCCATCATTTTCTGTATCGTCGGAGTCGCAATGGATCTCGGTTGCAAGGGCAACTTCAGCACTTCGAACTACTTCTTCACCAAGATGGCCCTCGGATCTCTTCTCATCGGACTGGGCTTTGGACTGCCGACCTTCCTCTATGAAAATGACCGTCTCCCTCTTTTCCTGCAGTCTGTTCTCCACATGGGAATTGGCTGCGCCGTCATGCTGATCAGCGCATTTGCAGTCGGTTGGATCCCGATAAGCAGCGGCATCTATGCTTTAATCTTTCCTCTTCTAGGTGAACTTGCCATTGCCCTGCTGATCTGGCTTGGCTTCTATCTCCACAACAGAAAACTGGTCAAAACCATGAATGAACAAATATCGAAAAGGACGAAAACAGAGCTTTAAAAGAGACTCTTTGTCGGACTCACGAAAAAGGACCGCTTGTGGCTTCTTTAAAGCTGCCACAAGCGGTCCCTTCATGCGCAAAAGTATTGAAACCTTCCCTGTACCGCCAAATCACCACATCAACAGGCAGGATCAAAAGGTGTCCTTACCTCCCATCTGTTCGAAGCTGCTGGCATTCCTGTCACTCTTAACAATATTGGCAATCGCCGGAATCGCGCCAAGCGCGGAGAAGAGGTAGACCAGTCCCAGATCCATCCAGTAACTTTTGAGATTGATATATCCTTCCTTCATGATATCCGTAAAGTAGCGGAAAGCAGTCAGGATATCCACCTCTCCCCCGGTCCATTTTGAGAAGGAAATTGCCCAGTCCAGCCGATTGGCCGCATAGACCATAAGCGCAATCACCGCAAGACTGATGACTATCCCCTTCCTGCTGATTCGATTTCCAAGCAGGCGATAGCCTTTCAGTACGCAGAATCCCATAATAATTCCAGACAGCATGGACACATATCCCAGCTGACCCAGAAGGACAATGGCGGCCGCTCCGATCAGTGATCCTAAGAGCGCTCCGATCACGCCCCCCACGACCGTCTCTTCCTTCATTGAATCCCTCTGATTGCGAGTTGTAATCTCACCGGCTTTCGTGGAATAACAGTCCGGGCACAGGAGCAGGAACTGATTCCCCATCCGATAATGCTCTGTCATGGTTTCTCTGCCACAGCTTTCACAGCATTCCCGATAGCCTCTGACTCCGAGCTGTTCTGTGATGTAATCCAGGGCAGTTCGGATGTTCTCCACGCTTTTTCCCAGCGTCAGCTTTGCGCGAAGTGGAAATGAAACCGAAAATCCCTTGACCTGCGCCCTGCCATAGAATACCTTGGAACCTTTTACGATTTCTCTGATATCTTCCTTCCTCGGCTGCATGCCGCCCTGCGACAGGGAAAAGCAGGCCATGTAGCTATAGGCGTTGCTTCCATTATAGGGAACCAATCGAACGTGATAGCCGTGATATACTCCACATAACTGGCCACTGGCCTGATCTGCTCTTAGCCCGACCACTTCCTGAAGTCTGTCTGAAATTTTTGTTCTCGCGCTCATTCGTCACTTCCTTTTCATGTTTTCTCATCCGATACAAAAGAATTCCCGCCGATCAGCCATTCTAATGATCTACTCAATCCGGTACTACAAAGATAAATTACAGATTCTTCCGCATTCATCTCTCCATTTCCATCCTTTACCCCGATATAGCAGGACAAAAGCTAGAAAACTAAATTAAGTATAATATAATTCCATCTCCGTGCCTAGATATATTGCAACTCCAGAAACTTTTCTGTCAGCTCCGGTGCATGAAAAAACCTTCTGTCTCCATGTCTTCAGCGATTTCAGCCGACCGGCTAAATCAAATCTCACTTCCAAACCTCATTCACCCAGAAGAGCAATTCCTCCCTCAGAATCTCCCGATCCCTGCGGCACTCTTTGGGATGCTGACGCTCCGTCTTGAAGACCAGCTTGTAGATCCCCGGCAAGTCCATTGCAGTCACCGCATGACTGATGTAGTCCAACGCGACATGTCTGACCGGATAGGTAAAGGCCTTCTCCCGCAGTTCCCGCTCTATCCTGCATGCACTCTCATAGGAGGGCCAGATCTCGTCATGCTTCGATGAAATCAAAAGAACCGGCCCCTTGATTCTGCCGACAGGAATGATGGTGTCCGGTCTGACTTCCTTGTCCCGGTTAACGTCAATGATATGAACTTCCCGCTCCCGCAAGAATGCCTTCATCATAGAAAATTTCCTGCTCTGATAAGGCGCATAGGGAATATCCCTGCCCTGATAACTCCAGCAGGAGGTTCCCGACGGCCTTTTGGACTTTCCTGCGCCTGCGATTCCCTCACTCACAAAGTAGGAGGGCACCCTTGCGATCACACAGGAAATCTCCGAAAACATGGACGCTGCCAGAAGAGCCATCTCACTGCCCTTAGACATCCCGTCGATACCAATCTTCTCATAGCCCTGTCCGCGCAGCCAGCGGATGGCACTTTCCACATACTCTACCGGAATACGAGACAGTTCCTTTGGCGTATCCTGTGTTCGAAAGAGGGCAAGAGCAAGGGCTGAAATTTCGTTATTCCGATAGAATTCCGCTTCTTTTCGCGTCAGACTCAGCCCTCCATTGGAGCCGGACATGACAATCAGTGCCTTCTTATCAGAATCTCTTCCCTGATAGAAGATTCCCTCAAAGCCGTCGTTCTCTACTCTCAGGTGAATCGGCATAGCCCCCTCCAATCACACCGGACTCTCTAAATGCCTGCGAAGCGCTTGCCGTCTGCTCTTTCTCCATGTCTTCTGCTTTAAAGCACCGCGCCTACTCGAATACAGTCTCTTTCGTGCCCTGTCAAAAGCGATTATAGATATGCTCTGCCGAGCAGAGTACATCTTTGAGAACAATCTTTCTTCCGTCGTCAAGAATAGCCGTACCGCTCATTTTCCCGAAGACCTGATGCTGGTCAGAGCAAATGAACTTCCTGTCAATTTTGGCTCTCCTGTCGATGATCGGGACAAAATCCATCTCAAAGCGCCCGTCAGAGGACGTGTAGCGCCATTTCTCCAGATAGCGGATCGCATCTCTGCCGCCTTCGCCGCGCCGTCTGCCCTCTCTGCCCCTGTCCCGGATCGGGTCCGGCCCATGATCGCCCGGGATCAGGAACATGACATCATCCAGCTTATGCGCTGCCCCATCCCAAAAGAGAACATTCTCACTCGCCGCTCTCGTATTCCCAAAGCCATAACCGATATTGAATCCGAAGCTGTGTCCATCCATATCACAGCTGCAGGTTCCCCAGTACCAGGTGTTCTCGTAAGTCCACACTCCTCTTCCCCAGTCCAGGGTTCCGAAATCCGTCCTGGGGTTGAATCTGTAAATCCTCCCGTCAAACAAAACCTTGCCGGAAGCACGCATGCAGTTGATTTTCTGATTGTAGTAGAAGGCGTGTTTCCGATTCCAGGGCGTGGCAATCACCATCGTATCCATGTCCGGCTCATCGAGGAATATATTGCATTTCAGGGACTTTCCATGATAAAAATTTCTGAAATTGCAGATCAGATGTCTTCTCCGTCCTCTCCCTGAGGGAAGGTTCGAAATCTCATAGGACAAAAAGAGCCTGTCATCCCGGTAGAGACAGTTCCCGCAGGAGCTTGTCTCCGGCATCTTAAGCCTTCCCATGGGCAGCAGGTTGAAAATAGTCTCCGTGTGCTCAAAGGGCTGGTCCGTAAACTTGAGAAAACTTGCCGACTGCAGTCCCATATAACCATCATCGGACATAGTAAGGGCCAGGCCGAAGTCCTTATTCAGGATCAAATAGTAATCCCACTCCTTGATCCGAAATGCCGGCGCCTTGATATCCCCTCTCCGATAGGTCTGAAGCTGCCTCCTTGACCAGCCCGGCTCGGCGATGTTCCCATAGCTATCCAAGAGATTCTGACGTCTGGTAACCTCATGATTTCTCATATTATCCCCCTGAAAACGACAGCTGATCAACATATACCCACAGCACGCGATACTTCTTAAAAGAGCCTCCCCAATCAGCAAGGAAACCATTAATCCTTGATCATTCTCTTCCCCAGATGATCGTTCCCATCTTTCATTATGAAAAAGAGCTTTCTATAGCTCCAACCCATCCTCAGGAATTACGATATCCGCGTGATAGGAATGAATATGATCATAGGCCGTCCTGTGCCAGTCATCTGTCACGCTTCCATCCTCATTTTCGAAGAAAGTAGAATTCATATAGCGGATCAGGACGAATTCGCAGGTCTTCTGGTCAAAGCCATTGCCTCTGCTGAAATCAATGACTTTCCCGGTATTTCTGGCAAGGACAGCCTCCAGAATCGGCAGTGTCAGTTCGTTGACCGGGACTTTCATATCCGGCAGGTCCAAAAATCCTCCCTTATCCTTTGTGTGAACTGTCAGATAACTCAAAGTTCCATTGGTACCGCACTTGACCCGACGGATCTCTGACAGCTTCACCTGATGCTTGGCTCCGATGAGGATACCATCCTTGATAGAAATCTCTTTCTCTGCCAGACTGAATGCAATCTTCATATTGAGACTGTCAAGATTGTCCGGAAAGCTCCGGGGCAATTTGCTCTCCGCATGGGCGATCAGAAGCGATTTGGTCTCCCTCACATTATGACATCCGTCGTCAGCAAGCACATCAGTGTGAATCTCTCCGATATCCTTTCCCTCCGAATCGCGAAAAGTCACCAGGTAATCCTGATTTGAACTACAGTATGTAAGAAGAAAAATAGAGCCAAGCTCCGCAAACTTAATGTCGAGAGATTTCTTCCCGTTGGCTGACTGATATCTGACTCCCTCTCCATCAATATGCAGCTGATATTTCCTCTGGATATTGTAAGTAATTCCCCTATTTTCAAAAACTCGCTTCACTGTTCTTCCCCTTCCCGGCCGCGGTTTGCCTTTTTCTGTCAGACATAAGCCTCTTGGCATCCATAACCGGTCCGCTCTTGCTTATATCCCTCTAAAATACATCATTCTCAGGAGACTGACTCCTTTCTCTCACATTATATATTCCCATTTGATCTCAAATCCAGAACAATTTCCCACTCCCGCAATTCCGGGACAATATTGCTGTCCAGAAGCGACTGAATCAGCCTTTCCACCTCTTCCTGCTTCAGGTGATCCTTCCCATAGATCAAAGTTCCATCGTTTTTCCCCTTACTGCCTGTACCCACTTCAAAATGATACTCTTCTGAGCCATTATCAGAACAGATCTGCACGAAATGACACATGCGATCGTTATCCTCTACTGAAATTGGCGTCGACGGCTTCAGGATCATAAAATCTGCATCGCCGCCTCGTATGGCGCCTAACTGTTCTTTGATCTTCGTCATTGTAACTGCTGTCTGCTCTTCCCCATCTACCTCCAGTGTCCAACCCTCGTGGTTTTCCTCCGGAGAATCCTCTGTTTTGGCATCAGCAAAATCTTCTTCAACATCAATAAAATGAATATAGACCCCGGTCACTTTTCCCGCCGCATCATAACCGAAATAAGCGGGATAAACACCGTCGCCCCAGCCGGAGGCAAAAACCGGCAGATCGCAGTCTGTTCCCGGGACCTTCCAGTTAAACCAATCCCCCGTTTTACTCTGGTACTTCGGATATTGCTTATAACTCTCCTCCAAAAGGTCACAGAAGAGATCATTAAAAGGATCGATGCTATGATCCCTGTCCCATCGCTCTTTCCAGTAACGATTGAATGCTCTCTGCGTCGCCACGTCCGCAATACAGGCCAGGCCGCAGTCAACGCCGAAGCCAAAGAATCCCTCCTCTTGACCTCCGTCATTCTCTGACGTAAGCTTTTCATCTCCTGTCATCGCAAGCTCATAACGGGCCGGCTTCTTTCCACTGACTTCGACCTTTGCACAAGCATAGCGAATTCCGCTGCCATCACTGTTACATACGGCGACCCTGACAGGATAGCTCCCCGACGGAATCGTCTGTAGATATGGCTTGGCCTCATCAAGGTCGATGCAGGGATCGCAGGCGATGATCCGACCGGTCTCAAACCGCACCATGCCCAGATCCAGGACATCCATACCCGCTTCCCCGATCTTTTTCTTTCTAAAGTAAGACTCCAGGTCGGTTTTGCAGTCAAACCTGTGCCTGATCCGCTCCCATTGGTTCAGCCACTCATTTCCTGAATTCTCTTCTATTGTTTCCGGCGCTTTATTCCCCTTCATCTCATCCCCTTTCGCATCATGATACGATGCATCCGCTTGTGATATATCGCTTGCCGAGAACACTTCCCCCGCAGAACAAGCCCTCTTTGCCAGAGTTTTGAGACGTCTTTTCCGATAGACCAAACCCATAGTAAGAGGGATCACAAAAAAGGGAAGATACAGCATCACGCCAAACAGGGCAAGGATCTTATATTGTCTTGTCCCATGACTGTTCACAGCAAGTTGATTCGCCGCCTCTGCCATACGGTCAAAAATGATTCCGCCAGTCCAGAGATACACTGCAACGAACTCCGCCGCAAGAAGGACGATGAAAATAACCACGTTTTCCCTTGCAACGCAACTACAGATTTTCCTTCTTTCTTCAAGGGACAGCTTTTTTGCTTCAGGCACCTCTTCAAACCATTTCTCAGTGCGCTCTTCTTTCGTCATAGCCCCTCTATCCCCCTGTCACGCTCTTCCATGCCCGCATGATACGACGATTGCTTCTTGCTTTCAGATATTTGCCGGATGATCCCCGCCAACTCTCTTTCTCTATCATCATTTCGAAAAGCAATCTATAAGCACGATCCACTCTCCATACCGGCTCTTTTGCTATTTGTCTAAAAGCCAATCGATTTTCTAAAAAATATTATTTTTTCTTCAAATCAATGTCTATCCTCTGATCCTTCCTGTCATATCGAATCGAAATGTCAAAGCCACCCGCATCTCCATTCCAGGCAGATGCGACCTGCGTCAAACCATATTTCTTTTGATAGGAATCTATGATCTCCTTTGCTTCCTTCTCATCGGCCTTCACATTCACCATGGCAGATTTTATGTTGTTGTCCTTATCACAAAATACATCATAGGATGTCACCTTCATATCCTCACCGACAATATCCCTCACCTCACCGACTTCCTGCGGCAGTTTAAAAGCAATCAGCGCGCTTCTCTTCGTGAGCTTAATGTCACCGCTGCCATCCTGCATCTCTACCCTTTCCGGTTTTGGATTTAGCTCCATCTGATAAATGGTAAACATGGACAATGCCAGCAGGATCACCGTCGGAATCAGCAGGATTCTTCTGCCTTCTCTTGTTGCCAAGAGTCTGAAAAACCATTTGTACTTTGTAACGTTACTCATGTAAAAAACCTCCTCTATAACAGGTTACGATACCGGATAGAACATTTCTGATACCCTTGCGTTATTCATTCACTGGAATCATCTGTAACATAAAGTCACTTCTTTTCCATGTGATTATTATGCCATAATTTTCTCCCGCACAGAATCCGAATGATCGTGGACCAGTATTATGATATTGTGCAATAATATTCGCAAAAAATGAATTGCCGGAAACCAATTAAGGCTCACCCAGAATGACTGTGCCAAAACATTCATTCACAAGGGTGAACTCTCCTGGCCCAAAAACAAGATGTCGCAAGTCTTACTGCTTTACGATTTGTTTTTATGAAATTTTGATAGGGGGTGCGGACATTTTTTAGACAACCACACCCAACTCCTTTCTATACTGAAGAGGACTGAGCCATGCTAAGTTCACCCTGATAAGAGTTGTATTTACATCTCCTGCGTATCTTGACAACAAGGGATTCCTCCTTCATGATTCTGCGAACGATCTTTTCAGAAACGATGGTTCCCTTCCGCCTCAGAAGCTGATGGATTTTTCTGTATCCATAAACACACCTGTTGTCCTGAAAAACCTTGATGATTCGGCTCCGCAGTTCGCGGTATTTATCATCTGCCCGTAATGCGGCCTTCTGATAATAATAGCTGCTTCTGGGGATTTCCAACTTAAAGCAGAGTTTTGGCAGTGAGTAT
>ERZ772945.98-NODE-98-length-65755-cov-50.206240_pt1 | contig 65755 bp, 60 predicted proteins | sample MGYA00511681_ERZ772945 | MGnify/ENA primary metagenome ERZ772945 (study PRJEB29015, sample SAMEA2737943) | human oral metagenome | biome: human oral; feature: human-associated habitat; material: dental | place: China | collected 2143 ...
AAACGCCCTTGTCGCCGTCATTCTTCTGGCCATGGCGCATAACGTTCAAAAATTGCACCACAAAATCCAGAACGGAATGGTAGGTCGGCACCGAATCCCGGTGAACCAGGCGGCATAAAGACCGTCCATACAAATGAAAATGGGCATAGAAAAAGGCGATTTCACGACCGCTTGATTTTCTATGCCCGTTTTTGGCACTTGATGCGAAAATGATCTTGCAAGCCTCCATCTGTCCTCATAACAGAAAAAGAGGGCTGTGCAGCAGCGAAAAATTGCTAACTGCAACAGCCCCTTTGTATACGGCTATCGTATTTTATTTGATTTGGTTGAGGCGATCTGCAATCGTCGCTGCGCTCTCGTCGCCGCTTGCGCACGTCATAATGGGCTGCGCGCCGAGCATGACGGTGTTGCCGTTGACGGTTGCCGTGCTTTTGTTATGTCCGTTGTGGTAGGCTGCCGCAAGGTTGCCCTGCACGAAGTAGGCGCGCTCGCTTCCGCTCATGCCGCTCGTTGCGGCGGGCGTGACGAGCGTTTTGCCGTTGACGAGAACGGCGCCGTCCTTTGCATCTGCATGGCCGCCGCTGTACGCCTTGACTGTCTTTGCGTACTTGTCGCGGCGCTCGCTGTTCGACGGGTGGTCGGATGGATTGAGGATCTCGCTTGCGCCAGACTGCTTGTTGTCGCCTTCCTGATCCATGAAGCGCTGCCATACGGCCGCTGCGGCGCCGGGGTTGTAGCCTGCCGCCGTGATGTAGTCGAGCGCAAGGCCGTCGGCCTCCCATTCGTCTGCGCGCCCGATGACGACCTGATCGACCTGGTTGACGATGATATTCAGCACGACGTTGCGAAAGGCGGAGGCATCCGTCATATCGGCAACGATGCTCGCGCCAATCGCCGTATTGATCCGCTTGTGCGTCGCCTTTGCGACGTGGTTTTTCATGCCGTGCGCCATTTCATGTCCGATTACGACGGCGACTTCGTCCTCATTCTGGATGTAGTTGAAAAGCCCGCGGTTGATGGACATGACGTGGCCGAGCGAGCAAAAGGCATTGAAGGAATCATCCTGATTGATAAACCAGAGGAAGGGCTTGTCCCATACGCTCGCATCGTATGCCGCGATTCCCTGCGTCACGCGCGTCATGACGTTTTCGCAAAGGCTCTGGTAGGGCGAGCCGTACTCGACGCCCTTTTTCTCCTTGAAGTAGGCGAAGAGCTGCTGACGCCCTTCCTCCGTATCATTGAGCTGCTTGATCTCCTGGCTCGCCTGCTGATGCGCCTGCACGCCGCCGACGACCGTCCCCGCGATGCCGCCTATGCTTATGGCATGGACGGCAGGCGCGGGCTGCAGGGCAAAGCTGCCGCCAAAGGCGAGCGTGCTCGCGATGAGCACGGGCAAGACTCGATTCCGGAGATGGCGTTTTTTCATTTCGTTTTCCTCCTTGAAGCATTATGAGTCTTTTTCCACCTTGTCTTTCCAGTTGCTTTCCGCTTCGGGCGTACCCTCTACGCGCTCCGCGACGAATGCGCTGACTGCATCGAAGTTGGAGCGGACGCCCGTGTCCGTATTCCTGTACTTGACAGCGTTGTTTTGGCTAATGCCGATAGAGCCCGCTTCCTTTACCGCATCAATGTTCGCGCCGAGGTAGACGAAGTCCCATTTGCTCTTTTCCTGCCGGTCGGAAATCATCTCCTTTACTTTCGCTTTCGTAAACTCGTGGCTGGCGTTTTCCATGCCGTCCGTGATGATGACGAAAATGACCTTCGTGTCCGCAGCCCTGCTCACGACGTCCTCGTACTTGTCGACCTTCAGGATCGTGTTGCCGACTGCGTCGAGGAGCGCCGTCGATCCGCCGACCATGTACTGCTTGTCCGTCATCGGCTCGATCTTTCGGATCGATTCGCGGTCGTAGAGCAGCTTCGATTCGTCGCTGAAGAGCACGGTCGTGACGTGCACGTCCGCATCGAGCTTTTTCTCTTTTTCGATCATCGAATTGAAGCCGCCAATCGTGTCGGACTCAAGACCCGACATCGAGCCGCTCTTGTCGAGGACGAGGACGAGCTCGACCTGCTTCGGGCTAGGCGCAGACGCTTCCGCTGCCGATGCCGTGCCCGTTGGCAGGAGCATCAGCGCGAAGAGCGCATAGCTGAGCAGGGAGAATAATAGTCGCTGTTTCATAGCTAAAACCTCCTAATCACTTATAACATACACATTTATTATACCGTATGTTGATGAAAGGAAGATAAATTTTTGATTCGTTTGAAAATTATTTTGTATACCTGTGGCGGAAATTGCACGATTTCGTCCTTCGTAGTATAATGTGACAATAACCTAGAGGTATTTATGTAATAGGAAAGAAGGAAATGGCTTGCAGGAGCTGTTGCGGGAAATGCACACTTGGATGGACGGCTATATGAAGTCCTTTCACACAGACGACGCGGAGGTCATGCAGGGCATCCGAATCAAGGAGGAGCATACGGGCTGTGTCACGGCGATTGCCGTCCAGCTCGCGAAGCACCTCGGCCTTGACGCGCACGATGTGGCGCTTGCCGAGATCATGGGGCTTTTCCACGATGTCGGGCGGTTTCGCCAGTACACGCTCTACAAGACGTTCAACGATGCCGTCTCGGAGGATCATGCCGACCTCGGGCTGAAGGTGCTTGCGGAGCTTCCCTTTTTGGATCGTCTCAGTGACGAGGATGCGGAGCTTGTGCGCTTTGCGATTGCCCGCCATAATAAAAAGGAAATCGGCACGGCGCCGAGCAGGCGCGCGCTCTCGTTTGCACGCCTGCTGCGCGATGCGGACAAGCTCGACATCTACCGCGTGCTCGCGCCGTTTCTCACGCCGGACGGCTGCGCAAAAGCGCCGAAGTTCATGCACGCGGACGCGAGCCGGCTCATCAGCCCGCATTTCATCGAGATCTTTCGTGCGGGCGGACAGGCGGACTACCGCGAACTCAAGACGCACGGCGACCGCAAGCTCGTGCGCCTGCTCTGGGTCTACGACATCAATTACAGCTGGACGCTTCGCGAGATCGTGCGCCGCGGCTACATCGATCGCATCGTGCGCTGCCTGCCCGAGCAGGACGGCGTCGCGGAAGGGCTGGCACGGCTGAACGCCTACATCGAGAAAAAATGCGCCGAACGCGACACATGGGATGCGTGAGGCCGAGGACAGGAGAAAGACGATATGGCAGAACAAGGGACGAACTTCATCCAGAATATCATCGACGAGGACCGCGCGAACGGCAAGTACGCGGACGGCATCCATACGCGGTTTCCGCCCGAGCCGAACGGCTATCTGCACATCGGCCATGCGAAGTCGATTTGCCTGAATTTCGGGCTTGCCGAGCGCAATCACGGGCTTTGCAACCTGCGCTTCGACGACACGAATCCCTCGAAGGAGGATACGGAGTACGTCGACTCGATTCAGGCGGATATTCGCTGGCTCGGCTTCAGCTGGCAGAACCGCATGTACTACGCTTCGGACTACTTCGAGAAGTTGTACGGCTACGCCGTCGCGCTCATCAAGAAGGGGCTTGCCTACGTCGACGACCTCTCGGCAGAGGAGATCCGCGCCCATCGCGGCACGCTGACGGAGGCGGGCGAAGACAGCCCGTACCGCACGCGCTCCGTCGAGGAGAATCTCGATCTCTTTGCGCGCATGCGGGCGGGCGAGTTCGCCGACGGCGCGAAAGTGCTCCGCGCGAAGATCGACATGGCATCGCCGAACCTCGTCATGCGCGACACGGTCATCTACCGCATCGCCCATGCCCGCCATCACCGCACGGGCGACGCGTGGTGCATCTACCCGATGTACGACTTTGCACACCCGCTCTCAGACGCTATCGAAGGCATCACGCACAGCGTCTGCACCTTGGAGTTCGAGGAGCACCGCCCGTTCTACGACTGGCTGCTGGAATCCTTGGACTTTGACGCGAATACGCGCCCGCGCCAGATCGAGTTTGCGCGCCTTAACCTCACGAACACGGTCACGAGCAAGCGCAAGCTGCGCCAGCTCGTCGAGGAGCATTATGTATCAGGGTGGGACGATCCGCGTATGCCGACGATCTCAGGGCTGCGCCGCCGCGGCTACACGCCTGCATCGCTCCGGAAGTTCTGCGAGGAAATCGGCGTCGCGAAGGCGAACAGCCTCGTCGACGTCGCTATGCTCGAGCACTGCGTCCGGGACGACCTCAACGAAAACGCCGACCGCGTCATGGCGGTGCTGCGCCCGCTGAAGGTCACGATCACGAATTACCCGGAGGACGGCGAGGAATGGCTGCTCGCCGACAACAACCCGACACATGGCGGTCATCGCTTCGTGCCGTTTTCGCGCGAAATCTACATCGAGCAGGAGGACTTCATGGAAGAGCCGCCTGCAAAGTATTTCCGCCTGAAGCCGGGCGGCGAGGTGCGCTTAAAGCACGCCTATATCGTGAAGTGCGAGGAGGTCGTAAAGGACGCGGCGGGGCATGTCACGGAGCTTCGCTGCACGGCGGACATGGACTCGAAGACGGGCGGCAAGACGGCGGGCAGGAAGATCAAGGGCACGATCCACTGGGTCGCGGCGAAGCGCGCGCTTCCCGCCGAGGTGCGCCTCTACGATTACCTGCTCAAAACGGATGAAAACGGCAACGTGCCCGACGACTACCTCGCCTCGCTCAACAAGAACTCGCTGGAAACGATTGAAAACGCGTGGATTGAGCCGAGCGTGCAGCTGACGGCGGCGGGGACTTCGTACCAGTTCCTGCGCACGGGCTATTTCGTCGTCGATCCCGACACGCGCCCCGACCATCTCGTATTCAACCGCGTCGTCGGCTTGCGCGACAGTTGGGCGAAGGCGAAGAAATAAGGAGGTGCGTATCGTGGCAAAGATACCGAAAAACTTGTCCGACAAGGATATGGTGCGTGGCTTCATCGAGGAAGAGACGCTCGCGGACCGCTTCACGCGCATGGAAAAGGAGGAAGAGAAGCGCGAGAAGGAAGAAGCGGAGATCGAGCCGCCGCTGAACCTCGCCAAGGCGGGCTTCACGCCTGCGCTCATGGATGACCTCGGACGCGCGCTCATGCAGCTCAAGATGGATCTCTACCGCGCGGATGTCAAGAACTATACGTTCAAGATCACGCGGCAGGGCGAGAGCCTTGTGCTGACGCCGAAGTACAAGAAGTAAAGGGAACCGCCAGAAAACCAAATATGATAAGGGAAGTGTAAGCATGATAAGCAGTACCACGGCAGCCATTGTCATATTCGTAGCGGCGTATGCACTCATCATTTCGGAAAAGGTGCATCGCACGATCGTCGGCATCTTTGGCGCAATGCTCATGATCCTCTTTGGCATCATCGACCAGGAGACGGCAATCCGCCATATCGACTTCAATACGCTCGGGCTTCTGATTGGCATGATGGTCATTGTCAACATCACGAGCGAGACAGGACTATTCAACTTCCTCGCGATATGGTCGGCGAAAAAGGTCAAGGCGCGCCCGATTGCGCTCCTCGTCGCGCTCTCGGCGCTGACGATGGTATGCTCGGCGCTCCTCGACAACGTCACGACGGTTCTTCTGACTGTGCCGATCACCTTCAGCATCACGGCGCAGCTCAAGGTCGACGTGAAGCCCTATCTGATCTCGCAGATTCTCGCCTCGAATATCGGCGGCACGGCGACGCTGATCGGCGACCCGCCGAACATCATGATCGGCAGCGCAGTCGGGCTGAATTTCATGGACTTCGTTAACAATCTGACGGCCATTTCCATCCTCATCTTCCTCGTCGTCGAGCTCATCCTCATCGCGCTCTACGGCAGCCGCCTGAAGACGCAGCCGGAGCTTCAGCGTCAGATCATGCAGCTCAACGAACGCGCGCAGATTGCCAATAAATCGCTCCTCATCCGCTGCCTTGCCGTCATCGCCTTTACGATCACGCTCTTTGTCCTGCATGGCGCGCTTGGCCTCGACACGGCGACGGCGGCCCTCTCGGGCGCGGGGCTTCTGCTGCTCATCACCTACACGCGCGACGAAGCGATGATCGCAAAGGTGCTCTCGAAGGTGGAATGGCTCGCGATCTTCTTCTTCGCCGGGCTCTTCGTCCTCGTCGGCGCGCTCGTCGAGACGGGCGTCATCAAGATGCTCGCGGCAGAGGCGATCCAGCTGACGAACGGCAGCGAGGACGCGACGGCGCTGCTCATTCTCTGGATGAGCGCGTTCGCCTCCGCCTTCATCGACAATATCCCGTTCGTCGCGACGCTCATTCCGCTCATACAGGACATGGGGCAGATGGGGCTCACGAACCTCGACCCGATGTGGTGGAGCCTGTCGCTCGGCGCGTGCCTTGGAGGCAACGGCACGCTCATCGGCGCGAGCGCGAACGTCGTCGTCGCCTCAATGGCAGCGCAGCGCGGCAAGCAGATTTCCTTCCTCGGTTTTATGAAAGTCGCGTTCCCCATAATGGTGCTGACGATCTTGATTTCCAGTGTATACATCTGGCTTCGTTATCTGTAAACGAAACGGTGCTTTGTCGGATGTTGCAGCATCGGTTTTTCGAGTTTGACGGAATCGACTGCCGTTCCGTCCTCTTGATAGCAGGTTGTGGCAAGCGTTTTCACATCGGCTTTTAGAACGAGGTAGTTGCGGAAGTTTGTCACGTCGCTCTGATCCATTGGATGGCGGTCGTAAGCCCTGTCAGGTGGCACGAAGTAGCGTTGATCGCCTGCTGGGCCGGACATCACATAGACGGGGCCGTGCTCGGAAGGCTTTTTCGCAAAGATATGCCCGCGGTTTCGATAGGTGTGCATATGGCCTGTCAGCACGAGGTCAACTCCGAGCGCGTCGAAGGACGCCATGAAGGCGTTCCCAACGTCGCTGATGCCGCCCGTTTGTCCCGTGCCGGGCTGATATTCATCATAGGCTAGGACATCCTTGTGCATAAGCACGACCTTCCACGGTTTTTTGCTCGCGGCACAGTCGGCTTTCAGCCATGATAGCTCTTCGAGGTGAAGCCCGGGACGAAGCGCGTCAAGCTCTTGGAATTGCGTGTTGAGCACGATGAAGTGAACGGCGCCGTAGTCAAAGGAGTAATAGTAGCGTCGAAAGCGCGTGCTGCCGTTTTCCGGGACGGCAAAGGCGGCGAGATAGCCCGCAGGGAGTGCATTTTTCCAGTCTGCGCCATAACATTCATGGTTGCCCATGACGGGGACGAATGGAAGCCGGCTCGCGTAGGGGCTGATGGCGGCGAGGAAGCTCGTCCAGTAGAAAGGGAGCTCGCCATTGTCGACGAGGTCGCCGTCGATGGCAAAAAACGCCGCGTTCGGATGGCGGCGAAAAGCCTTTTGGAGGAAATCGCGCAGGATGGAAAAATCAGTGCACTGGCTGTCGGCGAATATGAGCGCCTCAAAGGGCGCATCTTCGCCTGCGCCTGCCGAAAGCGGCAGCCAGTCTGTCGCCGCATCGCCCAAGATGATGCGATAGGTGTATGCGGTATTCGGCTTTAGCTCTGGGATCGCTGCGGCGTAGTGGAAACGTCCCTCGCCCTGGAGCTCGCTCCAATCATAGGCGGCGTCGAACCGCTGCGCTGCGCCCTCTGCCCGGATTTCGACATAGGCGCGTGCAAAAAGGCTTGGCGCGTCCCACATAATCGTGCGGCACGTCATATCCCTAGCGATAATCTGGCGCGGCGCCTGGATGGCGGCCGCCGCCTCCGCTTCCCGCTTGGGGAAGAGTGATGCGAGCCCCAGCGCGGCGAGAGCCTTGCCGCAGAGGCGGATAAAATGGCGTCGGTTCATGGCGAACTCCTATTCGATAAAGAAGGGTTTTTCTGTCTTTTATCGTACGTATCTCAATAGGGGAATTGTTTGCTCTTGTTCCATGCAAGGTTTATGGGAGGGATATATCATGGGCATTCTCGCAGCGGCAGCCGTTCCGCATCCGCCGCTTATCCTGCCGGGTATCGGAAGGGGAGAGGAGCGGGGCATCCAAAAGACGATAGACGCGTATCGCGAGGTCATGCGCCGCGTGGCGGCGCTCCGCCCCGATACGGTCGTCATCACGAGTCCGCACGCCATCCTCTGCCAGGATTATTTCCATATCTCGCCGGGGGAGCGGGCGGCGGGCGATTTCGCGCAGTTCCGTCATGGTGAGATTCGCTTCGAGGCGGCGTATGATGCACCGTTTGCCAAGGCGCTCGCCGATTGCTGCGCCGCCGAGGATTTCCCCGCGGGCTTCCTCGGGGCGCGCAGCGCCGCGCTCGACCACGGCACGATGATCCCGCTCTATTTCCTGCAGGAGGCGCTGAAAGAGGCGGATTTTTCCGTCCGTATCGTGCGCATCGGCCTCGCGGGGCTTGCGGCGCGCGAGCACTACCATTTCGGCACGTTGATTCAGCAGTGCGCCGAGCAGCTTGGGCGGCGCACCGTCCTCCTCGCGAGCGGCGATCTCTCGCACAAACTGCGCGCGGACGGGCCGTATGGCTTCGCGGCGGAAGGATCCGTCTTCGACGAGCTCGCCTGCGCGGCGCTTGGCACGGGCGATTTCCTGCGCCTGCTTGCCGTCGACGCGGAGCTTGCCGAGGGGGCGGGGGAGTGCGGCCTTCGCTCTTTCTGGATCATGGCCGGGGCGCTCGACCGCCATGCCGTGGAGGCAGAGCTCCTGTCGTATGAAGGGCCGTTCGGCGTCGGCTACGGCGTCGCCTTCCTGCGCGTCGGGGCGGCGGATGCTGCGCGGAATCTCGGCGAGCAGCTTGCGGCGCTGGATCGCGAGCGGATGGCAGGCGTTCGCTCGCGTGAGGACGCCCTCGTCCGCCTTGCACGGCTGAGCCTTGAGACGTATGTGAAAAGCCGCGTGCTGCCCCCGCTTCCCGAAGGCTTGCCAAAGGAGCTTCTGACGCGGCGCGCCGGGGCATTCGTCTCCATCAAGAAGGATGGGAAGCTGCGCGGCTGCATTGGCACGATCCTCGCGGCGCGGGACAATCTCGCGGAGGAGATCCTGCATAATGCCGTGTCGGCGGGTACGGGCGATCCGCGCTTCGAGCAGGTCACGGCGGACGAGCTGCCGCAACTCGTCTACGAGGTCGATGTGCTCACAGAGCCAGAGCCGATTGATTCCACCCGGCAGCTTGACGTGCGCCGCTACGGCGTCATCGTGCAGAGCGGCGAGCGGCGCGGGCTGCTCCTTCCCGATCTCGCAGGCGTCGATACCGTGGAGGAGCAGGTGCGCATCGCGCGGCGCAAGGGGAATATCGGCGAGCGCGAGAAGGTGCAGTTCTGGCGCTTCGAGATCGAGCGCCATGTCTGAGCCGTTTGCGGTATGCTGGGTATGTCCGCGTCAATGCCGCCTGCGCGAAGGCGAAACGGGATTTTGTCGTGCGCGCGCCAATCGCGGCGGTGTCGTGCGCTCCCTGAATTATGGAAAAGTGGCCTCTGCCGCGCTTGACCCTATCGAGAAAAAGCCGCTCTATCATTTCCATCCGGGGAGCAGGATTCTTTCCATCGGCACATTCGGCTGCAATCTCCGCTGCCCATTCTGCCAGAACTACGCGATTTCCCAGGCAGGAGGAGAGGGCTTTGCAGGCGTGCCGCTTCCGCTGGAGAAGGCTGCGCCCGAAGAAGTGACGCGCGCTTCGGCGCGCCTCGCGCGTGAGGCAGGGAATATCGGCGCCGCATTCACCTACAATGAGCCGCTCGTCGGCTACGAGTTTGTCTACGATACGGCACGGCTTCTGAAACAGGCGGGGCTTGCCGTCGTCCTCGTGACGAATGGACAGATTATGCGCGCGCCGTGGGAACGGCTGCTCCCGTTCATCGATGCGGTGAATATTGACCTGAAAGGTTTTGCCCAAGATTTTTATGACTGGCTCGGCGGCGACCTCGCAGCAACAAAGGAAGCGATTCGCCTGGCCGTCTTGCACGGCGTCCACGTCGAGGTTACGACGCTCGTGATCCCGACGAAGAATGACGGCGCGGAGCAGATGGAGCAGGAATCCGCATGGCTCGCCTCCGTCAGTCCCGAAATACCGCTCCATCTCTCGCGCTATTTCCCGCGCTTTCAATCGTATATCGACATCACGCCGCTTGAAACCCTTAAGCGTATGGAACGAGTGGCGCGAAACTATCTGCGCTATGTGTACTTGGGCAATGTGCGATAATTCAATAGGCAGTGAGACGACAGCGGATTCGCAGAAGAGGCAGGATTCCGGCGCATCGATCTCGTTATTTTCGAGGGGCGAGAAAACAATCTCCATCCAGATGAATCATGTGATCGGGCGATTCCGCAATCCAAGCCTCGGTTTCCCATGCTAGGTGTTCCGAGAATCGTTTGAAGGTCTTGAAATCGAGAAATGCCGTGATAAATATTTTCCCCGCTGCAACAGCTTGCGTCATGGCGTTGATCTCCTCCACTCGTTTGGGATCGATTGGCCCGACGGAGTTGGTTATGTTTTCCTGGCCGTAAAAAATTGGCCAATTTTTTTTCGGACGATTTTAGGGGATTGGCTTATGTATTTGTCCGTCTGTTCTGCGACATAGTCGATCATAGAAGGAAACCCTCGCAACTTTGTTTACATCTTCCGATAGATCCCGATGACGAGCCCGAGGATCTGCACGTCTTTTTCATAGAACGGCTTCATCGTGTCGTTCTCCGGCTGGAGGCGGATGCAGTCTTTTTCGCGGAAGAAGCGCTTGACGGTCGCGCTCTCCTGGTCGATGAGCGCGACGACGATGTCGCCGTCATCGGCGGCGTCCTGCTGCTTGACCAAGACGAAGTCGCCGTCCTGGATGCCCGCGTTTATCATGCTCTCGCCCTTCACGCGCAGCATGAAGGACTGTTCCTGCGTGCCGAGAAGTCCCTGCGGGAAGGAGTAGACGTCCTGGATGTGCTCCTCGGCCAGAATCGGCTCGCCTGCCGTGACGGTGCCGACAAGGGGGACGTTTACGTTGCGTCCCCACGGGTTTTCCTCCAGGATGTCGATGGCGCGCGGCTTGGTCGGGTCGCGCTTTATAAGGCCGCTCGCTTCCAGGCGCGCGAGGTAGCCGTGCACGGTAGAGCTCGACTTCAGCCCTATCGCCTGCCCGATCTCGCGGACGGAGGGAGGATAGCCCTTTTCCCGCAGGCATTTCTTGATGTATTGGTAGATTTCCTTCTGCCGGTCGTCCGATGTATGCGTTCTGCGCATGGAAATGCCTCCTTCGTTCGCTAAACGTACGTTTGTTTTTCTTAGTATATCATTTTAGAAGGAAAATAGGAAATACTTTTATTTTGCCGTTTCTGCGGCTGCCTTTGCTGCACGGCGCTCGTAGATCCATGCGCCTGCGATGAGGAGGACAGCGAGGATGCAGACGGTGATGAGGCGCGTCGGGTCTTCCTGATGGGTGATCGTGTCGTGGCCGATGATCGCCTCGATGCCCGTCGAGGGGAATTTGCCAATGAAGGAGGCGATGACGTAGTCGCGCAGGCCGAGCGCGGAGAGCGCGCCGATGGCGTTTAGAAGCCCGGAGGGGAAGTACGGTACCATGCGCGCGATGAGCATGACGACGAAGCCCTGCTTGCCGCTGTACTTGTCGAGGCTCGAGAGCGTCTTGGATTTCTGGATGACCTTCTCTGCCGCGTCGCGGAAGAAGAAGCGCAGCAGCAGGAAGCTGATCGTCACGCCGACTGTCTCGGCGACGCACGAGAGAAGGATTCCGGGCGCGATGCCGAAGATGAGCGTGTTCGCCGTCGAGAAGATGATCGCGGGCGGGAATCCAATCGCATTGACGAAGAGCGTGAGCCAGAAGCTGAAGAAGATCGCCCACGCGCCGAAGCTCTCGATGTAGGCAGCCGTCTCCTCGATGTCGCCTCGCGCGAGCAGCCCGAAGAGATGCGGCAGGAGCGCGGGATTGATGAGGTGGATGACGAGGAAGAGAAGGACGATGGCGAGCGCCGCTATGGCTTTCACCATGCCCATGGATTTCGGAATGTGCAAGGAAAATCCCCCTTAATCGTAATGAACTGCCAATGTATGTGATATGGGGTATTATACCATTTGCCTCATGGAGAATCTATGAAGGAGAAGAAACGTGCGCACAGCTTTTTTCAGAAAATCAGATCCATACTTGCATGAATTTCCATAGTCGAGTAGAATAATAAGAAAACAGGCACGAACGGGGGGGCTGTCATTGCAACGTCAGACAACAATAGGAAAGGAAGTCTCCTATCGGGGAATCGGGCTGCACTCGGGGCGCGAGGTCGCGATGCGGATGCTTCCAGCGCCGGCGGATACGGGGATTGCATTCGTGCGCACGGACGAAAATGGCAGCATGATCCATGCGCGCGCGGAGCGCGTCACGTCGACGCTTCGCGCGACGACGGTCGAGGAGAACGGGCTCAAGGTCTTTACGATTGAGCACTTGATGAGCGCATTTCACGCGCTGCGCATCGACAATGTGTTCGTGGAGCTAAATGCAGAAGAGCCGCCCGTCGCAGACGGCGCCGCGCTCGTTTACTTCGATCTCATCGCGTCGGCGGGACGGGCGGAGCTGGATGCGCCGCGTCATGAAATCATCATCGACAAGGTTTACCGAATCGACGACAGGGAGACGGGGCGCTTCGTCATGGCGCTCCCCTACGACGGCTTCCGCGTGAGCTTCACTTCGCTGAACCCGAGCAAGCTCATCGGGACGCAGTACGAGGACGTTACAATCGATGCCGATACGTACCGCAGGGAGATTGCGCCTGCGCGCACGATTGCCTACGAGAAGGAGATCGGCCAGCTTCGCCAAATGGGGCTGGGGCTTGGCGGCTCGCTCGAAAACGTCATTGTCTATAACGATGAAGGGTGGCTCAACCCGCTCCATTTCGCCGATGAGCTCGTGCGCCATAAGATCCTTGACGTCATAGGCGACTTGCGGCTCGCGGGCATCATGCGCGGCCATATCATCGCCGCGGCCTCGGGGCACGCGCTCAACACGGCGCTCGCGAAGCAGATTGCCGCCGCGCTTGGCTGAGAGAGATTTTGAATAGGGATTTTCTGCTCATACAGAGATATAAGAGGGAGAAGGATTCATCATGGTATTAGACATCAATGAAATCAAAGCGATTCTGCCGCATCGCGCACCGATGCTGCTCGTCGACCGCATCACGGAAATCGAGCCCTTCAAGTCGGCGACGGGAATCAAGAACATCACGATGAATGAGCCGCAGTTTTTGGGGCACTTCCCCGACCATCCGATCATGCCGGGCGTCCTGATCCTCGAGGCGATGGCGCAGGTCGGCGGCGTTGCGATGCTCTACCCGGAGGAACACCGCGGCAAGATCGCGCTGTTTGGCGGCATGGAGCACGTCAAGTTCAAGCGTCCCGTCGTCCCCGGCGATCAGCTCGTGACGAAGGCGGAAATCGTGCGCGTGCGCGGTGATTTTGGTCTCCTGCACTGCGATGGCTACGTCGATGGGCAGATTGTCGCGTCTGCTGATTTTAAGTTTGCCTTAAAAAAAGACGAGAACATTTGATAGCAAACGCATTTCGGCAGATAATGAAGGATAGTCTTTGCTTAACTCAGAAAACGCCCGGATTTGCTGTCAAATCGCCTGCGAGAATCGGCAGGCTCTTCCAGAGTATAAGAAGGAGGACAGAGCAAGGCTGCCTGGCCGCTGCGGTGCATCCGCCCGCATGGCCAAAGTTAAGGAGTTGTAGCAGATGAGCATAGATAGCAAGGCCATTGCCTATATACATGAGACTGCCGTCGTAGCGCCCGGCGCACATATCGCGGAAAGTGTGAAAATCGGGGCGTATTCCGTCATCGGGGAACATGTCGAGATCGGCGAGGGAACGATCATCGGCCCGCACGTCGTCATCACGGGCTGGACGCGTATCGGAAAGGATTGCCACATTTACCAAGGGGCGTCGATTGGCGAAGAGCCGCAAGATCTGAAGTTCAAGGGCGAGAAGAGTTACGTCTTCATCGGCGACCGCACGAAGATACGCGAGGGCGCGACGGTGCACCGCGCGACGGGCGAGGGCGAGGAGACGCGCGTGGGAAGCGACTGCCTGCTGATGGCGCTGACGCACGTCGCGCATAATTGCATCGTCGGCAACCACGTCATCATGTCGAATGTCGCGAGCCTTGCGGGGCACGCCATTGTAGAGGATCGCGCCGTCATTGGCGGCATGGCAGGCATTCATCAGTTCGTCAAGGTCGGGCGCAACGCGATGGTCGGCGGCATGGCAAAGCTGACGCAGGACGTCGTGCCGTATACGATTGTCGATGGTCATCCGGCGAAGGTCGTCGGGCTCAACGCCGTCGGCATCTCGCGCGCAGGCGTCAGCATTGAGGCTCGCCGCGCCATCAAGCAGGCGTACAAGCTGCTCTACCGCTCAGGGCTCAGCCTTCAGCAAGCCATCAAGCTCATCGAGCAGGAGGTCACGCCATGCGAGGAGGTCGAGCACTTCCTGCGCTTCCTGCGCAATGCGGATCGCGGGATATGCCGGGAGCGGCGTGACAGGGAATAATAGGGAATTACATTCGGAGGAATGCGCATGGAAAAGATCGGACTGCTCGCAGGCGCTGGCAAATTGCCAGTCGAGTGTGCGAAGGCGGCGCGGGCGATGGGCATGGAAATCGCGGCTGTCGCGCTCTTGCCGGAGACGGACAAGGCGCTCGCGGATGTCGTCAGCGACTACGCGGAAATCAGCATTGGGCATATCGATGCGATTTTGAGCCACCTAAAGGAAAAGGGCGTCAAAAAGGTCACGATGATCGGAAAGGTCACGAAGGAGCTCCTCTTTTCCGGCAAGATACAGCCCGACGCGCGAATGCTTCAGCTGATTATGGGACTGCCCGACCGGAACGACGACACGATCATGATGATGTTTGTCCGCGAGCTCGCGAGCGCAGGGATTGAGGCGGTCGATCAGACGGCGCTGATTCGCGCGCTGATGCCTGCAAAGGGCACGATCTCGAAGCGCGAGCCGACGGCAGAAGAGAAAGCCGACATGGAATACGGCTTCGGCGTGGCAAAGGAACTCGGCCGGCTCGACATTGGGCAGACGGTCGTCGTCAAACATGCGGCCGTCATGGCGCTTGAGGCCATTGAGGGAACGGACGCCTGCATTCGCCGCGGCGGGGAGCTCGCGCGCGGCGACGCAGTCGTCGTCAAGACGGCAAAGCCTGCGCAGGACGACCGCTTCGATGTGCCGTCCGTCGGGGCGCAGACGATTCGCTCGATGGCAGAGAGCGGCTGCAAGGCGCTTGCCATTGAGGCGGGAAGGACGCTGCTCGTCGAGCGCGAGGTGGTTCTCGCTCTCGCCGAGGAGCACGGCATCACGATAGCGGCAATCTGAGCAGGATGACAAGGAGACGCGGCGGTGCTGTGAAAGGCACTCTTCGCGTCTTTTTCGACGTTTTGAAAAGCGGGGGAGCACATGAAAATCATGCTTTCGGCAGGCGAGGTGTCGGGCGACCTGCACGGTGAGCGCCTCTCTCATGCACTTCTCGAAAAAGAGCCGAATGCGGAGCTTATCGGCTTCGGCGGTGAGCGCATGGAGCGCGCGGGCGTGCGCCTCTTTCGGAATTTCGCCGACTACAACATCATGGGCGTCTGGGAGGTCATCAAGAACCTGCGGCGCATTTTGCAGCTCTTAGACGATCTCACCGCCTTTATGGAGTCGGAAAAGCCTGACCTTCTCGTCCTCATCGACTATCCCGACTTCAATTGGCGGCTCGCAAAGCGCGCAAAGGCGCTCGGCATCCGCGTCTTTTCCTATATCCCGCCATCGGCGTGGGCGTGGCGCAAGGGACGTGCGAAGGATTGCGCGGCGATTGCCGACGAGTTCGTCGCGATCTTTCCGCATGAACTCCCGCCTTACGAGGCAGCAGGGGCAAGGATTTCGTTTGTCGGAAACCCGCTCGTCGACACGGTGCACCCGGAGATTCCACTTGACGAGGCGCGGGAATATTTTGCGCTCCGAGAAGGGGAACACGCGATTTTGCTCCTGCCGGGAAGCCGCAAGCAGGAGCTTTCGATGCTCCTTTCGCCCATGCTCGGCGCGGCGCGGATTCTCGCCGAGCGCCATCCAGAGACGCGCTTTTTCCTGCCCGTCGCGGATGCCGCCTACGAGGAACAGATCGCGCGTGCGTGCGAGGAGGCAGGCGTATCCGTCACGCTCGTGCGCGAAAACCGCTATGCGCTCATGGCGCTGGCGGACGCGGCGGCGGCGGCTTCGGGCACGGTCGTCATGGAGGCGGCGCTTCTCGGACTGCCGTGCGTTTCCGTCTACCGGCTCGCAAGGCTCAACTACTGGATCGGGCGCGCGCTCGTCCACGTCGATCACTTCACGCTGCCGAACATCCTCATGGGCGAGCGCATCCAGCCCGAGCTCCTGCAGGACGAGGTCGAGCCCGTGCGCATCGCGGACGAGCTCGAAAAACTCTATCGCGGGCAGGCGGCGCGCGAGGCGGTCACGGAAAAGCTGAAAGAGGCGTGTGCGCGCCTCGGCGCGCCCGGCGCGGCAGGGCGCGTCGCGGACAAGATCCTTGCGGCGGCGCGGCGAAACCCGGCAAAAATGGAATTGGTTCAGGAGTAGGGCATGAAAAACTACAAGCGGCTGCTCATGTATATGCGGCCTTATATACGGCAGTTCGTGCTCGCCGTCATCTGCATCATCCTCGCGGCGGCGGCGAATCTCTACCTGCCGTGGATCATCAAGGACATGATCGACAAGGTGCTCGCGGAGAAGGACATGCTGATGCTCAATGCAATCTGCATCGGCATCGTCGTCGTATTCTTCCTGCGCGGCATCTTCTTCTACGGGCAGTCGTACCTCGTCTCGTTCATCGGGCAGAAGGTCATCATCGACGTGCGCGAAGTCATGTTCCGCAAGTTCCAGCGCATGCCAATGGCGTACTTCGACAAGCATCAGACAGGCGAGACGATGAGCTATATCACGAACGACGTCGCGGCGATCCAGTCGGCGCTCGTCGACCAGCTCATCGAGATGGTCACGGAGGGCTCGATCCTCATTGGCTCGCTCGTGCTCATGATCGTGCTCGACTGGAAGCTCTCTCTGTTGACGCTCGTCGTCATCCCGCTCGTCGGGCAGGCGATGAAGGTCTTTGGACGCAAGATCAAGCGCAACGGCACGGTCATACAGGAGCGCATGGCGGACATTACGTCGCTCTTGCAGGAGAGCATTTCGTCCATCCGCGTCGTGAAGTCGTTCGTGCGCGAGGACTACGAGATCAAGCGGTTCTGCAAGCAGAACGAGCTCAATTTCCAGGCGGCGATGAAGAACGTCCAGCTCACGAGCCTCTTGACGCCATCCGTCGAGTTCCTCGCGGCGATTTCCGTCACGGTCATCGTCTGGTTCGGCGGCTACGAGGTCGTCGAGGGCGTGATCTCGGCAGGCGCGCTCGTCGCGTTCCTGACGTATGCCGTCAATCTCGCGAACCCCGTCAAGCGGCTCTCGCGCGTCTACGGCAATCTGCAGCGCGCGATGGCGGCCGTTGACCGTGTCTTTGCCGTCATCGACCTCAAAGAGACGATTGCGGATCGCGCGGGTGCGAAGGAAATGCCGGCGACGAAGGGCCACGTCGAGTTCGATCACGTCTCCTTTGGGTACAAGGAAGGCTCGCTTGCGCTCTCGGACGTAAGCCTTGAGGCAAAGCCCGGGCAGATGATCGCGTTCGTCGGGCCGTCGGGCGCGGGCAAGTCGACGATTGCAAACCTCATTCCGCGCTTCTACGAGGTGACGTTTGGCGCGATCCGCATCGACGGCGAGGACATCCGCAACGTGACGGTTGCTTCCCTGCGCGAGCAGATCGGCATTGTGCCGCAAGAAACGGTGCTCTTCTCGACGACGGTGCGCGAGAATATCCGCTACGGGCGGCTCGACGCGACGGACGAGGAGGTCGAGGCGGCGGCACATGCGGCAAATGCCGATGGCTTTATCCGCGCGCTTCCGGAAGGCTATGACACGGAGATCGGCGAGCGCGGCATGAACCTTTCGGGCGGACAGCGCCAGCGCATGGCAATCGCGCGCGCGATCTTAAAGAATCCGCGCATCCTGATCCTCGATGAGGCGACGTCGGCGCTCGACACGGAGAGTGAGAAAATCGTACAGGCGGCGCTCGACAAGCTGATGGTCGGGCGCACGTCATTCGTCATCGCGCACCGCCTCTCGACGGTTTTTAACGCCGATCAAATCTACGTCATCGATGGCGGACATGTCAAGGAGCACGGCACGCACGAGGAGCTTCTGGCGCAGAACGGCCTATACAGCTACCTCTATAACATCCAGTTCCGCAAGCAAGAATAAGGAGGCGCAGGAATGCAGCTACTCTACAATATCGCGGCGCTTCTCATCGTGCTTCTGATTGTCCCGATGTTCCTCGTTCGCGCCGTAAGGGAGCGCGGCTTCGTCGAGCGGATCCGGCAGAGCTTCGGCTTCTTCCCGGAGCACGCGCTCGACAAGGTCGAGAAGACGGACTGCATCTGGGTGCACGCGGCATCCGTCGGCGAGATCGTCGCGACGAGCCCGCTCATCAAGGAGTTCCGCAAGGAGTTCCCGAAAAGCCCCATCCTCGTTTCCGTCGTCACGACGAGTGGCTACGAGATGGCGAACCGCATCATCAAGGACGCCGACGCCATCATCTACTTCCCGCTCGACCTGCCGTGGCTCGCGGGGCACGTCTTAAAGCGCATCCGCCCGCGCGTCTTTCTGCCCGTCGAGACGGAGCTCTGGCCGAATTTCCTCAAGACAGCGCGCCAGATCCACGTCCCCGTCATGATGGTCAACGGACGCATCAGCGACAAGAGCGTGCGCCAGTATAAGCACTTGCACAGCATCCTGCGCGACATGATCGGCACGGTCAAGGTGTTCGCCATGCAGTCGCCGATTGATGCGGAGTACATCATGCGCCTCGGCGCGCCGAAGGAACTCGTGACGGTCACGGGCAATACGAAGTTCGACCAGACGTATACGGATGTCAGTCCGGCGGAAAAGCAGGCGCTCATCGAGAGTATGGGCCTTCAGGAAAACGACGGCATCTTCCTCGCGGGCTCGACGCATCGCGGCGAGGAGGAATTCGTGCTGCAGGCGTTTCGCGCTGTGCGCGAGAAGCACCCGGGGGCGCGCCTCGTCATCGCGCCGCGCGAGCTCCTGCGCACGGCGGAGGTCAGTCACATCTGCAAGAGCGCGGGCTTTACAGTCGCGCGGCGAACGGAGCTCCAAGAGCGTGTGGGGGCGGGCGAGGACGTCGTGATCCTCGACACGATTGGCGAGCTGGGGCGCATTTACAGCATCGCCGATGTCGTCTATGTCGGGGGCAGTCTCATCCCGCACGGCGGGCACAACATCTTGGAGCCGGCAGCGCACGGCAAGGCGATCATCGTTGGGCATCATATGTTCAACTTCAAGGACACACATGCGCTCTTCACGAAGCGAAATGCCTGCATTACCGTAAACAACGCGGCGGAGCTCGCGCGTGAGACGGTTCGCCTCTTCGACGATTCCGAGCACCGTCGCCGCATGGAGGCGGAAACGCTCGCGATTGTCAGCGAAAACAAGGGCGCGTCGCGAAAGTCCGCGATCATCCTGCACGAGATGCTCGAGGCGTATGAAAGCCAGGCCGAGAATCTGCACCGCGTCCGCGCAACGCAGAAGCTCGCGAACTTCCAGACGTACTTCATCGATCTCGTCCACAGCAAGGAGGTCGACGGCGTTTTCACGAACCTGCTGCTCGTCGTGCTCTACGTCTTTTCGCTCCTCTACGGGCTCTTGCTCAATGCGCGCCTCGCAGGCTATCGCGCAGGGCTCTTCTCCAAGAAGCGGCTCGGCTGCTTCGTCATCAGCCTCGGCAATGTGACGGTCGGCGGCACGGGCAAGACGCCGACGGCGCAGCGCCTCGCGCGCGATATACGCGACATGGGGTACCGCGTCGTCATTCTGAACCGCGGCTACCGCGCGAAGTGGCATGGCGAGGTCGGCATCGTTTCCGACGGCGAGAAGCTGCACATGGACGCGGCGGAGGCGGGCGACGAGGCGTATATGCTCGCGAAACACCTGCCGAACGTTCCCGTCCTCATCGGCGCGGAGCGCGCGAAGACGGGGCGCTATGCGATCGAGCATTTCGGCGCGGAGGTCGCGATACTCGATGACGGCTACCAGCACTGGCAGCTCGCACGCGATCTCGACATCCTGCTCATCGATGCCGTCAACGTGTTCGGCAACGGGCACATTCTGCCGCGCGGCACGCTGCGCGAGCCGATCTCGCATATCGACCGCGCCGACGTCTGCCTCTTGACGAAGGTCGACCAGGCGGAGGATGGCGCGTGCGCCTACATCAAGGAGACCGTGCACAAATACAACACGGGCGCGCAGATCGTCGAGAGCGTCCACCACCCGCGCTGCTTCGTTCCGCTTGCGGACTGGTATACGAATATCGCGGGCGACGGGATTGACGTCAGCCGCATTCAGGGCAAGCGCATCATGGCCGTCTCGGCCATCGGCAACCCGGCCTCGTTTGAGCAGACGCTCGCTTCGCTCGGCGCGGTTATCGTCGAGAGCCTGCGCTACCCCGATCACCACGACTACACCATGTCGGAGATGACGGGCGTGTTCTCGCAGGCGGAGCGGCGCGACGTCGAGGCCATCGTCATAACGGAGAAGGACGCCGTCAAGATCCCCGCCGACGTCGCGCGCGAGACGTGGTCGGTGCCCGTCTACGTCATCAGCGTCGAAGTGACATTCGGCGAGGGCGCAGAGGAAATGCGCCTTCGCCTCAGGGAAAATCTGGAAGCGTGGAAAAAGGCGCGCGAGGAGCAGAAGAAAGGATAGGTGCCATGAGCGAGAAAAATGGGTTGAAGGTTCTTTGCGTGATTCCCGCGCGCTACGCGTCGACGCGCCTGCAGGGAAAGCCGCTGAAGGACATTCAGGGAAAGCCGATGATCGTGCGCGTCTACGAGCGCGCGAAGTGCGCGCGGCGCATCGCGGACGTCATCGTCGCGACGGACGACGAGCGGATTTTGGCGGCAGTGGAGTCGCATGGCGGCAAGGCCGTCATGACGCGCGCCGACCATCCGACGGGGACGGACCGCCTCGCAGAGGTCGCGGAAAAATTCCCGGACGTCGACGTCATCTTGAATGTGCAGGGCGACGAACCGCTTATCGAGCCGGCGCTTATCGACGAGCTCGCGGGTGCTTTTGATGATGCACCAGACCTCAATATGGCGACGGTCTGCACGGAGATAAAAGAGAAAGCGGAGCAGGAAAATCCCAATAACGTCAAGGTCGTCATGGATAGGAAAGGCTATGCGCTCTACTTCTCGCGCTCTCTCCTGCCATATCCACGAAAGCCGGGGGCGAAGGTCTACAAGCACATCGGGATCTACGCCTATCGCCGCGATTTCCTGCTCGCCTACGCGAAGATGAAGCCGACGCCGCTAGAGCAGTCGGAGAGCCTCGAGCAGCTGCGCGCCCTCGAAAACGGCTATTCGATCAAGGTGATTCGGACGGCGCATGAGTTCGTCGGCGTCGATACGGAGGAAGATCTCGCGAAGGTCAATGAAATTTACGCCGCTATGAAGTGAGACAGTTGAGTCAGTATGGAGAGGAGCATTCGCATGAACAAGGTACAAGTAGGAAATTTCCAAATCGGCGCGGGCGAGCCGCTGACCCTCCTGGCAGGACCTTGCGTCCTGGAGGGGCTGGATCGCTGCCTGCTTATCGGGCGCACCATCAAGGCGATCTGCGCGCGCCTCGGCATCAACTATGTGTTCAAGGCGTCGTTCGATAAGGCGAACCGCTCCTCGTTCCATAGCTTCCGCGGACCGGGGCTCGAGGAAGGCTGCGAAATGCTCGCCGCCATAAAAAAGGAGCTCGGCGTGCCCATCGTCACGGACATCCATGAGACGCAGCAGGCGGCGCGCGCGGCAGAGGTCGCGGACATTCTTCAGATTCCGGCATTTCTCTGCCGCCAGACGGATCTCCTGCACGCGGCGGCTGAGACGGGACGCGTCGTCAATGTCAAGAAGGGGCAGTTCCTCGCACCAGAGGATATGCGCAATGTCGTCGATAAATTGCATGAGTGCGGCTGCGACAAGATTCTCCTGACGGAGCGCGGTGCGTCGTTCGGCTATCACAATCTCGTCGTCGATATGCGCAGCCTGCCGATTATGCGCAGCTTTGGCTATCCCGTCGTATTCGACGGCACGCACAGCGTCCAGCTGCCGGGCGGCGGCGGGACGGTATCGACGGGCAACCGCGAGTACGTGCCGCATCTCGTGCGCGCAGCGGCTGGCGTCGGCATCGACGCGCTCTTTTTGGAGGTGCATGACAACCCCGCGGAGGCGCTTTCCGACGGGGCGAACATGGTCTACCTCGACAAGCTCGAAGATCTCTTAAAGACGGCGCTCGCGATCCACGCGATCGTCAGCGCAGAGGAATGAGGAGGCAGCCATGATTCGGGAAAAGGCGATTGAGACACTGACGATCGAGGCGGACGCCGTCGCACGCCTGAAAGATCGCATTGATGCGGAGTTTGAGGCGGCAGCACAGTGCATCTTGGACTGTCATGCCCGCGTCATCGTCACGGGCATGGGCAAGAGCGGCCACGTCGGCAGGAAGATCGCAGCGACACTTGCGAGCACGGGAACGCCCTCCTTCTTCATGCACCCCGCCGAGGCATTCCACGGCGACCTCGGCATGGTGACGGAGCGCGACATCGTCATCGCGATTTCCAATAGCGGCGAGTCGTCGGAAATCGTCAACATCCTTCCAATCATCCGCCGCATCGGCGCGAAGATCATCGCGATGAGCGGCAGGCGCGACTCGCAGCTCGGGAAGTTCAGTGACTTTTTCATTGACATTGGCGTCGAGCGCGAGGCGTGCCCGCTGGGGCTTGCGCCGACGGCGAGCACGACGGCGACGCTCGCGATGGGCGACGCGCTTGCAATGGCGCTCATGGCGGTGCGAAAATTCACGAGCCAGGACTTCGCGCTCTACCATCCGGGCGGGGCGCTTGGCCGCCGCCTGCTGCTGAAGGTCGAGAACGTCATGCACAAGGGCGCGGAGAATCCCGTCATCCATGCGGGCAAGACGGCAAAGGACGCGCTCTTCGTGATGACGGAGAGCGGCCTCGGCGCGGCGTCTGTCGTCGACGATGCGGGGAAATTCATCGGCATCATCACCGACGGCATCATCCGCCGCGCGCTCGCGAAGGACTACAAATTCCTCGACGAAGCGGTCGAGGCGATCATGTTCCGCGAGGCGCTGACGATTGCGCCGGAGAAGATGGCGGCGGAGGCGCTTTCCGTCATGGAAAAGCACAAGCCGCGCCCCGTGACGGTGCTGCCCGTCATAGACGGCGCGGGCGTGCCCGTCGGCATCGTGCATTTGACAGATCTCTTGCGGCAAGGAGTGGTATGATATGGAGTGTACGGCAGAAGCAATCGAGCGCGCAAAGCGCGTGAAATGCGTCATCCTCGACGTGGACGGCGTTCTGACGGACGGCGGGATCTATGTCGGCGCGGACGGCGAGCTGTTCAAGCCGTTTTACTGCCGCGACGGGCTCGGCGTTACGTTGGCGCGCAAGGTCGGCATCCGCACGGCGATCATCACAGGACGCGCGTCAAAGCACGTCGCTTTTCGCGCAGGCGAGCTGCGCATTGAAGATATTTGGCAGGGAAATCTCGACAAGCGCGGCGCGTATCGGGAGCTGAAGGAGAAGCGCGGGCTTTCCGACGAGGAGATTGCCTATGTCGGGGACGACGTCCTCGACCTTCCCATCATGCTGAAGGTCGGCTTTCCTATCGCAGTCGCCGACGGCGTGCCGGAGGTGCGCGAGGTCGCGCAGCTCGTCACCGATCATCCGGGCGGACACGGCGCGGTGCGCGACGCCTTCGAGTTTATATTGAAGGCGCAGGGCAGGTGGAGGCAGATTCTCGACAGCTTCAAAGCGCCGGAGGACACGCTCGGACTCGCGCAGTAATTTATCGCACATTTATGGGGGTCTAGGTATGCACTACAAGATGGTCATGTGCCTGAGCTGGCTCGCCTGCCGCACGCCGTACTGCGTGCTGATGGCAGCAGGCTGGGCGCTCGGCAATCTCTACTACCTGCTGATCAAGAAGCAGCGCGAGCGCGCCGTACAGCAGATGATGCCGGCGCTCGGCATGACGGAGGAGAAGGCGCGCCGCACGGTTCGCGCGTCGTTCATCAATCTCGCGCGCAACGTGCTCGAGATCCTCTACATGCCGCATCTGAATGAGAAGAATTTCTCCGATTACATTGAGATCGACCATCTGGAGCGTATGCAGGAGGCGCTGGCCGAAGGGCACGGCGTCGTCGTCGTCACGGGGCATATCGGCACATGGGAATGGCTTTCCGCCGCCTTTACGATGAACCATCTGCCCGTCACGGCAATCGCGAAGCCGCAGCCGAACATGGAATACACGTATGCGCTCGACGATCTCCGCAAGACGATAAACGTCGAGATCTTTTCACGCGGCACGAGCGAGCTGCTCGCCGCGGCGCGCGCACTGAAATCGGGCAAGATTCTCGGCTTCCTTGCCGATCAGGATGCAGGGCCTGGTGGTGCATTCCTGCCCTTTTTGGGGCGCACGGCGTCGACGCCGATGGGACCTGCCGTCTTTTCGCGCAAGTTCCGCGCGCCCGTCGTTCCCGCCTTTATCCTGCGCCAGCCAAATGGCAAGCACAAGGTCGTCGTCGGCGAGATCATGCGCTACGAGGACACGGGCGACACAGACCGCGATCTTCTCGCGTTTACGGCGCGCATGACGAAGATCGTCGAGAACATCATACGGGAGAACCCGACGCAGTGGCTCTGGTTTCAGAAGCGGTGGAACACGGCGCCGGACCAGCAGAAGACGGGCAAGCACCATACGGTAAAGGCTGAGGGGGAATAAGGCGGAATGGATAAGAAAGCTAAGGCAGCGATTTTCGCTGTGATCCTGCTCGCCGCGGCGCTCGTCGTTTGGACGGTCCGCACCGTGCCGGATGCGCCGCCAAAGCAGGATGCGCCCGATAAGCCGCGCGTCATGAGCTACGACGGCAACGTCCTCTCCGAGCAGAAGAATGGGCACATGCTCTGGGATCTCACGGCGGAGCATATCGAGGTCGACATCGACACACAGAACGCCCGCCTGACGAATCTCACGGGGCATTTTTACCAGGAGGACGGCAGGTCAGCAGAGGTTAAGGCGCGGGAAGGCACGTATGACGCATCGTCCCACGATATTGAGGTCAAGGGGACGGTCGCCGTTTCGACGAGCGACGGCGCGAAGCTCACGAGCGATACACTGAAATGGACGGCGTCGGATGGGATCCTCGCCGCGATCGGAGATGCGAAGGCGTCAAAGGACGACGTGGAAGCGACGGGCGAACGCATTGAGAGCGCGGACGGCTTCAACAAGATCAAGGTTATCGGAAAGGCACATCTTGCCAAGGGGGAGAGCCATGAATAAGAACTTCAAAACACGGATCGCGGCAGCCTTTTTTTGCGCGGCGGCATTTGGCGTGAGCGGCGCACAGGCAGCCGATGAGCCGGCGTCCCTCGATGCCGACACGGTCGAGTACGACATGGGGACGGGCGCGGCGACGGCGACGGGAAACGTGCTGATGAAGCGCGGCGCGTCGAAGGTGACGGGCGCGAAGGCGACGTACAACACGAAGACGATGGAAGGCACAGTCGAGGGCGGCGTCATTGCCGTGCATGGCGCGACGCGCATGACGTGCGACTTCGTCCGAAGCGACGGGAATGGCCATTATTTCGCGCAGGGAAGCGTCTACGGGACACAAGAGGACAAGACGTTCACAGGCGAGCGCGTCGACTATTACCCGGATCAGAACGACTATGTGCGCATCGAGTCGGGCGGCAAGCTTACGAGCGCCGATGGCACATTCACGGCGAATAGGCTGGAAGGCTGGCTCAAAGACGAGCATTATACAGGAACGGGAGCAGCACATCTCGTATCGCCGCCGCGCGATCTCGAGGCGGGCGGCGACACGCTTGACTACTACGGCAAGGAGAATGGGAAGACGATCCTGACCGGAAACGCATGGGCGTATCAGGGAAACAACACCTTGCACGGCAACCGCCTGACGCTTTACCTTGATGGCGACAAAGCGGAGAAGTGACGGGGCTTGCCAAGCGCGGGCCGGCGGGGTAGAATAGACGAACAGAACAGAAACGTATCGGGAGGCGACGGTTTTGCATATCGAGGCGAGAAACCTAGTGAAGGCGTTCAAGAAGCGCACGGTCGTGGATCGCGTTTCCCTGCGCGTCGAAAAAGGGGAAATCGTGGGACTCTTAGGCCCAAACGGCGCGGGCAAGACGACGTCGTTTTACATGATTGTCGGCCTTGAGCACCCGGATTCCGGGCAGGTCTTTCTCTCCGATGTCGACATTACGGGACTTCCGATGAACCGTCGCGCCGCGCTTGGCATCAGCTACCTGACGCAGGAGGCTTCGATCTTCCGCAAGCTGACCGTCGAGGAAAATATCATGGCAATCCTCGAGACGACGAAACTCACAAAGGCGGAGCAAAAAGCGAAGTACGAGGAGCTTCTGAAGGAGTTTCGCATCGAGCACGTTCGCGAGCGAAAGGGGACGGAGCTATCGGGCGGCGAGCGCCGCCGCGTCGAGATTGCGCGATGCCTTGCGCTAGAGCCCGAGTTCATCCTGCTTGATGAGCCGTTTGCGGGCGTCGATCCGCTTGCCGTTGCCGACATACAGGAGATCATCGAGTACCTGCGGCAGCGCGGCATGGGCATCCTCATCACCGATCACAACGTGCGCGAGACGCTTCATATCGTCGACCGCGCCTATATCCTGAACAATGGCAAGATCCTCCTTGAGGGGGACAGCCAGACGATTGCAAACAGCCCGATTGCCAAGAAATTCTATCTGGGTGACAACTTTACGCTATAAGGCAGGAGAGAATATGCACATCCGAATCTTGGACAAGTACATCTTCCGGGAGGTTCTTCTGACCTTCCTGTTCAGTGTCTGCGCGTTCTCTGCGGTCTTTATCGGCTCTGGTACGCTCTTTCGCATCGCTCAGTACATCACGGAATACGGCGCGAGCTTCGTCTCCATCGTCAAGATCTTCGTTCTGGGGCTTCCGAGCATCATCGTCTGGACCTTTCCGATGTCCATGCTGCTCGCGAGCCTGCTGACGGTCGGCCGCCTCTCAAGCGCGAGCGAGATCACGGCGATGAAGTCGTGCGGCATCGGCTTTTCGCGCATCGCCGCGCCCGTCATTCTCTTGGGGCTCATCATCAGCATTTGCTCGATGGCATTCAATGAGTACGTCGTGCCGTGGGCGAACGTGGCGTACCGCAATGTGCTCTACTATGAGATACAGGGCAATACGGCGATGAAGTCGCAGGAGCACATCATTCTAAAGGACATTCAGGACGGCAAGATCCGGCGCCTCGTCTACGCGCGCCTCTACGATGCGGAATCCGAGCAGCTCGTCGGGCTCACGATGCAGGACTTCGACGAGACGGGCACGCTGCGCCATGTCGAGAATGCGGAATATGCCGAGTGGAAGGGCGAGGAGTGGGTCATGCACAATGGCACGATTTACGACATCACGGATAACGAGAGCGAGCACACAATGCGCTTTGCGCAGCAGACGCTCCCCATACAGGTGACGCCGAAGCGCGTCGTCCGCGAGCAGAAGAAGCCTGAGGAACTCACGATGAAGGAGCTGCGGGCGCAGATCGACATCATGAAGACGCAGTACGTCGACACGAAGCAGCTCGAGACGGAGCTTTACCAGCGCGTGACCGTGCCGCTCGCGAGCCTCGTCTTCGCGCTCATCGGCGTGCCGCTTGGAATGCAGCCGACGCGCAACTCGTCGTCAGCAGGGTTCGCGATGAGCATCATCATCATCTTCCTCTACTATGCGGCGATGACAATGGGCAACGCGCTCGCGCGCGGCGGCATGCTGCCGCCGCTCCTCGCCGTCTGGATTCCAAACATCATGGGGCTCATAGCAGGCGCGGTCCTCATCCGCAGGGCGGCGCGGTGAGAAGCGTAGAAACAAACGGGAAAGGAGGATGGCTATGTACGGCGTATTTTTGATTCTCGTATTGGTGCTGACGGGTGGCGCGATTGCCTTTATCGGCGACCGCCTTGGCACGAAGATTGGCAAGAAGCGACTCTCTCTCTTTGGCTTGCGCCCGCGCCATACGTCCATCCTCGTTACGATTGTCACGGGTTTCTGCATTACGGCCGTCACGTTCGGCATCATGGCGGCTGTCAGCGAGAACGTCCGCACGGCGCTCTTCGGCATGGAACAGCTCAATGCGAATATGCGCAGCGCCGAAGCGCGCCTTGAGCAGGCGACGAGCGACCTTGCGGCTGCCAATGCGCAGAAGGAACAGGCGGCAAGCGAGCTTGCCGAATCGCAAAAGAACGTCGACGCGCTCAAGGAGCAGCAGGCGAGTCTCGTCGCAGAGTCCGAGCGCCTGCAGGAGGGCAACCGCCTCTTGGAAGCGGCAAAGGGAGAGCTCCTCGCGCGAAATGACCTGCTGCAAGGGCAGAATGCGGAGCTTCTGAGCCAAAATGACGGCCTTGCCGCGGAAAACAAGGCGCTCGATGCGAACAACGACGCGCTGACCGCGATGAATGCGGAACTTGAAACGCGCACGAAGGAGCTGCGTGAAGGGCTCATCACGATCCGCGAGGGCGACATCGCCTTCCGCGCGGGCGAGGTCATTGCGAGCGGCGTCATCCGCGGTAACCGTCCTGCCGAAGAGGTCAAGAACGACATGGAGGCGCTCGCGCAGCTTGCGGGGCGCAACGTCTCGAGCCGCCTCGGCACGAATGTGTCGGATGATGCGATCTGGATCTATCAGCCGGAATATGAAGCGGCAGTCGAGACCATCCACAAGAGCCAAAAAGATATGGTCGTGCGCATTGTCGCGGCAGGCAATCTCCTGCGCGGCGAGGCCGTCCGCACGTCGCTCCAGCTTTACCCGAACAGCGTCATCTACAAGGACAAGGAGTTCATTATCGCAAAGCCTGTGAAGGCGGCAGACACAAGTGGAAATGCAGAGGAGAGTGTCATGCGCTTCCTGAAGGAGGTCAACGGCGCGGCGACGGCGAAAGGAATCCTGCCCGACCCCATCCGCGGCTCGGTCGGCGTCATGGAGGGCGCGCAGTTCTACGATGTCGTTCATCAGCTCTCCCTCATACATGGCCCGGCGATTCTCTCCGCCTACGCGAACGGCTCGACCGACGCGCTCGGCCCGCTGCGGCTCACAATCCGCGTCGAATCGTCTGAGGAGGCAAAGTGACGGCGTGCGTGGCGGCCATTGATCCCGGCCGCGACAAATGCGGATTTGCCGTCGTCGCGGCAGGCGGCGAAGTGCGCTTTCGGAAGGTCATCCATACGGCAGAGCTCGAGCAGGAGCTTTGGGCGGCGCACGCGATCCACACATTTTCGGATCTCGTCCTTGGAAACGGCACGACGAGCAAGGAAGCGGGTGCGCGCATAAGGGCGGCGCTCCCTGCGCTTGCCGTCCACGTCGTCGACGAGTATCGGTCGACGGAGCTCGCGAAGCGCGCGTATTGGCGCGTCAACCCGCCGTCGGGCTGGCGGCGTTTCGTGCCGCAGACCATGCTCGTGCCGCCTGAGCCAGTCGACGACCTCGTCGCCGTCATACTGGCTAGGCGTTGGATCGAAACACATACAAAAAGAAATCCCACGGAGGAATCGTAATGTCAGACCCACAGGAGCGCCCGAGCTGGACGCAGTATTTTCTCGACATCGCGCGCGCGGTCGGACGCCGCGCGACGTGCCTGCGCCGCCGCTACGGCGCAATCATCGTCAAGGACAAGATCATCATCAGCACGGGCTACAACGGCGCGCCGCGCGGCGAGGCGAACTGTATCGACACGGGAATCTGCGAGCGCGAGCGCCTTCACGTCCCAAAGGGGCAGAACTACGAGCTCTGCGTCGCCGTCCATGCCGAGCAGAATGCCATCATAAACGCCGGTCCCGCTGACATGGAGGGCGCGACGATCTACATCGTCGGCATCAACGCCGACGGCTCGCTCGCCTCAGGCAAGCCCTGCCTGCTCTGCCGCCGTATGCTCGTCAACGCGAAGCTCGGCGAGGTCGTCTACCTCGAAACGGACGGCAGCATCGTCCACGTCCAGCCGCGCGACATTCGCGACTGAACCATCAAACATAAGAATCAATAAAGGAAGCACTGATTATGTGAATCAAGGGTTGAACGCCAAGCTATGGAAGCGCTGATTAAATGAAGTTGCCCAGATTTGCATAGATGCGCTGTCCCCTATCTAGGAGACAAACCACAGGCGTAGTGGTGCTACGCCGCGGATTTGTCGACGACGAGAGGACAGTGCAGATATGCGAAGATGGGCGGCTGAATTAATCAGCGCTTCCTATATATAGCCGTAACAATTCTCCCAAATAGATGTGTTAAAAGCCCGGAACATTGGTTCTAGAACCAATGTTTGGGTTCTAGAACCAATGTTTGTATGTGGCAAAAAGATTTGAAGAAGACAGTGGCTTACACTACATGAAATACAGCGCAAGACCGTGCTCCGTTATGCGAGAAGCAGCCCAACTCGTTTCTTCACCTTCGTCAGCGTCTTGCGTGCGATGTATTCCGCGCGCTCGGCGCCTTTTTTCATTTCGGCTTCGAGGTAGGCGCGGTCGTTCATGAGGCGGGCGTAGTTCTCGCGGATGGGGCGCAGCTCTTCGGCGACGGCTTCGCCTACTGACGCCTTGAAGTCGCCGTAGCCGCTTTCCGCAAACTCGGCTTCAATCGCCACCATCGTCTTGCCGGTGATGGCGGAATAAATCGTCATGAGGTTGCTGACGCCCGGCTTGTCTTCGCGATAGCAAACGCTTGCTTCGCTGTCGGTGACGGCGCTCTTGAATTTCTTCAGAATTGTCTTTTCGTCGTCGAGGATGGAGATGGTCGCCTTCGGGTTTTCGTCGGACTTGCTCATCTTGCTCGTCGGATCCTGGAGGCTCATCACGCGCGCGCCCGCCTTTGGGAAGTAGCCTTCGGGCAGTTTGAACGTCTCGCCGTAGACGTGGTTGAAGCGCGTCGCGACGTCGCGCGTGAACTCGAGGTGCTGCGTCTGGTCTGCGCCGACGGGGACGTAGTCCGCTTGATAGAGCAGGATGTCGCCTGCCATGAGAGCGGGGTAGGTGAAGAGCCCTGCATTGATGTTGTCGGGATGCTTCGCGGATTTGTCCTTGAACTGCGTCATGCGCGAGAGTTCGCCGAACTGCGAGCAGCAATCCATGATCCAGCCCATTTCCGCGTGGCAGCGGTTATGGCTCTGTACGAAGACGAGGCTCTTTTCCGTGTCGATGCCGCAGGCGAGCAGCAGCGCGAATGCCTCGCGCGTCTGGGCGCGGCGCTTCGCCGGATCGATATGCACGGTCAGCGAGTGGAGGTCAGCGATGAAGTAGTAGCAATGATACTCCTCCTGCATCTGCCCCCAGTTTTTCACCGCGCCGAGGTAGTTGCCGAGCGTGAAGACGCCCGTCGGCTGGATGCCGGAGAGTATGATTTTTTTTGCCGCCTGCTGGCTGAGTTCCTGTTCCATTAAAAAAACTCCTTCTATCGGTTTATACAATGAACTAGCGTATCGTTCCTGTCAATCTTATATGTGCGCCGTCAGTCATCTTCCTCCTCATACGGATCGAGTTCCTCGGCGCGCTCGTACCACATATCGGCGAGGGCGGGGTTGGGCGGCGTGCCGTAGCCCTCGTCGTAGCACATGGAGAGGCTGTACATGCCGTTTACCGAGCCGCCTTCTGCGGATTTCGTGAACCAGGAAAATGCGGTCTTGGGATTTTTCTTGGCGCCTTCTCCTGTGAGGCACGCTGATCCCAGCCAGTTCATCGCTTCTGGATCGCCGGCAATGGCGGCTTTCCGAAACCAGTTTACGGCTTTCCTGAGATGCCCGGCTTCCCATTCCATTTCGCCCATGCGGCACATTGCGGGGCCGTCGCCGAGGTCTGCCGCCCTGCGCCGCCATTTGCGCGCTTCCGCTTCGTCGAGCGGGACGCCGTCGCCGTTTTCGTAGCAGAGGGAGAGGTTGCACATGCCGGTCGGGTCGCCGAGCTCGGCGGCTTTTTTATACCATGCGGCGCTCTTTTCGACATCCTGCGCCACGCCTGTGCCTTCGATGTAGTTCGTGCCGATGGTGTTCATTGCGAGGACGTTGCCGAGCATCGCCGCATCGAGAAAGCACTGGAAGGACATGGCGAGATCCTGCTGGATCTCGTCGCCGCTTCGGTACATCGCACCGAGAATGACGAGCGCCTCGTCGTCGCCTTCTGCCACTGCTGTCTTATACCACGCCTGTGCGCGCTCCTCGGCGTCTTCAATTTCCGCTATTTCTTTTAGGGATGCGAGATAGGAAGCGGAAAACCCGCTTTTGTCCATCATCTCAATTACGGACACTTGCTTTTCGTCGCTCATGTAAGTCCTCCTGCATTTCATTGATTCCCTTATTATAGCGTATGATGGCGGAAAAAGGGTAGATTTTTTGTGAAAGAGCGAGCGGGATCGCGAAATCCATTGGGAAGCACTGATTAATTCAGCCGCCCATCTTTGCACATCTGCACTGCCCTCTCATCGTCGACAAATCCGCGGCGTAGCACCACTACGCCTGTGGTTTGTCTCCTAGATAGATACAGCGCATCTATGCAAATCTGGGCAACTTCATTTAATCAGCGCTTCCCTTGTTTCTCTTTGCTGTGATTTGTGTCATAATGAATGAAATGGCAATCATAGCAAGGGGGCTTTTTTGTGCTTAGCAATTTTTTCGTGGCGCTCGGTGCGGTCGTGCCGATCTTCGTCCTCATCTGGCTTGGGGCGACGGTGCGCCTGCGCCACATGCTGACCGAGGCAGAGGTCAAGAATGTCAATGCGATGGTGTTCCAGCTCTTTTTCTTTTGCATGATGTTCTACAATATTTACACGGCGGATGTGGCGAAGACGTTTCGTCCGAGTCTCATGCTCTTCGCCTTTTTCGGCGTGCTGGGCATCTTCCTCGCCGCGACGGCGATTGTCTGCTTCTTTGAAAAGCAGGATTTTCGGCGTGGTGCGATGGTGCAGGCGCTCTTTCGGAGCAATTACGTCCTGCTCGGCGTGCCGCTCGTCGCGAATATCTACGGCGCGGATGAGATTGCCGTCCCGACGGCGCTCATTCCCATCGTCGTGCCGATGTATAATGTGCTCGGCGTCGTGATTCTCGAGGTATTCCGCGGCGGCCCGCTTGCACCCCTCCCGATTCTTCATAGCGTGCTCAAAAATCCCATGATACGCGGGGCGCTGCTGGGGCTCTTCTGCCGCGTCATTGGGCTGCCCCTCCCCGACGCGGTGCTTCATCCCATCCGCGAGGTGGCAATGGCGACGACGCCCGTCGCGCTCATCGTACTCGGCGCGTCGATCAAGCTCGACGGCTTCAAGGCGGAGAAGCTGCAGCTGGCGTGCTGCACGATAGGGCGTCTCTTCGTCGTGCCCGGCGTCATGCTCACGCTTGCTGCGCTGCTCGGCTTCCGCGGCGTCGATTTCGTGACGCTGCTCGCGATCTTTGCGACGCCCTGCGCCGTAGCCGGCTTTGCGATGGCGCAGCAGATGGGCAGCGACGCGGTGCTCGCGGGGAATTGCGTCATCCTGACGACGCTGCTCTCGAGCATTACGATCTTCAGCTGGATCTTTGCGGCAAAGACGATTGGGCTGATATGAGGCTGCCGTTTTAATAAAAGTTTATGCTCGCTGGAAGGATATGCCAAGAATTGCGCTTTATAATAAGCCGTGGCTGATGTGAAACGTTCGTTTGCGACGCGGCTGGAAGCGGCTTTCTTCAAAAATTTTCCGAAATCTGTTGCATTTGTGCTATAATAGGGGCATGTCGGAAAAAAAGAGGAGGAAAGGCGTTGAAGCAAAAAGATTACGATCTTTTGCAGGCAACCATCCAACAAGGAGTCGATGCACTGGGCGAATATTTTCGTGAGCAAGTTGACAAAAAAATTCACCTCATCGAAAGCGACGGCAGCGAGGATTATCCAGAGCGAGCGGGCATGCCTGCCCCGTCTGAGCTGCGGCTGCTTTTGAAAAAGATGCCGGATTTCGCGGATGACCAGTATTTTTATTCGGAGCGGCATCGTATGCTCGTCCTGCAGGTCAGCCTGCGCGACGAGGAGCGGCGGCTCTATGTCTGTATCTTGGATATGGGCGCGAAGGACATCAGGTCTGCCATGCAGGCGATTGAGCCGGCGCGCACGGCGCTTGCCTACGTCCTGCGCAACCGCATTGAGGTCGCGCGCGGCGTGGAGGCGCGGACGGACGAGGTCCTGACGAATGCCTTCGGCGGAGGGCACAAGCAGTTTGCGGAGGCATGTGCAAGGAGCGGCATACGCCTCGACGCGGATCACAAGTACAATGTCATGCTCGTCGACCTAGGGCGAAAGCCCACGGAGGACACGACGGTCGATTTCCGCGCGAGTCTCATGCAGCTTGACCGCCGGACGGACGGGGCGAGTTTTTACCCGCTGCTCTGGCGCGACCGCTATCTCGCGATTCTTTCGGGCATCGTGCCGCGCGCGGGCGGACTTCGCGAGGAGGATCAGCCCGCTTGGACGGAGCTCATCCGCAGCTGGCAGCAGGAGTTTTCTGCGAGCCGCAAGGTGACGGCGTCGATTGGGATCGGGGAGGTTCACCCGCTCGCCGAGATCCTGCGCAGCTACCAGGAGGCGCGTATCGCGCTGGCCTATGGGATGACGCGGGGCGAGCGCGGCTTCATCCAGTGGAGCATCAATCTCGGCGTCGTCCGCGCGATTTTCGCGCATGGCATGGAGGCAGCGATTGCGTTTTGCCGCCATGAGCTCGGCCGCATTGCGGAGCATGACACGGACGCGGAGTTGCTCGTCACGCTGCGCGTTCTCCTCGAGACGAATTTCAATTTCAAGCTCGCGGCAGAGCGGCTTTTCGTCCACGTCAATACGGTGCGCTATCGCTATGAGCGCATTGCGCAGCTCTTGGACAGCGACAGCGCGGCAGCCGATACGCGGCTCAATCTCTATGCGGCGATTCGCGTCAGCGAGATCCTGCGTGAGCTCGACGTGCTCACGCCTGGCTGTGTCGGCTCGATCGCCGTGCGGTCGAACGCGACAGGGAATGGATGAATGATGGTAAGGAGCGATTTTATGGCAGGAAAGAAAATGGCAGCGGCGGCTCTCTTCGCCGGCGTCCTCGGATTCGGCATGATGGGAGGAAACGCGTCGGCGCAGGCATCCTGTTTGGATGGGCATGCCGGTTACGGCATGGGAATGGCGTGCTACGAGAGCACGGAGCTTGCCGCCTCGAATGAATTCAGCAGGCGAATGCAGGAAGAGGATCTGACGCATGAGCAGATCGTCCGCAGCCTGCGCTACGAGTACCGCAAGAGCGGCGACCGCGCGAAGTACGACCGCGACATGCGCGAGGAACAGAAGCGCCACGACAAGGCGGTGCGGAAGATCCGCAAGGATTACGACCACTACGCGCGCACGCATCACGAATAAGGATTTGAAGGAAGAAGGCTCACTGCGCTGGCGGTGGGTCTTTTTCTTGCCTAAAATCGCGAAAGACGATATAATTTAGGGAAAAGCCTGCCTCCTGTGTGTATCTGCATGAGGGACTGGGCAAAAGAAAAGCAGGTGATACTATGCCGATGAAGATCGACACGATGACGGCGCACGGACCGTCGATGTCGCGCGTGCACAGTGAAGATGAACATATCCAGGATGCCGATACGGATTTTTCGACGGAGCTGCTCGACCAGCAGGATGCTCTCTCGACGGAGCAGCTCGACAAGCTCCTGAAGAAGATTGACGAGCAAGGCGCGCGCCTTTCAAAGACGCCGACGTATGACGAGCTGAAGTCGTATCGCTCGCTCATCAAGAATTTCGTCAGCGAGGCGGTCAACCATATGTACGAACTGCACACGCAGTCGGGGTGGGATCGCATGGGGCGGCAGAAGTCGTATACGACGGTGCGGAAGATTGACAAGAAGCTTGAGGAGATGGCGGAAAAGATTCGCCTCGGGCAGGCTGACCAGCTTTCGATTATCGCGAGCCATGACCAGATTCGCGGGATGCTCGTCGATCTCTATATGTGATGGGCGAGGCTTTTTCGCTGGGCTGGGATGCGGTGCATGGGCATGAGGAGCAAAAGGCGGAGCTGCGTGCGATGCTGTCAGAAGGGCGGCTCTCCCATGCGCTCCTCTTCGCCGGACCGGACGGCGTCGGCAAGCGCCGTCTTGCGCACGTGCTCGCGGCGGCGCTCCTCTGTGCGTCAGAGGACGAGCGTCCTTGCGGGCAGTGCGATTCCTGCCGTGCCTTGCAGGCAGGGGCGCACCCCGATTTTTATGAGGTCGTGCCGGAACGGACGGGCAAGTCGGCTGCCGTCATCCGCATCGACCAGATTCGCGCCATGCGCGCGGAGGCGTCGCGCCTCTCGGATGCGGGCAGAGGGCGCGTCATCGTGATCGACGAGGCGGATCGCATGAATGAGGCGGCAGAGAACAGCCTCCTAAAGACGCTCGAAGAGCCAGCGGGCGCGGTGACGTTCATCCTCGTCACGAGCGCTCGCAGCGCCTTGCTCGACACAATTCGCTCGCGCTGCGTTCCCGTTTCGTTCGGTGCGCTTTCGGAGGAGATCATCCGCGTGGCGCTCGTCCACCGTGGGATTCCGGAGGCGGATGCGGCTAAGTCCGCGGCGCTTTCAGACGGCAGCCTCGGGTGCGCGATCCACCTCGCCGAGGGCGAGGGGCTTTCCATTCGCGACGAGGCGGTTGCCTTTTTGGAGGAACTTTCGGCGCTCTCGATGGAGCGCGTATTCCCGCTTGCCGAGGAGATGGGCAAGTGGGAGCGCGAGCGGCTGATGGCGTGGCTCGCCTGCACGGCAATGGCGCTGCGCGATATGCTCATTCTCTACGAGGACGGGGGGAGCGCGCTCCTCTACAATAAAGATGTGCGCGCGCGCCTTGCCGCGCTTCTTTCATATGTTCCGAAGGGCGGCGTGTTTTCGTTGCTCTCGCTCGTGAGCGAGACGGAGCAGCGCTTTCAGGCGAATGTCAGCCTGCGCCTTTTGATGGAAGGTTTTTTGATTCGCGCGTGCGACTTGCGTGACGCGTTTAGATAGAATTAGATAGAATAGGAGAAGAGTTTGGAGACGATCATCGGTGTCCGCTTCAAGAAGGCAGGCAAGGTATATTATTTCAGCCCAGGGGCTCTTACAATCGAAAAGGGCGATCGCGTCATTGTGGAGACGGCGCGCGGCATGGAGTGCGGCACGGTCGTCCTCGCGCCGCGCGAGGTGACGGAGGAGGGCACCGTGCACCCCGTGAAGGTCGTGCAGCGGCTCGCGAATGAAAGCGATCTTGCGCGCATCGAGGAGAACAAGCGGCGCGAAAAGGAAGCGTTCGGGATTGGCGTGGAGAAGATCCGCGCGCGCCATCTTTCGATGAAGCTCGTCAATGTCGAGTACGCCTTTGACATGAGCCGCATCGTCTTTTACTTTACGGCGGACGGGCGCATCGACTTCCGCGAGCTCGTCAAGGATCTCGCTGCCGTCTTTCGCACGCGCATCGAGCTGCGCCAGATCGGCGTGCGCGACGAAGCGAAGCTCATGGGCGGCATGGGCTGCTGCGGGCGGCCGCTCTGCTGCGCCGCCTTTCTCGGCGACTTCGAGCCCGTTTCCATCCGCATGGCGAAGGAGCAGAATCTCTCGCTGAACCCGACGAAGATCTCCGGAATATGCGGCCGTCTCATGTGCTGCCTGAAGTACGAGAACAACTGCTACTGCGGCGCAGATGGCGATTGCTGTCACAGGAAACCGCGCGTGCAGGCACCCGAGCAGGGCAGCCGCGTCGCGACGGTCGATGGTGAAGGGAAGGTCATCTCACTGAACTACCAGCGCCACATGGCGACGATCCTGCTCGACAACAGCCGCACGATTGTTACTTCGTGGGAGGACGTCGTCGTGCAGGACGCGGACGAGACGGCAGGCGCGCAGGACGAGAACCGCGCCGTAGAGGGGCATGAATCGCGAGAACCGCGTGAAATGAACGCGTCGCGCCCGCGCCGTCCGCGTCGCACCACAGAGGGCAGGGAAGGGCGTGAAGGCCGGGAAACCCGCGAGAATCGCGGCGGAGAAGGCGCGCGCCGTCGCCCGTACCGCAATCGCCGCCCGCAGGAATCCCGCGAGGGACGCAGTGCGGAGGGGCGTCCGCGCGAGGCGCGACAGGGCAGGCGTGATGCGCAGGCGGATCGTCGCCGCGACCGGGATAATAAAAAATGAGAGAGGTTTTGCTGCGCGAGCATGAGCGGCTGGACGACCTCTGTTTTCACGGGCGGCATATCATCCAGAATACGCAGGAGTTCTGCTTTTCCTTGGATGCGGTGTTGCTCGCGCATTTTTTGCGCATCAAGGAGCGTGACCGCGTGCTCGAGCTCGGCACGGGCACGGGTGCGATCCCACTGCTCATAGCGGACGCGGCGGCGCATATCGAGGCGATGGAGCTGAGCCCCATCATGGTAGATCTTGCTGCGCGCAATGTCTGGCTGAATGAGCTTGAGGGAAAGATTGCCGTCTGCGCGGGCGACTACCGCGCGATTGCGGACTACTATGCGGCGGAGTCGTTCGACATCGTCCTCGCCAATCCGCCGTATCGCCCCGTCCTACGCGGCAAGGCGAGCGATCTTGCAGGCGTCGCGCGGGCGCGCCACGAGCTGACGGCGACGCTTGCGGATGTCTGCCGTGCGGCGCGCTATGCGCTGCGCTACGGCGGCCGCTTTGCGATGGTGCATATCCCGGAGCGTCTCGCCGAGATCTTCGTCGCGCTCCACGAGCATCAGATGGAGCCGAAGCGCCTGCGCCTCATCCAGCCAAAGGCGGAGAAAGCGCCGAACCTCCTGCTCGTCGAGGCGGTCGTCGGCGGCGCGGCAGGCGGGCTTCGCATCCTTCCGCCGCTCGTCGTCCATGAGGCGGATGGCAGCTACACGCAGGAGATTCGGCAGATTTACGGATTTGAACAGGTGAAATGATGGATGGGAAAGATGCGGCAGAAAATGAGGCGCGCCCGTGTGAAGCGCGTGCGGGCGCAGGCAGGCTGTACCTTTGCGCGACGCCAATAGGAAACCTCGGCGACATGACGTACCGCGCCGTGCGGATGCTTGCCGAGGTGGATCTCATCGCGGCGGAGGACACGCGCCATACGCGCCAGCTCTTGACACATTTCGATATCCATACGCGCCTCACGAGCTACCATGAGCACAATAAGCTGGAAAAGGGGCCGGAACTCGTCGACTGGATGCTCTCCGGGCATGACCTCGTCTGCGTCAGCGATGCGGGACTGCCGGGCATCTCCGACCCCGGCAGTCACCTCGCCGCGCTTGCGATTGCGGCAAGCATCGAGGTCTCGCCGCTCCCCGGTGCAAGCGCGGGGATCTCGGCGCTCATTTGCTCAGGGCTTTCGACGCAGCGTTTTACGTTCGTCGGCTTTCTGCCGAAGACGGCGAAGAAGCAGAAGGAGCTTTTGGAAGAGGTGCGGGCGCATCGCGAGACGCTCATTTTCTATGAAGCGCCGCACCATCTTCGCGCAACGCTCGCCGTGCTCGTGAACGTGCTAGGCGGGGCGCGCCGCGCCGCCGCCTGCCGCGAGCTCACGAAGCGGTTCGAGGAGTTCCGCCGCGCGACGCTCGCGGAGCTTGCGGCATACTATGCGGAGCATGAGCCGCGCGGCGAGTTCGTCCTCATCGTCGAGGGTCTCTCCGAGGGATCAGGCGGGGCGCGGGAGGAGCGGCCGCGCGACCCCGTCGGCGCATACCTTGCGCACCTCGCGGCAGGGCTTGATAAAAAGGCGGCAATGCGCGAGGCGGCGAAGGAGCTTGGCATCAGCCGCCGCGGCGTCTACGCCGCTGTGCTCGCGGCAGAGCGCGAAGGGCGCGTCTGACGCGCTAGCGAAACAAATCCCCCTTGCCCGATTTGTTCGGACAAGGGGGATTTTGATGGCGCGCGTTAATCAACACGCCCTACATCGCTTCGATTTTTATGATCTTGTAGCCGCTGCCGTCGAGCGCCTTGCGTATCTCGCCGTCCGCGACGTCGCGCGTCATGGCGAGGTCGGCGATGTTGCGGTGCAGGTTGACGGTCGCCGCAGCCCCGTCGATGTCGTCGAGCGCCTGCTCGACGCGTATCTTGCAGTTGCTGCACGTCATGCCCTCAATCGTGATGATCTTATGGCCGATGACCGCGCCCGAAAGCTCTTTTTTCGGCGGCGCGACGATCTCGCCCCCACCGCAGCAGGTGCTCTCCCCGCGCCAGTGGCGCACGACGCCCTTTAGGGCGAAGAAAAGCGCGGCGCAGACGACGAGACCGACAATTATCGTAGCTATCATGGGAATCCCTCCAAGTCTTTCTTACCACATAAGATAGTTATATACGATAGGAAGGAAAGTGTCAAGACGGATTCTCATTTTCACGTCTTTCCGCTCGTTGCTCATGTGGGCAGAACCTCGTCCATGGACGCCTTCATGCGCGTGATGGCAGTGGAAAGTTCCTCCTCCGTGATATTGAGTGGCGGGTTGAAGTAGAGCACGTCGCCGAGCGGACGCAGGAGAAGGCCGTGCGCGAGGGCGCGCCGATAGATGGCGTAGCCGACGCGCTTTTTGGCGTCAAAGGGGAGTTTTTGCGCCTTGTCCGCGACGAGCTCGAGCGCATGGATAAGCCCGATATGGCGGATCTCGCCGACATTCGGGTGCGCGCCGAACGCTTCATTCAGTCGCTCTGTGAGCCACTGCGCGCGCCTTGCGGCATTTTCGAGGATATGCTCGGATTCGAGCACGTCGAGGACGGCGAGGGCGGCGGAGCAGCCGAGCGGATTGCCCGCATAGGTATGGCTGTGGACGAATGCCTTTCCCGCACCGTAGTCGGCGTAGAAGGCATCGTATATGGCATCGGTCGTGCAGGTGATCGACATGGGCATGTAGCCGCCCGTGAGCCCTTTGGAAAGGCAGAGCATATCGGGCGTGATGCCCGCCCGACCGCAGGCGAAGAGCTGCCCCGTCCTGCCGAAGCCCGTTGCGATCTCGTCGGCGATGAGGAGCACGTCGTGTGCGTCGCAGAGCTGGCGGAGCTTCTGCAGATAGGCTTCCGGGTAGATGCGCATACCCGCGCTGCCTTGCAGGAGCGGCTCGACGATCATCGCGCACGTCTCTGCGCCGTGCGCGGCAAAGGCTTTTTCCGCGTGCTCGAGGCACTCGCAGGCGCACGTCGTGCGCTCCTTTTGATACGGGCAGCGGTAGCAGTCGGGCGCTTCGATGTGGATGTTGTCCATCATCATGGGCTTGTAGATGCGCGCGAAGAGATCCATGCTGCCGACGGAGAGCGCGCCGATCGTCTCGCCGTGGTAGCCTTCCGAGAGGCACATGAAACGTTGCTTTTTCGTGAGCCCCGTCTGCTGCGCGTATTGGAACGCCATTTTGAGCGCCGCCTCGACGGCGGACGAGCCGTTGTCGTTGAAGTGGAATTTCGTCAAGCCCTTCGGCACGAGCGCAGCGAGCCGCTCCGCAAGCAGGATGGCGGGGCGGTGGGAGAAGTTCGCGAAGATGACGTGCTCGAGCAAGCCCAGCTGCGCCTTGATCCGCTCGTTTATTCGCTCGTTGCAATGGCCGAGGAGATTGGCCCACCACGAGCTGATGATGTCGAGATACGCTTTTCCGTGCACATCGTAGAGCCATGCGCCTTTGGCATGGTCGATGACGATGGGCGGCAGTTCTTCGTAGTCCTTCATCTGCGAGCAGGGATGCCAGATATGGCGGAGGTCACGTTCTTCGATGGTCGGCATGGCAATCCTTCCTTTGTCTATAACTCATTCGTAAAGCGAGGCGAGCAACGCCGCGTCTATCGAGAGCGCAGCCGCACCGTGCGGCACGCAGGCGAGAACAGGCGCGCCCGTCATTTCCTCGACCATGCACTTGTTGTCTTCCTGCATGGAGCCGCCCTGCCAGTTGTTGAAGAGAAAGCCCTTCAGCGGGATCTGGCGCGCCTTCAGGTGTTCAGCCGTCAGAACGGCGGCGTTTATCGTGCCAAGCCCCGCATCCGCGACGATGAGCGCGGGGAGGCGCAGGCGAAGGACGAGGTCATCGAGGACGACGTGCTCCTTCTCGTCCCAGCGGAGCGGGCAGATAATGCCGCCACTGCCCTCCATCGTCAGGAGGTCGCATTTGGCTTTTGCCGCATAAAAATCGCGCTCGACGCGGTCGAAGTCAATCGGCATATCGCTTCGCTTTGCCGCGAGGTGCGGCGAGACGGCCTCGCGGTAGACGTAAGAGACGAGCGAGGCGGCGGGCGCATCAAGCCCTGCCGTATCGCGCACATGGATCGCGTCGCCCGGCAGGAGCGTGCCGTCTGGCGCTAGCTCCGCGCCAGACAGCGCCGCCTTGTAGTAACCTGCACGATGTCCCGCTTCGCGGAGCTTCTTCACGATGAGTCCCGTCACATACGTTTTCCCGATGTCCGTGCCCGTGCCGGTAATGAAGAGTGCCTTTCCCAAAGAACTCGCTTCCTTCCTAATTCAGCCAAAGTCCTGCCCGCTTGCAGCGAAGGCCGACCACGGACGCCGCGAAGCAGAGCAGGAGGTCGGGGATGATCTGTAGCACGCCGCAGTACCAGATTGCGAGCCAGAAACCGATTGGTGCATTGATGAGGTAATTGGACGCGAAGTAGAAGTACGAGATGCCGAGCAGGTAGACGACAGCCATTCCTGCGAGGCACGCGCCGAGCACGCGCTGAAACGTCGGCGTGCCGCGCCGTGCGAGCATGCCGGTCAGATAGCCCTGCACGATGAAGCCGACGAGATAGCCAAAGGTCGGCTGGAGAACGTAGCTTGGCCCGCCGCCAGAGGCAAAGACGGGAATCCCGACAAGCCCCATGAGCACATACGTCCCAATGGCGATTGCGCCGAGGCGTGCGCCGAGCATCAGCCCGGCGAGCAGGGTAAAGAGGAACTGCAGCGTGTAGACGTCCGTTCCGACGGGGATGCGGATAAACGCGCCGACTGCGACGAGCGCGACGAAGAGCGCGCAGAGAATGAGCTCGCGTAGGTTCATGTGGTTCAAATAATCACCTCCATAAATTTATCTTATCATAATCCTAGAAACATCATATTGTCAACCTTGCTTTATTGATGAGTTTACCAATAGACTAAAAGAAAACGCCGCGAATCGCACGGCGTTTTCTTTTGCTTTTCGAGCGTTTAACCGACGACCCAAGTGACGAAGTAGATGACGAGCGGGATCGTGACGCAGGCGATGCCGAGCACATCGATGATGACGCCCGTATGAATCATCTTCGTGATGGGGATATAGCCCGACGCGTAGACAATGGCATTCGGCGGGGTCGAGACAGGGAGCATGAAGCCGAGCGATGCGGAGAGCGCAATGCCGACCGCGACGGGGATCGGGCTCATGCCAGCCGATACGGCAGCCGTGATAGCGAGCGGCCCAATCATGTTCGTCGCTGCCGTGTGGCTCGTGAGCTCGGAGAGCAGGAGTGCCATGACGCAGAAGATCGCGACCATTGCGACCATCGACGGCTCGCCGCCCATCGTGCCGACGATGGCATCGCCGACCCATTTCGAGAGACCCGTCTTATACATCATGCCGCCCATTGCGAGGCCACCGCCGAAGAGGATCAGCGTGCCCCACTCGATGCCTTCCAGCGCTTCTTTCCACGTGAGCGTGAACGTGCGCTCCTTGAAGTTGAGGGGCATGAGGAAGAGCAGGAGCGCGGCGAGCATGGCGGCGACCGCCTCGGGGAAGAGGTGGTTATACATCTTGAGAACGGGCGACGTGCCACCAAGGGCAATCGAGAGGAAGCCCGGCGTGACCCAGAGGACGACGGCGACGAGGAAGGCGAACGCCGTATTTTTCTGCGCGCGCGTCCAAGAGCCAAGCTCCGCGATCTTTCCGCGAATGAAGTCCTCTGCGCCGTCGATGCGCTCGACGTCGGCGGGGAACATTCGATAGAGTACGACGTAGGCAATGACGAAGTAGACGACCATGGCGATGAAGCCCCACGTCATCCACTCGAAGAACGAGACGTGAATGTCGCACATCTGATCGAGGAAGCCGAGCATGATGAGGTTCGGCGGCGTGCCAATCGGCGTGAGGACGCCGCCAATCGAGCAGGCATACGCCGTCATGAGCATGAGCCCCGTCGCGTACTTGTACTCGTGCAGGTCGATCTCGCGTCCGTTCGCCGCGAACATTTCCTTGATGGAGGTCAAAAGGCCGAGGCAGATCGGGAACATCATCGCGGCCGTCGCCGTGTTGCTGACCCAGCCCGAGCAGAGCGCCGCGGCAAGGCCGACGGCGAGGAAGATGCGCCGCGGATTCGAGCCGACCCACGAGCGCGAGAGCAACCAGTAGGCGAATCGCTTATCGAGCCCGTGCGACATCATCGCTTTGGCGAGGATGAAGCCGCCCATGAAGAGGAAGATCATCGGATTGGCGAATGCGGAGAACGCCGCGCCGACGGGCACGACGCCTGTCACAACGGCGAGCGTCGGACCGATGAGCGAGGTGACGGGAATCGGGACGGGCTCGGTGATCCACCAGAGCGCGACGAGCACCATGATGGCGAGCAGCTTATGTGCTTCGAGTGTCAGTCCCGCAATCGGGGTCAGGAATACGAGAAGGGCAAGCAGCGGGCCGCCGAACAGCCCGATGGTGCGCCGCTTGCGGTCAAACGCCTGCTCCGCCCGTTTGACCGCAAGTGCTTCCTTGCTCATTTTGTCCAAAAGAATCGCCTCCTAAGATAAAAGAGTCTTAAATGATGGGAAACAATAACATCTACCCATAGGATAAAGAAAAAACAAAATTTTTGCAATAGACAAATGTCACATAAACGATTCTATTTAGTTATCGTTTATGTGACGTGAATAAAAATGTATTATGGCTCGCTTTCATAGCGCTTGGCGAGTAATCCTTCGATGGTGCGCTCCTTGTCGCGCTCGATATAGCGGTGCATGAAGATATTGGGAATCGCGACGCCGACGGCGATGGCGATGATGATGGTCACGGCCTCGACGCCGCTCCGAAGCCCTGCGAGCAGCGCCGCGCCGTCGATCGTGCGGATGTTCATGAGCGCGAAGAGCAGGCGGAAGAGCAGCACGCCCGGGATCATCGGGATGGCGGAGGGGATGGTCAGCACGACGTTCGGCGTGTGGAAGATGTGGATCGCCTTCAGCGCGAGCAGCCCGACGACCGCCGCGCCGAGAAAAGAACCCGCCGCCTGCGAAAGCCCGAACTGGAGCACGGCGACATTGCGCAGCAGAACGGTGATGATGCCGCCGACGGCGACGACGGGCAGGAGGCGCTTCGGCACATTGAAGATGAGCGAGAAGCCGACGGAGGCAATCGCCGCCGCGATTGCCTGCGAGAGGTAGATGTTGTCGGGCTGGAGGCTCACGCTCGTGAAGTCCGCGACGCCGCCGAGGCGCACGGCGATGACGATGCCGAACGTCATGCTCCCCGTGACGAGGAGCGTGTGGAGCGCGCGCGTCATGCCGGACACGATGAAGCTGTTCAGAAAGTCGTCCACGGCGTTGATGAGCGGCACGCCGGGCACGAGGAAGAGCGTGCAGGCGATCATCGGGTACCAGTTGACCGAGCCCGTGATGAACTGCGTGCAGTAGGCGAGGTACGTCGCGGCAAACGAGGTGATCGCGATGACGGCGTAGGGGTTGAACCCGTAGCGCGTGCAGGCGCGGCGCACGTAGAAGCCGAAGACGGCGCAGACCGCCGTCAGCAGGAAGTCGAGCCAGCTCCCGCCAAAGAGCTTGCAGAAGCCGCCGCACGCCGCGCCCGCGCCGAGCGCCATGAGCGGGAACGAATAGGCGCGCGCCCGCGCGGCGATTTCCTCAAGCGCAAGGGAAAAGGCGGAAAGCGTATAGCCCTCGCGCAGGGCGCGCCATGAGAGCTTGCTGACGGCGGACAGCGTCGTCATGTTGACGCCGTGGCGCGTGCACTTGCGAAACTCCGTGTAGCTGTGCGCCTCGTCGTTGACGTTCAGCATGAGCGTCGTATACATGACGTGCAGGTGGATCTCGTCCTTTGGTATGCCCATGTAGGCGGCGGTGCGTATCATGTCGCGGATCGTTCGGTCGGTGTCCGCGCCGTTTTCCATCAGGAGCTGCCCCGTCAGGAGCAGCAGGCGCAGCTTCGACTGGATTTTGGCAAATGGCTCGGTGAGTGCGGGCAAGTTTTTTTCAGATGGGGTGTCCATGCGGCAGTCCTTTCTAAAGTTCTTTGATATTTTTCCTTTCATTCGATATAATGATTATACAGATTCGGAAAGACAGATTCAAGGGACGCACCATCCCCGGGGCAGACGGAGGAAATGCTTTGCACTACGGAGTACGGTTTTTTTATCGCATGGCGCTTTGCGCGCTCCTCGCGGCCGGCACGGCGCTCGCCCCTGCAGCGCGCGCCGAGGCAGTCGATGCATGGGCTGTCGCGGCACAGTCGCTCGGCGTGCTCGCCGCCTACCGCGCGACGCTTGCGAGCATACTTTCTATGGGCGCGGATGCGGGCGCGCAGGTCGCAAGCGAGGTGCAGGATGTCCGAAAGAATGGGCTTGACGACAATGAAAACGACGTCCGCATCGTCGATGGCGTCATGCGGCAGCTCACGCAGGGGGGCGATTATGCACTGAAGGCGAATTCCCTTCCGTTCCGCTGGCGCGTCACGAACAGCGCGGACTTCAATGCCGCCTGCTATCCGACCGACTACATCAGCATCAACCGCGGACTCGTGCGCGGGCTTTTTAGTGACGAGGACGAGCTTGCCGCCGTGCTCGCCCACGAGATGACGCACGGCATCAAGCAGCACAGCGCGAAGAATTACGCGCAGGCCGTCGCGCAGTTTTACGGTATGAGCTTCCTCAATATGGATGCGGGGCTCATGGACTGGAACAAGCTCGCCGCACTCGCGAATTACTCGATTGCGAAGAACGTCACGCTGCCGACGGAGTACGAGGCGGACGAAGGCGGCTTCTATCTCATGGCGGGCGCGGGCTTCAACCCCGGCGGCGGGGCGGCGGCAATGGCGCGCATGAACCATTATCTGACGTATGAGACGCAGAATATCCTCGAGTACCAAGACCCTGCCGACAAGGGAAAAGACGATTTTTCCGACCACCCCGAGACGGAGCTGCGCGAGAAGAAACTCGCGCAGATGATGACGGACTGGAGCGCAGGCCATGTGACGGTAAAGGACGGGAAGATTGTCTGCATCGACGGGAAGGAACTCCTCGCCGTCACATGGACGCGCGACGATTACGACAATACGATAGAGAACGCCTACTACGCCGCAGGCGCGCTCGCAAAGGCGTTCCACGAAAAGGACGATCTTGCGGCGTGGGGCTTCACGCGGCGCGCGGACGGGGGCTATGACTTCCTCGATGCGAGCCGCGTCAACCGCGTCCTGCAGGCGTTTGCCGCCGATCCCGCGACAAGCGCACGCCTGTACGCGCTCGTTTCGGATGCCTATGCCGCAGAGGACGCGAGCGGTGCGCGCACGGCGATGAAAGAGGCGGAGGCAGCGCGCCAGCAAAAGGTCGCGGCAGCAAGGCAGACGGCGCAGGAAGCCGACGCGAAAGTCGTCAAGAAGATGCGCGAGGCGGCCGATGCCTACAGTGACTACGGCATGGGGGATCAGGCGCTCGCCCAGATGGAGCGCGTCTTTGCCGCAAAGAATCTGGACGACGAGGCGGAGAGCTACGCGATACGCGGCCGTGCGAAGGCGGTCGCGGGCGACTACGAGGGCGCGCTCGCGGACGCGGACAAGGCGTGTGCGATGGACGCAAAGAACGCCTATAACTTCCTGAACCGCGCCGACGTCCGCCACATGCGCGGCGAGCTCGCAGAAGCCCTCGCCGACTGCGCGGCGGCAAAGGCGGTTGACGAGAAGAACCCTTACGCGCCCCTTATGAGCGCGCAGATCTACGACGAGATGGGCGAGACCGAAAAGGCGCTCGCCGCCTATCGGGACTTCTACGCGCTCCGCCACGACGGCGTGCGCCGCATACCGGAAGAGTACTTGAAGACGATTTCCCCGAAGGACTGCCGCGAGCTCTACGAAAAGCCGCGGGCGGAGAAGGAGAAGGCGCGCATCGAGGCGCGCGCCAAGGCGAAGAAAGCGAAGAAGCAGGCAGCCCGTCCATAGGCAGGATATGAGGAACGAGTTGGATAAAAGGAAAGAAGATGCAATCATGGAACAACGCAAGATTATCCTGGCGAACTTGGCAGAAGACCTGCAGGAGGTGCTTCCCGAAATCGATTGGACAAACGAGGACGAGGTGGAGCTGCTTCATGATCTGCTTGCTGCCATGGAAAAGGAAATGGAGCAGGAGAGAGACAGCGACCCAAAGAAAGTGGTCGTGTTCCTGCCGTACAAGGCATCCATGTGGGACAGCCTCGAAAGCGTGTGGCGCGCGGCCGCAAGCGATCCTTCCTGCGAGACGCACGTCATCCCCATTCCTTACTATGAGCGCAGGGAGGACTTTTCCCTCGGCACAATGCACTATGAGGGCGACCTCTTTCCCGACGATGTGCCGGTAGAGGATTATCGGGATGTTTCGCTCGACACGCTTGGTGCGCATGTCATCTACATCCATAATCCATACGACGGAGAAAATCTTGTGACGACGATTGCGCCTGCATATTACTCGGATCGATTGAAGGCGTGTACGGATCTGCTCATCTATATCCCTTACTACGCGACGGCTGGCGGGCAGGGCGACGGGCAGGCGTATTGTCCTGCCTATGCGAACGCGGACTATATCGTTGTACAGGCAGAGTATCTGAAGGGGTTCTACGACACGCGCGTTCCACGCGAGAAGCTCCTTGCGCTCGGCTCGCCAAAATTCGACAAGGTTGTGAAGATCTGCCGGAATCCACCCGCGCCGCCTGAAGAATGGGCGGGGAAAATGGCAGGCAGGAAGGTTTATTTTTACAATACGAGCCTGTCAGGAATGCTCATGGATACGATCTCGTTTCTGCGCAAAATGGAGTACGTCTTTGACACGTTCGCAGGGCGCGCGGATGCGTGCCTCCTTTGGCGGCCGCACCCGCTCCTTGAACAGACGTTCCAGAGCATGCGCCCCAGACAGTATGCAAAGTTCGAGCGGCTGAAAGAGCGCTTTATCGCGCAAGACCTCGGCATACTCGACACGTCGCCGAGCATTGAGCAGGCGGTCGCGCTCTCCGATGCCTACATCGGCGATTCGGGCACAAGTGTCACGGCACTTTTTGGCGTGGCAGGCAAGCCGATTTTTATCTTGGATAATCAAATCCATTCCCTGCCGGGAGACTTGGACTGGCAGGGAAAGGCGACGTTCGATTTTCCATTTCAAGGGGATGCGAAATGGCTTGTCACATGGAATAATAAGCTCTTCCACTCGCCACAGGGGAATTTTCAGTATGAATACTACTGTGATTTGTCCCCTTATGCGGGCGATTTTTACTACCGAAAAGCATTTGAGATCGGGGGACGGATCTATGTATGTCCCGCCAATGCACGCGATATTCTCGTGCTTGAAAATCGCAGAATCGCCGACCGCGTTGTGGTGGATGCGAATTTTGATTTAGCAGGGGCATTCTTTGATGCCTGCCGCGCCGGGAAATATCTTTTTTTGATGCCGCTGCGCTATCCGGCCATCGTGCGCTACGATACGGAGCAGGGGACGCTTCGGAAATGGGCGAATCCGTTCGGGACTATGGCACAGAACTTCGGCGCGATGTGGCTTGCAAGCGGATCTTGCATTTGGCAGGACAAGCTCATCGTCGGGACGATGGATAGCGGCAAAGTCGCGCTCATCGATATCGAAACGATGGAAACGGAAATTCGGACGCTGCATGAGGGAGGGGAGGGCTGTGCTTTTATCGCCGTCGATGGCGATACGCTTTGGATTTCGCCCGTTCGCGGCACGGCTGTCTTTTCGTGGAAGCCGCGGACGGACGAGGTACGTCGCTACGAGGGGTTCCCGGAAGGGTTTCAAAGCGTGCACGTGCCATTACGCGGCATTGTGGACGAGTACCCCCTTGGGCGTGCCGCCGTGGGTGGCAGGGCAGCCTGCTTTCCCCTCTTCTGGGGGAATCAGCACCTCATGGTTGACAAGGCGACGGGCAGGATTCGTCCATGGAGCACGCCGTTTTCGCCGGGAGCCCGCACGCGAAACGGCTATTTCTTCTGTGCGGGGGGCGGCACGTTCCTGAGAGAGAAAGTGGACGGAGCGCAGATTTTCGTCGATATGCCTATGCGGAAGCTCTATCGCGTCGACTTGGAGCATGGCCTCTGCGATGCAATCCCATGGGGGATTCGCGCGGAAGATAGGGATAAAATCCCGCGCGGCTTCGGCGAGATCTCCGAGTGGTTTCGCTACGGCTGCGAGGAGGACGCATTCAATACGCTCGCGGACTTCCTGGACGGGCGCATAACGGGTGCGCCGTTTGACCGCGCGCGCCAGCTTCGCGCTTTTGGCGCGATCGCGGCGAACATCGACGGCACGGCAGGCGGGAAGATCCACGCGTTCGCCTGCGAGGAACTGCAAAGACGAGGAATCCTATGAAAAAAGTCATTACATACGGGACATTCGATCTGTTCCATGAGGGGCATTATCGCCTCCTGCAGCGCGCAAAAGCGCTCGGCGACTACCTCATCGTCGGCGTCACGACGGAGGGCTTCGACAAGGCGCGCGGCAAGCTCAACGTCATCGATTCGCTCATGACGCGCATCGAGAATGTCAAGAAGACGGGCTTTGCCGATGAAATCATCATCGAGGAAACGGCGGGGCAGAAATTCAGCGACATCAAGAAGTACGGCATCGATATCTTTACCGTCGGCTCGGACTGGGTCGGCTGCTTCGACTACATGAAGGACTACTGCGAGGTCGTCTATCTCGAGCGCACGCAGAACATATCGAGCACTATGCTGCGCGCGCAGAAGCGCCATATCCAGCGCATCGGAATCATCGGCACGGGGCGGATCGCACAGCGTTTCGTGCTCGAGTCAAAGTCCGTGAGCGGCGTGAACCCGCAGGGCGCATACAATCCGCACGAGGAGAGCGCGAGGCGGTTTGCGGCGAAAAACGAGTTCAAGGCCTATACGGATCTCGAATCCTTTTACCGCGACACGGACATCATCTACATCGCCTCGCCCCATCAGACGCATTATGCCTACATCAAGTCCGCCCTGCTGCACGACAAGCACGTCCTCTGCGAAAAGCCGCTCACACTGAAAAAGAGCGAGGCGGAGGAGGTGTTTGCGCTCGCAAAGGAGCGCGGACGGATTCTCTTTGAGGGCATCAAGACGGCGTACTGCCCCGGCTTTCGCAAGCTCCTGGGGCTTGCGTGCAGCGGGCGCATCGGCAATATCCGCAACATCGAGGCATGCTTCACGAAGCTCGAGGGCGAGACGACGCGCGAGCGCACGGATCTCGCGTATGGCGGAAGCTTTTTGGAGCTCGGCAGCTACGTCCTGCTCCCCATCCTCAAGATTTTCGGCGTGGGCTACGAGGAGCTTCGCTTCGACTCGATTCCCGATACGAACGGGCTCGACCTCTTCACGCGCGTTTCAATGAAGTTCCCCATGGGGCTCGCGACGGCGACGTGCGGCCTCGGCGTGAAGTCCGAGGGCAGGATGCTCATCGCGGGCACGCGCGGCTACATCGTCGTCGAGGCGCCGTGGTGGAAGACGACGTACTTTGAAGTGCATTACGAGGACGCGGAGAAGATCGAGAAGTAGGCCGAGCCGTTCCTCGGCGAGGGGCTGCGCTACGAAGTCAGCGACGTGCTCTCGCGCATGGATCACGAGGAAAACAGCGACTTCCAGCTCACGCGCAGCGAGTCCGTCGCACTCGCGGGGATCATGGAGGCCTTTCTCGAAAAGCGAAGTGCGGAAAGGCAGGGAAAGCAGGCATGACGAATCATATTGCCGGCGAGCAGATGGAATAAGTATTGTGCCGGAAGCAGGGCGCACGGATGGAAAGGCTTAAGGGAAAGGCCGCTTTGTCCGATGATATGGATAGGCGCTGGGAGCTGCATTTCTTTTAAGTGTCGGAATCGGCAGGCGGAATTGGGGAAATCGGATGAACACGGCAATCATATTAGCGGCTGGCGTTGGGCAGCGCATGCGAAACAGCGGGCTTCCCAAACAGTTTTTGAAGCTGTTTGGCAAGCCGATCGTTGCCTATACGCTGGAAAAATTTCAGCAGATGGAAGAGATTCAGCAGATCTTGATCATCTGCCGTGAGGGCTATGTCGAACGAATGCGGAAGATCGCGGAGGATTACCGCATTCACAAGGCAAAGCGGATCGTGATTGGCGGAGACAGCCGCCAGTCCAGCCTCAGGAAAGGGCTGCGAGAAGCGAAAAGGATCGGCGGAGAAGATGATATTGTGGTGATCCATGATGGGGTTCGCCCGCTTGTCACCATGCGCGTGATTGGCGACAATATCCGCGTGGCAAAAGAGCAGGGGGCTGCGATGACCGTCCACCCCGTAACCGAATCCGTGATTGTTACGTCCGCCGGCGCATCCGGCGCACAGGACTTCAAGAAAAGAGCAGACACCTATTCCCTGACCTCGCCGCAGGCGTTTCGTTTAGGCGACATCCTGTCCGCCTATGATCGCATGGATGAAGCGGATGAAAAAGATTTGGACGTTCCGCTTTTGGATGCGGCGATGGTCTATGCAAAGTATGTTCGCGCTGTTCCCATCGTCAAGGAATCTGGAAGCAATATTAAGATTACAACGCCGGAGGACTATTACTATCTCAAGGCGATGATCGAGATGGAAGAAAACCGTGTGATTTTTGGCTTATGAGAGGTGCAGCTATGGCGACAGAGCGGGATTTGGACATTATTTTTGCAAGCCCGATTGATTGGGAGGCGTTTCGGGGGCGCACGGTCTTGGTGACGGCGGCGAGCGGCAGGCTGGGCGCGTATTTTGTCGAGGCGCTCGCCAAGGCGGATCTCGACTGGAATCTCGGCATGACGATCGTCGCCCTTGCGCGCAGCGAGGAGAAGCTGCAGCGGGCGCTTGGCGTGACGCTGGAGCTTCCAAATGTGCGGATGATTTTGTCGGATGTGACTGCGCCGATTGCATGGGAGGGCGCTGTCGACTACATCATCCATACGGCAGGACTGGCAAGCCCAAAGGATTTCACGGAGCGCCCCGTCGATACGCTTTGGGGACACGTCATGGGGACGCGCAATGTATTGGAGCTTGCAAGGCACAAAGGGACGCGGCGCGTCTTTTATGTGTCCACGGTCGAGATCTATGGGGATTGGCACAAGGAAGCGGATCTCGTAGAGGAGGATATGGGACCCATGCGCTGCGACCGCTCGCGCGCCTGCTATCCAGAAGCGAAACGGCTCTGCGAAACGATGCTTGCCGCCTATGCAACGCAGTATGGCGTGGACTATGCCGGTGTTCGGATGTCGCATACATTTGGTCCGGGGATTTCGCTTGCCGATGGGCGGGCTTTTGCGGAGTTCATGCAGTGCGCGCTTTCGGGACGGGACATCGTCCTGCATTCCGACGGCAGTGCCGTGCGCACCTATACCTATGTTGCGGATGCAGTGGGAGCGATGCTTTTGGTACTGACGAAGGGCGCGCCGCAGACGTTCTACAATGTCGCTAATCGGGAAAATGCATGCAGCATTCTGGAAGTCGCGGAAATGATTGCAGCGCTTGCCCCGTCCGGCAAGGTGCAAGTGCGGCGGGAGGGGAACGCAACAGGCGGCCTGCAATATCTCCCGTTCAAGCTGGGCGTGATGAATACCGATCGTATTGGCGCGCTTGGATGGCGCGCGCGCGTAGATGCGAGGCATGCATTCCAGTATACAATGGAATCCTTTGAACAGCAGGATCTTGCGCGATGAAGGAACGAATCTACATCTTTCGGCGAATCCTTATCGGGAGGTTGCAGAGCATCCTCTTTTATCTCTGCCGCATTTTCCCCATTCAAAAGAATAAGATTGTCTTTACGACCATCGAGGGGACGACGGGATATGCCTGCAATCCGAAGTATGTTGCCGAAGAATTGCTGCGCCGGGGCGGCTGGCGCCTTGTTTGGCTCGTGAATGACGAGACAAAGGCATTTCCAGATGGGATCTCGCGTGTACAGAATACGCTCCTTTGTAGAGCCTATGCGCTTTCCACGGCGGCGGTGTGGGTGGACAACAGCCGCAAACAACTGGAAGTGCGCAAACGAAAAGGGCAGCTCTACATCCAGACTTGGCATGCGAAGCTGGGCTTCAAGCCAACCTGTATGGACCGAGGCGCATCGTTTTCCCGCATTGCTTATTTCGTCAGCAAACACGACTCCGAGCTCATTGACTATGTGCTGTCCAATTCCGATTGGTACGACCGCACGCTTCCCACGGGGATGCTCTATGCGGGGGCGGTGCTGCGGACGGGGTCGCCGCGCTGCGACATCCTGGTTCGTGGACGGGAGCGGGCGAGGCAGGCGCTTCGCGCGCGCTTCCGCTTGGATGTGGGCGACTCCGTCTTGCTATACGCCCCGACCTTCCGCGGGGGAAGCCAGGGCGCAGCAGACCGCGTACTGGGGCGGGAAGACCACGCACCGGATATGGTGCGCTTGAAGGACGCCCTCGAAAAGCGATTCGGGGGCGTGTGGCGTATCGCGCTTCGCCTTCATCCACAGCTCACGGCACGCCATATCCATGCAGGGAAGAAAGCGCCATTTCTTATCGACGTGAGCCAGGCGGACGACATGTATGAGATCCTGGCAGGCTGCGACGCTTTTCTCACCGATTACAGCAGTGCGGCATTTGACGCCGCCGTCATGGAAATCCCCGTGCTTCTCTATGCGGACGACTGTGCGGACTATGAAAAAGAGCGCGGAAAGCTGCTCTGGGATCTGCATGCGCTTCCGTTTCCCCTTGCGCAGACAGACGAAGAACTCGCGCAGCGGGTGCAGGACTTCGATGAAACGACCTATCGCAAAGGCCTGCACGAGCTTTTCCGCCAGACGGGCATGGTGGAGGACGGGCGCGCGAGCGGGCGCGTGGCAGATGTGATTGCCTCATGGTGTGAAAAGATGGGATGACGAGATGCCGGTTTATGCAGTGCTTTCCTGGATATTGAGCAGATAGTAGCGAATTTGGTAGTTCGTTTGGAGGAGATGGACAGATGCCAGAGCTGAGTATTATCGTGCCCGTCTATAATGTTGCCGGATTCTTGGATCGCTGTATCCAATCCATTTTGGCGCAGACGTATGATGCGTTTCAGTCGCTTTTGGTGGACGATGCGTCGACAGACGGTTCACTGGATAAATGCTTCGAGTGGGCAAAGAAGGATTCCAGAATACAGGTAATCGCGAAAGCACACGGCGGCTTGGTTGATACGCGCAAGGCAGGTCTTGCCGCAGCAACAGGAAAATATGTTGGATTTGTAGATCCCGATGATTGGATTGAGGCGGATTACTTTGAGCAGCTGATGCTGCCGGTACAGAGAGATCCCCTGATTGACATTGTGGCAGGACGGCTCGTCCGTGAAGCCTTGGACGGACGTATCGATCTTGTATATCCCGTGATGCCTGCACGATATGTAACACGGACAGAGGCGCTGCTCGCTTTGCATGGACAATGGGGTAATAACCTCTGTACGAAGCTTTACAGAAGAGAGCTGTTTTCGCATTTTGAATATGATGCAAATGCCTATGTGGGAGAGGATCTGAAGGCGAATTGGGCGCTGTTTCACTTGGCAAAACGCATTTATGATATCGGAAAGGGCGGGTATCATTATATTTGCAATCCATCGAGCATCATGCATACCTTTCGTGCTGAGGATTACCTGCGTTATATGGAAATGCTGGGCGAGATGCTGTCGTCTCAAGAGGTGCAGCGCAATGCAGTTTTGAAAACGGGCATTAGTCTGCACGTTTTAAGAGATTGGCATCCTTTTGCAGCGCGTGTCTTCTATTCGGGGAAACAGGAGGAAATGGCACATCTTAAGCTGACGAGTTTTTTCAGAAGGCGTTTTGAAGGCATCTTTGACGTACTGCCCCAGTCTTGCTTTTTCCAATATTGGAAGGAGCGTTTTCTGCCGGATGGAGGAAAAGACCTGTTCGAGATTTATACTGGGATTTGGGATGCGCTCGCTTCTGATGCGAGGCAGGGAAGGCCTGTTTATATTTATGGCGCAGGAACATGGGCAAAGGAAATCACAGCGTATTTTGGAAAACGGAATGTTCCATTTCAAGCCTATCTTGTCAGCGGCGCGGCAAGCGATCAAGCACCGCCGGATGGCGTGCATCCGGTGATGCCCATAGGGGATGTTCCTTCTGAGAAATTGAAGGACGCAGTGATGTATCTCGCCATGCGCATGGCATACATGGAAGAGGTTTACGAAAGCCTGTTAAAAAAAGGTGTCGGAAAGATTGTCATGCTGTGAGCGTTGCATGTGGAGGATGGTGTGATGTGCAAGGTATCGGTGCTGATTCCTGTTTATAATGTCGAGCGGTATCTGAGGCAGTGCCTGGACAGCGTCATTGCGCAGACCTTGCAGGATATAGAAATCCTTTGCATCAATGATGGGTCGACGGATCAATCCCGTGACATCCTGTATGCGTATGCTGGGAAAGATGGCCGTATTCGCGTCATTGACAAAGAAAACACGGGTTACGGACATTCGATGAATACGGGGCTGCTGCAGGCGCGGGGCGAATATATTGGCATCGTAGAGAGCGATGATTTTGCGGCTCCCGAAATGTTTGCGGAGCTTTATGCTATGGCAAAGGCATCGAATGCCGACATGGTCAAATCCAACTTTTATTCGTATACGGAAGACGGGGGCTCACGGCTGACCTGCTCGTTGAATGGATGCCGGATGGGCGTCGTGGCTGCTGCCTCGGAACGAAGACGGCTTCTTGGGGCGGCGCCAAGCATATGGAGCGGCATCTATCGGCGTGCCTTTCTGGAGCAGAGCCGGATTCGGTTTTTGGAAACGCCGGGCGCGTCTTATCAAGATACGGGATTTCATCTGAAATGTGTGCTTTTTGCGGCGCGGATCGTTTTAAGCGAGAGGGCGTTTTTACACTATCGCATAGACAATGGCAATTCCTCTGTGAAAAATCAAGGAAAGATATACTGCATCTGCGAGGAATATGATGGGGTATGGGCAATGCTCCAGGAGCGTCAGGAAGGTTCGTGGCAGGAATATGCGGCAGGGCTTTCAGAGGCGCAATATCAAAGCTATCTTTGGAATTTGCATCGGATCGCGATGCCCGCTAAATACCCGTTCTTAAAGCGCTTTTGTCAGACGGTTCAAGATCTCGAGAAAAGGGGACTCTTGCAGGCTTCTGCGTGGTGGAATGAAAGGAATCAATCGGGCGCGCGGATGCTGTGCCATGAGCCAAAGGAATGGATTTTCCAGCGACTTCTTGAAGAGGAACGCATTCCCTTGCTGATGAATGGACTCTGCAGCGTTCTTCGTGCGTATCGGAACATTTATGTTTTCGGTGGGGGAAATATCGCGATTGCCGTTGTAGATGCGTTGCACCGCTGCGGCATCCCGCTGGCGGGGATCATCGTGAGCGACAGGTCAGACATAAATCCAAGTCTCGCGCAGGAAGATGTGCAGGAGACGGATTCCTTGGACGAAGAGGTGTTTTCAAGCTGTGTGCTGGTCGCTGTACGGGAACGGGATTTGCTCGATGTGTACGACTTGCTGCACGGCCGAGGCTGTCAAAATTTGCTTATGATGACGGCGGAAGTACGCGCGGCCTTGGAACAGGCGTCGTGATTCAGACGGCAAGTTTTGCAGGTGCAATATAAGGAGTGACTTTGCATTGAAATCTAGTGTTCCCGAACGGCTGATATGCTTTATGACAGTGAAACGGGCTTGTGGGCAGAGGGACCGGATTGCGTAGCAGATGAATTTGCCAGTGAAGTGGAGAGGCAATTAGGGGAAGCAATTAGGGCATGTTGATTAGGGCGTTGCATAGGGCGAGAAGCCTTGCCAGCGTTGACAAAATGGGCATTTGAACGTATACTGAAAATCGAAGTTTGACTTGATGATGATTTGTTGCTGGAGGAAAATGTCTACTACAGTTGAACAAGCAAATGTACACCGGATAGTCCTCGGCTATCGGATTATGGAGGACTCCTTTCATGCAAACACTCGAAGATGGAATACGCGCGGGGCTTATAGGGTGGTACCCGTTCCCAGAGGGCGCGCGCGTCCTCTACGTCGGCGGGGAGGCGGATGCGCTGTTTCGTGCGCTTGATGCGTTGGGGCTGAATCCGGCTTGCGCCTCTGTGGAGGAAGTGCAGGCGGAGCCATTCCAGCGGGCGCACGGCGGGGCGTTTGATGTGCTTCTCTCCGTCTGCGATTTGGAGCGCGTGGCGGATCCTGTGCGTGCGCTTGCGGCGTTCCGGCGGGTTTTATCGCCTCGTGGACGCCTGCTTCTCGGCATGAACAACCGCCTTGGCATTCGCTATTTCTGTGGCGACCGCGACCCGTACACACGGCGCAATTTCGATGGGATCGAGAATTATCGTTGGGCGTACGGGATGCGCGAGGATGCGTTTTACGGGCGGATGTACAGCCGTGCCGAGATGGAGGCGATGCTGTCGGAGGCGGGATTTTTTCCGCCGCATTTTTATTCTGTCCTGCCCGATCTCGCGCACCCGGCTTTTTTGTTTGCGGAGGAGTTTCTGCCGAACGAAGATCTTTCGATGCGCGTGTTCCCGTTTTACCATGATCCCGAGGCGGTCTTCCTGGAGGAGGAGCATCTCTATCCGACGCTCGTGGAAAACGGGCTTTTTCATGCGCTCGCGAATGCGTATTTCATCGAGTGCGCGCCAGAAGACGGGCGAAGCGACGTGCTTCACGTGACGTGCTCGGCAGAGCGCGGCGCGTCGGACGGGCTTTATACGGTGATTCGGCGTGGGGGCAGGGTGGAGAAGTTCCCGCTTGCGGCAGAGGGAGAGGCGCGCATTGTGGAGATTCAGCGCAATGCGGAGGCGCTTGCTGCGCATGGCGTTGGCGTCGTGCCGTCGCGCATCGAGGATGGGCGGCTTCTTATGCCGTTTGTCGATGCGCCGCTTGCGACGGCCTATCTGCGTGATCTCTTGCGTGCGGACAAGGGAAAATTCCTCCGTCAGATGGATGCGTTCTGCTCGCTCGTGCTCGCGTCGTCAGAGCATGTGCGTGAGGATGCGGGCGATGGCGAGGGCGTTCTCCTGCGGAAAGGGTATTTTGATATGGTGCCGCTCAACTGCTTTTTTGCAGATGGCGCATTCCAGTTCTACGACCAGGAGTTCGCGCTTTCCGACTATCCGGCGAATGTCATTCTGACGCGTGCCGTCGATGTATTCTATGGCGGGGACAAGGAAATGCAGCAGATCCTGCCGATAGAAGAGCTGCTTGCGCGCTACGGGCTGCTGAAATACGCCAACAAGTGGCGCCGCATGGCGGCGGAGTTCTTGTCGAAGCTGCGAAATGTCGGGGCGCTCCACGATGTGTACGGGTCGCACCAGCGCGATCTTCTGCAGGTCTTCGCGAATCGGCAGCGCGTCAATTATACGGAGCAGGGCTTTCAGCGGCTCTTTGTCGATATTTTTTCGGAGACGGAGGGGCGGAAGCTCATTCTGTTCGGCTCGGGCAACTGGGCGGAGAAGTTTCTTGACGGCTATGGGCGCGAGCATCCCGTCGCGTATATTGTGGACAATCAGCCGGCGCACTGGGGAGGGCGGCTGCGCGGCGTGGCGATCATCGCGCCGGATGCATTGCGCGAGATGGATTTGCGTGCCTGCAAGGTCATCGTCTGCATCAAGGGGTATTTGTCCGTCCTGCGCCAGCTTGAAGCACTCGGCGTCGCGCATTATGGCATCTTTGATCCGAATCGCGACTATCCGCACGCGCGGCAGATCCGACAAGCTGCGCCAGCCAAAAAGGTGGAAATCGCGGGTGGAAAAGAGGGAAATGCACCTGTAAAAGAGAAAGAATATCATATAGGCTATGTGTCGGGCGTATTCGATCTCTTCCACATGGGGCATCTGAACCTCCTGCGCCGCGCGAAGGAGCATTGCGACTATCTGATCGCCGGCGTGGTGTCGGACGAGGGCGTGCGGAAGTTCAAGGGGGTCGAGCCGTTTATCCCGTTCGCGGAGCGCGTGGAGATCGTCCGCGCGTGCCGCTATGTCGACGAGGCGCATGAGATCCCGCTGGCGTATGCATCGACGCGCGACGCATGGCGTCTCTATCATTTTGATGTGCAGTTTTCGGGCAGCGATTATGTCGATGATCCAAGCTGGCTTTCGGAGAAGGACTTTCTCGAAAGGCACGGCGCGACGCTCGTGTTTTTCCCCTATACGGAGCAGACGAGCTCGACGAAGATCAAGGCATTGATCGATGCGGAATTAAGGCAAAAGGAAACGTAAATGGAGTTTTTGTGTGCACCGGAGGGGCTTTCGGATTCCCTTCATCCCGTGCAGGGCATCCGCGATATTGCCGCGGGCGGCTTTGCGGCGACGGTACTCGACGGCATGCTCTTTTCGGAAAATGTGCGAGGAGAGCCGGTCGGGCTGGATGGCGCGGCGCTGGAGCGCTTTGGCGCGCGTTGCCGTGCGGAGGGGCTTGCACTCCCGCTCGCCTACGCGCCGTACCTGCGCGAGGAAGGGTGGCGCGCGGGGCGGCGCGCCAAACCCGCGCGAAGTGCGGCGGACGAATTGGCGGACGCGAGGCGATGCCTTGCGCTCTGCGAGGCGTTTGGCACGGGTTCGCTCGTCGTGCGCCCCCTGCAGGAGGGCATTGCGCGGGAGCAGCTTTGGGCGGAGAACTGCGCGTTTTTTCTCGCGCTCGCGGATGATGCGCGCGCGGCGGGGGCGCGCATCCTGCTCGCGAACCGCGCGCGGAGCGTTGGCGGGCATCTCGTGCGCGGCGTCTGCTCGGATGCGCATGAGGCGGCATTTTGGGTGGATGCGCTCAATGAGGCGGCAGGCGAGGAGCGGTTTGCCTTTGCGCTCGATATGGCGGCGAGCGCGCCGTTTGGACAGGCGCTTCACGCGATGATTCACACGCTGGGGAAACGCCTGCACGCGATCATCGTCTGCGACAGCGACGCGGCAGGCACGAAGGCGCTGCTGCCGTTTGCGGGGGCGGACAAGGGCGCTTGCGGCACGGACTGGCAGAATGTGATTCGCGCGCTGCGCGAGACGCGATTTGACGGACGCATCGTGCTCAATATGCGCGATACGGCGGCGGCGTTCCCGCCGCTCCTCCGCCCTGCCCTGATGCGGCTCGCGAAGGATGTTTTGGCGTATTTCGTCTGGCAGATTGCGATGGAAAAGAGCCTTGCGCGATACGAGGCGCGCGTGCTCTTCGGCGCGGGGCGGATGTGCCGCAATTACCTTGCGGCATACGGCGCGGCATACCCGCCTCTTTTCACCTGCGACAATAATGAAGCGCTTTGGGGGCAGGCTGTGGACGGGCTTCCCATTCGCCCGCCGAAGGATCTGCTCGCATTGCCGAAGGACTGCGCGATATTCATCTGCAACCTCTTTTATCGCGATATTGAAGCGCAGCTTCGCGCGATGGGCGTGCCGAATCCCATCGAATATTTCAATGACGAGTGCCTTTCCCGCCTCTATGCGGGGCGGCTTCTGAGCGAGGTGAGGCGTGATGCTTGAGATCGGCGTGCAGTCGAAAGAGGCGATTTTCGATGACTGCCCGCTCGCGGGCTTTCGCATGCTCCGCGCGGCGGGCTTTTCCTGCGTGGATTTCAGCCTCAATGCGTACCTGCTGAATCTCGACATTTACGCGGGCGAGGCCAACCGCTTCTTTGACGCGGGGATTGCGGACTTAAAGCGGCATTTCGCCCCGCATAAAGCGGCGGCAGAGGAGACGGGCGTGCGCATCCACCAAATGCACATGCCGTATCCGATCTATGTGCCGGCGGGCAGGGCGGAGCTCAATGCCTATCTCTGGCACGAGGTCGCGCCAAAGAGCATGGAGCTCTGCGCGTTCTTTGGCTGCCGCTACATCGTCGTGCATGGATTCAAGCTCGCGCACGAGCTCGGCTCGGAGGAAGCGGAGTGGGAGGAAACGGCATTTTTCCTCGATTGCATCGCGCCGATGGCAAAGGAAATGGGCATCACGATCTGCGTCGAAAATCTCTACGATATGCTCGGCGGCCATGCGATCGAGGGACCGTGCTGCGACGCGCGGAAGATGGCGGAGCGCATCGACCGGATCAACGAGCGCTATGGCGCGGAGGTCGTCGGCTTCTGCTTCGATACGGGGCATGCCAATCTCGTCGGGCTGGATAGCTTTGCTTTTTTGCAGACGCTGGGGACGCGGCTCAAGGTGCTCCATATCCACGACAACGACGGGATGCGCGACCTCCATCAGATCCCGTTCACGTTTGCGCGCACGCGCGAGAACCATGCCTCGACGGACTGGACGGGCTTTCTTTCGGGGCTTCGCGCGATTCACTATCAGGGCGTGCTGAACTTTGAGACGGCGCCGGTGCTGACCGCGTTCCCGCCTGAGATGAAGCAGGACGCGCTCGCGTTTATCGCGCGGATTGGGCGGCATTTCGCCGCGCAGATTGCGTGACAAAAAATAAGTTTGCAGGCAATGCAAAGCCCCCCCGTGCATCAAGGCGTGCCGCTTGTGCATGGGAGGGCTTTTTGACGGGAGGGCTTTACCGAAGCGCGGCAGGCAGCCACGTCGCGATGCCGGGCGCAAAGGCGAGGAGGGCGATCTCGACTGCCATGAGCGCCGCGAACGGCATGGAGCCGCGGATGATTTCCTGTATCGTGCTGTCGGGGCTGATGCCCTTGATGACGAAGAGGTTCATGCCGACGGGCGGCGTGATGAGGGCGAGCTCCATGTTGATGAGCATGACGACGTTGAACCAGATGAGGTCGAAGCCGAGCGCCTTGACGACCGGGTAGAGCATTGGGAGCGTGATGAGGATGATGGAGACGGTCTCAAGCACGCAGCCGAGCGCGAGCAGCACGAGGTTGATGCCGATGAAGATGAGCCAGCGGTTCACCTGCGCCTCGGTCACGAGCGCCATGAGCGCCTGCGGCGCCTGCAGGACGGTCAGGATGAAGCCGAAGAGCATCGCGCCGATCATGATCGCAAAGATCATCGAGGTCGTCTTGACCGTCTCGGTCAGGATTTCGCCCATATCGCGCAGGTGGAGCGAGCGGTAGACGACGCCCGTGATGACGAGGCTGTAAACCGTTCCGACTGCCGCCGCTTCCGTCGGCGTAAAGAGTCCCGTGTAGATGCCGCCGACGACGAGGACGGGGAGCAGCAGCCCCCAGACGTTCTCGCGCAGGACGCGGCCACGCTCTGCCCAGCTCGCAGGCGCGTGGCGCTTCATCTTGCGGCAGGCGAAGACGAGGTAGAGGATAAAGAGCACCGTGAGCAGGACGCCCGGGACGATGCCCGACAAAAAGAGTGCGCCGACGCTCTCGTCCGTGATTGAGCCGTAGAGGATCATCGGGATGCTCGGCGGGATGAGGATGCCGAGCGTGCCGCCTGCCGCGACCGCCCCGTAGACGGTCGTGCGCGCGTAGCCGCGCCGCAGCATTTCCGGGATCGCCATCGCGCCGATCGTAACGGCGGTCGCGACGCTGGAACCGGATATCGCGGCGAAGATCGCGCAGGCGAAAATCGTTGCGACGCCAAGCCCGCCCGGCAGGTGTCCGAGCCACTTGCTCCCCAGCTCAAAAAGTCCGTTGCCGACTTTCCCTTTCAGCAGAATCTGGCTCATGAGGATGTAGAGCGGGACGGCGACGAGCACGAAGTCGTCGAGCGTCTTGTAGGCGATGACGGGGATCTGCGTAAAGGCGGCAGGGCCGCCGAGAAATGCGAGCATACCGAGGATACCCGCAAGCATCAGCGCAAAGGCGACGGGCATACCCGCGAGCATCAGGCAGAGGATGAAGATGGTAAAGAGGAGAATCATGCCGATGCCTCCTTTTTCGCGTCCGCGCCCGCGAGCGTCAGCAGGAAGCGGCGCACGAGCTCGCCGAGCAGGAGCGCCGAGCCGACGACGAGCGAGAGCTGTGGGATAAAGAGAGGGAAGCGCAGGATCGACGGCGAGAGCTTGCCGTATGCGTAGGTCGCCGTCATGAGATCTGTGGACTCCGTCAGAAAGACGAGGAAAAGCAGGATGGCGAGGAAGTTCGTCACGAGCTCCAAGAGGCGGCGCGCCCGTCCAGAGATGCGCCCTGCAAGGAGGTCGACGCGGACGTGTGCGTTCTCGCGAAATGTGATGGCAAGCCCGAGAAAGCCCGCCATGATGATGAGGTACGTCGAGACCTCGAGCACCCATTCCGTCGGCGCGTGGAATAGCCCACGCATGACGACCTCGTAGACGATGATGAACGCCGTCGCGAGGATGAATAGCCCCGCGAGGAGCGCGGCGGCGCGCGTTAGGAGGGTCAGCAGGCGGTCGAGCCCGTTTAGCAGTTGTTTCATGTCAGGATTCCTTTCGTCAGTTTGCAGCAAGGCACTGGTCTACGAGCTGGCGACCGAGATCGCCCATCTGGCGGACGAAGTTCTCGCGCACGGAGAGGGTCGCCGCCTGCCATTTCGGCAGGTCCTCGGCGGGGATCGTGTAGACCTCCATGCCCGCCGCTTCGAGCTTCTTCATGGCGCTGATGTCCTCGTCCTTCGTCTGCTGGCGGATCTCGTCGCGCGTCTCCTCGGCGGCTTCCTCGATGATCTGCTTCTGCTCCTCGGTCAGGCGGTCCCATGCCGCGCCATTCATCGCGAGCACGAACTCGCAGTAGGCGTGGTTCGTCATTGTCAGGTATTTGCCAACCTCGTAGATTTTGCGCTGATACATGGCGGTCGTGCCGGACGTCTGCCCGTCTACCGTGCCGCGCTGCATCGCCATATAGACCTCGGCGGAGCTCATCGTGACGGGAGAGGCGCCGAGCGCCTTGATGGTCTCGGCGGGAATCTGTCCGTAGCCGCGCAGCTCTAGCCCCGCGAAGTCCTCCGGCTCTTTGAGCGGGCGGACGTTGTTGCAGAACTGGACGTAGCCATAATCGACCCAGATGAGCGGGTGGACGCCCTTTCGCTCCATCTCACGCGTGAGCGTCCGCCCGAGGCTGCCGTCCATCGCGCGCGCGACCGCCTCGTAGGAGTTCAGCACGAACGGCACGTCGAGGACGTTCAGCGCGGGGACGACGGTCGTCCACATCGCCGTGGAATTCAGCCCCATATCGAGCCCGCCCGTCTGGATGGCATCATTCATGCTCTTGTCGGTGAAGAGCTGGCCTGCCGGGTAGGTCTTGATGACGATGCTGCCGCCGCTTCGCTCGCTGACGCGCTCGGCAAAGCGCTCCATGCCCTGCGAGAGGTAGTGATTGGCGGGCAGGTGGTAGGCGAGCTTCAGCTCGACCGACCCGCCCTGTGCCGCCTGATGTTCGCGTGCGAGTTTTCCGAGCCCGCAGCCGGTGAGCGTCAGAGCGAGCAGACTGATTGCGGCGAGCGCGAGCAGCCTGGAGAGATGCGAATGGGACATATGATTTCCTCCATGCGTACAAAGATGTATAAATGATGTAAATGTGTAACGACCAATGCGCTTTAGTTTACACCAAGGCGGGCGAAAATGCAACGGGGCAGATTTAATGCGCGTCAAAACAGGAGAAATGCGATTT
>ERZ772945.100-NODE-100-length-64966-cov-8.692656_pt1 | contig 64966 bp, 50 predicted proteins | sample MGYA00511681_ERZ772945 | MGnify/ENA primary metagenome ERZ772945 (study PRJEB29015, sample SAMEA2737943) | human oral metagenome | biome: human oral; feature: human-associated habitat; material: dental | place: China | collected 2143 ...
GGGGCGCAGGCGGCAGATCAGCTGATTGACCTGATCGAGAGGGATGAGAAGAAGAGGACAAGTGTGAAAGAACTTCGCTTTGAGGCGAAGCTGGTGGAAAGGGAGTCGACGGGGGAAGATACGAGGAATATTAGGAAGGAAAGAGGAAATGGCTACAAGAATAGAAATTGATCGCCTGCAAAAAGTAAGGGATATTTTTCATAAAAATCAATACGTGTTAGATGATCGTTTTGTGATTCGCGACGGAGAATATCATAAATGTGCAATCATCTGTCCCGGCGGGGGCTATCAGCTGGTCTGCAGTTTTGTCGAGGGCGTTCCATTTGCGAAAGCTCTGAACCAAAAAGGAATATCTTCCTTTATCGTCTATTATCGTGTGAGGGATAAGGCTCTTTACCCCAATCCACAGGATGATCTGGCGAGGGCTGTACAGGAGATCATATCACGCAAAGAGGAATACATGGTGGATATGGAGGACTACTCTGTGTGGGGATCATCCGCGGGAGGGCATTTGGCGGCATCCTTTGGAACGACGAAAATGGGCTATCCCCACTATGGTCTGCCAAAGCCGTCCGCCATCATCCTGGTATATCCGGTGATTACCCTGGAAGAGGAGAAGACGCACCTCGGAAGCAGGGAAAATCTTCTTGGGAAGAAAGCGTCGGAGGAGAAGGCCCTCGCTTACAGTATTCAGACCAATGTCGATCAGAATTATCCGCGCACATTTGTCTGGTGTGGGAATGCGGATGAAGCAGTACCGCCGGAAAACACAAAAAAATTAGCAGCAGCCTTAAAGGCTCAGGGGATTGCTTACGAGGCGCATATTTATCCGGGAGTGCCCCATGGTGTCGGAACAGCAAAAGGCTTGTCTGCAGAGGGCTGGATCGATCAGGCGGTAGAGTTCTGGCGGAAAGACAGGCAATAAGATGTCTTAGAGGGTTCAATTGCGCTGGGGGAATGGTCTGTTATGATAAACTGTCTTTATTCTGCAACGAAAAGTGGTCAAGAGGCTTTTCTTCCGCATGTTGTCTGTTTAGATTGTGGGGATAGTTTCTTACAGCATTCCGCAGGACGATTTTGCAATAGGTATTAAGCAATATTATAGCCGGGAAATAACCCTCTGCAATATGGACAATCACGCCCAAAGTCTCTAATATTTGGTGTTTGCGAAAAAATAAAGCATGGAAAGACTTTATTGGGGGATTAGAGCGTCAAGCATGGGGCAGTTATGGCCAGGGCTTATCTTTGATATGTGAGGCAAGCGTTATTGTGCAAAACACACAAAAATAAGCCTAATTTTTTTATGTGTAAGGAGTTATTATAACAAAAACAGTACTTGTAATATGAAATATAAAGAATATAATCAAATCTATGAGGCGATCAGATATTTAATAGTTGGTCGCTTTAATTTTCCAATGAAGGTTAAACGATTTATCAAAAAATAAAAAGAAATAGGAAAAACGATTAACAAAAGCAGAACTGGAAGGGAGAAATATGAGTAATCGAACTAAGATAGTATTTGCATTCGTGTTTGGGGCTTTGACATTATGTTTGCCGGCTATTATGGCGAATGCAGCAATGAACACGAGTGGGAATACAGTTTTCTCAATTGGAGTAAACCAATCTTTCGATAAGGAACAAGGGATAACCTATGGCCGTGTGGTGTGCTTGAAGCATAGTGGAAGTCATAATGGAGAACTTCTGGCCACATGTGATCAGCACATGTGGGTTAATGGCGAGCAGGTATGGCCGATCTATCGCAGTAAAGATAACGGTGCCAATTGGACGCATATTACCGATGTGCATGATGCTGTATTTGGTACAAACAGGAAAGCGCAACCTATGCTTTATGAACTGCCTGAAGCGGTCGGAAGTCTGCGAGCAGGAACGCTGATTTTAGCAGGGAACTTAGTTCCGAATGACGAATCTTCCTCAAGGATCGTCTTGTATAAGAGTATAGACCAGGGAGCAACATGGTCTTATTTGAGCACGGTTGATCAGGGAGGGCCGTTTGAATATGATCGGAGTCCATCGTCGAAAACCAGTACTATTTGGGAGCCTTTTGTCTATATGGACGCCCAAAAACATCTAGTATGCGCCTTTTCTGATGAAAGGCAAAAAAATAAGGGGGCACTCCAAACGTTATCACTCAGATATAGCAGTGATGGAATCCACTGGGGTGAAGAAAAGAATATAGTAGCCATTAGTAATAAGAATGATCGCCCTGGTATGGTCACAGTCAGCCAACTCCCAAATGGGAGATATATTGCTTCGTATGAGGTGGTTAATAGACCAAGTTATCAGCAGAACAGTTCGGTCGTATATTATAAATTTTCAGATGATGGAATCCATTGGGATGAAACTGATTTAGGAATTTTGGCAAAAACCGCAGATGGACAGAGTCTTGGATCATCACCTTATATAAAGTGGGTAAATGCCGGGGGACCGAATGGCATGGTGGTGATCGGAGCTAAATGGGTGGTAAATGCAAATGGAGATATTCAGGAGGGAGGACAGAATTTATTTGTCAATTATAATCTTGGAGAAGGAAACTGGGAGAGAATGCCACAGCCATTGACCTGGAATGGAGAAGATATTACCTATCTGGATGCATTTTCACAGTGCCTGGAAACGACGGAGGATGATTCAGATTTACTTCAAATTGCCAATATTGGAAGTGCGGTTAATAAAACATGTTCCTTAAAAATCGGTGTCATGCCGCTTACGATGGAGCTTTATGAGGCAGAGAATGCAACTCTTTCTCATGTGACGGTGATTGACTGTGAAGACGCTTCTAATAAAAAGGAAGTAGGGAATATTAATTACAGTGACAGCAAGGTGACTTTTAGCCATGTCATTGTTCCTGTGAAGGGAACATATAGGATTTATGTTCGATATAACAATGGAACAAAATTGACAAGCACACAAAAAATAACGGTCAATGCAGAAAAACGACAGAGTATACAGTATGTTCCAACGCCAAATTGGCATCAGTATGGATGGGCGTGTGTGGATGTTTATCTCAATACCGGAACAAATACGATCAGTATTGAGTATGAGAATGGATATGCGGAGGTGGATTGTATAGCAATTCATAAGAACCGTATGGATCTTTCAAAAAATTTTAGAATCAAAAATCGCAGTAGTAATAAGTATCTGGAGATCCCAGCGATGTCTACTGCATTGGGAACGCCTGCAAGCCAGTTTGAGAAGACCATGTTCCCTTGCCAAATCTGGAATTTGACAGGGAGTGCGGATAATTTACGAATGATAAACAAGAATAGTTTCAGATCACTTGGGATCAAGGATAATTCGTCTGCTGACGGCGCGCCGGTAATCCAGCAAAAGGGGGGCTCGACTGAGAAATGGAAGATGGTTTCAACAGATAAAGGCTTTTTTAAAGTTGTAAATTCTAGAACGGGGAAATATCTTGAAGTGAAGAATAATTCAAAAGAGAATGGCGCAGTGATTGATCAATGGGAAACGACAGGTTATCCATGCCAGGAATGGACCATTGAAAAAGAGGGTATTCAATAAGGAGGTTGAACATGAAGAAAAGAATTTTGAGCGCTTTACTGGCCGGGCTAATGGCATTTTCAATGCTGACAGCATGTGGCTCCTCCGGGGCGAAGAGTTCACCTGATACATCTTCCAAGACAGCAGATGAATCCGGGAAAACGAAATTGTCGCTCTGGACAGTATTTACAGGATCTGACGGCGATATCCTGAAGAAAATCATTAAAGATTACAATGAGACAAATAAGGACAATATCGAGGTTGAAGTTGATATTATGCCAAATGATACACTTCAATCGAAGCTGCCGACGGCGGTTTCAACAAGTACAGGACCATCATTTGTACTTATGGGCATTGAATATTTGAAACAGTATGCAGAAAATGATTGTCTGGAAGAGATTAATGATTTCTGGGATAAGTCAGGACTGAAAAAAGATAATTTCCTGTCGAATGTTATTTCAAAGTCCTATGTAGGGGATAAGCAGTATGGGGTTCCGATGCAGTATAATCTGCAATATTTATACTACAATAAGGACTTATTTAAAGCGGCTGGTATTTCTAATCCGCCAAAGACTCTTGAGGAATTGAGGGATGATGCCCAAAAGTTGACGGACAAGGCAAAAGGCGTATATGGTTTGGCTCTTCCAAAGGACTATGGATATTATGTGCAGTATCTCTGGGGAAATGGAGGAGATGTAGTAGATGTTGATAAGAATAAAAATATGATCAATTCTAATGAAAATATTAAGACTTTGGAATGGATTCAGAATATGATGAAGGAGGGCGTTTCACCACAGTGCACGGCGGCAGAAGCAGACACCATGTTCCAATCAGGACAGGTAGCCATGTGCATGTCAGGACCCTGGAACATCAATGCGCTGAATGGACTTGGTATGAATTATGGAATTGCCGCCATCCCATCTGGAAGTTCCGGAGCTTTCTCTGCAGAAGGTGGCTGTGCATATATGTTGCCTAAAGGGGCTGATCAGAAGACGAGAGACGCTGTCTATAAGTTTATGGCGTATTGGCTCAATGACAGTACATTGAAGGAATGGTCCATGAAGAACGGATTTCCGGTATGGTCTAATTCTTTAATGAATGATAGTGAAATAAAGTCTAATGAAATTCTTACAGAGGTATCTAAGGCATCAACCATTGGTCGTGACTGGCATCTTGGATATAAGTATGGCAGCCAGATTGATAAAGACGTTATGAATCCTCTGATGGAGAAAGTGCTGGCAGGCGAAGATGTAAGAAATGCATTGAAAGACGCGTCGAATTCTCTTGATGGAATTTTGAAGCAGTAGTATGAGGAGAGGAGACCTTTTCTTCAAATGAGGGTCTCCTCTTTCTAAATCTATGTTAGATGGTTTCTGTGTTAGATAGTGATGAAGAGAATGAAGAATAAGAATCAAAAAAAAGCATATTTCTTTCTTGCACCAGCCATGATTATTTTGACAGTATTTGTGTTTGTCCCCTTGGTTGCTGCTTTTATAATTAGTTTTTTGCATATGGATATTTATATGAAGAATATATCATTTGCGGGATTTAGTAATTATTTTAAAATGTTTCATGATTTGAGAGTGTGGAATGCAACAAAAAATTCTATGATTTTCGCACTTCTTGAAATCCCTCTTCAAATCGTTCTAGCTTTGTTCCTGACGATGTTAATGATCAGAAACACAAGAGTACATAAATTTCTCAGAGCATCGTTCTATATTCCCTATGTCTGTTCCATGACGGCGATTAGTATTGTGTGGTCGATGCTTTTGAATCCGAATTCGGGAATGATTGCCTTTGTCCTAAGAAAGCAGGGCGTAATGATGCCGGATCTTTTGAACAACACGAAGTGGGCCATTGTAGTTGTTGCGATGGTTACTGTTTGGAAGGGGTTTGGTTATACATTGACACTTCTTTCGGCGGCCGCTCTGGATATTCCAAATTCCCTTTATGAAGCCGCAGAACTGGATGGGGCTGGCAATTTTGCTAAATTCATATATGTAACAATTCCAGAGATTAAAAATACAATCAGTTTTTGCCTTGTAACGACATTAATCGCTGCTTTGCAGGCATTTGACCAGATTTATGTTATGACCAAGGGCGGACCGCAGAATAGCACGGAGACGCTGGTGGCTTATATTTATGACAGGGGTTTTCAAACCAATCACGATCTCGGATACGCATCTACCATTTCGGTATATCTGTTTTTTATTATCGCGGTGATCACGTTTGTTATGCGTAGATATACCCTGGGGAAGGGGTCAGAGAAATGAAGACTAAGGGTGAAATTCTGAGAACAATTGAATATGTCATACTTATTGTGGTTGCAGCTATTGCCCTGTTACCTTTATTCTGGCTTTTTGTTTCCTCCTTTAAAACAGATGCAGATGTGATTCGTTTTCCACCGTCATTTTTCCCAGCCAAATGGGTGTTGGATCAATACCAGTATGTGCTGGAAGCGATACCGTTTCTTAGAATGCTCTTGAATACGGTTGTTTTTGCTGGAAGCGTGACATTGATCAGTCTATGCATTGATTCATTGGCAGCATATGCTTTTGCCAGACTTCAATTTAAAGGAAGAAGAGTTATTTTTGCCATCATCCTTGTGACGATGATGGTGCCATTTCAGGTTATTATGACTCCCCTATATATTGAGGAGTTTAAACTGCATATACTCAATACATTTGCCGGATTGATCCTTCCGAGAATAGCAAGTGCATATGGAATTTATATGCTGACTTCTTTTTTTGCGGGAATTCCAAAATCTCTGGAGGAGGCCGCAAGAATTGATGGAATGGGGGATCTGACAATATACGCTCAAATCATTATCCCGTTATCTAAACCAGCGCTGATTAGTTTGGGGATTTTTCATTTCATGAATAACTGGAATGATCTCCTCTATCCTATGATGCTTACCAGTGATGTTAATATGAGGACATTATCCGCAGGTCTGGCGGTGCTGGTGGGAAGTAATTCTATTAAATATGGACCGACACTGGCAGCTACGGCAATGTCGATCACACCATTGCTCATATTATTTGTTTTTGGGCAGAAGTTCTTTATGGAAGGGATTGCGACAACAGGAGTAAAGGAATGAGTAAAACAAGGATTATCGTAGATGGAGAGTTTCGTGGCGGCGAGATCAGCCCGGCGTTGTTTGGATCTTTTGTGGAGCACATGGGAAGAGTCGTATATTCCGGTATATATGAGCCGGAACATCCACTGGCGGATCAAGATGGCTTCAGGACAGATGTGTTGAAGAAAGTTAACGAAATGGGGGTTTCGACTATTCGCTATCCGGGCGGTAATTTTGTGTCAAATTATAATTGGCTGGATGGAGTGGGACCTAGGAATCAACGGCCACGAAAAAGAGAAGTGGCATGGAAATCCATCGAGACAAATCAGTTTGGTACAGATGAATTCATGCATTGGATTTCACATACAGGTGCAGAGCCGATTTTTGCAGTGAATCTGGGGACAAAGGGAGTTGAAAATGCGCTTTCCCTGCTGGAATACATGAATCTGCCGACCGGTACTTTTTACAGTGACCTCAGAGCGAAAAATGGACATCCAAAGCCTTATGGGGTAAGAAAGTGGTGCCTTGGTAATGAGATGGATGGAATCTGGCAAATCGGGCATAAGACTGCAGAAGAATATGGAAGATTAGCAGCACAGACAGCCCATGCAATGAAAGCGCTGGATGATTCGATTGAACTCATCGCGTGCGGAAGTTCTTCTACTTCCATGCATACTTATACAGATTGGGAGCGTATTGTCCTGGAAGATACTTATGAATTTGTCGATTATATTGCGCTTCATCAATATTATGGAAACCAGGAGTATGGCAGCGCAGATTTTCTTGCGCAATCGTTGGATATGGACAATTACATTGAAACGGTTGCCGGAATATGCAGGACAGTAAAGAGTAAAAAGAGGGGCAGAAAGGATATCAAGATTTCAATTGATGAGTGGGGCGTATGGGAAATTCCTGGTGACGATGTAGCCCAGAGTGTTTCTTCCAGAGATTGGCAGGTTGCGCCAGCCTTCAGTGAGCAGATATATACGATGGAAGATGCGCTGCTTTTCTCCAGTATGCTGATGTCCATGATGCGTCATGCAGATGTAGTAAAAATCGCATGTCAATCATTGCTTACCAATATCAGTGCGGCAATTATGACGGAGCGAGGGGGGACATCATGGGTACAGCCAATCTTCTACCCATTTTTATATATGTCAAGATATGGGCGGGGCAGGATACTGGAACAGCGTGTTTATGGCGATTGTTATGAGTCGCGGTTTGGTCAGGCATCTGTAATAGATGCTGTTTTAATGGTGAATGAAGAGGCCGGAGAATGTATAAGTTTTTTGGTTAACCGTACCGACCAAATGCAGAATGTTGAAATATCATGTCAGCAATTGCCATTGTGCAGGGTGTTGGAACACATTCAGTTGTCACATCCAAATTTAAAACAGACAAATCAGATTGATCATCGGGCAGTCAAGTCCGTCAATGCAGGGAAATTTACTCTTTCGGGAAATATAATAAAGGGAACAGTAGAACCTTTCTCTTGGAATATGGTGCGTGTGGCAGTAGATAAGCGAGGCGAATAAAGATGCTTACATATAATAAGCCATTTATTTTTCAACGGGCAGATCCATATGTGGTGAAGGCAGATGATGGATATTATTATTTCACAGCATCTGTTCCAGCATATGATGGGATTATTCTGCGGCGGTCGAGGACTTTAGAGGGACTCACTGGGGCACAGGAAATATATGTCTGGCATAGGCATGCGAGTGGACCGCAGAGTATTCATATCTGGGCACCGGAATTACACAAGTTGTTCGGGGGATGGTACATTTATTATGCAGCCGGGGACAAAGATGATATCTGGAATATACGTCCATATGTATTGAGATGCAGAGGGGAAAATCCATATGAGGACACCTGGGAAGAACTGGGGCCGATGAAGGCGTGTGAAGAAGATGAATTCTCCTTTACACAGTTTTCTTTAGACGCAACAGTATTCGAAAATAATGGAAAGCAATACATGGTGTGGGCAGAGAAGGTCGGTTCTGGGCGTCAGATCTCAAATTTATATATTGCGAAAATGGCTGCACCCGATAGACTTGCTACGCGTCAGGTGCTGTTATCCACGCCAGATTACGAGTGGGAGCGACACGGTTTCTGGGTTAATGAAGGCCCATCTGTTTTAAAGCATGAAGGCCGAATTTATTTAACTTATTCAGCCAGTGATACAGGACCAGCTTACTGTGTTGGAATGTTGTCTGCGGATGAGAAATCAAATCTTCTTGATCCTAGCAGTTGGAAGAAGAACAGAGAACCGGTTCTTGCCAGTTGCCCGAAGTATTCCATTTTTGGCCCGGGACATGATTGCTTTACTGAGGATGAGAGAGGAAATACCATTCTTGTCTATCATGCCAGAACAAAGCCTGAGATAGAGGGTGATCCGCTCTATAATCCAAATCGGCATACGATGCTGATGAAGGTGCGTTGGGACGAGAAAGGAGAGCCGGTTTTTTCTCTTGATGAGAAGGAGGGAAGCGGTAAGAGTCCTGATGTTTGAGTAAAATAGGGGGACAGAGATGGAGAGCAGAGAACTTGGTTACGTGAAGCTGGTTTTGGATCGTGAGTATGAACTCTCTAAAGTGGACGACAGAATCTTTGGATCATTTATCGAGCATCTCGGGCGGGCAGTATATGATGGTATTTATCAACCGGGAAATTCTCTGTCAGATGGGATGGGGTTCAGAAGGGATGTCATTGATTTCGTAAAGGATCTGCAAGTTCCGATTATTCGGTATCCGGGTGGAAATTTCGTGTCTGGATTTAGGTGGGAAGATTCTGTTGGACCGCGAAGTCAGCGGCCAGAGCGGCTTGATTTGGCGTGGAGAAGTACAGAATCTAACCAGATTGGGATCAATGAATTCAGCAAATGGGCGATGAAGGTAAAGTCGTCTGTTATGATGACAGTGAATCTTGGAACGAGAGGGATCCAGGATGCGTGTAATCTTCTAGAATATTGTAATCAGGTGTCAGGGACTGAATATTCAGATCTGAGAATTGCTCATGGTGATAGAGATCCTTATGGTATCAAGGTTTGGTGTCTTGGCAATGAGATGGATGGTCCGTGGCAGATAGGGCATAAAACAATGGAGGAATATGGTCGTCTTGCGGCGGAGACAGCGAAAGCGATGAAATTGATTGATCCATCAATTGAACTGGTCTCATGCGGAAGTTCCAATTCAGAGATGCCAACATTCCCACAATGGGAGGCGGTTACGCTGGAACATACTTATGACTATGTTGATTATATCTCTTTGCATAGTTATTATGATAACCGTTCCGAAGATACGCTTGACTACCTAGCTCAGTCGGATGACATGGATAAATTCATCAAGAAGGTCATTGCTACATGCGATTTTGTAAAGGCAAAGAAGAGGGGGGAAAAGAGCATTGATCTGAGCTTTGATGAGTGGAATGTGTGGTTTCACTCCAACGAGAAAGATGAAGCGCTCATGCGGGATCAGCCGTGGCAACGTCATCCACCTCTTCTTGAAGATATCTATAATTTTGAGGATGCATTAGTCGTAGGCTTGCTCCTGATTACACTTCTTAAGCACGCGGATCGCGTTAAGATTGCCTGTCTCGCCCAACTTGTCAATGTTATTGCTCCGATTATGACAGAACAACATGGTGGCAGGGCGTGGAGACAAACGATCTATTGGCCGTTTATGCATGCATCAAAATATGGTCGAGGTGTGGTGATAATGCCTTCGGTTCATGGCACAAGGCATGAGACGAGTGAGCATGGAGAGGTTACGGATGTAGAGTCAGTCAGTGTATTTAATGAAGATAAGAGGGAATTGACTATTTTTGCGGTAAATCGGACGTTGACAAAAAACATAGATTTTTATGCAGATATTCGAAGCTTTGGGGATTGTCATGTGCTGGAACAGATTATTCTGGAGAATGATGATCTTCATGCTTGTAATAGTTCCGTGGAAGAAAAGGTTGTACCGAAACGCTCAGACGATTTATCAAGTGATAATGGCATGTTGCATACGATTCTTCATCCGGCATCATGGAATGTGCTTCGAATCGGGGTGAACGGCAGGAAAATGTAACCATAAATATCAGGATTGCCGTATATAGAAGCAGATAGTATAATTGGTTAAACGTTATACGTATATAAGATATTGAAGATACAGTTGGTATATTAATGCTTTTATTTTAAAGTGGGAATTTTAAAATCGAATGATAGGTTATGAATGGAAACTAACTTGGAGATAATCAATGGCTACAATCAGAGAAATTGCGGAAAAAAGCGGAGTCTCAATAGCGACAGTTTCCAATATTATGAATAATAAAGGAAAAGCAAGTCCTGAGACGATAAATCGTGTCCGCAAGGTGATTGAGGAAATGCATTATGTTCCCAATGTGGTTGCCCAGAATTTGAAGCTGAAGAGATCTACAAGTATTGGTGTCATAGTGGAGGATATGACAATATTCTCTGTGCCCGATGTGCTTGATGGGATTACGGATTATTGTGATCAACTTGGATATCAGGTTTTCCTGGTGAATCTCCGATTGTTTAAAAATTATAACGATACATATTACAGTGAGAATTTCTATTTTGAGAAAGTACATCAGGAGATACAGAAACTGAAGAATCTCCAGGTGGATGGAATTATTTATGTTTGCGCTCATGAGAGACAGATAGAGGTATTTCCGGATGATTTGAATCTTCCAGCAGTTATGGCTTATGGATATTCAGGAAAAGAAAATATCCCATCAATCGTTGTGAACGATAAGAATGGGATGGGACAAATTACAGAGTATGTCTTGAAGGCTGGACATCGTAAGATTGGGCTTATAACAGGAAAACGTGACTCAATGCATGCGCAGGCCAGACTTATAGGTTTTCAGGAGACTCTTTTTCATTATGGGGGGGAAATGGACCTGGAAATGATTCAGATTGGGGATTGGGAGCGGAAAAGTGGGTATACTTTGGCTGAGCGTCTGCTGAAACAGGGGGCAACAGCAATCATGTGTATGAATGATTTGATGGCAGGTGGAGTGTACGATCGGCTGGAAGAACGGGGGTTGATACCAGGAAAAGATATTGCTGTAACCGGTTATGATGACAGGCAGCTTGCGACATATTATCGACCGTCTTTGAGCACAGTTCAGCTTCCCTTGCACGATATAGGGTGTGCAGCAGCTAAAGTTCTGCTGGAAATGTTGGAAGCGGATTCGAAAAGCAGAATAAAGGGGGATTTTGTGCACGGGCAAATAACGGATGCGATTGTAGAAGTGCCATGTAAGCTTGAAATAAGAGAGTCAATCAGCAGGATAGTGTAATTATAAATGATCTATAATTTACGGTATTGGTTTAAGCGTTGACATCTTGAATAGAGATGTTTCAGGGATCTTCAGAAGACGGTGTGCGAAAGGCGAGCCCTAAAACAGCCTTACAGTCTCAGACTAGGAATTTTAGCTTTTGAAGACCCGCTTGTTCGTGGACATGGAATCTCAAAAAAAGATATTTCTGTGCTGGTTGATGATATGATTGTTAATACCAGTAGATATCTTCCAGAGTATTGGAACTGAAGTTGTACTAGAGGATGAAGCGGTACCGCCGGAGAACACGAAAAAGCTAGCAGCAGCCTTAAAGGCTCAGGGGATTGCTTACGAGGCGCATATTTATCCGGGAGTGCCCCATGGTGTCGGAACAGCAAAAGGCTTGTCTGCAGAGGGCTGGATCGATCAGGCGGTAGAGTTCTGGATGAAGGATGGACAATAAGATGTAAGGAATATTGTCGGAAGCAAAGAGATCCATAGAAGGATTGCGACTGTTGAACGAACCTCCAATTGTTAGAGCAAAATTCTAATGATTGGAGGTTACTTTTTGTGGCAGAATTTCGGGAGTTACTTTGCGTGTCTTTCAGTCCATATTGTATGCGTGAGCTAAAGAATTGCTACATAGAGCCATAGGATTGTCATATTAATGATAAAAAACGTGTGATAGTATCAGATTATAAACAAAATTGATTTTTTCTAGAAAAATCAAAGGGAAAGAGGGACATCATATACAAGAGGAGGGATAATATGAGGAGAAAAATTGTTGCATATGTCTTAACTGCGGCATTGTCAGTCGGATTACTGGCAGGATGCGGTTCTTCCGGGAAGGGGAATAAAGCGGATAATTCATCCGCGGGCAAGGGAGAAAAAACAAAAGTCGTCTTCCAAACATGGAATCCGGGAGAATCGGAATGGGCGCATCTTGCTGAGGAGTTTAAAAAAGACAATCCGGATATTGACCTGGAATACCGCTTTGTACCGGATTCGGATCATTATGAGAAATTAAAAGTTGATCTCGCCGCGGGAGACGCGGCAGATGTGTATGGGATGCAATTAGGAGCTAATTACAGCGCGTTCAGAGATTTTGAAGCTGATCTTACTCCCTATGTACAGGCTCAATACGGTGATAAGTGGGCAGATCAGTACAACAGCTATGCGCTCTCGATGCTGAAAACAGATAAGGGGGGCTATTATGCTCTTCCCCTTGGGCTTACCTATGCGGGCTTTGCCTGGTCCAATGATAAAATACTCAAAAAACATAATTTGAACGTCTCGGAAAATGAGAAACTGGAGGACTTAAAGAAGTTATGTAAGACCCTTCGTGAGAAAGGAGAGTATCCTCTTGCAATCGGAGCGAAGGATTCGTGGGTCAATATTGATACCTGGATGAATATTGCGAATGACATCAATTCTGAAAAGCTGTATTCAGCTTTAGATGGCAAGACTTCATTTGAGGACCCGGATCTCGTTCGAGCCTTTCAGATCTGGCAGGAATGCTTTTCTGACGGTGTCTTTCAGGATGGGGCAACCGGTGTCGGAATGTACACGGATACAACCAATCCCTTTGAAACAGAGGGAACGATTTCCATGTGCTTGAATGGATCCTGGGAATGCGGGGTATTCCTGAAAACGGATGAGCAGACACATAAGGAGTGGAATGGAGAGGGGGCTCACCATACGGCTTTCCTGATCGATTGGAATAATGATGGTAAGGCTGCCCCCGTTCAACAGACAGTGGATGTTGCGCTGTGTATGAACAAGAACACCAAGAACCCGGACGCTGCTTACAGGGTGATTGACTGGATGCTTCACCGGGGACAGGATATTCTTGTCAATCAGCTGCTGCAGTACTGCCCATCCAGAACAGACTTGAAGCTGGATGTTCAGGGCCTATCGGAAAATGGAAAGGAATGTCTGAATTTCATTATGAAGCAGGCATCAGATCACATCGGAGGATATCGTGAAATGAGTAATGTCGATCTGAAGCAGGCGCTTGCAGATGAACTTACCAATCTGGCCCTCGGAGATACAACACCCCAAAAAGCGGCGGCGAAAATTCAGCAGACATCAGAATCAACCCGGTAGTTAAGAACTGAATTTGTCAATCTGTAAATTGGATGAGCAGAAGGGGAGAGGGGGACTACAGGTCAGAAATGTAGTCACCCCTCTTCTTACATCTGGCATGTGTTTTTGGAAGGGTAATCTTATGAGCAGGAGCAAAAAAGAGAGTAGGATGGGATACCTGTTCATCGCGCCGGTGGCAATTTTATTTGCTGTATTTATTGTATATCCTATTGTCTATAACGTCGCGATCAGTTTCTATGAGTGGAATGGGATTGAGGTCAATCGAACCTTTTGCGGCATTCAAAATTATGTTCGTCTCTTTCATGACCCGATTATGATGAGGTCCATGATCAACTTCGTCCTGATTGCGGTTTTTACGACCTTGATCCAGGCATTTCTCGGGATCATCTTCGCTTCTTTTTTTATCAGAAAGATCCCATTTTCTAAGGCCTACAGGATCTTATTCTATCTTCCGGTTATTGCGACGCCAACGATTGTCGGAGATCTGTTTTCTAAGATTTTCGAGACGAATCGAGGAAATTTAAATGTATTTCTCCATGCGATTCATATGGATTTTTTGTGCCAGCAGTGGCTTGCCAGCAGTAAGACAGCAATGTTGTGTATTATTTTTGTAAATATCTGGCAATGGACCGGTTACAGTATGTTGATGTACTACGCCAATATGCTGACGATTCCACAGGATTTGTACGAATCAGCAGAGTTGGATGGGGCTAATTCTGTGCAGCGCTTTTTGCATATTACATTTCCCATGCTTCGGCGGACCCATTCGACGTTGGTTATTCTTGGTGTTCTTGGGGCATTGAAATGTTTTGACCTTCCCTATGTATTAACGCGCGGAGGCCCGGCGCATGCGACGGAGACCTTTTCTACGTATCTGTATACGCAGTCCTTCAATCACTTCCGGCAGGGAATGGCTTCGGCGATTGCAGTGGTCATGCTGATCATCGCTTTGATTGTAACATTTATCCAACTGCGGATTTATATCAGACAGGATAAGGAGGCGCAAGGATGAGAAATTCAAAGATCTATACAGTGATCTCAGAGATCCTATGCCTGTTTTTCCTTCTACTTTTCGTATACCCACTCGTATTAATGGTTGGGAAAGCATTTGATAATGGGGGAATTGAAAATTTCGCCAGAGTCTTTCGCTTTTTTGATTTGTGGAAAAATCTGCGGACGAGCATTCTTACGGTAGGCGGGACTTTGCTGATTGTGGGTTTCTGTACCTCATTGGCGGCTTTCTCTTTTTCAAAGCTGCGCTTTCGGGGAAAGAACATTTTGTACTATGTTTTTTTGACCGGATTGATGATACCGGCTTCCTCTCTGATTTTCCCCTTATATCAGATTGTGCGGCTGTTTCATTTTAATAACACGCCTCTGGCATTGATCTTTCCTTATGCGGCTTTGAATTGTTGTTTTAACCTGCTGATTCTCAAAAATTACTATGATACACTTCCGAGTGAACTGATGGATGCGGGACGGATTGATGGGGCAAATACCTGGCAGATTTTTTGCCTGGTGATGCAGCCAATTGCCCGACCCGGGTTGGTATTCGTCCTGATTCAGACCTTTTTGAGCGCATGGAATGAGCTTCAGATGGGCATGATCTTTATTACAGATAATGACATACAGCCTCTGTCAGTGATTCCGCTTCGATTCCTGGAGACGCGATCGCTCGGATTTACAAGTAATGTTCTCTATGCGGCATTGGTTATCTGTCTGGTACCGATTGGCATTTTCTATGTATTTGCTTCGCGTAAGCTGGTATCGGGGTTGTCAGCCGGTGCGGTGAAGGGGTAAAAAGAGAACAAGAGGGAAATAATAAGCCATTGTAACTTGTTGTGCGGTTGATATGGGAGGAAGCGTTTTCCGCTTCAGATATCATTGTTCAGAGAAGAAAAAGGAAAAGAAAAAAGCAAAAGACATCAAACCAGTATTGCTTCCCGCGTGAGTATTGCCAATGGGATTACCTTTTTGGCCGCCTTTATTGCTGTGCTTACGATTTTGCTGGTGTGTGAGGGGATTTTTCTCTTCCACAAAAGTGATGAGAGTATGCGTGTTCTTTCCAACAGTACCATGAATCTTCTTGATAATACTTTGCGCGATATGGGAAGGGTGTCTCTGATCTGCTTTTCAGATGATCGAACACAGAGAATCGTGCATTCCTATCGAAATGAAGGAATTCGAGAGCAAATCGATGACACGAAGTATCTTGATCATTTGTATACATCTATGGTCGAAATACGGGGGGATATCCAGGGGATTACAATTACAGATAATGATGGAATCATTTTTCACAAGGATCCTGCTTCATCCATTCGGTCTGGGGGCTATGGTGAGAGCTTTATCCAAAAACTGGATGAAGTGGGAAAGCAGAAAGGGACTGTATCCGGTTGCAATATTTTTGTGGGGAATCTAAGAGATTATTTCGCGTATCGGTCCTCAAATTGGGATGATATATATCATATGAGTTTCCTGTATCTGACAAGGACTGTGTATCGTTTTTCTCCATACCAGGAAATCGGACACATTGTTTTAAATGCGCGTGTTTCGCATATTCAGGAGGTGATTTATCAGAGCCTGGAGGAGACCCTGGAGCAGGGCGCATTGTATACGTATTATTCGTATGACGGAACGGTGATATGCTCATCAGACGCAGGCTTGATTGGCACAAAGGTTTCAGTGGAAGATCAGGGAAAGGAGGGAAGCCTTCGCTTGTGGAACGCTTCTGTTGTCAAGCGCAAAGGGACATTATACATGTGCACACTGGCGAAGTCTGAGTTCAGTAACTGCTCATTTGAGTTGCTTGTGCCGGTTTCTTCCATTGCGAGGAACTTGTTGCCAACTTTTTTGATCAGTATCGGGACAGGGCTCTTATTGATGGTAACAACAATTTTGCTGAGTACCTATGTGACTAAGAGACGGTTGCGGGAATTAAAAGAGCTGTCAGTGGATTTGGGGAAGTTTCATCGGAAGGATCTGGCAAGACGTTACATTGTTGAGAATAACGATGAGGTGGGGCAGGTCAAAAGAGCGATTAACTCAATGCTGTGTGTCATTGATGATCTCGTCAAGTCAGAATATGAACATAAAATCAAATTGCAGCAGAATCAGATTTTTGAGCAGGACCTGGCGATGCGATATCTTAAGAACCAGATTAACCCGCATTTTCTTTACAATACGCTGGAGACCATTCGAATTACTGCGGCGTTGAATCATGATAAGGTGACGGCAAATATGTTAATGCAGCTGGTTACCTTTTATCGGCGGGGATCAAGGGCAGAAAGCGCGCTTGTTCCTCTCGAGGATGAGTTTGTGACACTCAAGGCATATCTGAACCTGATGCACTATCGCTATGAGGGCCTTCATTATGAGTTTCAGATTGAAAAATCCTTGAACAAGGTTGAGATTCCGAATTTTATTCTCCAGCCGCTTGTGGAAAACAGCTTGTTTCATGGCTTTAAAAATCGCGGCTACCAGGGGAATATTACCATTAAGGCGAATCAAAAGGATGGATACATTTTTATCTACATTATTGACGATGGTATGGGGATGAGTGAGGAGTGTATTCGGGAATTGAATCAAACGGACGGCACCTTCGATGCGAACATACAGAGGGAAAGATCAGGCAGGCATATTGGGATCCAAAATGTGAAGGCAAGATTTCATATTTTTTATGGAGAGAAGGGAGGAATACACTTTGAAAACAATGCCTTGGGAGGGTGCACAGTTGTCATAAAAATGCTGCCGGAAATAGTGGAGACAGATGGCTTGAAAAGCGGAGGAAAATGACTATGAAGAAAATGAGCCTGGATGTATATCGTGATAAGGTGATGGGATGTTGGGCGGGAAAAAATATCGGAGGAATCCTGGGCGCGCCCTTTGAATCGATTCGAAAGGTTGTTAAGATTGATTTTTATCAGCAGGACCTCTCTATGGGTCCTCCAGCCAATGATGATTTGGATTTACAGATTATTTCCCTGGCAGCGTTTGAACGATATGGACGCAACCTGACTGCATCAATACTCGGTGATTACTGGTTGTCCTATATGATCCCCAATTGGGTTGAATACGGGACGGGCAAGGCAAATCTGAGAGAAGGATTTCAGCCGCCGATATCAGGGTTTCTGGATAACACATATAAGGACAGCAATGGATGCTGGATCCGCTCGGAAATATGGGCCTGCCTGGCTCCCGGGCACCCGGAAATCGCAACTCGGTTTGCCTATGAGGATGCGGTTGTAGACCATGCGGATGAGGGAATGTATGGGGAAGTTTTCATGGCTGCGCTGGAGAGTGCGGCTTTCGTGGAGAGTAATAAGTTTGATTTAATTGAAATAGCGCTGTCTTACATCCCGGAGACGACACTTTTGTATCAATCCATTCGAACCGCCTTAAGGTGCTGGACAGATCATGTGCCTTTTCAAGATGTGCGAAAGATCATCCATAACACCGCACCGGGAACCTTTGGAATTCAAACAATCAAACTTTCGGAAATTTCCGGGGAAGACAACGAGGGGATGGCGATCGGAGCACCGGGTTTGGACTGCCCGGAAAATATCGGATATGTGATTGCGGCATGGCTGTATGGAGAGGATGATTTTGGGAAGAGCCTCTGCATGGCAAATTCGTTTGGCGAGGACACAGATTGTACCTGCGGAAGCTTAGGCGCTGTGATGGGGATTATCACCGGGGCCAGGAATCTGCCGAAAAAGTGGACAGATCCGGTGAATGATCGGATTTCCACAATGTGCATTGACCTGACAAGCCATGGTATCTGGGTGCCCGATACTGTTACACAGCTCACGGAGCGTGTCATACGGGACGCGTTCATGATGTTGGGAAATGAGTACTATGACATTCTTGCGCCGGAGGGGGCGGTCGTATATTGTCAGGATTCAAAAGATCTCTACTGTGAGAAGGCGGGCGAATATCTGAGATATATTAATGGAAACGGGAAGACAGAGAAATTGCCAATGAGGGAATTATGCGCGCTCTCTCCGTTCTGTGTGAGATATTATTATCCGTCGTTTGCCGTAATCTTAGATTATGATGGGTCTGTCAGCTATCATTATGGGCAGTTGAAGCGGATCAAGGTAAGGATCAGGAATTCGGAGCGGATGCACCAGCAGCAGTGGGTTAAAATAACGATTTACTTACCGGAAGGCGCGAAGTCGGTTGGCGGCAACAGCGTTGAACTTCCGCTGAACAACAATTATTTATCAGAGGCAAATGCTGAGTTTTATATTAATACGGATGAATATCAAGCCGGACGGCTGGAAGGAGTGATTGATGTCTCTTTGGTGGGGAGACATTCTTCCGGCAGCATGAAATTTGTATTGGTAAGGGAGTCCTGTCATCCGGTTCTTGAGGAGAGATCGTGAAATATCAGGTTTTGTTGGTAGATGATGAGCGGATCATTCTGGAAGGCTTTCGAAAACTTTTTGATTGGGAGAAGTATCATTGTGAGATTTCAGGGACAGCAATGGACGGTGATGAAGCAGTGATTATGGCTGACGATATAGGCCCGGACATTGTAGTCATTGATATCAATCTCCCAATCTGTTCGGGTCTGGAGGCTTTTCAACGGATGAAAGAGAAGAATCCGTCTGTGCATGGCATTATTGTCTCAGGCTATGACGATTTTACCTACTGTCAAAGTGCTTTGCGAATGTCTTTGGACGACTATATTCTGAAGCCGGTTGACTATGAAGTCTTTGGAAAGGTGATTCAGAAGACCATTGAGCGGATTGATCAGGAGAGAGCAGGTGAGTTCTTTCATTCAGAGGAGGAAGATCAGGGAACCGTACAGAACATGCTCCGGTGGATTCATGAGCATTATATGGATGATATCAGCCTGGAGATTTTATCCAGGCAATTTCATTTGAACGAATCATACATAAGTCAGCTCATTAAGCATAAAACCGGAAAGAATTACTCCGCCTACCTGGCAAAGATACGGTTTGAAAAAGCAAGAACAATGCTTCGCATGAGTGACAAAAGTATTAGCGAGATTGCGGAGAAGGTAGGGTATAGTGATTACCGTGCTTTTACGAGAGCATATAAGGCTTATATGGGGGTTCTTCCGTCCCATGATAGGGGATTCAAGTAAAAACGATAGATTCTCTGTTGGAGATTGCTGTTAGCGCGATTTTGAAGAGTCATATCGTTTGCGAAGGGTGCCTGCTTTAAGCGAAATCAACAAAAATATAACAGAAAAATCTCACATATAGACGAAAAAGTGGTCATACTATTGAAATAAATGAGAGGATAGCATATATATAAATCAGAGGTTACACGAGTAACCTCTAGAATATATAGAAAACTCATGAGGGAGTCTGTTAAGGGAAGGTTTATTTCATGGATCATAAAGCTCGTGTGACAAGGAAGGATGTGGCTCAAAAGGCAGGTGTATCCGTAGCCACAGTATCCTATGTTTTGAATCATACAAAGACGGTATCTGAGGAGGTAGAGGCACGTGTGAAGGAGGCTGCAAGGGAATTGCGGTATCAGCCGAATCTGATTGCAAGAAGTTTAATTACGAAACGATCTATGCATGTCGCTATTTTGGTCGATAATCTCAACAATCCCTACTATATCAAATTGCTGGAGGGCGCACAAAAACTTGCAGCAAAAAAAGGATATATCGTAGCGTTAATGCTTCAGGATCACTTGAATTCAGAGAATTTGGACCAGTTGGTATCCAGACAGATTGATGGTCTCGTTGTTACGACACAGAAGTGGAAAGGGATCTATGAGAGAATCGGTTCTTTGATTCCATGTATTGGGCCTCAGGATTATTCGAACAAATTACTAATTGACTACAGGCATGCAATGTTTGAAGCGGTAAAAACCATAAAGCGCTGTGGTCATAGAAGGGTCGCCGCGATTTGTGGATTAGAGCAGGGGACGGATGATCCGAGAATCCGTAATCTGAAAGAAGCTCTTGAAAATGAGGGAATGGAGGTGGATCAGGAACTTTTTATTTGGGGAGATAAAGACAGCGAAACGACAGTGACTAAGGGATATCAGGCGATGGATCAATTATTGAAGAGAGGAAGAGAGTTTACAGCGGTTTTCGCGATGAATGATCTGATGGCCATTGGAGCAATGCGCTGTCTTCGAGAGCATAAGCTTCGGATTCCGGAGGATATTTCCCTGTGGGGCTGTGACAATGATGATCGCGATGAAGATCTTCAAATCCCATTGTCCAGTATCGATGTTGCTCCAAGGAGCATTGGGGAGGAGTTGATGCGTATGTTGCTGGCTGAGATTGAGGGAAGCCAGGTGACAGAAAAGACGATACGGGGAGTTTTTGTCGAAAGAGAAAGTATTGGGGTGTGCAAGCATTGATATTAATGTGACTGTCAAGGAGATTACAGTCATATTTAATATAGGCAGCAATATGTTTTTATGAGGAGGGTAAGACATGAAAAAACGAGGAATTGCGCTGGCAATGTCTGGTCTGATGGTGGTGTCTTTGCTATCCGCTTGTGGGAAGACAAATTCCACATCAACAGACTCCAAGAACAAGGGGGAAGCAACGAACAAAACAATTACAGTGAGTGTTCAGACAGGTGTCGGCGTACAGGAAAGCTGGGAAGCCGTTGCCAAAGCATATGAGCAGAAGCATTCAGATGTAAAGATCGATATTGATCTGAAGGCTCAGGAGGGTTATGACCAGTGGGTACAGACAACATTCAAGACAGAGAACCCGAAAGCTGATATTGTAAACATTAACCTTGCGGGTAACACGAAAAACGGGAAGTCGATTAACTATAAGGATTATATTGACAATGACAGTCCGTATTCTGATGGGACCTGGGGCCAACAGTTTGATGTCAGTCAACAGCGGATCGATGGCGCGAACGGATCTTTTGACGCGTTAAGTCTGGAGTCTGTCCAGGTTCTCTGGATGTACAATCAGGATATTTTTGACAAAGTGGGAGTTCAGCCGCCGAAGACCTGGGATGAGCTTATTGATGTTTGCAATAAGATATCTGCAGCCGGATATCAGCCGATCGCGGTTGCGGGAAATTATGACAGTTTTTATTCGGGCCAGATGGGATGGCTGTCTCAGATCTATGCGGATCAGACAACAAGATCTATGGTGGAGAAAAATCGCGCCCAAAAGGGGGATTTTGATTTTAATGTCGATGTGGATGGCAAATGGAAATTGGATTTGAATGACCCGTGGAATGATGATCCTGGAAAGGTGAGCCAGAATCCGGTAAGAGCCTTCGCTAATGTCAAAAATGGCATTTACCGAGGTGATACCGACGCAATGAAAGCGGTTTGGACTAATTTTTCCAAAGTTTTCCCTAAGTTTGCGGGAGAAGACTCTTTCTTTGGAACGGATACGAATGGGGCAAAAACACTTTTTTATCAAGGAAAGGCGGCAATGACGGTTGACGGTGGCTGGGGAATCGTCACCTTCATGAAAGATATGAAGGCATTGGAGTCCGGAACAGAAATTAAGAATACCAATGGTGAAGCGATTCAAAATGTGAAGAAATTCACGCTGGGAACATTCAATATGCCATCTATGCAGGGAAATGGGTTTGAGGCGCCGGCCAGAACGATTGAAGTATCCAATGGTTTTCTTGGATGTATTTCAAAGGATCAGGCGCATAACGATTTGGTTGTTGATTTTCTGATGTACTACAGCTCAAAGGAGGGGAAGACCGTTGCCACAAACGCCTTGCTCGAGGCGGGAGGAACCATCAATGGTCCCAGCCTGGTATATGGTGTGACCTATCCGGATGAAGTGAAGCATGCATTTGAGCAGTGCAAGTTTATAGGAAACTGTCAGAAAGATTTCAATAACTTGCTTGCAAGGGGAATCGGTGAGAGCGCAGAGACTTTCCGCGATTTTTATCAGTATTCATACGACTATCTGACAGGTAAGATCAGTGTCGACGACTGGGCAAAAAGTCACCAGAAGAATATCGAGTCTCACTTGACCAGTGCAATGGAGGAGAAGGGCGTTGGTGAGAGTGATCTTGCGAATCCACAGAATGAGCCTTCAAGTGCCAAGGCAAAAGCAAAGTAGGAATAAGCTACGGTAAACAGGATGTGGAGTATTTTGATAGGAGGGGCTTATGTAGGCGCATGCAGGTGCTACAAGAGCACCCTCCTATACTTTATGGCTCTATGTGATACACACGTGTTCTTGACGATAACGAGGGGGATTTAAGACATGTTTTTCAAGGGAAGGATGAGAAAAATACTTTTGCTGATATGCAGTGTTCTCGTGCTGACTTCAATTGTCTTGTTGATCTGTCTTCGTGGGAAAATGCAGGGAATTTCAGATACGAAGTTATCAACAGGGGCGATCAACAGTTGTTTGGCATATGATTCTGAGAGCAAAATTATAGTCGTTGGAACAAACTCTACAAATGAATTGATTGCCTATCAAGAAGGGCGGGAAATCTGGAGAGCAAGCGCTAAGGGGGCTTACAGCAATATTGTTATTAACCATAAGAGGGGAATCGTCTGTGCGGGAAATCAGGACTATCGGGTCTATTTGTATGACCTGAAGTCAGGGGAGAAATTGCGGGAAATAGATACGACGCGCAGGGTTGTGGCCGTGGATTTTAACACTGCGGGGGATCGAATTGCCGTTGCGACTTTGACAGGAACCAGCAGCGCCAGTGCGATGATTTTTGATCTCGATGGGAGCGAACTTCTCTCGTTGAGCTTAAAGGTAAAGGTGGCAGGTATCCTTTTTACCGGCGATCAAAGTTTTGCAATCGGAAATAATCGTGGCGAGCTGATTCGTTTTAACTTATCAGGACAAGAGCTAGGAAAATATAAGACGAATTACTCGGTGCTGCAAATGAATCATACGAGTAAAGGGGGAATCGCAGTTTGCAAGGATGGTTCTTACTATTTGTTTGACCAGGATTTGAATATATTGAGGTCTGGTAGGATTGAAAACGATATTCATGCCGTGATATCCAGTGTGGGATGTGATGAGAAGAACGAGGGAATTGTCGTAGGTACAGAAGAGGGATATATCTTTGCCCAGGATCAGAGTGGCAGGCAAATAGCGGAATTGAAGGTAGAAGGCGCAGTGAGATCTTTTGCGACAGATGGAGATAAAGTGATTTTTACAGGAGATGAAGATCACATAAGAGAGGTTGAACTTAAAAATTTAACTGCACTGGAACTGAAAAAATCACTTTTCATATTTGCCAGAATCATGTTGGCTGTCAGCCTGCTTTTTATGGCGATTCTCATGCTTACTATGTTCCCGCAGAGTGGAAAGTTTCTTAAAAAATGCTGCAGGGATATTTGGAAGGCCAGAATGGCATATTTTCTTCTCCTTCCAGGATTGATTTTGATATGGATTTTTAATTATCAGGGGATTTTTACGGCCTTTATTCGATCATTTACAAACTGGTCCAGCCAGAATAGCACACTGGCTCAAATTCAGTTCGTGGGATTTGACAATTTTCGGAGAATGATCACAGAGGGATATTTTTTAATTGGAGTTAGAAATTTACTGATTCTTGTTTTGACAGGAGCAATTAAGATTTTGACAGTTCCCCTTCTCTGTGCATGGCTCTGCTATTCAGCCTCCGGGACAAAGAGGAAATATGTCCATCGTTTCCTTTTTGTTCTGCCAATTGTTGTCCCAAGTGTGATTAACGCTATGATCTGGCTCAAAATATATGATCCTAATATTGGATTGATCAATGAATTTCTGAGAACGATCGGTTTGGGCAATCTTGCGAGAGTCTGGTTGGGGGATGCGGGAACTGCGATTTGGGCAATTGTATTTATGGGTTTCCCGTTCGTCAACGCAATGGCATTTTTGGTTTACTATGGAGGCTTACTTGCGATAGGACATGATGTAGAGGAATCGGCGCTGGTTGATGGGGCAAATCGCTGGAATATCTTTTGCAGGATTCAATTGCCGCTTTTAAAGCCGCAATTTCGCATCATGTTGATTTTGACATTGATTGGCACCATGCAGAATTTCAACGAAATATATGTCCTGACGCAGGGAGGACCCGGAACATCGACCTATGTGCCTGCCCTGGAACTCTATTTCAATGTAGCCCAGTTTGGGAGATATGGTTATGCATGTGCACTCGGTGTAGTTCTTTTCCTTATGACTTTAACAATTACTTTGATCAATCTCTATTTTACAAGGGAGAGACAAAAGTAATCATCGGATCGTTATAAAGGGAGGAGAGAACATATGAAAGCAATAGCTGTGAGACAGTATCGGAGCAGAAAGGTTAAGGAGAGACGGTTTCAGATTATTCTTGAACTGGTAATGTGTCTAATTACATTTCTGGCCTTTGTACCGATTATTGTGATGTTGATGACATCATTTAAATCAAATGTGGAGATCTACAATGATTTCTTTGCCCTGCCAAAAACATTGCAATGGGAGAATTATCAAAATGCTTTTGACGTCCTGGCGACGAATATGGGAGGTACATTGACCGTAGTTGCCATAGCGGTCTTCTTTACGCTGGCATTGGCAGCAGTGGGAGGCTACGTATTTGCAACAATGGATTTTCCCGGGAAGGGCGTTCTCTTCTTCCTGTTTTTGGCATTGATGATGATTCCGGGATCACTTTACCTGACGCCAAACTATATGTTGATTCAGAAGTATCACCTTTTCAATACCTGGGGAGCTCTGATACTGCCCTGGATTTCCGGGGGACAGGTCTTGGGAATCGTACTCTGCCGAAATGCAATGGAACAAATCCCCAGGGATCTGTTCGAGGCAGCTAAGATGGAGGGATGTGGTCCGATTCGCTGTCTGATATATATCGCCTTGCCGCTTGCGAAATCGATATTGTCCACCGTTGCGATTATGCAGCTTGTGTCCTACTATAACGATTTCATCTGGCCAATGATGGTGATTGAATCCAATCGAAAGCAGATGATTACTGTCGCGGTTCGAATTTTCACAAGCGCGCAGGGGACAGTCAATATTGGAGCTATGTTTGCGGGCTATGTAATTGCGACCTTGCCAATCTTTATTCTCTTTATGTTTACTTCCCGATTATATATGGAAGGACTGACTGCGGGTGCTGTCAAAGGTTAGGAGGAGATGCATGAAGATTGATCGAATGATGACAAACCATATCGCAGAACCAATCGGTTTTGAATTAGAACATCCGACATTCACCTGGGTAGCCAGGGGGGCAAGAGGAATCAGGCGCGTTGCCTGTCGTATTCAGATCGCGAAAGATCAGAAAATGAAAGAAATCCTGTTTGACAGCGGAAAGCAGGAGAATATCTCGCCCTTAGGATATTGCCCGGATTTTCAGCCGGACTGGGCGACACGTTACTGGTGGAAGGTGACGGAGTGGGATGATACGGGAGATATGGGGAGCGGGATTTCCTGGTTTGAGACAGCTGAAGAATCCCTGCGGGGTATCTGGGTCGGATCAGAGGATTTTCAGAATGCATGCTTTATAAAGAAGTTTAATTTTTCCGGGAAGCCGGTATCGGCAAGACTTTATATTACCGGATTGGGACTTTTTGAGGCCTGCCTGAATGGCCAGAAAGTAGGCGATGAGTATCTGTTGCCGCTTTACAATGACTATAATCACTGGATTCAGATGATTACCTTTGATGTGACGAATTATTTGCGGCAGGGGGAGAATGTTCTTAGTGTGTTTCTGGGGAACGGATGGTACATGGGGCGATTTGGATTTGTTGATCATCTGAAGCATCTGTATGGTGACAAACAGATGCTCTGCTTTGATCTCCTGATCCAAACAGAGGATAGAAAGTATCGGATCAGTTCTGATGAAAACATGACTTGCTGCGAATCCCCATTTGTTAAGAACAGTATTTATAATGGTGAAATTTATGACAGCAGAAAAGAAATTGGGCAAATCACTTATTTAGAAGGAGGAGAAGAGGGGACTTTGAAAAAAGTACGGGCTTATCAGGGATTTACAGATTTGGTTCGCCCAAGATTGAGTCCTTATCTTCGTATCAAGCGCAGAATAGAACCGGTGGAAATCATTGATACCCCTGCTGGAGAGACGGTCTTGGATTTTGGGCAGGAGTTGGTTGGACTTCTGGAATTTCACTGCAGAGAAAAGAAAGGGCAGGAGATATTTCTTCAGTGCGGAGAGATTCTGCAAGAGGGAAACTTCTATAATGAAAATTTGAGAACGGCCAGGGAGGAATTGCGTTATATCGCGGATGGAAGAGAGAAAATCTATCGTACACATTTTACGTTCTATGGATTTCGCTATTTAAAGGTATCCGGTGTAAGCGAGGTTCGATTAGAAGATTTTGCGGCCTATGTACTCACCTCAAGCATGGAGGATCTCGGGGAAATCAAAACGGATCATATTAAGATCAATCGGTTGATTCAAAACGCGAAATGGGGACAGATGGGGAATTTCCTTGATGTGCCGACTGACTGCCCCCAGCGTGATGAGCGAATGGGTTGGACCGGTGACGCGCAGGTCTTTTGTGGGACAGCCTGTTTTAATAGCTATGCAGCTGCCTTTTATCGCAAATATATGAGGGATATGCTCTATGAGCAGAGGGAATCGTGGCATGAAGGGGAAGTTCCTTTTGTTGTTCCGGATGTCCTGGGACAGATCAATCGACTCTTAGCCTCTGAAGGAAAAGAAGCTGTCCAAGGGACAACAGCTGGTTCCACAGCCTGGGGAGATGCGGCTGCTGTGATACCATGGACCCTGTACGAATTCTATGGCGATCAGGGATTACTGAGGGAGCAGTATCCGAATATGGTCGGTTGGATTGAGTGGTTGCATCATATTGACGAGGAAAAATGTGGCGGATCACATCTACTCAATTCGGAATTTAGCTTTGGAGATTGGCTGGCTCTGGATAACTATCATCAAGGCTCTAGTTTTGGAGGGACAGACACGACATATATATCTTCCGCGTACTACTTTTATTCAACTTCCCTTACAGCGAAAGCTGCCGGCGTATTGGGTTATGAGGAGGATGCGCGTCAGTATCAGTCAAGAGCGGAGGAAATAAAAAAGGCGATACAAGCCGAGTTTTTTACAAGGACAGGAAGATGTGCCTGTGACACGCAAACGGCATTAGTTCTGGCCCTCCACTTTGATTTAGTACCAGAAGAGCATCGGCAACGCGCAATAGAGGATTTGGAGAGAAAGATCATAGATGAGGATGTACATCTGACAACTGGATTTGTCGGGACAGCATATCTGTGCAAAACGTTATCTGAAAGTGGATTGGACGACTTGGCTTACCAGCTTCTTCTCAACGAAGACTATCCCAGCTGGCTCTATGAGGTCAATATGGGGGCAACGACGATCTGGGAGCGTTGGAATTCCGTATTACCCGATGGAACAATCAGCGATACGGGAATGAATAGTCTAAACCATTATGCATATGGGGCAATTGTTGAATGGATCTACCGCTATATGGGAGGAATACAAACAGATCCAAAGAATCCGGGTTTTACCCACTTTTATCTCAGTCCCAGATTCAACAGAACCCTGGGATTCTGCTGTGTCGATTATGACTCGGCGATGGGGAAGATTCATTCTGAGTGGAAGAGAACAGAGAAAGGATTTGAGTATTGTTTCGAAGTACCCTTTGATACGAGCGCTACCGTGAGGCTGGCAGATGGGAAAGATAAGATGTTTGGGCCGGGAAGATATACACTTGTATTGAAAGATGTATAAGGCCGCGATGCATGGGGGACATGGAGACATATTGGGGAAGGCGGCAAAGCTGAAGGAGAAGGATGGAGAAAATCCCTTTATTGACCGCCTGGGATTTCAACAAGTCATTGAATCCCGTCTGGCAGATTTTCACAGGGCTGTGCCGGAATATCAAATGCAATCCGAATATTTTCGCAGCATCTTATAATAGCTTGAAATAGTATGAAATCCGCAGGATTCAGCAAGCTCTTTTGTGGTCAGATCGCTGTTTGACTTGAGCTCCTGCGCATGCTTGAGGCGAAGACGGATAAGATATTCCCGGAACCCGATCCCGGTTGTCTGCTTAAAGCTTGTACTGAAATAGTTGGGACTCAGATAGACCTGACTTGCCACGTCTTCAAGTGTTAAATCCTCCGTATAGTGCGCATTGATATAGTAAAAAGCGTCTTCCAGCCGCTTCATATATTTCCTGGTTCGGGAAGAGAGAGGAGGAGTATCCTTTCGAGAATCGCGCTGGTAATGACGGGTGAGAAGAGCAAGGATTTCTAATATTTTTGCCTTGATCATAAGCTGAAAGCCGGTGTCCTGGCGGATGGATTCCTTCCAGACCTCTTGCATCAGCGCAGCGATCTTTGGGACATTCGGATCTGTACCGGACACCTTATTCTGAAAGTTTGTGCCGCGGGAATGGAAGGGCTGCATATATTTGCCATCAAAAAAATCCAAAGACGAGGCGATAAATGCCGGAGAGAAGATCATAACCATCAACTCCATTGTATTGCTCGTCACTTCCCAGCCATGTGGCTCTATATTGTTGAAAATAATCAGATCCCCTTTTTCCAGAGTGTATTCTTTGCCATTGACATAGTATCGCCCTTTGCCGGAAAGCAAGGTACTGATTTCACAAAAGGGGTGCCAGTGATAGAGCCCCTCGCAGTTATCCTTTCTGTACAGAAGCTGCTTTCGAATCGATACGGGGAAATCCGGTTTTAAATTGGTTTGGTCCTCGATGATATTCATCATTGCAGGTATCGCTCCATCCGTTTCAGTTCCTCCCTATGGGCATCATGCACTGCCATGCGGAAGAAGGGATCTGTTTCTACTCCCTTAATCATATAGCAATCAGACTCGATTTTAAAAAAAGGTTTCTTTAATTGTGCCAGGAATAAAAAAGATCCGCCAAACCCCCGCAAGGATTGTATAAAGTCTGCATCCATGGGATCTGAGAGAATAATATCCCAGGCATACCAACCGGATTCGGAACAGCGTTCCCGGGATGGAATCAGTTTTATTATTTTTGTTTTTTTAAGTGGCATACTCATTGTTTTAGAATCTCTCGAATGGCACCGGTGAGTGCGTCAATATCGGCTGCCTTATTGAACACGGAGACGCTTGCCCGAACAGTTCCGTATTTTTTGCTTCCGATATCCTTATGGATCAGCGGTGCGCACTGAAGTCCGGCTCTGGTCACGATTCCAAAGGAATTCTGCAGAATGTAGGATGTGTCCGAAGGAGAAAAACCGGAGAGCCCAAAGCTGAGAAGCGGACCGCGAACTTTGGGATGGCCGTAAATATGCACGCCAGGGATGTCAGACAGTTGGAATTCTAAACGCCGGATTAAGGCACTTTCTTTTTCACGAATGACATTGATATTCTGGTCTATGATCCAGCCGGTGGAAGCGGCAAGAGCCGCAATGCCGGGTTCATTTTGAGTGCCTGCTTCCAACTCCAGATCACCATCCGGGTAAATCAGCTGATCGCTTTTTCTTCCGGTTCCACCATATTTTATCGCCCGGAAGGAAAGGCTATCCCGAAGGAAAAAGCCTCCGGTTCCCTGCAGGCCGAGAAGACTCTTATGGCCGGTGAAAGCCACGGCGTCTACATGCCATTGATCCGCTTTTACAGGGATAGCACCGGCACTTTGAGAGGCATCCAGGAGAAAAATGAGATGATATTTCTTTGCGATTTCTCCCAGGGAAGCAATGTCCTGAACGGCTCCTGTTACATTGGAACAGTGGTTGACAATGAGAAGCTTCGTCTTTTCTGTAATCGCGTTCTCGACCTTTTCGGGGTCGATGGCGCCATCGCTGTCACAGGAGATAATTTCAGGCTTACCTTTAATCAGGGGCGAATTAAAGAGCGGACGAAGAACACTGTTGTGCTCTGTGGAAGTCGTCAGGATATTTCCCGCGTTAATCCCGAAGCCATTGATCAGAAGATTCAAGGATTCGGTGGCGCCGGAGGTAAAAAAGATTCGCGATGGATCCGAAACGCCAAGAAGACAGGCCATATTGTGCCTGGCCTGCCCGGAGGAGAGTTTTCCCTTTGTGTCCTGTATGCTGCTTCGAAATTGACCTGATGGCAGTCCCTCAAGGGACTGCCGGCAGGCATCGATTACGCAGGCTGGTTTTGGGTAGGAGCTGGCTGCATTATTTAAGTAGATCATATTTTACAGTCTTTTGGTTCCATAATCTGGAAGTTCATCACCTGGGAAAGCTTGTGGATCATCGTCAGGTAATCACCGAATACGAGTACCTGATGGTGACCGAAGTTGGCCAGATTATGCATAAATTTTCTCGCGTCATCCATTTGGATATAGTAGTAGGGACTGCAGTATACGTCATCGTATTCTGTCTTCAGGACCTTACCTCTTGCAAGACTCATTGTATCTCCGGCAGGATTGAAGCGTCCGAGAGTCACATATTCGGATTGATTTTCTGTGAAATCCACCTGCAGCTTACCTCCGAATCCCTGTCCGGTAAAGGCCCAGAGCTTGTAAGACAGCGGCTTTGTGCCGTAACCGTTCATTTGGAGGGCAGGAACCGCATGGTGTAAGCGGATCATCTCATCCGTTTCCATGTTAGGATTTCCCATGAAACAGGGTTTATTGGAAGCATACTGCATGATGACCATGGCGATTAAAGCATTGAGGTCCTCCTCACAGAAGCTTGGAATGCCGTCATCCTTGTTCAGCGAATGGCATGTACAAGGGGTGAATTTTCGATTTTGCGGGATTTCTGAGGTGCACAGCTCATGGCATGCTGTAGAGAATACATTGCAGTCATAGATATCAAGCATTTTTCGGACGGCTAAATAATACTTGATGTCATTGATAAACCACCCTGTATTTACCCTGGTGTCAGTAGAATTGGAAATCATTTTATCTGCGATTGGCTTCGCGTCTTCATCGGAGATCTGGTCCATGTATTGAAAGACAGATTGAAAGGGGACCTTAATGATTTCCATGCCATATCTTTGGCGAATCACCTCTGGATCGCGAATCAGGCTTTGGATCCCAAATGTTGGAAGAGAGCCGGCGGTGAGTACCAGTACGCGAGAATTTTGAACGGCCTTTCGTACCCAGAGCAGATGTGTGATTTCATCCAAATCCTTCATGTCCATACAGACATAGGCTTCTAAACCAATGTTTCTGCAATATGCGGCAAAATCAATGCCTTCATTGCCATTCTGCAGGATGATGATTGGCTTGCCGTAGCGTTCCAGCTTTGGAATTCGCCAGTTCAAACAGAGAAAAAAATCTACCTTGTCCAGATCCTCCTCCACTTTGCGCCAGACATCCTGTCCCACGATAAAGCTCTCTGTGTATCTGACATCGAGGGGGGGCAGGAGATCGACCTCGTCAGATACCTGCTGCAGGGTTTGGCAGGCATCCTTAAACGCTGCGTCTGCTGCTGCGTTTTCTGCCTCCGGAGTCATGTCTTCCTTATGTCCGGCACGACAGGGTCCTTCCCAGAAATGCGTGTGTGTCAGACATCCGACCAAAGGACGTACAACCAACTTTGTTTTCATTGCTTTTGTCTTCATGATTACCCCCTATTGTATCGTAGAGTTTTGCAGCAAACTGACGACAAGCCACAAGGTGTGCCCATTCGTCCGCTCATGCCTTCTGTTTCAAGATAGCATGATGAGATTAAAAAGAGTTTCTTTTCTTCCTGATAGATTCTTCTTTTTATCTATTACCGAAATCTTGAAGAAGTCTCCCGGTATTTCTGGGGGCTGGAACCGGTGTATTTTTTGAAAATCCGGGAGAAATATCCGGGGTCCGGATAACCGACGGCCTCACCCACGGCACGAATGGGAATATCCGGGTCACTGTCCATGATTCGTCTGGCCTGCTGCATTCGGAGCTGGATCAAATACTTGCTGGGAGAGGTATTATAGTACTGCTGGTATATCTTCGTGAGATGATTGGGGTTGTAATTCAGATGCTGGGCGACCAAATTCAGGTTGATGGGCTGCCTGTAATGTTGGGACAGATATTTTTTCAGCAGATCAGCAATCTCTCTTGCAGAGCCCGTAACAAAATCTGAAGAGAGGGTTTTGTTCAGCTTTTGGCGCTGCAGAGTGTAATCCTGCTGAAGAGCTCGAAGCGATTCCAGGAGTCTGTCTTTGCTCAGGGGCTTGAGCAAATATTCCCGAACCTGAAGATGAATGGCAGCCTGGGCGTAGGAGAAATCAGGATAGCCGCTCAGGATGATGACATCTAAGTGAGGGTGTGTTTCTCTGGCGCGTTCAATGAGCTCCAGTCCATCCATGATGGGCATGCGGATATCTGTAAAAAGCAGGAAGGGATTCTTTTCTTCAATCAGATCAAGAGCCTGAGGGCCTGTTTGAGCGGCGCCGATCACCTCAAAATCACTCCGGGATTCATTGATTTTTTTAATGATATCCTCTTGAAGAAGAATTTCGTCTTCCGCGACGATCACACTGTATTTCATACGGTATCCTCACTTGATTCTTTTGGGGCTTCAGATTCTGATACTGGTGCGTTATTTTTTTCCTTGAAAATGAAACGGCCGATTCGTACAAAGGCATGTCCGTCATCTGTATTCCCGAAATCAAACAGGATACTGTCTTCGCACATGATTCGCCATCGGATGTAAACGTTGATTAAGCCGAGGCCGCCTATTTTCAGGTCTGTCAGCTGACGATCCATATGAGTGGATACGTCTGCCAGCTTCGCCTTTAAATGATCGAGTGTGGTCAGGGGAAATCCCTTGCCGCTGTCCGTCACTTCGATGTACCATTTTTCCGCATCATGGTAGCTTGTCACATGAACCTGCCAGGGAGGAAGGCAATCTGTTCCATACTTGATCGCGTTTTCTACCAGCGGTTGAATGATCAGCTTAGGGATTCGGTAGTTCGCAAGCTCTTCTTCCAGATTAAGGGTATAGGTCAGACTATCCTGATAGCGGATCCCAATGCAGTAGAGATACTCCTGCACATAATCCATTTCTTCCCGAAGAGTCACCATGGTATTGGTTGTGCTTGTGATATAGCGCATGATAGCAGAAAGCTTTTGACACATGGTGGCGACTTCTTCGCTTTTCCCATTTTCTGCCAGAATATTGATGCAGGAGAGGGTGTTATAGTAGAAATGCGGATTCATCTGTGACTGTAATGCTATCACGCGGGATTGCAATTCCAGTTTTTGTGTCATATCCAGTTTTTCAAGAGAATCACGGAGAGAATCTCGCATTTCCTGAAATTGCCGGTAGAGCTCATCAAGTTCTTTATAAGGAACAGTGTAGTCAGTGATATTCTCCTCATCCAAATTAGCCAGCTGCATTCGCTGGATCACATGCTTAAGATGTTTTACAGGCCGAACCAGAGAACGGCTTAACAGATAAGAGAGCAGGATTGACGCCAGAAACAGGAGGATGATGATCAAGCAGAGGATTGCGATCATCTGATATACCGGGCGCAGGATCACGCTGTCTTTTTGCATTGTGAGGTAGGTCCAGCCGCTGAAAGAAGAGCTGGTGGTCACATATCGTATAGGAGATTGAGATATCGGGTCGAGTGCCCTCCCGTTACCGGTCTGGAGCCCTTTCAGCCATTGATAATAGTCACCGCACCTGGAAGAAGAAGCATTCTTCTCATATGGATAAATTAATGTGCCGTCTTCAGCAAAGATCATGACTTGTGCGGGGTCTTCCGTGATTCGTTCATAGCGAATGATACTTTGAAAGAGTATTTTACACCGCTTTACCGTTTCAATTGTTCCGCTCGGTTGGCTGTGGGCATCTAAAAGAGGGCGGCTTAAAGAAACATACCATTCTCCATACTTTGTTCCCGAAGAGTATTTTTGTGTCTGATAGGGGTAACTGATGGACCAGGAGTTATAGGAAGAATCGCCTACGGGACCCGGCGGAAGCATCTGCGGGTCGCAGGCGATGTTTTTGGTGATCATGCCGACCTCGATGCAATTTCCGGATTTGTCGTAGAGGTTAATCTGATCCGCCTTGACGTCCAGGCCATTTAAGGTCTGTAATTGGTTGACAATATTCTTACCGGAGGGCGTATTCAGATCCTCAGTCAACTGCTCGGGGAGAAAGGCGGTCTTCCTGTTGTAGTAATTGATATTGGAAGAGACAGAATTAAGGTCTTTGAGTCTGGCGTCGACCTGACTTTGTGTTGTGTCGACAAGAGTTTTTAGTGTGCTCTGTTCACGGCTGATCAGAATCCCTGAAGTGTACAGATAGAAGAAGACAGTAAATACGACAAGGACAATTGTGGGGACAAAGAGAAAGTATGAGAAGAGCTTTTTTTGCAGCTTCTGGGGTCCCTTTTTCAATTGGTGTGCAGGTAGATGATACATAGTGGAACCTTTTCATCAGAATGTCTATAACTATCTTCAAAATACAGGATAGATATCGTTAAAATACCACGGTGAAGCAGCTGATAATTAAATTAAAGCAGATAATAGGCATATCATACTATATGTTTTGAGAAAAACGCGCAAAAAGTCCAAGGACAGATGAGAAAAGTCCATGGGATTCTGCAAGCTAGATTAGTAGTATAAAGTCAGTATTGAACGATGTTCCTGGCGCAAGGGATATAACAGGGGATAAGTATAAGGGAGGAAAACATGAGGAAAAAAACAGTCTCTTTATTGCTGTGCGGGATTATGATGATGTCCGCGTTGGCGGCTTGTGGGAACTCCGGAAGCAAGAAAACTGCGGACACCGGGGATGAGAAGAAATCGGCCACCGAGACATCATCGAATGGAGGAGTGGTAGTTAAGGCAGTCGAAAACAAGGGGCAGTTTAAGGGGCAGGAACTCAGTATTCTGGTGTCCGCGGGATGGATGGATAATCGCTATGACGCCACGATCGAGAGATTTGAAAATACCTATGGAGTAACCGTCGATTTGCAGACGATCCCGGCAGATCAATATTCAGATATATTACAGTCAGACCTTGCCAATGGGACTTGTCCGGATATCTTCTGGATCCAGTCGAATCCATCCGGGGCAATTGAGTCTAACATCGGCAACCCGGCAGAGTATTGTATTGATTTTACCGGAGCTGACTGGCAGGATGTGATACCGAAATCCCGCCAGGCCTCCTGCATGAGCGACGGAAAACTGTATGGACAACAAATCTGGCACAATTCGCCTGAGTACGTCCTGGTATACAACAAAACCATGTTTGATGAACTGGGAATCAAGCAGGTTCCAACCAGCTATGATGAGTTGAAAAAGGATTTAAAAATCATTAAGGATTCCGGAGTGAGCATTCCCTGGTTTATGCCCGGTGCAGACGGCTGGCAACATCCACTGGCATTTTTCCAGATCGGCGGCGTTTATACAGAAAGTAATCCCAACTTATACGATGAGTTGAACCACAATAAAAGCAAGTTTGCGGATAACAAGAAAATGCAGGAGGTGCTTCAGCAGTTTAAGGAGTTATCTGATCAGGGATATTTTGGAGAGGACTGGATCGGAACCGATTCAACGAATCTGAGCAATGAGTTTGGCGATCGAAAGACGGCGATGGCCATGTCAAATGCCGGATTTATCCGTCAGATCAAAGAGGAAACCGGAACGAAGGATGAGTTCGGAATGTTCTGTATTCCGCTGGGAGACAATACCTGGTACCCGACCAATCCGGCAGGGCCGACCATGTTCGGAAACAAGAAGACCTCCCATGAGGAATTGGTAAAGGCCTTTTTCCAGTTTATCTGTACGCCGGAGAGCTTACAGGAAATTCTGGACAAGTCTCCACAGTTTACAAATCTTGATGTAAACGTCGATATCAATCAGCATTGGCTGCCGGAAGAAACAGCTTTTCTGAAAACGGTAAGCCCGGACAAAAAGAGCGTTCCCGTATTGCAGACAGGAACAAAATATACCAATGACTGCTGGATGAAATTCGGCGCGGATATGATTGCATACTGCCAGAACTCAATCAAGGTAGAGGATGTCCTGAAAAACATGGATAAAAATCGCGCAGAAGCGGCGAAAACAGCCAAGGATCCGGATTGGCAGTGACATCATCAGTTTTCTGTGAAAGCGCATATCAATTTCATCAGCTTTAGTGAGAAGGCATCGCCGAGGAGAGCCTATGAGGTCTTCTTTGGGCGGTGCCTTTTGAGGTGTTGCATCTATGAATAAAAATCGGATCTATCCCAAATGGTTTGTACTTCTGCCCCTGCTCTTGTACGTGGTGTTCTTCTTGTTTCCAAGTATCCTGGGCGTATTCTATTCCTTTACAGACTGGGGGCGCATGACAGCCAAAAGCGGCCTGCATTTTGTGGGGCTGCAAAATTATATTGACCTGTTTCAATCCAATCAAAATTATATGGCGGGAATAGGAAACACCATTCGCTTTACGCTTGTATCCAATATTGTGAAGATGATACCGGCCTTTTTCCTCGCAATTTTGCTGCATTCGGGATTAAAAGGGAAAAAATTTTACCGGACGGTTTTTTATCTGCCGTCCATTATGCCCTTTGTCATTATCGGTATTATTTTTTCATCCGTTCTCGCTTACAATAACGGGCTGTTGAATAATGCCTTATCTGCCCTGGGACTGGGTTTTCTGAAACAAAAATGGCTCTCTGACACAAGTGTTGTCTGGAAATCGATTTTCAGCGTGGACGCATGGCGGGGCATCGGATATATCATGACCATTTTTCTGGCAGGACTAAATACGATTGACAGGTCGTATTATGAGGCGGCAGAAATTGATGGCGCGGGATTCTGGTATAAGGTTCGATATGTCACCTTACCTATGATGCGGGGTCCGATCATGATTAATCTGGTATTTGGGATCACGTATGGGCTTAAGGTGTTTGACATTATATATGTCCTGACGAATGGCGGGCCGGGCCATAAGACAGAAGTGATCACAACCTATATCTTCCAGCTGTATGGCAGCGGGCAGTACGGTATGTCAACAGCGATGAACACGGTTCTTCTGGCGGTTACTGCGGCGGTTGGCGTCCTCATTGTACAGGTGATGGGACGTAAAAATGTGAATGCGTGATAAGAATGAAAAGAAAAATAAAGTTAGTTGCCGGACATTTGCTCTGTATTTTCCTTTCGGCCCTGGTGCTTCTCCCCTTGTATCTGGTGCTGATAAATTCGCTGAAAACAAAGGCAGAAGCTGCCAGGATGAATCTGAAGCTTCCGAGTACATGGATGTTTTCTAATTACATCGATGTCATCAAAAAAGCAGGCCTGATGCGCGGCTTTGTGAACAGTATGTTATACGCCCTGGTGGCGACGGGAGTCGGAGTTATCATCAGCGCCATGGCGGCCTTTGTATTGAGTCGCAACCGGACAAGGAACAACCGGGGACTATATTTTTTCTTCGTCATCGGTTTATTTTTCCCGGTGAATTATGTGACGCTTGTCCGTGTATTTCAGTGGCTTCATCTGACGAATACAAGGCTCGGGATTATTCTTGTCTTTATCAGTTCGATGATCCCATTCTGCGTATTTACGATTTATAGCTTTGTGGAGTCCGTACCGAGGGAGATCGATGAGGCGGCACAGATCGACGGCGCAAAGCCCTTGCAGATGTTCTTCATGGTGGATGTGCCGATGATGAAGCCGACCCTGGTCACCTGCTTTATCCTTCAGTTTATGGGCGTTTGGAATGATTTTTTGACACCGCTTTATCTGTCAAGTAAGAGCAAGCTGTTCCCGATGACAATGGCTGTCTATCAATTTTTCGGGAAAAATCAAAGCTACTGGAATTATGTTTTCGCAGATATTGTGCTGACACTGATTCCTGTTGTGGCGGTATATTTCATCGGCCAGAGATATTTGCTGGAAGGGACAACCGTTGGAGCAGTGAAAGGGTAAGAGGGGACATGTGGAATCCATATGAGCGCGTAAAAAAATTCCGGGCTGAATTTGCGGAACCGCCGCATGCTGTCCCGGACGGGGATGTAGATGTTTCCGGTAACGGAAGATGGAGAATCTGGCAGTTTTCAGGCACCAAAACAGATGCTCCGATGCTGGGAAACGGGGACATGCTGGCGGCCTTTGCGGGTCCCGCAGAATATCCTCAATTTTGGGTTACAGCAAACGATTTCTGGCAGATGGAGAGCAATCCGAACTGGGAATTTTTTCATGATAACTCGACAGCAAAGGTAGATCCTGCCGTATCTACAGGCGGTCCGAGGCCGGTAGGACGCCTGGTATTTTCAATACCGGAACTGAAAGGCGCCTATTATCATGCCAAACAGAGCTTTGCAAGAGCCGAGACGACAGCTACATATACCAAGGGATCGGGTGAGAGCTTTGAAATCAAAAGCCTGGTGGCCGCCACAGAGAATGTATTGATTCTTTCTTTCACTTCGCATATGAAGGCAGACCTGAAGCTGGGGGTGGAATTTCGTTTCCCGGATGAAAGGGGATGTGGTTGCGATAAGGGAGTGGATCTCTCCGTACTTGCAGGGACGCGTGACGATCTGAAGGGTACGGTGCTGGGGCTTGTGAGCGGACAGCCCGTGCAGGTTAAGCAGTCGAAAGATGGAGTCCTCTTTGGGTATCGGGAATATGCCGACCAGGTGGATGTGCCGGTCAAGGCGGGTTTTGGAGGAAGATTTATCGGGCATTCAGATCCGCAGGGGACAGATCAGAGCCGGGAGACTCTGGTCCTGCACCCGCGGGAAAGTGTTTACTATGTGTTTGTCCTTCGATCCTGGGATAAGGTGTCAAGGCCCATGGAGATGGCAAGGTCCAGAGCGGAATGGATTTCTGAGCATGAAATCCATGAGCTGCTGGAGCAACACTATGCCTGGTGGGAAAATTACTGGAATATCTCCGGCCTGATGCTGGATGATCCGATTCTGGAGTCGCGGTATTATCTCTCACAATATGTCATGGGAAGTCTCAGCAGGGACATCAAGTACCCGCCGAATATTTTGGGGATTGCGACCTTTGACCGGCCGGCATGGAATGCAAATTATAAGATAAATTACAATCACCAATCCTCTTATTTGGGGCTTCTTGTGTCAGGACATTTTGAACAGGCGGATCCGCATGACGCGCCCTATCTTGCAATGATGGATATTGGCAGAGAGATGGGACACAGGATTGCTGGTCATGACGGGGTCTATCTTCCATTGGGCATGGGACCAAAGGAAATGGTAAGTGAGGCCCTCTTGCTCCACATGAAGTCACAGGGTGTGCATGGGGCTACAAATATGCTCATGCGTTACGCATTGACAAAAGACAGGAGTTATGCCAGGCATATCTATCCCTTCCTGCAAAGTCTGGCGGATTTCTGGGAGAATGATCTGGTTTGGAAGGATGGATCCTGGCAGATTCGTGATGACAGTATGCATGAGCGCCTGGAAGCGGATGTCAGGGAGAATGGCGAGTCCTGGAATCCTTCGAATACGCTGGGATACTTGAAGGTGTTTTTTGAGGCGATTGTCAAAATCAGTGAAGATATTGGCCTGGACGTAAAGAGAAGAGAAAAATGGAGAGAGATAGCCCGCAATCTGGCGCCCTACCCGACAGGTACGCTGGCGGAAATCGCCAATAATCCCACTCTTTGGGCAGAGGCAGATGTCCCGTTGCATCAATTGGTCCCTGAGAAATGGATGCATAAAAAGGTGTTTTATAACGAGGGGACAGGGGGGAAATGGTCCTACCATTTTCCCGGAAATATCATGCAGATATATCCTGGTGGGGCAATCGGACTTGGCTCTGAGTCAAAGCTTTTAGAGACGGCCAGGAATACGATCCACCTGCATGCGTTGATTGAAAACAATTTGGCAGAGTACAGGGGAGAGCATGATACCGGTGCGGATGATCTGGACAACGAGCGGGGCGAAGAGGACGCGCATTACAGAAAATCAGGGGCCTGGAATGCGATGAATCTAAGCTGCCTGTTTTTCCCTGCAGCGGTGAGAGTTGGTTATGATGCGGAGGTGATTTGGCAGGAGCTGCGGGAACGGATCCTTCACAGAGGTCTGCCGAATGGTTTTATCAACCGCAATCCGCATGGCATTGAGAATTTAAGTACGGTACCAAACACGCTTCAGGAAATGATGCTGCAGAGCCAGGAGGGGATTGTCAGAATTTTTCCGGTTTGGCCGAGAAAACAGCATCCGAAAGCAGCCTTTCAGAATTTCTGGGCCTGTGGCGCATTTCAAGTGAGTGCGGAACTGGTCCAGGGAGAGGTAGAGGAAGTACTGGTAACAAGTCATAAAGGGCATGCGCTTGTGCTGGAGAATCCCTGGCCAGGTAGTCCTCTTCGAATATACCATGTTCAGACAGGTAAAGAGGAGGTGCGGACTGGAGATCATCTGAAAGTGGAGATGTTTGCGGGGGAAAAGATCAGGATTTGTAAGGAGTCAGCGTAAAAATATTTAATAACAAAGGGGAAATATGGGCGAAGGAATGAGAAGGGTGCCAACAATTGAGGGAATGGTATCTGTGTCCAGGCTGGCAGAAGGTATATATCGCTGCGTTTGCACGAGGCAGGCATCCATTAAGGACGAATCGCCATTAGAGATTCAGTTAAGAGAAAACCAAGGCCTGGATTTGCAGGAGGAAAATGGGCGTGTTCTGCTCTCTGATTCCAAGATCGCTGTAGAAGTGGATCCGATCAGCGGCGCATGCCGATGGATTCAAAAGAGCACCGGGAAATGCCTGTTAGAGGAGGCGGGGAAAGAACTTACGCCATTTGACCTTATGAAGTATACGACAGGAGGCGAAAAGCCGGTGATTCGTCGGGTCAAAACGGTGGATGGAGATCGAAATTTTGTAGAAAATCTCAAACCGGTGAAGGATCACACAGCCTATCACGCGAAGCTCTTATTTCGTTTTCAGGCGGAGGAGGCAATTCATGGACTGGGTCAGGCGGAGGAGGGGATCTACAATTACCGCGGAACAAATCAGTATTTGTACCAGCATAATATGAGAAGCCCGATTCCCTTTTTCCTCTCTACGAAGGGATACGGAATCCTCTTTGACGCAGGATGCCTCATGACATTTCACGACGATGCAAGAGGTTCCTGGGTATATTTAGATGCGGTAGAACAGCTGGACTACTATGTAGTATTCGGAGATTTGAAATCAATTCTCAAAGGCTTTCGCATTCTGACAGGAAAGGCGACGATGCTGCCAAAATACGCTTTTGGATATGTTCAGTCAAAAGAGCGCTATCAAAGGCAACAGGAATTGATCGATGTCGCGGCAGAGTACCGCGAGCGGGGAGTTGGTCTGGATCTGCTGGTACAGGACTGGAAGACCTGGAAGGGGAATGCCTGGGGATGTAAGACAGAGATAGACACACAGCGCTATCCAAATCTTTTGGAATTGAAACAGGAAATGGCAGATATGCATGTGCATACCATGGTGTCTATTTGGCCAAATATGAATTGTGATACGCAGGACTACAGGGAAATGGAGATTTCTGGTCATCTGCTTGGCGATTTGGCAACGTATGATGCCTTCGACCGGGAGGCGAGAGAAATCTATTGGGCACAATGCGAGAAGGTATTGCATCAGGGCTTTGATTCCTGGTGGTGCGATTCCACTGAACCCTTTTCGGGACCCGACTGGAATGGGGAGCATATGAGGGAACCCTGGGAGAGATTTCTTCTTGTGGGAAGAGAGCACTGCAAGTTTCTGGGAGCTGAGCGCGCGAATCTGTATGCAAGAGTCCATGCGCAGGGAATCTATGAAAATCAAAGGAGAGAACATCCAAAGGAGAGAGTTTTAAACTTGACAAGATCAGGCATCGCGGGAAGTCAAAAGTACGGAACGGTGCTTTGGTCGGGGGATATTTCGGCCACATGGGATACTTTAAGAAAACAGATCGTGGAGGGAATCAATATGAGTCTCTCCGGGATGCCCTATTGGACGCTTGATATAGGCGGGTTTTTCACTGTTTACAGAAATTTTTCTCACAGAGGATGTGATTGCGAAACAGATCCCTCCATGAAGTGGTTTTGGCGCGGAGACTTCGAGGAGGGCGTGCGTGATCCGGCCTACCGCGAGCTCTATGTGCGCTGGCTGCAGATGGGAGCCTTTCTTCCGATGTTTCGATCCCATGGCACAGATACACCAAGGGAGATCTGGCAATTTGGGGACCGGGGAGATCCGGCCTATGAGGCAATCGCAAAGTCGATAGCTCTTCGCTATCGGCTGATGCCTTATATCTATTCTCTGGCAGGGGCAGTGGTGCAGCAGGATGAGAATATGATGAACAGCCTTCTTATAGAGTTTCCAAAGGATAGGAAGGCGGCCGCCTGCGATACGGAATTTATGTTTGGCCATTCGCTTTTAGTATGCCCGATCACAGAAGCGATGTATGCGGCGCCCGAAGGGAAAAGGACCCGATCAGAGAAGACATGGCCATGTTATCTGCCGTCCGGCAGCTCATGGTACGATTTTTATACCGGATATCGCTATGAGGGAGGACAGAACATAAGCGTGGAAGTCAGTTTGGACCATATTCCGCTTTTTGTCAGAGCGGGAAGCATTCTCCCCATGGAGCATCAGCTTCAGTACGCATCGGAGCTTGTAGATACACCGCTTGAGATTCATCTGTATACAGGGGAAGATGGTTCATTTATCTGGTATGAAGATGATGGAGAGAGTTATGCCTATGAAAAAGGAGAATACAATCAGATTCTTATGTGCTGGGATGAAGGAGACAGAGCATTGACCATTGAAGGCGCCGCCAATCGGATTTCCGGGGGCATTGTGGGAAGAGAAATTTCTTTTTATGTGAATGGTGAGTTAAAGAGATCCACTCTTTATGTGGGGGAAAAGATGACGCAGCTGTTCTGATGGATGAACTTGACTTGCTTTTGACGGCGGCCGGACTGGTTTTGATTGATAAAAATCTCTGGCCAGCTGCTGTCAAATAGATTAAGAGGAATTTAAACATAGGACGTTTAAATTCCTCAAAAAGAGGGGCGGAATGAAGAACATAGAAAAAATAGAGCATACTTTGAAAAAATATTCAGAGGAGGAGAAAGCCGGAGTAGACAGGCTGCTTGAAGAAGAGGTCAGGTCATATCAGGGGAAAATAATCGTCTTAGATGATGATCCGACCGGAGTGCAGACAGTACATGGTATTCATGTATATACAAGCTGGGACTTGGAATCAATTCGACAGGGCTTTGAAGAAGATAACACGGTATTTTTTATCTTAACAAATTCCAGAGCAATGAGCGCTGAGGAAACCAGTGAAGTTCACAGGACGATTGCTCAAAGGATCGATTTTTTAGCGAATGAGTACAAGAGGGATTACTGCATCTTATCCAGGGGAGACTCCACCTTGCGAGGTCATTATCCTCTGGAAACAGATATTCTTCGGAAAGAGTTTGAAGAAAAAAGAGGTCTGTCGATGGATGGCGAAATACTCTGCCCTTTTTTCGGAGAAGGCGGTCGTCTGACGGCGGATGACGTGCATTATGTTCGCTGTGGTTATGAATTAGTGCCGGTAGGGGAAACAGAATTTGCCAAAGATGAGACATTCGGTTTTCAAAGCAGTAATTTGAAGGAATATATTGAAGAGAAGTCTCAAGGGGAATATTCGGCGGACAGAGTGGACAGTATCACTTTAGAAGAATTAAGAAATATTAAGATTGATACGATCACGGATCGGCTATGCGGAACGGGATATTTCAAGAAATTTATTATAAATGCGACAGATGATTATGATGTGAAGGTGTTCGCAGTGGCCCTGTATCGTTCATTGAAAAAGGGGAGGCATTTTGTCATACGTTGCGCTGCATCTTTCGTCAAGGCAATGGGAAATGTACAGCCGATTCCACTGTTAACAAGAGACGAAATGATAGAAAAGGACGGAAAAGAAGGAGGGCTCATTGTCGTTGGAAGTCATACGTCGAAGACAACAGAACAATTAAGAGTTTTACAGAGCAATCCAAAGATTGTCTTTGTTGAACTCAATTCGGATTTAGTGCTAGTTCCGGATGAATTAGCGAGCGAAGTGGATCGTGTGATCATACAGGCGGAACAGTTTATTTCTCAAGGGAAAACAGTGTGTATTTCAACCAGGCGAAAGCTCCTTAAATTGCCAGAGGACAGCCCGGAGACAGCCTTGAGGAGAAGCGTGGAAATATCAAATGCACTGCAGAGGTGTGTTGGAGAATTAAAAGTCAAACCGGCTTTTGTATTGGCAAAGGGGGGGATTACCTCTTCTGATATCGGAACAAAGGCACTGAGGGTAAAGCGGGCAATGGTTTTAGGACAGGTGGCAGCCGGGGTACCGGTATGGAAAACAGATATGGAAAGTAAGTTCCCGGGGATACCCTATGTAATTTTCCCCGGCAATGTAGGCGATAGAGAAACGCTTTATGAAGTGGCATCAAGGCTGATGGGTGATAAGGAGTAGAAATGAAGGTTGGAATTGTTTATACAGGGACAACAAGCGAGTTAGAAGAAGATGTGGAGAGGGAACTGAAGAACAGACTGGGAGAAGCAGTGGAGTTATATGTGCAGAAGGATCCCAGTATCATAAAAGAAATCAATTCAGAAGGATATGTTACCAGGCAAGCCGCAAAAAGATTAGTGGAAATGTATCTGAAAGCAACAGCTGCTGATTGTGACGCTATCCTGAATGCTTGTTCCAGCGTCGGTGAAGTGGCAGATGCATGCTGTGGTCTTGCAAGTTACCTTGGGGTACCGATTGTACGAATTGATGAACTTATGTGCAGAGAGGCGATCAAACGCGGAGAGCGAATCGGGATTATGGGGACACTGCCTACAACAATGGACCCAACACGGCATACAGTAGAACGTCTGGCAAGGGAAATGGGGCGTCGCGTGCAGATTGTGAACATATTGGTGGAAGGAGCCTTCGGATTAGACCAGGTCGCTTTTCGGAAAAGATTATCAGATGCAGTAGATAAGGCAGATAAACCAGTAGATGTATTTATTCTTGCCCAGGGCAGTATGGCATACGCGGCAGGAGACTTGAGTGAGCGCTATCATCTTCCCTTTTTGGGAAGCCCATATTATGGGGCAATTGCGATGAAAGAGGCGCTGAAAAACAAGGGGATTATTTCATGAGAAAAGTAATGATTTGTGTTGCGCCGGTTTCTGCAAAGGAACACGATATCAATCCATTGGCGATCGCTGAAGACGTATATGCTTCTTATTTAGAAGGCGCCGCGATCGTACATTTGCACGTGAGAGACATACGGGGAAGGCTTACAGATGATTTATCGGTTCTGGAAACAACTGTCAGGGAAATAAAAAAGCGCTGTGACATTATTATCGAGATTTCGACAGGAGGCGTTTCCGATCTGACGATTGAACAGAGAGTCGCACCCTGTCGTCCTGGATGGGTCGATATGAATAGTTTAAATATCGGGTCAGTGAATTTAGGAGAAGCCGTATATCAGAATTCGCCAGCGGATGTGAGGTACTGCCTGCAGGAGATTCGAAAGAATCGAAAGATTCCGGACACGGAGTTATTTGAAGTGGGGATGGCTGCAACGTTAAGAGGATTAAGTGACTGCTACGGTATGCCTAAGCCGATGCTGGTGTCTTTGGTAGTCGGCCATCCGGGAGAAATGCCTGCAACAGAGGCGGGATTGAACCACTTGATTCAGGGAATGTATGACAATTTCAAAGAGGGAGAGTTCATCTGGAATTTCACACAGGCTTATCGGAAAGATTGGAAGTTGCTGGAGAAAGCTCTGAAATTAGGAGCAGGAGGGATACGCATTGGGTTTGAAGACTCCGATTATTTGACGCCAGATACGAGGGTGAATTCCAATGCTCCACTGGTTGCAAAAGTGGCAAAGATCATCCGCAACCAGGGTATGGACATTATGGGAATTCAGGAGTGCAGGCAGATACTGGGCATTACTGGATGAAGAAAATAAAGTTATCTATAAAAAGACAAATACAAATTGCGATTCTTTTAATTTCGATATGCGCATTACTTATTTTTGCGAGCGTTTTATTTGTTGCCTATAACCAAAATATATATGCGAATTATTACAGTGATTTCTCGTACAATCTCAAGTCTAATGATGCTGAAATTTCAGGAGAAATCCAGCATGTCATTTCCGACATGCGCCTGCTTTTGACAGATGCTTCGTTTATGCAGGCAATTCGGCCATCAGAAGGAAGGAATAAAAGTTATTTTGGCGCTGCTGAAAGTGGAGTGGTTGAAGATCGATTAGCCAAGATAGCTCTGCGATACAACTATGTACAGGAAATCATCGTGATTTCCAGAGACGGTCGAATCCAAATTCACTCAAAACTGGCCAACTTGGACAAATATCATTCCCTGTATGAGGAGGCACAAGAACCTGATTCTATGGCCTGGGCACAAGATGCCCTGAGTAAAAACGGCTATGAGACAACGTATGGGAACAATATTATTACCGGGGATCAGCAAAATATAAGCATTGTAAAGAGTATGAATCGTCCGGAGGATTTTCAGTCACAGGGGTATTTAGTGGCGATTTTATCCAAGTCACTCTTTGAGACGGGCCTTTCCAATAATATACGCTTCGGGACGAACAATCGCACGATGGTTCTGGACCAAAAACTTGACCGTCCTCTGATTTATTACAGCGGGAGAGAAGACGAAGAGGCGGAGGCCCTGGATATCTATGAAGAACCAAAGAAACATAAGGACTATATTTCCTGCCAGTATCAAAGCGACATTTCGGGTTGGACATATATCAGTCAGATTCGCAAAGCGGATCTGACACGGCAGGGAAATCTCGTGGCTTCTCTGATTGTTTTTATGCTCCTGGGCCTGGGACTGGGATCAGCATGTTTATCCAAGTGGATTGCAGAGGGGATCAACCGGCCGATTGCACGGCTTGAGAGATTGATGGAATCTGTCGGAGAAGAAGTGGTTCCGGTCACGGCGGAGTTTGACCAAAGTGAAATTGGGATTTTGGGACAGAAATATAAGGATTTGATCAATAATAATGTTTTGCTGCAACAGAAGCTATTGAAGGGAGAGGTGAGATCGAGAGAAAACCAGCTGCGAATTTTGCAGGAACAGATCAACCCCCATTTTTTGTATAACACATTGGATGCGCTTTATTGCCTGGCGGAAATTGAAGGGGTTGAGAGTATTGCAAAGGTGGTAGAAGCATTGGCGGATGTTTTCCGGATGACCCTGAATCGGGGGGAGAAAATGATTTCTGTTGAAGATGAACTCCGTCATATTCATGCATATATGGTTATTCAAAATATGCGGTTTGGAGATCGATTTACATTTCATCAGGAAATGAATTTGCCAGAAGGATGGGAAAAGTACAGGATTTTAAAGTTGATTTTGGAGCCTTTTGTAGAAAACGCAGTGACTCATGGGATAGAGCCAAAGATTGGCGGAGGAAACATTTGGCTTCATGGAGAGCAACAGGGAAGATATCTTTTTTTGGAAATACAAGATGATGGTGTAGGGGTGGAAAATATACAAGAAATGAGAAAAGGATTCGCAATTACGAATGTAAAAGAAAGAATGCAATTGTTTTATGGGGATGAGGGGAGCATAGAGATTAGTTCCAAACGGAATGAGGGAACCAGAGTTAAGATTAGAGTTCCCGTATGGAGGGAGTATGATACACCGATTAGCACTTTTTGATGATGAGTATTTAGTGGTTCATGCAGTAGAAATTATGCTTCGAAAGATGGAATCATCATGGGAGCTGGTTGCGTCGGGGACGGATGGTAATACAGCTCTGCGCCTGATCGAAAAGGAGAAGCCACAGGCAGTTTTGATCGATATTCGTATGCCGGGGTTAGATGGTCTGCAAGTGGTTGAGAAGGTTCGAAAAGAGTTGCCGGAGACACTGTTTGTTTTGATCAGTGGATATCGCGAGTTTGAATATGCTAAGAAGGGAATTGAGCTTGGCGTCGTGGACTATATTGAAAAGCCTATTACGATTGAGAAACTTGATCGGGTTTTTACAAAATTAGAGTTGATTTTGGAAGAAACCCGACGGGTAGACGAGATGAGAAATATTCAAGAACAAAGGCAAAGTGAACTGCAGATAGAAATAGAGAAAGATGCTTTGATTGACCAAATCCGCGAAGGACACATCGAGGGCTGGAGAAATCATTTGACGATTTTATTGGCAGGATTACGAGACAGGAAGGACGAGCTGGTATTTTTCAAGAAACAGGTATTTGAGTTAATTATTGAATTGGTAGGGACATACTGTGAGTACTATAAAGCATACAAACAGGACTTTCATGTTCCGCTTTATGCGAATGTAGAAGCATTAGAGAACTTTGAAGATGTGGAGAAGTATGTAACTACATATATTGAGATGCTGTTTCAAAAGATTTATGTGCATTCTAATGGAGAGTATCGGAGAATTATTTTTAAGGTGTTGACCTATATTAACGAAAATTATCAGCAAGATATCAGTCTGACCGATTTGGCAGATATGGCGGGGCTTTCTCCGGCGTATCTGAGTATTCTCTTTAAAAATAATGTGGGGATGACTTTCGTACATTACTTAACAAAAGTCAGGATTGAACAGGCAAAAATTCTCCTGGGGCAGGGAATGAAAGTTCATGAGGTGGCTGAGCGAGTGGGCTATTTCAATTACCGCTATTTTACAAATATCTTTAAAAAATCTACGGAAATGACGCCACAGGAATATCGAAAAAAATGCTGACATTTTAAAAAAAATTTGACTCTTATACTCTGTCTCGAAATCAATACAATTTTCTATATAAAGCAACTTTAAAGTTCTATGTTGAGAAAGGGAAAAGCATATGAGAAAAAGGGGAAGAAAAATTATTGCCGGTATTCTGGCGACAGCGATGGTTGCGAGTGTCTTTGCGGGGTGTGGTGGCAACTCGGCCGGGGATGATAAGAAATCCGGTTCAGCAGAGAAGAAACAGACGTTTAAGATTTTGTCTATTTGGAATGAAGATAGTACACAGGGCAAAATAATCAAAGGGATATGCGAGGATTACAAGAAAGAAGACCCAGAGTTTACTTATGAGTATGAGTATGTTGCGTCCTCGGATCTCAGTACGAAAATTTCCGCTTTAGTTGCATCGGATGATTTACCGGATCTTTTTGCGTATTCTGCCGGAAAACCATTGCAGACGCTGATTAAGTCGGAGAAAGTCGTCAATATTTCGGAGGCGCTCCAAAAGCTGGGAGAAGCGGATACCATTATGGACGGTGCAAAGAGCTCATTGACATCTTTATCTGATACAAAGGATCTGTATGATCTTCCCTTCGGAATGAATATAGAGGGATTTTGGTATAATAAGTCCGTTTTTTCCAAAGCCGGGGTGTCAGAACCAAAGACCTGGGATGAGTTTTTAGCTTTGTGCGAGACTCTTAAGGGGAAAGGAATTCAGCCACTTACAACAGGCGGCGCAGACAAATGGCCGGCCAGTCGTTTGATTAACGCCTATGCCTATCGGAGTATGGGAAGGGATGCTGTGAAAGATGCCTCCACAGGGAAAAAGAAGTTTACCGATGAGGGATATGTCAAGGCGGCACAGATGCTTTTCGAGATGTCTAAGAAGGGATACTTTGGGCAGGGCGCTTCAACAGTGGACAATACAACTGCAGAAGGGATGATGCTCAACGGGCAGGCAGCCATGGTATATGATGGATCCTGGATCACATCCTCTGTCGCAGATGAGACAAAGAATCCGAGCGGAGCGGACAATGTAGGATTCTTTGGAGTTCCGGTTGTAGATGAGGCGATTAGCTCTGCTGATGAGCTGCCGACAAACTGTGGAAATGTTCTCTGCCTTTCCAAGAAGAAATACAATGAAAACACTGCAAAATGGCTAAAATATTTTACTACCCATGTAGGCGATTATGCGATGTCTAATTTCCAGACACTGACCGGGTTTAATTATACGGCCAACAGCGATAAGTTAAATTCCGTAACCAAGCTTGTTATTGAAAAGGTAAATAATGAAAAGAACTCTACAGCCTGGTGGGAAGCATATATGGACGATCAGACGAAATCAACGGCCCAGAATAATGTTCAATCCGTATTAAATGGAGAAATGAATGGGGAGACTTACTGCAAATCGATCCAGGAAGCCTATGATTTAAGCCATTGACGATTGTTGGCATATAGAAAACCGGGATCTATCGAAGGAGGGTTTATCCGATAGATCCCTGTTTTTGAAGGGTATCTGAAATGAATAAGGTCTTGACAAATAAAAAAGCATTGATTGTATTCGTGCTACCGGCATTTCTCGTCTATTTCATCATTGTAATCATTCCCTTGCTTCTTTCCTGTTACTACTCCTTTTTTCAGGGAACACCAGGACTGGATTGGAAATTTGTGGGACTAAAAAATTATGTGAATTTACTGTCAGATTCCAAATTTAAGGAATCACTTGCAGTAACACTTAAATATATTTTAATGACCATGGTGGGACAGGTTGTACTAGGTCTTCTTCTGGCCTTGATGTACCGTTTCTGGCTGAGCCGAGGGAAACATTTGATTCGTACGATCACTTTCTTCCCTGTGATTCTTCCTACAGTCGCCGTGGGACAGCTGTTCCGGAAAATATATGAAATACAGCCAAGTTATGGACTTTTAAATTCTCTGCTGGAGGCATTAGGAAAAGCAGAATGGATCCGTCCATGGATTGGAGATGCATCGACGGCGTTGCCTTCTTTGGCTGTCATGGATATTTGGGTCTCTGTTGGTTTCTATGCGGTGATTTTTTATGGCGGATTGATGGGGATTTCTAACGATGTCATTGAGGCGTCTAAGATTGATGGCGCCGGTTCCTGGAAGATGTTTTGGCATGTTTTGTTTCCGCTCCTTCGTCCGGTAACCATTACTTGCCTGGTTTTTAGTTTTGCGGGTACGGTTAAGATGTTTGAGTCATCCATGACATTAACCGGTGGGGGACCAGGATTTTCGACGACCTCACTGTCAATGTATCTCTATCGAGTAGCCTTTGAATATAACAATTATGGATATGGCAGTGCAATTGCGATTGTGGTGTTTCTAATCTGTATTGTGGGAACCTCAGTGATACGCAGGTTTGATATACAGGAGGCCTAGCATGAAACGAGCGAATTTAAAGGGGATGTGGGCATTTCTGAAAAAGGGCCTGCTTGCAATTATTGTCTTGATAGATGCCTATCCGATCTTTTGGTTAATCACCTGCTCTTTTAAGCAGAATGCAGAATTTGTGGCGAAACCTTCTTTTTCGCTGCCTGATGCAATCTATCTGGGGAACTATTTGAAAGCCTGGAATCAGGGACATATGGGGCGCTATTTCAGGAACAGCTTGATTTATACGCTGTCAGCCCTTGCCTTTATCGTACTTCTTAGTATGTGTGTGGGATTTGCGCTCACGAAGATGCGCTGGAAACTCAGGCGTTTTTTTCAATCCTTCTTTTTGCTGGGACTCATGGTTCCAGTCTCAACGGCTCTGCTGCCCTTGTTTCAGATGTACTCTAAGGCAGGCATCCTGAATACACAATTTTGCCTGGTGTTGACTTATATTGCCTTTGGATTATCTCTCTCTATTTTTTTAGTGCAGGGCTATATGCGATCAATTCCAAACGAGGTTTTAGAAGCCAGTATTATAGATGGATGCGGAATATTCTCTATGGTAGGTCAAGTCATTGTGCCACTCAGTAAAAACGCTGTTGTCACTGTTTTGGTTTTGCAATTCTTCTATAAATGGAATGACCTTTTGTTTTCAATGACTTTTATCAGCGACAGCAGACTGAAAACGATTCAGACAGGACTCTTGTATTTTCAGAATGAGTTCGGAACAAAGGATTGGGGTTCCATTTTCGCGTCTATCTCGATCAGTGTGCTTCCCATGCTGCTGATATATTTAATTCTAAATAAGACGGTGATTGAGGGAATGACAGAAGGAGCTGTGAAGGGATAAAGTGGAGGAAGTTACATGTTGGCAGATACGAGCGCATCGACATACGCGAACGGGGTTGGGTTGGATACTGCTTGCATCAAATGGACTGGCGGGTTTTGGAAAGAGGTCGTAGATATTTGTGCGAGAAACATGGTTCCCAATTTAAAGGCAATGTTTGAGAATAAGGATATTTCTCATGTGGTTGAAAATTTCCGCATTGCCGCCGGACAACTTGACGGAGATTTTTGCGGCACCGTTTTTGGAGATGGAGACTTCTATAAATGGATGGAAGCAGAACTCTATGCGGCGTATCTCTTACAGGATGCCTCTCGTTTTTCTGCTTTAGATGATTACATTACTTTGATTGGATCAGCACAACAGGCAGATGGATATATTTCAACCAAACAGATTATTGAGGACAGGCAAGGAAGAACACGAACCAGACTTAAGGATGTAAACGAGTTTGAAGTGTATAATATGGGGCATTTATTGACCTCGGCAGCCTTGCATAAGCGATTGACCGGTAAGGATAATTTTTTGAAGATTGCCAGGAAAGCTGCTGAATATCTTGGAAAAATGTATGAAAAAGCGGAAGAAAACAAGGATGTTCAGACAGCAGTATGCCCGTCCCACTACATGGGACTGATTGAATTGTATCGAACAACTGGGGAAACGCAATATCTGAATCTGGCAAAAAGGGCAATCGAATTGCGTGATTTGGTGAAAGATGGAACAGATGATAACCAGGATCGGATTCCTTTAAAACAGCAGAATAAAATTGTCGGACATGCGGTAAGGGCAACCTATTTATATGCTGGAGTCGCAGACTACTTTTTAGAATCCGGAGATGAGGGGTATTTAACCACGTTAAATGCTGTCTGGAGAAATATGGCAGATACTAAATTGTATCTTACCGGAGGGGTAGGAGCACTTTACAATGGATGTTCGCCCTACGGTGATTTTTTCACTGATCAGAGGGTGCACCAGGCCTTTGGATATGAATATCAGCTGCCGAATATTACGGCTTACAATGAGACCTGTGCATCGGTAGGTCTTGTAATGTGGGCATATCGAATGTTCTTAGTTCGTCCTGACAGTGAATACTTTGATTTGATTGAAAGAGCCCTTCTCAATGTCAATTTAGCAGCGGTTTCTTTGGACGGGAAAAAATATTTTTATGAAAATATGTTGAGGCGAACCAGGCACTTGGATGTTAAATTGATCTGGCCTTTAACCAGGACAAGTTATATTTACAGTTATTGCTGTCCGCCGAATTTGGCACGGCTCATTATGCAGTCCAGTGAATACTGTTTTGTGCAAAAGGGGGATCGCATTTACACTGGCCTTTTTGGAGAGGCGGAGGCGAAGATCACATTAAAGAATGGAAGTCAATTTCTTTTAAAAGAAAAGACAAAGTATCCTTATTATGGGGATATCGAATTCTCTTTTAGGGACGTACAAAAAGATAAGGGGATTGACTTTATGCTTCGTATTCCCGACTGGTGCGATCAGGCGTTGATTCAGATTTTTAGAGGGGGAAACCTCCTATCAGAAAGAAGGATCCTCAAGAAGAGTGGATATGAAAAGATTTCTTTGGACAAGATAAGAGATGTCCGACTGAAAGTTTCACTCTCCATGAGTCCGCGGTATACGGTTGCAAATGCAATGGTTGAAGAAAACGGGAACCAGGTCGCAGTGGAGCGAGGACCGCTTGTTTACTGTATAGAATCAGTAGATGTGGGAAATATACACTTGGAGGATATTTATTTAGATCCGTCAGAGGAGTTACGACCGAAGGACATAAGGATTGGAGATAGAAGACTTGTTGCCTTGGAAGGGAAAGCGGCCTTGGCTCAGCATGCAGGAGATTCAAGGGAAGAACTCTATTACAGCTATCAAAAACCACAGTGGAGGGTGGAAGAAATACGTCTGATTCCCTATTTTGCCTGGGACAACCGCGGATCAGGAGAAATGCGAATATGGATGCCTTGCTTCCAGCGATAAAGAGGTGAACCATGCTAAATCTTTTGGGGTGTGAGGGGAAACTGACGGTTTGGATGAGCAGGATTTTTGATTATTTGCTGGTCAGTCTTCTCTGGATTTTATGTTGTATACCAATATTGACGATCGGAGCTTCAACAGGAGCGCTTATGTATACGGTCTATTACTGTATCCAAAACGACAGAGGGAAAGTATGCCATGTGTTCTTCCGTAAGTTTCGAGAGCAGTGGAAATATGCAACAGTGATTTTCCTGATGTTCTTACTGGGGATACTGGGCATTTATGCATACATAAAACTGTTGAAAAATCCATGGGGACTATTTGTTCCGGGGACCCTGCTCGTGATTTGGTTTTTTATGGCGCTTGGTTACAGATCTTTGCTGAATTCGGGTTTCGGAACAGTTTTAAAGACATCAATTCTGCTTCTTTTTCGGAGGCCGCTGTATACGTTATTTATTGGGATCACCCTGTTAGCCTTTATATTAGGGACCTATATTGCGCCGTATATTATTGTCTTTTCGCCGGCCGTAGCAATGAGGATTGTGATGATTTATCTTGAATTGATTTTACAGGGGCAAACAGAATGAAAATTACGCATCTACAAACCAATCATCTTAAAAATCCGATTGGCTATTTCATGGATCAGGTCACCGTCAGCTATCTGGTAGAAGAGGCGGAGGGGAAGCGGCAGATTTCGGCCAGTGTACAGGTGGCTGGGGACCCGGAATTCCAGCGGATTATATACGACAGTGGGGAGAGAGGAGATATTGACCCCACTGGATTTGTTGTTCCCTTAGAGCTGACGCCAAGCACAAGATATTTCTGGAGGATTGGGGTTACAACGGACGCGGGGAAGAGGGCGGTCAGTGATGTCGCCTGGTTCGAGACCCCGAAGGAGAATGTTTGGCAGGCGAATTGGATTGCGCCTCTGGCGGACAAGAAGGTCCAGGTCTGTCTGACAAAACGATTTTTCATTGACAAGACGGTTGCCAGGGCTCGAATGTATATGGTGGGCCTGGGACTCTATGAGCTTTATCTGAATGGACAGAGACAGGGAGAGGAGTGTCTCCTTCCCGGATTTTGCGATTATGACGCCTGGATTCCCTACCAGACATTTCCGCTGGAATTAAGCAGGGGGGAGAATGAAGTTCGAATCTACCTTGGGGACGGTTGGTACAAGGGGGCTTACGGCCTTCGAAAAAAAGAGGAAAACTACGGAGACAGACTCGCCTGTATCGGGGAGCTTCATATCTGGTTTACAGATGGGACATCGACAAAGATTCTGACAGACAGCTCCTGGCTGGCCCAGACCAGCCCTGTGACGGCAAGCGGTATTTATTCGGGGGAAGTTTATGATCCGGCGGCAGAGGGAGTAAAGCAGTATGGTGTGGAGGAGATTTCGCTTGCAAAAGAAAAGCTGATGCCCCGCCTGAACCCGCCGATTACAGTGGAAAGGGAAATCTCTCCACGCGCCTTACTGCATACACCGGCCGGAGAGTGGGTCCTGGATATGGGGCAGAATATGGTCGGCTGGCTTGAGTTTGTCTGCCGGGAGCCTGCGGGGACAAAGATATTTCTGCAGTTCGGAGAAATCCTGCAGGACGGTAATTTCTACAGAGATAACCTGAGAACGGCAGAGGCTTCCTTTACCTATCTTTCTGACGGAAAAGAGCGTCTGATCAGGCAGCACTTTACCTTCTATGGCTTTCGGTATGTTAAGCTGACGGGATTTTCCGGGAAGCCGGATCCGGAGAGTTTCCGGGGGCTTGTGATCCACTCGGCGATGGAAGATATCAGCCGGATCTCCACCTCGAATGCTCTGGTCAACAAGCTCTATGAGAATGTGAAATGGGGACAGAGGGGGAATTTCCTGGATCTGCCGACCGACTGCCCGCAGAGAGACGAGCGCTATGGCTGGACCGGAGACGCCCAGGTCTTCTCCGGGACGGCCTGCTATAACATGGACAGCTATTCCTTTTACCGCAAATTTTGCTTTGATCTCTTCTGTGAGCAGAAGGCCCTTTGCGGCGCAGTGCCGGATACCGTCCCAGTGGCCAATAACCGGTCCACGATTTCTGCAGTCTGGGGGGACGCGGCGACCATTATCCCCTGGAATGTCTATCTCCACAGTGGGGATAAGGAGATCCTGCGAAGACAGTTTCCAAGCATGAAGGCCTGGGTAGACTATATTCGCGGACAGGATATTTCGCACGGAGATCACTATCTGTGGAAGAGCGGCTTTCACTATGGGGACTGGCTGGCCCTTGACGGCAGGATGAAAGGGGGTGTATTCGGCGCGACGGATCCCTTCTTTATCGCCTCCGCCTTTTATTATTTTTCTGCGGACATTGTGACCAAGGCGGCAGAGGCTCTGGGAGAAGAGGAGGAGGCAGGGAAATATCGCGCTCTCTCCCTGGCGATCCGGGATGCATTTACCAAAGAATACTATACGCAGACCGGAAGGCTTGCGGTTGATACCATGACGGCCTATGTCCTGGCTCTGTACCTGGGCCTCTTTCCGGAGGGGAAAGAGCGGCTGACAGAGGAGGGACTTTATCGGAAACTGCGGGAGAACCGCTATCACCTGGAGACTGGTTTTGTGGGAACGCCCTATCTGCTCCGTGTGCTGTCAGAGCATGGGATGAATGATCTGGCCTATCATCTCCTCCTTACCGAGGAGTATCCGGGATGGCTCTATCAGGTAAGGATGGGGGCAACAACCGTGTGGGAGAGATGGGATTCTGTCTTACCGGACGGGAAAATCAGCGGGACGGAGATGAATTCACTCAATCACTATGCAGAGGGGGCTGTCGTGGAGTGGATGTACCGGGATATGCTGGGGATACAGCCCATGGAAAAGGCCCCCGGGTTTCGAAGATTTCGAGTGGCCCCGAAGCCGAATTTTCAGCTTTCTGAGGCCTGTGGGAGCATAGAAACGGCTTCAGGAGAAATCAGGAGTGCCTGGAAACTGAGGAAAGGCAAGCTCACTGTAGAATTGACGGTTCCCTTTGGCACAGAGGCAGAGTGGCTCCTGCCGGACGCCGCCCTCTCAGAGGTCAAAAACGGCCTCACAGCCGTCAGCGGAGTCATGGATATAAGGCAAGAAGGGGGGGATGTATGTGTGAAGCTGGCAGCAGGAAGATACAGAATGAGTTATACCCCAACGGTACCATATCGAAAGATCTACAGTATTGACTCACCTGTAAAGGAATTGCTGGAGAATCCGAAGACCAGGAGAATTCTGGATGAGGACTATTTTCCCTACAATGAGGTTATTCCCTTCGCCGAACAGATGTATACCCTTCGCGAATATTTGAATGGGCCTTTTACCAATCTCCCGGAAGAAGAGCAGAGAGAAATTGACCAAAAATTGCGGGAAGTGGAGTGAGGAAAACAGAGAAGTAGAGACAGGGGACAGGAAAAGGGAGTGACAGGGGCTGGGAAGTAGAGCTACAAGGTGTTTTGGCGGAAAATGAAGGAGGACAGGATGGGAGCAATAAAACTGGGCTTTGCGCCGACCAGAAGGAGTATCTTCAGCGCGCCGGCAGCCGTGGAGTATGCTGATAAGACCAGAGAGAAACTAAGGGCTATAGGGGTGGATTTCGTCGATATTGATGATATTTCTTCGGATGGTCTTCTGCATGATGACAGTGATCGGATCCGGATTGAGGAGAAATTTAAGAGAGAGCATGTCGATGGGGTTTTCTTTCCACACGGCAATTTTGGGACGGAGTTCGAGGTGGCCAGGCTGGCCAGGAGTATGCAGGTTCCGGTTCTTCTCTGGGGCCCCAGGGATGAGCGCCCGGATGAGAATGGCATTCGCCTGAGGGACAGTCAGTGCGGCCTCTTTGCCACAGGCAAGGTGTTGCGCCGCTTTGGAGTACCCTTTAGCTATCTGACCAATTGCGATCTGGAGGACCAGGCCTTTGATCAGGGGATCGAGCGTTTTCTGGCCGTCTGCAATGTCGTCAAGACCTTCCGTAATACACGTATCCTGCAGATCGGCCCCAGGCCTAATGAATTCTGGTCCACCATGTGTAATGAGGGAGAACTTCTGGAGCGCTTTAACATCCAGCTGTCCCCTATCCCCCTGTCTGAGCTGACACAAAAGATGGAGGAAGTGAAGAAGGAGAGGGATCAGATGGCCGCGCTCATGTCCTATTGCAGAGCGAATTTCCATGTGCGGATTCGGGAGGATGAGCTGGAGCAGGTGGTTGCTCTTAAGCTTGCCATCCGAGGTCTTGCTGATCAATACGGCTGTAATGCGGGGGCTATCCAGTGCTGGAATGCCCTGCAGACCGAAATCGGAATCATGCCCTGTGCCGCCAATGCTCTACTGAATGAAGAGGGTTTTCCTGTGGTCTGTGAGACGGACATTCACGGAGCAGTTACGGCTCTTATGGTAGAGGCGGCGGATCTGACCGGAAGAAGGTCTTTCTTCGCGGACTGGACAGTTCGCCATCCGGATAATGACAACGGAGAGCTCCTTCAGCACTGCGGACCCTGGCCCGTTTCCTGCGCCTCTTCTAAGCCGACGATTGGCTATCCTCTCGCCTTTGATCATCCGGGGGCAGTCGAGGCGGAGGCAAAGCACGGAGAACTGACCATTGCCAGGTTTGATGGAGACCATGGGGACTACTCCCTTCTGTTGGGCAAGGCGAGAGGAATCGACGGACCCTATACCAAGGGAACCTATCTCTGGATTGAGGTGGAGAATTGGCCGAGGCTTGAGGCCAAAATTGTAGAGGGACCCTATATCCATCACTGTGTTGGAATCCATGCCGATCTGGTCGCTATTCTCTATGAGGCCTGCAAGTATCTGGGGATCAAGCCGGATCTATACGATGATATTGAGCAGGAGGTTTTAGATCAGATTCATGGGATTCAGAAGAAATGAGGTGAGTATATGAGCCGGTTGAAGCAAGCAGACGGGATCGAGAGGAATATAGAAAATATGATGACGTCTTCCTCGGGCGCAGCAGAAGAGGGGAACCGCTTTCGAGAGAGGGAGCTGACAAGACTGGCCTTTGATCTTCGCAAGCTTGTCCTTGAGATGATTACCAGGGCCGGAACAGGACATATCGGCGGCGATTTTTCTGTCATGGAAATTCTGGTGGACCTATATTTTGATCAGATGCACATCGATCCGGATCGGGAAGAGGACCCCGATCGGGACTATTTCGTCTTGAGCAAGGGACATGCGGTGGAGAGCTATTACGCCGTACTGGCAGCCAGGGGATTTCTGGATCAGGAGAGCCTTCTTAGCCAATACTCGCAGTTTGGTTCAGAGTACATCGGCCATCCAAACAATCATCTGCCCGGGATCGAGATGAACTCCGGTTCTCTAGGCCATGGACTTCCGGTCTGCCTTGGCATGGCTTTGGCCTGCAAGAGGGATCAAAGAACCAATCGGGTCTACACGGTGCTCGGAGACGGAGAGCTGGCGGAAGGTTCTGTCTGGGAGGGATTCATGGCGGCCGGACAATATCAGCTGGACAATCTCTGCGCCGTGATCGACTGCAATGGCCTGCAGATTTCCGGCCCGACCGAATCTGTGATGAATCACAGGAGATTGGCCGACCAGGTCAGAAGCTTTGACTGGCATGTGATTGAAACGGATGGAAACAGTATTTCGCGCCTGCGTGACGCCTTCGAAGAGGCCGGGAGGACTAAGGGACTTCCGACCTGTATTATCGCCCATACGACAAAAGGCTATGGAGGGGGCCCGCTTATGGAGAATCAGGCTGCCTGGCACCATCATGTGCCAGACGCAGAAGAGGCCAGGCAGATATTGAGGTCTATAGAGGAGAAGGAGGCTCTGTTATGAATCAAATCCCAAACCGGCAGGTCATCTGTGAGAGTCTGATGGCAGTGGCCCAGACAGACCCATCCATCGTCGCTCTTTGCTCAGACTCCAGGGGCTCTGCATCGATGACGCCCTTTTTTGACCGCTTTCCAGGGCAGTCTGTTGAAGTTGGTATTGCCGAGCAGAATCTGGTCAGCATTGCCGCGGGCATGGCTCATGTCGGTAAGCGGCCCTTCTGTTTCTCCCCGGCCAGCTTTCTGTCAACCAGAAGTTATGAGCAGGCCAAGGTCGATGTGGCCTATTCAGATACCAACGTGAAATTAATCGGTATCAGCGGAGGCGTCAGCTATGGCGCCCTGGGGATGAGTCATCACTCCGCCCAGGACATTGCAGCCATGTCCGCTATTCCCAACATGCGGGTGTACCTGCCCAGTGATCGCTTTCAGACAGCCAGGCTGATGGATCATCTGATACGGGATGATCAGCCTGCCTATGTCCGTGTGGGGAGAAATCCGGTGGAGGATATCTATGATGATAGTTATCGGTTTCACTTGGATCGGGCGACGGTACTTGACTGGGAGGGGCAGGTGTTAGAGGAAGAGGAACCGCCATATGAGAGAGAGTTCTCTCAAAAAGTCCTTGTGGTCGCCTGCGGTGAGATGGTGCGGTCCGCTCTCGATGCGGCGAAGCTGCTGAAGGAGGAAGGGATAGAGGTCCTTGTTTTGGATATGTACTGTTTGAAGCCTTTTGACAGTCAGACGCTCTTGCGATATGCGAGAAAGGTCGACCTGGTGCTCACCGCGGAGGAGCACGCGCCCTTTGGCGGTCTGGGCTCTATGGTCGCCTCCGTTCTTTCCGCCAATGACCCGAAGAGGGTGATCCAGCTGGCCCTGCCGGATGATCACGTCATTACCGGGACTTCAAAGGAGGTCTTCGCCTACTATGGGATGAATGCCAGTGGCATCGCTCAGAGGGTTCTACGGGAGCGCGCGCTGCTGTGATGAAAGAGGAAACAGCCTTCTTTGATTTTGGGGATGGGGGACGATGAAGACTAAGAAAAAATATGTGATCAGCATTGATCAGAGCACACAGGGAACCAAGGCCCTGCTCTTTGACACCGATGGGAAGATCCTGGCGAGAAGAGATCGCAGGCATCGTCAGATAGTCAATAACCGGGGTTGGATCAGTCACGATCCCGAGGAAATCTACGCCAATGTCATTGGAGTTATACGCGATGTTCTTACGGAGACGAAGCTGGATCCGGCGCAGGTTTTAACGCTTGGTGTCAGTAACCAGAGGGAGACCTCTTTGATCTGGGACAGGAGGACCGGGAGGCCCTTGGAGGACGCTGTTGTCTGGCAGTGCGCCAGGGCAAGCCAAATCTGTGAGAGAGAGGAGATCGTCGGACAGGCGGATCTGATCAGAGAACACACGGGGCTTCCCCTGTCTCCTTACTTTCCGGCAGCTAAGATCGCCTGGCTACTTGCCAATACGAAAGGAGCCAGGGAACTTGCAAATGAGGGTCTGCTCTGTCAGGGAACAATGGATAGCTACCTGATTTACCGGTTGACGGGGGGGAGGAGCTATGTGACGGATTATTCCAATGCAAGCCGAACCCAGCTTTTTCATATCCGGGATCTGCAGTGGGATCGTCAGATATGCACCATCTTTGGGATTGACCCGGTCAACCTGCCCCGGGTCATGGATTCGAACAGCTGTTTTGGATACACGGACTGCGAGGGCATTTTCCCGGAGGAGATTCCTATCAACAGCGTTATGGGGGACTCCCATGCTGCTCTTTTCGGCCAGAACTGCAGGAGCAGGGGGAGGGTCAAGGCGACCTATGGAACAGGCTCGTCCATTATGATGCATATCGGGGACAAGCCCATCCGGAGCGCCCACGGTTTGGCGACTTCTCTGGCCTGGGGGATCGGCGGAGAGGTCTCCTATGTTCTGGAGGGAAACCTCAATTATACCGGGGCGGTTATCAGCTGGCTCAAGGATGATCTGAAAATGATTGACAGTCCGGCGGAGACGGAAGAGTTGGCAAGCCAGGCCTGCCAGGAAGACAATCTCTACCTGATCCCGGCTTTCTCCGGTCTGGGTGCGCCCTACTGGAAGGATCAGGCAAGGGCGGTAATTTGGGGGATGGATCGAAGGACGGGAAGAGAGGAAGTGGTCCGGGCGGGACTGGACTGCATCGCCTATCAGATCTGCGATGTCGTGCGAGCCATGGAAGCGGATCTGGGCAGTCGAATACAGGAGCTTCGCGTAGACGGCGGCCCGACGAAGAACGCCTACCTCATGCAATTCCAAAGCGATATTCTGTGTGCCGGGGTGCAGGTCTCACAGGCAGAGGAACTATCGGCAATCGGGGCAGCCTATCTGGCGGGGCTTGCCTCCGGACTCTGGGATGAGAGGGTATTTGAACAGATTTCTTATCAGTCTTATCGGGCACAGATGGATTCTAGGCGGGCAGAGGCCAAATATGCGGGCTGGATAGAAGCGATCCGCCATCTGTAAGAGAGTACTTTTCTGCCTGCTGAGGATATACGAAGCATTGATCGACTCCGGGAGGAGTCGATTTTTGGTCGATGACAACAGGATACTCGCTGTGCCCGCGTTCCACTGTTTTGGGAAAGACTGGTCTGTGTGTCCAGGACGAAATTGGCTTAGCGAAGGACACTGTCCAATCTGCTGGCAGATTGTCAAAGATGATAACTGTAATTTCTGAGGTTGAGATGGCACTTTACAATCTGGCGATGTACTACAAACAGATGCAGATAGCTCAAACAAAAGCAAATACAAATAACTCAAATAAAAATGAAATCAGATGACAATAACTCAAATCAGGAAAGCAAAAATCAAAACAAAAGTAAAATAGAAGCCGAATAACTAAAATATTCATCTTGTATTTGCTAAAAATGCGCATATTATAAAAATGAAGAAGGAGCGCTTTACAGATAATCAGAGGATTGAGGGGAACATTCCGGTATTCCGACCATAAGAAGAGCGATGAGAGAAGCGGGGTTAAAAGAACCTGTTTTTGCCGGCGAAAGAGGAAGCTTTTCTGTGACGCTCTATAAGGAAGCGCAGGTTACACCTATTCATCAGGCAATGGGACAGAGCGATCAGGAGACCCGGCTGTTAGTATTCTTAGAGGAACCGAGGAACAGACAGGAGATCGCCGAATATTTGGGGATCGGAACAGTGAGCTATGCGATACAGGCTTATATTCATCCGCTTATTGAACGAGGACTTGTCAACATGACGATTCCGCAGAAACCCAGGAGCAGGAAACAGATGTACGTGAGGAGCGTAAATTATGGAAGAAAAACACAATGAAAAGCAACAAATCCTCCGTCAGGATTTATCTGAAAAGGAGGAGCGTCCAGGCGGAATTTTTCTGGTTCATCTTTTGATGGAGGAAGCTTGTGCCCTCCCTTCAAGGGAGAAAATGATGGAGACCATGACCAGGCATTTGGGGGCGCTTGACTGTGTCAACTATGACGACAAGAGTGCGGCCTGCTTTTCTCCCAGGGAATATTTCATGGAAAGCGAAGACGGAAAAAGTTTTTCGCCCATTCTCTTTGTATCTGCCTGCGAAAAGATTGAGAAGCCCATCTTAAATGAGCTGGAATTAACCCAGCTATGGGACTGCCCTGATGGGGAGGAGATTCTTGCGTCCTGTCCTTATCAAATCATTGCATCGGATATGATGGCGGCAGGCCTTGACTATAAGCGGAGAGCCAAGATGCTGGTTCGCTATATGCAAGCCCTGGCGGAGCTGTTCCCAACAGCAAGGGCATTTGTTTTTGAGACATCCAAGAAGATGCTGACTACAGAGGAGATTGCCTCCTGCGAGCAGGACAGGGAACTATGCTTTATTCGTTATGCAGTGAATATTCGCTTCTTTAAGATTCGGGGGACAGATGACTGTATGGTGGACTCGGTCGGAATGAGCACCCTCTTCCTGCCGGACGTGCAGTATCATTACCACGGACTGAAAGTGGAGGAGGTCGTAAAACATGCCTATGATGTACTGATCTATATGTTTGAGAAGGACTGCCCTTTTGAGAATGGGGATTCTGTCGCAGGCCTGCGAGAGGGCCAGTATGATGATGCGGTGCCTTGGAAAGTATATTATGAGGAAGCCTTGATTCAGCCGGTTCGCCAGGTTGTCGATGTAGATACAGGAGAGTATGCGGCCGGGGAGCGGGAAGCGTAGATGCGGGAGAGCTATTGCAGGCTGGGGGTCTTTTGGGCAGATCCTGGGAAAAGCATTATTAGAGCATGAGGAGGATCATGAATTTTCCGATATACTATAAAAAAGAAAGGCGCCATTATAATAGCTGCTTCTGGGGATTTCCAACTTAAAGCAGAGTTTTGGCAGTGAGTAT
>ERZ772945.102-NODE-102-length-64326-cov-40.125018_pt1 | contig 64326 bp, 59 predicted proteins | sample MGYA00511681_ERZ772945 | MGnify/ENA primary metagenome ERZ772945 (study PRJEB29015, sample SAMEA2737943) | human oral metagenome | biome: human oral; feature: human-associated habitat; material: dental | place: China | collected 2143 ...
AGAACAAGAAGGTCATAGAACAGTATGTGGTTGATGCCCTCAGCTTCTCCGAGGCTGAAGAACTCATCACGGAGGAGATGTCGCATTATGTGAGCGGCGAGTTTGATGTGAAGGCAATTGCTCCGGCAGTCTATGGCGAGATTTTCTTCAGTGATGTTGACACCGATGACAAGTGGTTCAAGGCAAGGCTTTCGTTTATCACGATTGACGAGAAGACCGAGAAGGAAAGGCGTTCTTCCGTGACCTATCTCGTTCAGGCGCATTCCGTGAACGGTGCTGTCAAGCACGTGGATGAGGTCATGAAGTCGACCATGATAGACTATGAGATTGCCGCCATTACCGAAACAAAGATCATGGATGTCTTTGAACATCGTGCCGGTGGAAAGGGCGGTGCAGAGGAAAAACCGGAATTCGAGCAGTAACCGGTCGTAACGATAAAGGAAAGGAGCTTACGATTATGTATGATGTAGCAAAGAATTTACGCGAAGTGCTTGGGAGTCTTCCTGATGGTGTGAGGTTGGTTGCCATCAGCAAGTTCCATCCTGTCGAATATATCGAGGCTGCCTACCGTGAGGGCCAGCGTGTCTTCGGCGAGAGCCAGGAACAGGAGCTTGCACGGAAGGTGGAGAGTCTGCCGAAGGACATCGAGTGGCATTTCATCGGTCATCTCCAGACGAACAAGGTAAAGTATATCGCTCCTTACATTTCGATGATAGAGGCCGTTGATTCACTGAAGCTGTTGAAGGAGATCAACAAACAGGCGGCCAGGTACGGCCGCGTCATCAATGTCCTGCTGGAGTTGCATATTGCAGAAGAGGAGAGCAAGTATGGCTTCACCCCTGCCGCCTGCCGTGAACTGTTGGAAAACGGTGAATGGAAGGAACTTCGTAATGTACACATCTCGGGACTGATGATGATGGCTTCGAATGTGGATGACCGCAGTCAGATCAGAGGGGAGATGACCTTGGCAGCTGACCTTTTCGATGAGCTGAAGGCAAGATTCTTTGCGGATGATCCGGCGTTCAAAGAGCGTTCATGGGGCATGAGCCATGATTATGACATTGCCGTGGAATGCCGTTCCACCATGGTCCGCGTCGGTACAGCCATCTTCGGTCCTCGTATCTATTAGTCTCTGTTCCTTTTTCTGTGAGTTGGGTATCCGGACCGGACTTATCACTGGGACGCATACCGGTGTGAAGGGGCATTCGTATATGTCCCGGTATTTCCCGGACTTATTCTGCAGGACTGTAGAATCTGAGTAGCCCGAGGATTTCGGAATTTTCAGCCTTCGATCCTATGGTAATCCGCAGGCAGTCTTCGCATAATGTTTCCTGGGAACAGTCATATACGCAGATGCCCTTTTCGGCAAGATAGCCGTACACGTTCCGGGCATTTTTCATCCGTGCCAGAAAGAAGTTGGCACTGGAGGGATAAACTTTCTCGCAGCAGTTCAGACTTTCGAATGCTTTCATCACACGCTGCCGTTCCAGCAGGATTATCTTTGTCCAATCTTCTATGTCATAACGGTGACGGAGCAAGTCAATCGCACACTCCTGTGCCATCCGGCTGATGTTGTAAGGCGGTTTCACCTTGTTGAACAAGTCGATGACTGCATTCTGTGCGAATGCCATGCCCAGCCGCACGGCAGCTCCGCCCCACGCCTTTGAAAACGTATTGAGGACTATCAGGTTGGGGAATTCGGCCAGCCGTATGCGGAAGGGATTCCGGCGGGAGAAGTCGGAGTAGGCTTCGTCGATGATTACCATCCCGTGGAATGTCCTTAACACCTTTTCTACTTCTTCCGTGTCAAGTGTATTCCCGCTCGGTGTATTGGGCGAGCAGAGCCATACCAGCTTCGTATGTCCGTTACAGGCCTTGAGCAGTTGTGAAGCATCCAGCTGGAAGTCGTCGGATAACGGAACAGGCCGGTATTCAATGTCATTGACAGCTGCGAACTGTCTGTACAGTCGGCAGGTGGGGTCTATGGCTACGACATTGTCGATTCGCGGCTGGCAGAAGATGCGGTAACATAAATCTATGGCTTCCGTGGACCCGTTGCCGAGGAAAATCTCATTATCCGCAACCCTTTTCAGCTTTGCGAGCTGCGCCTTGAGTTCACGCTGGCAATCGGATGGGTAGCGATTGAAGGGCTTGTTGTACGGATTCTCATTGGCATCAAGGGCTATGCGGCAAGGTTGTCCGTCGGTTTCGCTTTCAGCATGGAAACCGGTGGACAGCTTCAGGATGTTCGGTCTGACTAATCTCTGTAAATCTATCATACACAACTTTTTAGGGTTATTTAAGGAAAGGTGTCATGGTGCCCGGTGTTTATCCTTGTCTTCTTCTGAACTCTGCACAGACAATGGATGTGGCGACAGCGACATTCAGCGATTCTGCCGTCTCTCGTCCGGCAGGGTAATTCGGAATCAACAGTTTGCGGTTGATCTTCGTCCTGAGCAACGGAGTTATTCCGTTTCCTTCGTTCCCCATCACAATCATGCCGTGTGCCGTGAGGGGCTGTGTATAGAGGTCTTTCCCGTCAAGGAGGGTGGCATAGACCGGATAGCCGGTCGGCAGATTATCTATCAGCAGGTTCAGATCCAGGTAGTGCAGCTTCACTCTTGCTATGCTTCCCATCGTAGCCTGTACCACTTTCGGATTCCAGCAGTCTGCCGTCTCATGGGAGCAGAATATGTCATCAATCCCAAACCAGTCGGCTATCCGGATGATCGTTCCAAGGTTGCCGGGATCCTGTACACCGTCGAGAGCAAGTACGAGCTGCCCCTCAATATGTTCATGGAATGTTCTGGAGTAATCCTTGGAGGTCTCATCAGCTTCTTCCGGCATTTTGAAGATGCCCAATACCGACTGTGGATGCTTGAGAAAAGAAACTTTCCTGATATCCTCGATATCCTCCAGGACCTCTTCTGCTAAGAATCCTCCGTGTAGCAGATCGCTGACAACTTTCGGCCCTTCTGCTACAAACAGTCCCGCCTTCTCCCTGCCTTTCTTGGTCTCGAGAGAACGGATCAGTTTTGTTCTATTCTTTGATATCACTTCGCAAATTTACAAAAAACTATCCATCCACCGCCTGTTACTCTCAACTTTTTAGTAACTTTGCATGAGTTAGCTGCATCCGGCAGGACGAAGGCGGGTCCTCTTCTGTGTCCTGTCTGCATAGTTTTTGCATAAGATCATACAGATTATCCATGTTGTTTTCAAGATTACATAAGGTTGCCGCACCGTTTCTTTTATGCCTGTCAACACTTGTCATCATAGCGTGTTCATCAGGCAGTCTGGTTCCGGAGGGGAAGTATCTTCTGGATAAGGTCGAACTGCGTTCTGACCGTAAGGACATCAATTCCTCGCTTTTGATGCAGTATGTACGCCAGAAAGGCAACTCCCGGTGGTTCTCACTTTTCAAGATTCCATTGGGGACATACGTCATGGCAGGGAAGGACACCACGAAGTGGATCAACCGGACATTGCGCAGGATGGGTGAGGAGCCTGTGGTGTATGACACGCTCCAGGCACGGCTTTCGTGTGAGGACTTGAAAGTCGCCATGCAGAATATGGGCTACATGAAAGCCTCTGTCGAACTTGAAAGGAAAATCAAAGGGAAAAAACTTACCGCCATCTACTGGCTTCATCCGGGGGAGCCTTATATCATCGACCATTTCAATTATGATATAGAAGACTCCGTTGTGAGAAAGGTGCTTGCGCCCCATCTTTCGTCAGACACGGAGCGTCCGCACCAGTTTACTGTTACCTCTCTGGACGATGAACGCAAAAGGCTTACGCATATCCTCAATGACTCCGGCTACTATCGATTCCATAAGGATTTCATCTATTATACAGCTGATTCCACCCAAGGCAGACAGCATGTAAGTGTGACGCTGCATCTGATGAAATATGTTGAAAGCAGCAGTGCCAGGCCGACGCTTCACCCACGCTACATCATCAACAAGGTCAACTTCATTCCAGGCGATTCCACGGGATTTCATCTCCGTAGGAGTGTGCTTGAAGACAACACGCTGATTGAAAAAGGAAAGTATTTCTCTGCGACAGACCTGCAGAAGACTTACAATAACTTCTCGCGCCTCGGTGCAGTGCGTTACACGGGCATCAACTTCCGGGAGACGCACCGCTTCGACAGTCTGGTTATCGGCAGGTCGTTTGCCTATACTACCTCCTCGACACATTATCTGGATGCCGACATCCAGGTTTCCAACAACAAGCCCAACACCATTTCTTTCCAGCCGGAGGGGACGAATACGGCCGGAGACCTGGGGGCGGCGGCCGTGCTGTCTTACCAGAATCGCAATCTCTTCCGGGGGAGTGAACATTTAAGTGTGGAGCTTCGGGCCGCCTTCGAGGCCATCAAAGGGCTGGAAGGCTACAAGAACAGTGACTACGAAGAGTACAGCGTGCAGGCACGTCTGCAGTTCCCGCGCTTCCTGGCTCCGTTCATATCAAGGGATTTCAGGCGGAGAAGTACTGCCGCCTCGGAGGTTTCTGTGGGCTGGAATCTGCAGAACCGTCCGGAATTCCACCGCAGGATATTCTCTTCAGCATGGAAATACCATTGGGCAAATCCTGTCCATCATCTTACCTACGACTTCGACCTCCTTGACCTCAGCTATATCTACATGCCGTGGATCAGTGACACCTTCAAGCGCGACTATCTGGACAATGCTACGACACGCAACGCCATTCTGCGGTATAATTACCAGGATCTGTTCATCATACGCACGGGCTTCGGACTGCATTACAGCAGTTCAAGCCATGCCTTTAGGGCATGGGCTGAACTGGCCGGGAATGTCTTGAACGGATTGGGCAGTGTGTTCAAGTTCAAGGAGAACAGTCAGGGCAAGCGGACACTGTTCAACATAGCCTATGCACAATATGCGAAGTTCGACTTTGACTACACGCAGATACTCCACTTCGACGACCGTAACTCCCTGGCTTTGCATGGTGGTATCGGCATTGCTTTCCCCTATGGGAACAGTACAGTCTTACCCTTTGAGAAACGCTATTTCTCGGGCGGCGCCAATTCTGTCCGGGGCTGGAGTGTAAGGGAACTGGGACCAGGAAAGTTCCGTGGTGTTGACGGAAGGATAGACTTCATCAACCAGACGGGTGACATGAAACTTGATCTCAATGCAGAATACCGCACGCATCTCTTCTGGAAACTTGACGGTGCAGTCTTTGTCGATGCGGGAAACATCTGGACGCTCCGTAATTATGCGGAGCAGCCGGGAGGCCAGTTCCATTTCAAGGACTTCTACAAGCAGCTGGCTGTGGCATACGGACTGGGACTGCGTTTGAACTTCAATTACTTCATCCTTCGTTTCGACGGCGGTATGAAAGCGGTCAATCCGGCCTATACCAGTACGGAAGAGCATTATGCCCTGTGGCATCCGAATATGAAGCGAGACTTTACTTTCCATTTTGCCGTCGGACTTCCTTTCTGAGACCGCCAGGCCCGTTATATTTAATTATTCATAAAATAAATGTGAAACTTTCGGCAAATGTTATCAACGGTTTTGCCTATCAAAAATCTTTTATTACATTTGCCTAAAATAATAAGATAATGCTGAAATTTCTATCTTTCGGCAGTGGTAGTAGCGGTAATTGCTATCTTCTCTATACAGGCACCGACTGTCTGATGATTGACTGCGGTGTCGGTATTCGCTCTCTAAAGAAACATTTCCACAACTACGGTCTGCAATTGAGTATGGTCCACAATGTGCTTATCACCCATGACCATGCTGACCATGTGAAATCGGTCGGTTCCATCAGCGGCGACCTGCATCTGCCGGTATATACTACGGAAGATGTCCATCGGGGCATCAGCCGGAACTGGTGTGTGAGACGGAAAATCGACAGCCAGTTGGCAAAGAATCTGGTAAAGGGTAAGGAAATCATGATCGGGACATTCCGTGTGACTCCTTTCGGTGTTCCGCACGACAGTACAGACTGTGTGGGCTACTCTATAGAGTGCGGTGGCATCCGTTTCACCTTGGTGACCGATTGCGGCCACATCACAGAAGTCATCGCCCATTATATTTCCATCTCAAACTATCTTGTGATTGAAGCCAATCATGAACCGGAGAAACTGGAAGCAGGCCCTTATCCACGCCATCTGAAGAAACGTATCAGCGGCCCCGACGGACACCTGAGCAATGAAGCCTGTGCGAAGGCACTTGTGGAGAATGCCTCCCCGGCTCTGCGCCATGTGTGGCTGTGCCATCTGAGTGATGAAAACAATCATCCGGAACTGGCAAAGAAGACGATAGAGGCGGTGCTGCGTGACAGTGGCATCATTGCCGGAAAAAACTTCATGCTTGACGTGCTGAAACGCAAGATACCGAGCGAGGTGTTTGAACTCTGAACACCCGGACAGTGTGCCCGAAAAGATGGACGAGACCGCTAAAAACCGCCTTCCTGTTCCTGCCGGACAAACATGGCAGCTGCTGTCCGGTATGCAGCAGATACCGGGAGATGACATTTTTTAACGGTTTTAACTTGTAATTATTGCAGAATACTTATAACTTTGCGTCCGATAAATAATCAAAGGTAATATTTAACATCATAAACATCAAAAACATTATGAAGAAATACGAATGTGAAACCTGCGGGTATATCTATGACCCGGAGGTAGGCGATCCAGACGGCGGCATTGAGCCGGGTACGGCTTTTGAGGATATCCCAGATGATTGGGTCTGCCCTCTGTGCGGTGTAGGAAAGGATGATTTCAAGCCCGTTGACGAATAATCAGATTTAGATTTCAGAACATAGAAGTCTGCTCAGGATTCTGGGCAGACTTTTTCTTTTGGCATATATGCTCTGTTTTTAGACGGCTCTTTGTGTTTAATCAATAAAAAGCCTTATCTTTGCAGTGCTATAAAATTTGTAAGACAACAGCTATGACCGACGTGAAAGTTAAAGACAGCGATATACGCAAAGCCGCAGAAGAGGGGATGGACAGCTTTGTCCAGGTTTTCATTGATGCCATCAGCAGTGCAATAGGCAACAGTCTGACACTGGAGACCATGCAGCAGCTTACTGCTGACCAGATTACATTACTGGCGTGGAGCTATCTTCACCAGGAGGTGATGGAGGGCGGCTACATCCAGTTGATTTACAATGGCTATGGAACTTTTATCTTCAGGAATCCTTTTGCCGTTGCCATGCGTAACTGGGGACTGCGGGAGCTGTATGTACACATCCGCCATGCAAAGAAGTATTACGAGAAGTATCACGAGGCAATAGAGGCAGTAGTCTCCGACAGCGACTTCATGGCTCTGTACGAGCAGATGCCCGAGTTCGATGATTTTGATGATGCGTTCATCGTCAACGAAGAGCAATGGACGGCAATGATTGCGGCTTATATTGACGACCATATTGAGAATTTTGCAACGATTGAAGAATGAACAAGGAACAACAAGAGAGAAGGAGGAAATCGCCTGTACAGATAAGGAACAAGAAAGCCTCGTTCGAGTATTTCTTTGTCGATACTTTTACGGCGGGTATTGTCCTTACCGGTACAGAGATAAAGTCGATCCGTGCCGGGAAGGCTTCGCTGGTCGATTCTTTCTGCTATATCAACAAAGGAGAAATGTGGGTGCAGGGAATGAACATTTCTCCTTATTTCTACGGGTCGTACGCCAATCATGAAGCCAGGCGTCCCCGAAAACTGCTGCTGACACGCAAGGAGATACGCAACCTTGAGGCAGAATCGAAGACCCCGGGCTTCACCATCATCCCGACGTTGATTTTCATAGACGAACATGGGCGTGCCAAGGTGGATATTGCACTGGCACGAGGCAAGAAAGAGTATGACAAGCGACAGACACTGAAGGAAAAGGAAGACCGGCGGGAAATGGACCGTGCAAGGAAACATTATTAAAGAAGACCGATGGGTTTACGGGATAACATCAAGGAAAATTTCTGGAGCCGGACGGTGTCATGGGTATTGCAATCTGAGGTTACAGCCTGCCCACAGCCGAAGTCTTCCTAACCGTCTGGGAACGGGATTCCCAGGCATTGGGAACAGAGGTCCCGACTGTTGGGAACACTGTTCCCAGACGGTTGGGAACTTTCCGCGATCTGCTTAAGAAATGTCAGAATATGTCGTTCCTTGTATCCAATCGCCCTCTGTAACGCTTTGCAGCTCTGTAAAGGACAGTTTCATACAGCATTGTCTTTGGGCGGTCATGTCAGTCAGTCCGATCAATGCCCTGTACAAGAAAAGGGCTTGATTTATTTTGTATTGTCTTTTAATTATCGTAATTTTGCAGAACGAATATATAGGTATTATGCAGTTGAAAAAGAAAAGGTGGCACTGTCTTCCAGGGCAGGAGCCTACCGATATGGATCTGAAGATAATGGCTCTCGAAAAGAAGGGCAAACTGGTTCCGACACGCGACCTTATCAAGACGCCGGAGCAGATTGAAGGCATCCGCAAGAGCGGAGTGGTAAATACGGGCTGTCTGGATGCCGTTGCTGAAGCTATCCACGTAGGGATGAACACACAGGAGATTGACGATATCTGTATGCAATACTGCAAGGACCACAATGCGGTTCCTGCCTGCCTGAATTATGAAGGATACCCGAAAAGCGTCTGCACGAGCATCAACGAAGTGGTATGCCACGGTATTCCCAAGACGGAGGACGTGCTTCAGGAGGGTGATATCATCAATGTTGACATGACGACGATAGTTGACGGCTACTATGCTGATGCAAGCCGTATGTTCATCGTCGGCGGAAAAACGACCCCGGAGAAAGAACGGCTGGTACGTGTTGCCAGAGAGTGCCTCGACCTGGGAGCTGAGGCTGCAAAGCCGTACTCCTATGTCGGGGACATCGGCCATGCCGTCCAGAAGCATGCGGAGAAGAACGGCTACGGTGTCGTACGTGATCTCTGCGGCCATGGTGTCGGCCTCGATTTCCACGAACAGCCCGATGTGGTCCATTATGGTCACAAGGGAACGGGCATGCTGCTGGTGCCGGGGATGGTGTTTACCATTGAACCGATGATCAACATGGGAACCTGGAAGGTGTTTATCGATGCCGACGATCCCTACGGATGGGAAGTCATCACCGCCGACGAACTTCCGTCGGCCCAGTGGGAACATACTTTCGTTATGACGGAACATGGGGTGGAAATCCTGACGCATTAGCGAGAAGGGGCGGGGCTGCACGAGTCATGTGGTCCGGCTCTGCCACCATCAGATCAATGACGACAATGGAAAAGAAAGATATTTACATATTGGGTATAGAGAGCAGCTGTGACGATACCAGTGCGGCTGTACTGAAGAATAATGTCATTCAGAGCAATGTGACGGCCTCGCAGGATGTACACAAGGCTTATGGCGGCGTCGTCCCCGAACTTGCATCAAGGGCACACCAGCAGAATGTAGTACCTGTGGTTGACCAGGCCCTGAAACGTGCAGGTATCGCGAAGGAACAGCTTTCGGCCGTTGCCTTCACACGCGGGCCGGGACTGATGGGCAGTCTGCTGGTCGGTGTCAATTTCGCCAAGGGTTTTGCACGCTCGCTGGACATACCCATGATCGAGGTAAACCATCTGCAGGGACACGTCATGGCCCATTTCATCAAGGAAAGCGAAGACGATAGCCATATGCCGCCGTTTCCTTTCATCTGCCTGCTGGTTTCCGGCGGTAATTCCCAGATTGTAAAGGTAAATGCCTATAACGACATGGAAGTACTCGGCCAGACAATCGACGATGCGGCCGGTGAAGCGATTGACAAGTGCTCGAAAGTCATGGGGCTGGGCTATCCGGGTGGTCCTGTTATCGACAGGCTCGCACGGCAGGGGAATCCGCTGGCCTATAAGTTCGCCGAACCGAATGTCGCCGGCTTCGATTATTCCTTTTCAGGTCTCAAGACTTCGTTCTTGTACAACATGAGGAAATGGGTACAGGACGATCCCGATTTCATCGAGCATCACAAGGAAGACATCGCAGCCAGTCTGGAACATGCCATCGTGGATATTCTCATGAAGAAACTGCGCATGGCCGTCAAGCAGACGGGTATCAGGCATGTAGCCGTTGCCGGCGGCGTTTCTGCCAACAATGGTCTGCGCAATGCCTTCCGTGACCATGCCGGGCGTTATGGCTGGACGATTTACATTCCGAAGTTCAGTTATACGACCGACAATGCTGCGATGATAGCCTGCGTCGGGACATTCAAATACAGGGACGGGGATTTCACGCAGATGGACATTCCTGTCTTCAGCAAGGTAACTTTCGAGTAACAACATACAGCCACTCCTTTATAAAAATTGAATTATGGATTTTGAAAGTAAGATTATATCCCGCCAGATAGGCGACATCCTCTATGCCTCAGGACTGACAATCGGTACAGCCGAAAGCTGTACGGGAGGACGCATCAGCGAGGCGATCATCGCCATTCCGGGTTCTTCCGATTACTATAAGGGCGGTATTGTCGCCTATACCGATGAGGTAAAGGTGAAACTTCTCGGCGTATCCAGCGAAGTGCTCGAGGAGCAGACAGCCGTTTCCGAAGAAGTCGCACGCGAGATGGTCCTTGGCACCCTCAATGCCATCGGCGTGGATTTCGCCATCGCCTCGACAGGTTATGCCGGTCCCGGCGGCGGAACAAAAGAGGCTCCCGTCGGCACAATCTGGCTGGCTTACGGCAACAGGGAAGAGGTGAAGACATTCAAACTGACCGAGGACTTCGGCCGAGACATCAACCTCGCCATTGCCACCAACAAAGCCATCCGACTGATGCTTGATTTCCTGAAAGACATGGACATAAAATCAGAATGAACCTGCAAAAAAGATTAAAATAAGCAATTATCATAGAGAAAGTTTTGTCTATTTGAAATCTTTTTGTAATTTTGCACCCTGTTTGGAATAGGTATCAATTAACGAATCACAAAACAAAGATAGAAATGTCTAAGATTTGTCAAATCACAGGAAAGAAGGCACAGATCGGTTGTAATGTGTCTCACTCAAAGCACCGCACAAAGAGAAGCTTTGATGTAAACCTCTTCAGCAAAAAATTCTACTATGTAGAAGAGGGCTGCTGGATTGAGCTGAAGATCAGTGCCGCTGGTCTTCGTCTTATTAATAAGATGGGTCTTGATGCAGCACTCAAGCAGGCTGTTTCCAAAGGCTATGTTGACTGGAAGGACATTAAGGTAATAGGAGACTAAATATCATGGCAAAGAAAGCTAAAGGAAACAGAGTCCAGGTTATCTTGGAATGTACTGAGATGAAGAACAGCGGACTGGCTGGTACAAGCCGTTACGTGACTACAAAGAATCGTAAGAATACTCCTGAGCGTCTTGAGCTCATGAAGTACAATCCTGTTCTCAAGAAGATGACTCTTCACAAGGAGATCAAGTAAGCTCGCTCACAAAAGAGTATAGTTAATAGTTAAAAAAGACAGACCATGGCAAAGAAAGCGGTCGCTACCCTCCATGAAGGTTCATCGGATGGTCGCGCATATTCAAAGGTTATCAAGATGGTAAGAAGCCCCAAGACCGGTGCTTATATTTTCGATGAGCAGATGGTCCCCAATGAGGCCGTCAAGGATTTCTTTAAGAATTGATTTCGATAAAGATAAAATAAAAGAAGCTGTAGGCATATTGTCTACAGTTTTTTTATGGCCTGTACGGCAGACCTCATGATGGCGGGAGGGGTGTCAGGGGCGTAGCTTGTTCCTGTTATAGAAGTATTGTCCTTTTTTCTTCGTGCGTTTTCCGTATTCGATGGCATGGTGTGGACAGTGATGATAGCAGGAGAAGCAGGTAAGACATTTACCGTTGTGCATCCACTCCGGCTCATAGCCCAATCCTCCTTTTATGTCGGTTACGGGACAGACGTTGGCACAGATTCCGCATCTGACACACCGGCTGCTGTCCACATGAAAGGGAGTGTCGGTGATAAGGAAACGTTCGAAGAACCCTCCGACCGGACCTGAAAAGAAAGAGGGTATCGGGCCTCGTTTCAGCCTTTCCCATCCCCATGGTTTCCCTTTCATGCTGCGAAGATGCCCTCTGATAGCTTTGGAAAACTGCTCCAACTCTTTTGCCGCCGTCTTTTTCTTGATGGATTCCCTCTCTCTTGTATCTACATCCATGCCGGGCAGACCGACATACGACTCTGGCATGACCAGGGAACCTACAGCTTCTAACGTCAGTGACTGTCCGGCCGGTATGGATATGAGTTGCTGCTGGAAACATTCCATGGCTTTACCGATGGAGTCCCCGGCTGTGACAAGACAGAAGCAATAATGTCTGGTGCAGCCGGTACCGTCTTCTGCCGTCCTGAACGATAGCCTGTCCAGGAATTCCTTTATGATGCGGGGTACTCTCCAGCCGTGTATCGGAAAGATGAAGCCTACGTGTTCGTCGCTTTTTAAGTCGAAGCAGCATTCGCTTTCGAGTATATCCGGGATGGAGACAAGCGTGTCGCCGGTTTCTGATGCCAGCATCTTTGCAGCCCATTGGCTGTTGCCTGTACCTGAAAAGTAGAATATCATGCGGCAAAGATACTTATAATCTGCTGTTCCTGCAAGATTAGGAGAGTTATCCTTGTCCTTTCGTTTCTTTTTATTATTTTTGCAGCTGGTACGTGAAAGCATGATGCTATGAAAAGGAAAATGGACCTGTTGATGTATCCCGCAGTAAAACTGCTTGTACCGCTGTCGCTGGGTATTGCCGTGGGCGATGCAGTCGTGGATAGGGTCGGACCGGTGTGGTGGTGGGCGATGGCCGTCGGTATGGTCATTGCGGCATTTGTCATGCGGCATCGGAAGTACATTCAAAGTCTGCTGCTGCTCGTTGCAGTCTTTATGACGGGAGCTGCATTGGTAGCTGATCGGGAGCTGTTTATGCAGGTGAAACTGCCGGAACGTATTGCCGGATTCAATGCAGTTCTTCTTTCCGAGCCGGTTATCCATGGAAAGGTTGTCCAGACGGACCTGATGGTTATAAGGGAAAACGGCCTGCTGAAGGTCAAAGCCTCCATCCTTCGTGACACATTGACGAATCGTTACCGGTCCCTGCACACGGGTGACGGCATAGAGGCCATGGCTTATCTGGAGAAGCCTATGAACTTTTCGGATGCGACATTCGATTATGCCCGATGGTTGAGACTGCACGGTTTTTCTGCGGAAACATTCATCTGCCCTGACCAATGGCGGAAGAAGAAGGTGAATCTTCATCCAATGAGTTTTTTCCAGAGGTCGCTCCTGACAGCTGCTATATGCAGGCAGAAACTCATGAAGAAGTTGACTGACAATCTTGAGGGGGACGCCCTGGCTGTTGTGACCGCCATGACGCTGGGTGACAGGCACCTGCTTGGCAAAGAGCTGAAGGAGGATTATTCCATCACCGGTGCAAGTCATGTACTTGCCTTGTCCGGACTGCATCTGACGGTTGTCTATGGGCTGCTGATGCTTCTGCTGGGGCGGGTTGAACGCTTGCTGCCGGGACTTCGGCGGAAAGGAATCAGTGAGCTAACCGTGCTCTTTGCAGTGTGGAGTTATGTCGTATTGGTCGGAATGTCTTCCTCTGTGGTCCGTTCTGCTATGATGTTGACAATCTATTCGTTTGTCAGTCTTCTGAACAGAGATCGGCTCTCGGTGAATACGCTGGCTCTGACAGCGGTCATTATGCTTTTCTGCAATCCTCTCAGCCTTTTCGATATTGGCTTCCAGTTGTCTTTCGTTTCCGTGTGGTCGATACTGCTGTTCTATCCGCTCCTGTATCAGACTCTGTCTTCCCGGTATCTGAAGCATTGTGCCGCAGGCAGGTGGTTATGGGGGATGACGGCGGTATCGGTTGCCGCACAGTTGGGGACAGCCCCGCTGATAGCTTTTTATTTCTGCCGTTTCTCTACGGTTTTCATCCCCGGCAGCCTCATCGCTGTGCCAGGGACGATGATGATTATCTGGTCATCCGTCTTCATGCTGATCCTCTCTCCCTTTCCGGCTCTTTCTTCCTTTCTCGGTCAAACGGTCGGACAACTGGTCTACTGCCAGGACACGGCACTTCACTGGCTTGCATCTTTTCCCTGGGCAAGTATCGGAAACCTGCACGTTACTCTCCTCCAGCTGGCTGTATATTATGCCATGCTGATGGGTGTGTGGTTGTTATGGAGTTTTCTTGCTGGAAAGACAGATTTCAGGTAATTTTTCGTAAATTTGCACATGATTATGCAACGATACTTTATCACCCTGTCATACGACGGGACGGCGTACCACGGCTGGCAGATCCAGCCGAACGGTATTTCTGTACAGGAAGTCCTTGAACGCTCGTTGTCTATCCTGCTGAAAGAGACAATCACCGTAACAGGCGCCGGCCGTACGGATGCCGGTGTGCATGGACGGATGATGGTGGCACATTTCGATACGGCACAGCCGTTCGACAGCGGACAGCTTGTTTACAAGATGAACCGTCTGCTGCCTCGTGATGTCTCTGTGAGCAGAATCGAGGCCGTCAGTGCGGATCTTCATGCTCGTTTCTCAGCTGTATCAAGAACCTACCACTATTATATCCATACCGGAAAACAACCCTTTTCGCGCCGGTACTCATGTGAGATACATTACCCGCTTGACTTCGACAAGATGAATGAGGCTGCCTCTTATCTGATAGGGGAGAAGGACTTCAAATGTTTCTGCAAGGCTGGTGCAGACGTAAAGACCACCTTTTGTAATTTGACGGAAGCACGTTGGATACCTTTCGGGGACGGGCTTTCCTTGTCCTCGGGGAGTACAATCGCCAACTGGTGTTTTGTGATTACTGCCAACCGTTTTCTTCGCAATATGGTGCGTGCGGTTGTCGGAACTCTGGTCGATGTAGGGAGAGGGCGGTTGTCTCTGGCTGACTTCAGGCAGATTGTAGACGGAGGAACAAGAAGTGATGCCGGCGAGAGCATGCCCGGAAATGCACTCTTCCTTTGGGATATAAAATACTAAAACAACGCTTTCATGTGGGTTTTACTGGCTTTTGTCTCGGCAGCTCTGCTGGGATTCTACGACACATCGAAGAAGTACTCTCTGCGTGGGAACGATGTCATACCTGTGCTGTTTCTCAACACCCTCTTTTGTTCGGCTATATTTCTGCCGTTGATTCTGCTGTCACAGGATACCCGTGTGCTTGATGGCAGTATCTTCCATGTCGGGTCCGGTGGCTGGGAGATGCACCGTTGGATCCTGCTGAAGAGCATGATTGTTCTGCTGTCATGGGTATTCGGCTATTTCGCCATAGCACATCTCCCCTTGACGATTGTCGGTCCCGTGAATGCCACACGTCCGGTGATGACGCTTGTGGGAGCAATGGCCGTATTTGGAGAACGGCTGAACGGCTGGCAGTGGGCCGGTGTCGTTCTTGCAGTGGTTTCTTTGTTCCTGCTTGCGCGAAGCGGCCGGAAAGAAGGCATTGACTTCAGCCACAACAAGTGGATATGCTTCCTTGTGCTGGCAGCATTGACGGGAACGTGCAGCGGTCTGCTCGACAAGTATCTGATGGCAAGTCCTGAGAACGGCGGAGTAGGACTTGACCGCATGATGGCGCAAAGCTGGTACAACATCTATCAATGCCTGATGATGGCAGCGGTATTCATAATATATAAAGTGAGAAGGCATGGCAGCAAGACGGCACATACATCTTTCAAGTGGAAATGGTCAGTTCTCCTCATTTCCCTTTTCCTTTCGATGGCAGATTTCGCCTACTTCTATGCACTGTCAATGCCCGGTGCGATGATTTCCATCGTATCGATGGTACGCCGAGGGTCAGTAATTGTCTCTTTCCTTTGCGGTGCATTGCTGTTCAGGGAAAAGAACCTGAAGGCAAAGGCAATCGACCTGTGTTTCGTTCTTCTTGGAATGATATGTCTTTGGATAGGGTCATACTAATGTGGCAGGCTGTGAGCCGGGTTGGACCGGTTGTCCCCCTGCCCTTGAAGATAAAGTACAAAAGTCTTTGATGATTGGCAATAATTTGCTATATTTGCAACGATATTGACAGACGCTCTCTGGGTGTCAGAATACGAACAGGACTGCGCATTTGCTCCCCGGGGAGTCTTTACTGTGCGTCTTTTAAAGACGATAAATTACTATGCAGAATGTTTTTCATGGTTTAGGTATAGCATTGATAACTCCATTCAAGGAAGATGGCAGTATAGATTATGATGCACTTGTAAGACTGGTTGAATATCAGCTGGACAATGGTGCCGATTTCTTCTGTATCCTTGCTACGACAGGTGAAGCTCCCTGCCTGACGCAGACTGAAAAAAACGAGCTGACTGCCGTGATAAAACGAGTGGTCAAGGGACGTGTGCCGATTCTGAAGTATTGTGGTGGAAACAATACTGAGGCCGTCGTAGACGAAATCAAAGCCACGGACTGGAGTGGTATTGACGGAATTCTGAGCATCTGCCCCTATTACAACAAGCCAAGCCAGGAAGGGTTGTTCCAGCATTTCAAGGCAATCGCACAGGTCAGCCCGCTGCCGGTTGTAATGTACAATGTGCCGGGTCGCACGGGGGTGAACATGACTGCGGAGACGACTGTCCGTATTGCTTCGGCGTTTGAAAATGTAGTAGCCATAAAAGAAGCATCCGGTTGTCTTGAGCAGGTGGATGAAATCATCAAGAACAAACCGAAACATTTTGAGGTGATCAGCGGTGACGACGCGCTGACCTTCCCAATGATTGCAAGCGGTGCAGTTGGTGTCATCTCGGTTATCGGCAACGCACTTCCCAAGGAGTTCTCACGTATGATCCGTCTGGAATTCAACGGTGAGTATGAGCCTGCACGCAAGATACATCATCAGTTTACGGAACTTTATAAACTGCTCTTTGTCGATGGAAACCCGGCAGGCTGCAAGGCTTTGCTGAATGACATGGGGATGATCGAGAATGTTCTGCGTCTTCCTTTAGTTCCGACGCGTATTGAAACGAAGCAGAAAATGAATGATATTCTGAAGGGGATGAGAATCTGAAGCAGGGACGATATGCTGCAAGGCATATTGCTAAGGGTTTCATGCAGACACATACCTGTTGTTATGAGACCGGCCTTCTTATAGTGTCTTTTTCACTTTACTACGGTATCAGATTGACAGGAGATAAGCCTTCATACATCAAGGCTTATCTCCTGTCTTTGCATTCTATCGGCTTATCTTTTGTAAAGATAAAATAGTCCCTGATTTCAAGCGGGGCTTATCTGCATCCTTAACAGGCATTAATTGAGGTCCAAGTGGTGCTTAGTTGGGGCCTTACTGGGGCTTAGTTGGCCTCCATTCAGGCCTCTTTTCCATACTGATTTGTAACAGATTGGATTGCTGTATGTTACAAGTGAGAAGCAAATCCATATAAGTCGGAAATCTAAATTAGAGGGACTTCTTTTTTGTAAACATATTTTACAGCTCTCAACTTGAGTCTTCGCTGTTCTGCTAAGGTCTTATGTCTGGGATGCACATCCTCTTCCAGTTCCTTGACTGCATAATTCACCTGACGGATCGATTCAGTTCAACGGCCATTTCTTCCCGCATTTCTCTGGCCTTCCGGGCAGCAGCTTCTGCAAAGTCTGTTCCCTTGCCGGCATAAATGATGCCGCGGGACGAATTGACAAGCAGACCGCAGTCCTTTGTCATCCCGTATTTGCAGACTTCCTGTAGACTTCCTCCCTGTGCCCCGACACCTGGCACCAAGAGAAAATGCTCTGGGGCAATTCGGCGGATATCCTCGAACATCCTGCCCTGTGTGGCACCGACGACATACATCAGATTCTCGGGTATTCCCCATTCCTGTGATTTCTTCAACACTTTCTCGAAGAGCCGTTCGCCGGACTTGTCTTCCGTCAGCTGGAAGTCGTGGCTGCCTTTGTTGCTGGTCAGTGCCAGAAGTATTACCCATTTGCCGTTATACTCGAGGAAGGGTTTCACGCTGTCTTCTCCCATGTAGGGGGCGACGGTGACAGAGTCGAGGTCGTATTCCTCGAAGAATGTCCGGGCATACATCTTCGAGGTATTGCCGATGTCGCCACGCTTGGCATCAGCAATGATGAAATGTGTGGGGTAATAGTTTCTCAGATACTGGATGGTCTTTTCAAAGGCCATCATGCCTTTCAGTCCATAACTTTCATAGAAAGCGAGGTTGGGCTTATAGGCCACGCAATAAGGGGCTGTGGCATCAATGATCGCCTTGTTGAAGGCGAAGATCGGATCAGTCTCGTTTTTCAGATGTTCAGGAATCTTGCTGATGTCTGTGTCGAGACCGACGCAAAGAAAGGTTTTCTTCGTGAAGATCTGGTGGATAAGCTGCTGTCTGTTCATATTGAGTGTTTAATGAAATATTATGTGAAGGAATCACGTCAAAGTCCATGTAAGTAATCAATAGGGACAGGCACCCTCGTCTGTCCGCACATTCCAACGTGTGTCGGATAGACGAGGGTGCCTGTCCCTACTGGTCATCTTTCATTTGCCGGTTCGGCATATCCCTGCTGTATAGGTTGAAATCTTATAACTCTGTTTCCTTCAGTTTCTCTGCATTCTCTGCTACCGTTAGAGCATCAATCATCTCCTGGATATCACCGTTCATGAACCCCTGGAGGTCGTGAGTGGTAAAGCCGATGCGGTGGTCGGTAACACGGCCCTGCGGGAAGTTGTAGGTCCGGATCTTTGCACTGCGGTCACCGGTAGAGACAAGCGTCTTGCGGCGGCTGGCAATATCGTCGATATACTTCTGATGCTCGTGATCATAGATATATGTGTACAGACGGCTCAGTGCACGCTCCTTGTTCTTCGGCTGGTCACGGGTCTCGGTACATTCAATGAGAATCTCCTCGACCTCCCCCGTGTTAGGATTCTTCCACGGATAGCGCAGACGGACACCGGATTCCACCTTGTTCACGTTCTGGCCGCCGGCACCGCTGGAACGGAAAGTGTCCCACTTGATGTCGCCCTCGTTGATGTTCACCTCAAACTTGTCAGCCTCCGGCAAAACGGCCACTGTTGCGGCAGAGGTGTGCATACGCCCCTGTGTCTCGGTTGCAGGTACCCGCTGCACACGGTGAACGCCGGATTCATACTTCAACGTTCCGTACACGTTCTCGCCTTCAACCGCAAAGTCAATCTCCTTGAAACCGCCTACGGCTCCTTCCGACACAGAAGTGACAGACAGCTTCCAGCCCTTCTTGTCACAGTAACGCTTGTACATATTGAAAAGGTCGCCGGCAAACAATGCGGCCTCATCGCCGCCGGCACCACCCCGGATTTCCATCTGTACGTTCTTGCCGTCTTCCGGATCTTTCGGAACAAGGAGGAGCTTGATTTCCTCTTCAATCTTCGGCTGCAGCTCCTCATTCTCTGACAGCTCTTCACGGGCCATCTCCTTCATTTCGGCATCGCTCTCGTTGGCAATGATGTCCTTTGCTTCCTTGATGGTCGTAAGACAGTTGACGTAACGGCGTCGGGCATCCATGATGTCGCCGAGATCCTTGTATTCCTTTGTCAGCTTTACGTAACGTTTCTGGTTCGCAATGACGCTCGGGTCTGTAATGAGCGTAGATACTTCCTCGTAACGGGCCTCAAGACCGTCGAGCTTCTGAAGGATATTGTTGTTATCTGTCATTTTGATTTATCCTGTGTTATTATATTTCTTCGTCTGTTGTCGGGATGTTGTGTTCTATGCAATATTGTTGTATTTCTCCATCACCAAGGAGGAATTTGTCACATATATTACAGAGTGCAGCCTTAGAGGGATTGAAGTGCTTGTCATCAGCCGTCATCGTTGCTTCTACAAGTCTAATGAACTCCTTGAAGTCCGCATTGATTTCGCATAGTTTGTCTATCGTACTGAAGTCCAACTGTCTGTCTACGGCATCAAGCCACACCTGACTCTCGTAAGGGTTGGCTTTGAGCAATATGAATCCTATACCGAAAGAATGATTCAGGCGGGCGAGTTCTTCTCTAAGGTCTTCATTTATATCGAATGCGACAAGATACCCTTTATTGGCCCAGCTTGAGTTTGATACAGCCTGGAAGAAGCATTTCTTCAACTCATAATCATTGTCTATCCTGCGCTTTAATTCATAAGAGTACAAGCACAGGGAATCATTCTTGTTTAATGCTTTGAAGAGCGAGTTGCAGATAGAATTCTTCTGCCCGGTGAATTTTACTCCGATTATGTCAGGATGTACCCACTTCTGATGATCTTCAGCTTTTGTAGACTTCTCATGAAAGATGGTCTTTGCCATAATTCCTCTGTAATTGAGATAACTGCAGAGAAGAGGATGCAAGTCCCTTTCATGAAAGCTGGCTTTTGTTCTCATGGGAGAAGGCTGTGTCGTAACAGTATTCTCTGAACTGGAAGAATACTTGCAGAGGAGGTAACAATAAACATTTTTATCGTTCTTAAAACGTTTAATGCGGACATCCCCATGTTTCACCATTGTTGTCAATTGTGCACAGGTTGTCGCATCAGGTGTCTTTGCCTCCTTGTTGAATTCAAAGATACGTCTCTGGAGGATATTCTCATATACCTCACGACTTGTTGCACCATTGGGAAAATCTTCCAGGCTCAGTAATATGGCATCCTTTATAGTCATGGCTTTAATAATCGAAGTTTCCGAACTCGCTCTTGATGGTCAGGCTGCGTTTGCCTTCTTCAATATGTCCGATGACCTGAGCGTCGATGTTGAATGACTTGCTGATGGCAATGACCTGTCCGGCAACCTCCGGCCGGACATATATCTCCATGCGATGCCCCATGTTGAACACCTGGTACATCTCTTTCCAGTCAGTTCCGCTGCAGTCTTTGATGGCACGGAAGAGCGGAGGGACTGGGAACATATTGTCCTTGATGACGCGGCAGTTGTCGCCAACGAAATGCAAGACTTTCGTCTGCGCACCGCCTGTGCAGTGTACCATTCCATGCACCTCGGGGCGCAGTTCGTCCAGCAGCCGCCTGATGACCGGTGCATAGGTGCGTGTGGGAGAGAGGACCAGTTCGCCGGCATTGACCGGACAGCCTTCAACGGCATCGGTCAGTCTGTATTTGCCGCTGTAGACCAGTTCTTTGGGAACAGCATGGTCGTAACTCTCCGGGAACTTCTCTGCAAGATACCTGGCAAAGACATCATGACGTGCGGAGGTCAGTCCGTTGCTGCCCATGCCGCCATTGTAACGGGTCTCGTATGTCGCCTGTCCGGTAGACGAAAGACCGACGATCACATCGCCCGGACGGATGTTTGCATTGTCGATTACGTCTTTGCGGCGCATACGGCAAGTGACTGTCGAATCCACGATAATCGTGCGGACAAGGTCGCCCACATCGGCTGTCTCGCCCCCCGTAGGATAGATGCCGATTCCCATCCTGCGCATATCAGCCAGGAGCTCGTCGGTACCATTGATGATGGCAGATATTACTTCGCCCGGCACAAGCAGCTTGTTGCGGCCGATAGTAGAGCTGACCAGGATATTGTCTACCGCCCCCACACAGAGCAGGTCGTCCGTATTCATGACGATGGCGTCCTGTGCGATGCCGCGCCATACGCTGATGTCCCCGGTCTCCTTCCAGTACATATAAGCGAGTGACGACTTCGTGCCGGCTCCGTCAGCGTGCATGATGTTGCAATACTCCGGGTCGCCACCGAGTATGTCAGGGATAATCTTGCAGAAAGCCTGCGGATAGAGACCTTTGTCAATGTTCTTGATGGCGTTGTGTACATCTTCCTTGGCAGCACTTACGCCACGCATCATATATCTGTTGTTCATAATTGAATAGTAGTTGTTCAAGGAGTGTTTATCCGTTGGGCACATGGGATGTCTCCGAGTAACTGTATGTTTTCCAGTTCCTTGTCTTTTGTGAGGACGGAGATGCATCTGTCTCTGTCAGACGTTTGATCTATCTGAGTCTGAAACCGACCGGCAGACTAAACGCTACGTCTACTTTTTCTCCATCCATCTCGGCTGGTTCCCATTTCGGCATTGCCCAAACGACACGTACGGCTTCTTTGGCAAATCCCTTGGCACATGCTTTTCTAAGTCTTTCCTGTTCACCAGCCGTCAGTCTGTTGAAAACCTTTTTGTCATAATCTGTGATTTTGCAATCTGCTGCCGACAAATTCCTGATACTCCCGTCTTTTCCAACAGTAAACTTCATGACGACTCTTCCCTGGACTCCGGATTTCTCTGCTATCACAGGATAGTGAAGGTTCGATACGAGGAAGGCTCTCAGTGCCCCCTGTCCGCCCGGATACTGTGGCATCTTGTCAATGACACGGTAAATCTTGGTGGTATCGGCAGGCATCCCGGCGGTTTGTGCCTGTATGCCTGCGAAAACAGACATAAGGAACAGGAATGTCAAGGTTGATTTCTTCATTATCGATGGGGTTTAAAAACTCCTTGCAAAGGTAGTTAATATTTGTTGATTATCAGCTGGACAGACCGTATATTTTCCTGTCTATCATCTGCCACACACCGGCCCTCCGGCTTACAGGGCAGACAATTGCCGCTCTGCCCGTTGCAGGTCTTCCGGCGTATCAATGCCGATTGTCTCTACATCTGTCAGACCTACCTTGATTTTATAACCGTTCTGCAGCCATCGCAGCTGTTCGAGACTTTCGGCCAGTTCGAGCGAGGATTGCGGAAGACGGCTCACCTCACGCAGCACTTCTGTGCGGTAGGCATATAGCCCGATGTGCTTGAGGAAAGGATAGGTGGAAAGCCATTCCGAAGTCGCCTTGCCCCGAACAAAGGGTATGACGGAGCGTGAGAAGTAAAGGGCATAGCCATTGTTGTCGAGGACTATCTTGGGCGAATTGGGATTCTGTGCAGCCTCAATGGTCTCAAAAGGCTTGCCCAGCGTGGCAATCTGTGTGCGTGAATCATCAAAACACTGCATGACCGTCTCAATCTGGCTTTTCTGTATGAAAGGTTCATCGCCCTGGATGTTGATGACGACATCGAAGCTGCCACCGATTTTATCGAGTGCTTCGCAGATTCTGTCCGTACCGCTTTTATGGTCGGGACGGGTCATTACGGACTTTCCGCCGAACGCTGCAACGGCGTTCTGAATACGGGGATCGTCTGTGGCCACATAGACATCTGTCAACATGCTGCTTACTTGTCTGTAAACGTGCTCGATGACGGTCTTTCCTCCAAGCATTGCAAGAGGCTTTCCAGGAAAACGTGAAGAGCCGTAACGAGCCGGGATAATTCCGATAAATTCCATAGATTCCTTTATCCTTTTAAAGTTTGATATGTCACACTTCCTTGGCAGAAGTACGTACAAAAATAGCAAATCTTTTTTAAAATGGAAGTGTATTTTAGACTTATTTCCTTTAAAAGTATTAAATTTGTCGGTATGATGAAGGTGTCGTTGATAGGTGCAGGCAATCTTGCAACACAACTGGGCAAGTCGCTGCGTAGTGCCGGTGTGCCGGTCTGTCAGGTGTTCAGTCGTACGGAAGAGACTGCCAGTACATTGGCTGAAATACTTGATGCCGACTGGCTGACGGATATAACATTGCTTCGTAATGATGCCGATATCTACGTGATTTCCGTAAAAGACAGCGTGTTGTGCAGCCTGATTTCAGAGGTCTGCAAGGGCAGGAAAGACAAGCTGTTTCTCCACACGGCAGGCTCCATGCCCATGTGCTGCTTTGAAGGACAGGCACAGCGTTATGGCGTGTTTTACCCTATGCAGACTTTTTCCAAAAGGCATGATGTCTGTTTTGCGGATATTCCAGTCTTCATAGAGGGAAACACGCAGGAGACAGAAGAACAGATCCGGAATTTTGCCCGTCGGCTGTCCCGTCGGATTTTCTCCTTGTCCTCTTCGGACAGGCAGTATCTGCATCTTGCAGCTGTATGGGCTTGCAATTTCGCGAACTATTGTTACAGCGTGGCTTCTGGCATACTCGACGAGCATGGTGTCCCTTTTGATGTCCTGCTGCCTTTGATAGATGAGACAACGCAGAAAATCCATAATATAAGTCCGGCGGAAGCACAGACAGGACCGGCGGTGCGTGGTGACAGAAACGTGATGGACCGGCAGCTGGGACTGATGAACGGCAAAGAAAATCTACAGGATCTTTATCGGATGCTTTCTGAAGGTATAAACAACCTTGCCCACAGTTCTGATCTGAATAAAAAAGGAGATTGATTATCAGTAGATTTGTTTCGGTCTCCTGCCCCAAAGATCTTCATCGCTTCACTTCATTATTTTGAATACTTTACGAAATGATAAACTACGATTTACAGAAAATCAAAGCCGTTGTTTTCGATGTGGATGGCGTGCTGTCAGCTTCTACCATTCAGATGGACGGAAAAGGCGAGCCGGTCCGCACAATCAACATCAAGGACGGTTATGCCATTCAGCTGGCAGTAAAACATGGAATCCGGTTGGCAATCATGACCGGCGGACATAATGAGAACATCCGTTTCCGCTATGAGTATCTTGGAGTTAAGGATGTTTACATCAACTGTTCCATGAAGATACGCACCTGGGAGGAGCTTCTTTCCAAATATGATCTGCACGAGGAAGAAATCATTTACGTCGGTGATGACATTCCTGATTACGAGGTAATGAAACGTGCCGGTTGTCCATGCTGTCCGAAAGACGCCTGTACGGAGATCAAGGAGATCTCTACCTATGTAAGCGATTATGAAGGGGGACACGGCGTGGCACGTGATATTCTGGAGCAGGTGCTGAAGGCGCAGGGCAAATGGGTGTTGAATGAAAAAGCCTTTGGCTGGTGAAAAGAAGAGAAAGAATGAAACACATTATTCTTGCCAGCAATTCACCGCGCCGGCGTGAGCTGCTGGCCGGTTTGAATCTGGATTTTGAAGTACGTGTCCTGCCCGGTATTCCGGAAAATTATCCCCGGAGCCTTCCTGCAAGTGAAGTGGCCGGCTTCATCGCCCGTGAAAAGGCTGACGCATATAGGGAAACAATAGGACAGAACGACCTGGTAGTCACGGCTGACACGGTTGTCGTTGTCGGCAACGAAATACTCGGCAAGCCCAAGGATGCCGAGGATGCCCGCCGTATGCTCCGTCTTATCAGCGGCAGGACACATCAGGTAGTGACGGGAGTCTGCCTGCTGACAGCAGATAAAGAACGTTGCTTTTCCGTGACGACAGATGTCACGTTCAAGCAGCTTTCAGAAGAAGAGATCACCTATTACATTGAAAACTACAAACCGTTTGACAAGGCCGGATCGTATGGTATCCAGGAGTGGATAGGATATGTAGGGGTCACATCCATAAGCGGGAGCTATTTCAATGTCATGGGCTTGCCGGTGCAAAGAGTGTGGGAAGAAATAAAAAAACTATGATATGAAGACTGTCCTCCTCCTTGTCGGAAAGACACAGAATAAGATTTTCAGGTCGGGAATCGATGATTATGTAAGCCGTATCGGACATTATATGCCGTTCAACGTAACGACTATTCCGGAACTGAAGAATACAAAAAGCCTTTCAGAAGATCAGCAGAGGCAGAAGGAGGGTGAACTGATTCTGAAAGAGATACAGACCTCTGATACTGTTGTGCTGCTGGACGAACGTGGCAAAGAATTCCGTTCTGTAGAATTTGCAGAATGGCTGCGACGGAAACAGAATACATCCCGCCGGCTCTTGTTCCTCATTGGCGGACCGTATGGATTCTCACCAGATGTTTATGCACGTGCCAACGACTCCGTCTCATTATCCCGCATGACGTTTTCCCACCAGATGGTGCGTCTCATCTTTGCCGAACAGCTTTACCGTGCCTGCACAATCATTAAAGGAGAACCCTATCACCATGAGTGAGAAGTCGGCTGATCTGGTGCAGATTCCTTCATCAGCCGTCAGGTACATGGTCTTCCGACATAGCTTACCTGTCTGGCTTCCCCTTTGGGAAATCAAAAAAGGAGGTAACTGGAAACATTAAACAGCATGAGTGTAGACTTCTGTCAACAGCAATTAGAATAAGTTTTCAAACTCGTCAGCCAAATTTTAAAGTAAGATGAAAAACAGTCGGGCAGAAGCATTAAGCAACAATTAAAAGCAGTCAATCCGGACCATTAAACTACGGATGCTGATATTCCCAACAGTTTGGGAACAATATTCCCGGTGTTTGGGAACATGATTCCCAAGTGTTTGGGAACATGATTCCCGGCCGTTGGGAATATGGCCTGTTTTAGCGGGTGAAATTCCAAAGTGCAGCATTGAATGACACCGTTTTGTTGCTTATTTTGGCTGACGATATTCATTCTCTGCCTTAACCTGAACTTCCCTGTGCGGCTTAAGGTAACAAAAAAGGCCGTCGTCTCCCATGCGGAGGACAACGGCCTGATATGTTCAAAGAAAATTAAATCTTACTTTTCGATTGCTGCTACACCCGGGAGCACCTTGCCCTCGATGGCCTCGAGCATGGCACCGCCACCGGTAGAAACATAAGAAACCTTGTCGGCAAGACCGAACTTGTTGACAGCTGCAACGGAATCACCGCCGCCGACGAGCGAGTAGGCACCGTTTTCCTGAGTTGCCTGGGCAACAGCCTTGGCGATCTCGCCGGTACCCTTGGCAAAGTTCTCCAGCTCGAAGACTCCTACCGGACCGTTCCAGAGAATGGTCTTGGAGTTGAGGATGATCTTCTTCCAAGCCTTGATGCTTTCCTCGGAAGCATCCATGCCTTCCCATTCGTCAGGAATCTGGTCGATCGGGAAAGTCTTGCGCTCTGTGTCGTTGGAGAATTCTTTCCCGCAGACGGTAGCAACAGAGAGAGAGAGGTTTACCCCCTTCTCTTTGGCAGCAGCCATGACGTTCAATGCTTCCGGCATCAGGTCGTCTTCATGGAGTGACTTTCCGATCTTTCCACCTTGTGCCTTGATGAATGTGTATCCCATACCGCCGCCGATGATGAGGTTGTCAACCTTGTCGAGGAGGTTCTTGATTACGCCGAGCTTGGAACTTACCTTTGAACCGCCGATAATGGCCGTGAATGGATGCTGTGCGTTCTTCAGCACATTGTTGATGGCTGTCACCTCTTTCTCCATGAGGAATCCCAGCATCTTGTGGTCTGCATCGAAGTAGTCGGCAATGACAGCTGTTGAAGCATGCTTGCGGTGGGCCGTACCGAAAGCATCGTTTACATAAACGTCGGCATAGGAGGCGAGCTTCTTGGCAAAGTCTTTCTGGCGGTTCTTCATCTCCGCCTTGGCAGCATCGTATTCTGGCGTGCCTTTTTCAACACCGACCGGCTTGCCTTCCTCTTCTGGATAGTAGCGGAGATTCTCGAGCAGAAGTGCCTCTCCGCCCTTCAATGCTGCGGCCTCTGCATCGGCGTTGCCTGCGTCCTTGGCGAACTTGACCTCAACGCCGAGAGCATTGCTTACGTTCTTGACAATCTGGCTCAATGAGAGTTCCGGCTTTACCTTGCCTTTCGGCTTGCCCATGTGACTCATCATGATGAGCGCACCGCCGTCTGCCAGCACCTTCTTCAGTGTAGGCAGCGCACCACGGATACGTGTTTCGTCGGTTACATGGCCATTCTCATCCAAAGGCACATTGAAGTCTACGCGGACGATAGCCTTGTGTCCGGCGAAGTTGAAATCGTTAATTTTCATTTGTTTGTTTATTATTTGTGACGTAATTGTTTTCTTACCGCAAAAATACTACTTTTTGACGGATTGGGGAAATCAATTCCCATCTTTTTTGTGCAACAGGCCATTAATTTTCTGCTGGCCGGCTGCAGAGGAAGAGGCCGGCATCCGTAATGCAGCTTTCAACCGGTTGCTTTGCCCATTAAGCTGCTGTTTAAGATTCAAAGCAAAGGGTCTTCTTTTCTCAAATCAGGTGGCCGTATTCCTGTATCCTGGCCTGCGTTTTGTATCTTCTGTATTCAGTGTTCTGCGTGGGAAAGAAAAGAAAAACTGCAAATAATTTGGTGTTACCGGAAAAACTCATTACCTTTGCACTCGCTTTTAATAAAAGCACAGGGAGATCCGCTAGCTCAGCTGGTAGAGCACAACACTTTTAATGTTGGGGTCATGGGTTCGAGCCCCATGCGGATCACTTCCTAAGAGACAGGGGAGCAACTGTAAAGGTTGTTCCCCTTTTCGTTTATGGGGGTGTCTTCATCATGGGTCCAGATGACCGGACTTACGGAAAACGAAAGAAGGTATGCCTTGCGGCATACCTTCTTCTGTGTTCTTAGTCATTCTATTATTTCGAGCCTCTTGTCGGATTCGAACCAACGACCCCGAGATTACAAATCACGTGCTCTGGCCAACTGAGCTAAAGAGGCAGGTGGGCAAGCGATTCCTATCGCACCGCTACAACCTTCTGCCCTTGCTACGTTCCCGTCCTGGGGGATTCAAAGGGAGCTGGTCGTAGGAGACTTGCCCATATTCTGTGCTCTAAAAGTAAAGCGGTTGCAAAGATACTGATTTAATTCAGAATGGCAAAGAGGAAGAGGGACTTTTTCCGTTTTTAACAAAAAAATATAATTTTGATATTACACTACATTATTTATAATAATTAATCCGTACATTTGCATTATGGTTTACGAAGATTTCAAACAGCTGACGGCTTACAGCCGTTATGACGGTTTCTACCTTGCCATCGTGTGGTCGGCGAGTTTCGCCTGCCTGCTGGGTACAGCTTTCCTACCTGTGCTGGCACAGTTCAGTCTGCTGCTGACGCTCTCTACACCCTTTTTCGTGGCTTACCGTCTGAGGGTATTCCGAGAGGAGGGGCGCAGAGGTGTCATTTCTTATCGGCGCAGTCTGCTTTATTGTCTGCGTGTTTTTTTCAATGCGGCACTCATTTTCAGCCTTCTGCAGTGGCTTTATATGTATTTTATTGACAACGGCAGACTGCTCATGATGGTTTCCGGCCTTTATTCAAGCAGTGAGGGCAAGAGCACGATTGCTGCCGTCGGGATTCCTTACAATGAGTTCATGGCGGCTTTGCCGGAAGCTTTCCAGCCGTATTCCTTGGCTTCCAGCAGCTTCGTTTCTGCCATCATGCTGGGTGGTGTCTGCTCGCTTTTTATTGCGGCTGTCATGTCGAAACAGGTTAAAAGTCGGGATTTATGACAATGAATGAAGGATACAGGTCCTTAAGATTTCATCTTCATATTGTCCCATGATTCCAATTCAGATTATGCTTTGCCGATAACTTCAACCTCAATTAAATCATCACTTGTCATTCAAAACTTCTAATTCGAAATATGGATATATCAGTTGTCATCCCTCTCTTCAATGAGGAAGAAAGTCTACCGGAATTACATGCATGGATTCAACGTGTGATGAACACCAACGGCTTCACGTATGAAATCATCTTCATCAACGATGGTTCTACCGACAGCAGCTGGAATGTCATTGAAGAACTTCAGCGCAAGGATGCTTCACACGTCCATGCCATCAAGTTCCGTCGCAACTATGGAAAGAGCCCTGCCCTCTACTGTGGCTTCAAGGCTGCACAGGGCGATGTCGTCATCACAATGGATGCCGACCTTCAGGATTCTCCCGATGAGATTCCCGAGCTGTACCGAATGATCACGGAAGATAAGTACGATCTCGTCAGCGGCTATAAGCAGAAACGTTACGACCCCCTGTCGAAGACGATTCCCACAAAGCTGTTCAATGCTACGGCACGCAGGATCAGCGGTGTGCATAACCTGCATGACTTCAACTGCGGACTGAAGGCGTACCGCCGCGATGTGGTGAAGAACATTGAGGTCTATGGTGAGATGCACCGTTACATTCCTTATCTTGCCAAGGAGGCTGGCTTTGCGCATATCGGCGAAAAGGTGGTTCACCATCAGGCACGCAAGTACGGGAAGTCGAAGTTTGGCATAAACCGTTTCTTCAACGGGTATCTTGACCTGTTGACACTCTGGTTTCTTACGAATTTCGGCAAGAAGCCCATGCACGTCTTCGGTCTGATGGGGTCGTTCATGTTCTTCATAGGCTTTATCGCCTTTGTCTGGTTGATTGTAGAGAAGTGTGTGATGCTTGTCAACGGTGTCTATGGTGACCTGCTTTCCGACCATGCTTCTTTCTTCATAGCCCTTGTCGCAATGGTATTGGGAACACAGCTTTTCCTTGCAGGTTTCGTCGGCGACCTTATCAGTCGCAGCAATCCACACAGGAATGATTATCAGATAGAAAAGGAAATATAGGAGACAACTATAAAAACGGAAACGGTCGGGACGGCCGGTTGCACAGAGGAGACAGGTGTTTCCTGCCGGTTGAAGAGACAATTGGAAGATGAATAACAGTAATATCAGACAAATGACAAAACAGATCGGGCTTTTTCTGCTCTTTTTGGGTGGGTTAGGAGGATTGAACTCCTGTACCGAAATAGACTGTCCTGTTACAAATGGTGTGTTGGCAAACTATGTTGTCCAGGGCGATACACTGCGCGATACGCTTACAATTTCGGCAATCCGTGAGAACAAGACCGACACGGTGCTGCTGAACCGGCTGGTCAAGACGACGAAGTTCAGCCTGCCGATGAGCTACAGTGGCGACAGCGACAGGCTGCGCTTCGTTTTTACAAGCAAGGACGGCCTGACGACTGTCGATACCGTGACGGTCGGGAAAACGAATGTGAGCCATTTCGAGAGCGTCGACTGTTCGCCCGTTTTCTTCCATACACTCACTTCCGTTGCAGCTACGGGAACACGTATCAGCCGGATAGAAATCAATAACCCAAACGTTGACTATGATGGAACGAAAGAGAACATCCTTATCCGCTTTACTGCTCATTAGCATACTGTTCCTTCTGGCTTCTGGTACAGCCGACGCACAACGCAGGGCATCAGCTGTGAAGGAAAAGGAAGACTCCACAGCTTTCTTCCGTGGTATCGCTGTAGGGGTCGATGCCATTGGCCCCGCCATGCGTTCGCTTGCTTCTTACGGACAGTACGAAGCCTTGCTGCGCTTGAATATCAAGGACAGATACTATCCCGTCGTCGAGGCCGGCGTAGGGAAGGCTAACAAGAGCGATGAAACGACTGGTACGGAATTCAAGACAAGTGCGCCTTTTGCACGTGTGGGTTGTGACTTCAATATGCTCAAAAACAAGCATGACGATTACCGATTTCTCGTCGGTGGACGGTTAGGGTACACATCTTTCAAATATGATGTCCATAGTCCGGGTATAGCCGACCCTATCTGGAGAACACAGGCTGCTTATGGTGCCGTCGGCAACAAGGGAAGCCAGTTCTGGGCAGAAGTTGTCGGAGGGGTGGATGCCAGAATATGGGGAATGATACGTATGGGGTGGACGGTACGCTACAAGTTACGGCTGGCTCATAAGGCTGACGGCATCGGAGAACCCTGGTACGTCCCCGGCTATGGGCGGGGAGGTTCGTCACGGCTCGGTGCCACTTTCAACATCCTTCTTGAACTATAAAGGGAAGTGGGATTATCCGAAGTCCGATATATTGTACCTGTTTGTATGCTGGTTGACGGCATTTTCAAAGCGTATCGGTACCATCTATTTTCTGCTGTAGTCTTTCGTTTTTACGCAAATCAATAACACAAATGAACAAGAAAAAACTGTATTGGCAAGTCCCGTTCCTGCTTGTGCTGCTTATCGGTTCGATTGCCATTGTCCGTTGTCAGCATGCAATGCCTTACCAACATAATACCGGCTTTGTTTTTGGAACGGTCTACCACATCACTTACCAGAGCAATGAAGACCTGCAGCCGCAGATTGACGCCGAACTGAAAAAGGTTAACGAGACTTTTTCGACCTTTGATGCCGGCTCAATGATTTCTCAGATAAACCGGAACAAACCGGTAAAGGTAAACAGTATGTTCGACGAAGTGTTCACTTTGGCAGAGGAAGTGTCCAAAGATACAGATGGAGCCTTCGACATTACCGTCGCACCGATGGTCAATATGTGGGGCTTCGGTTTCAAGACAGGACAGCATCCGTCCAAGGAGAAGATTGACAGTCTGCGCCGGATCGTCGGATATAAAAAGGTGGAACTTGTCGGCAATTCGATACGAAAGCAGGACCGCCGCACGATGTTAGACTGTTCTGCCATCGCCAAGGGGTATGGTTCGGATGTTGTAGCACGGCTTCTTCGCCGCAATGGCATTGAGAATTTTATGGTGGAGATAGGTGGCGAGATTGTCACAAAGGGAAACAGCGAACAGCGTTTGCCTTGGAAAATCGGTGTTACAAAGCCGACGGATGACAGTCTGAATACGAATCAGGAACTTGAAACCGTCTTGAATGTCACTGATAAGGCGATGGCGACAAGTGGAAATTACCGGAATTTCTATTACAAGGGCGGAAAAAAATATGCCCACACCATTGATCCTAAAACAGGCTATCCCGTACAGCATTCCCTGCTGTCGGCCACAGTGCTGGCAAAGAACTGTGCTACGGCAGATGCCTATGCCACTTCATTCATGGTGATGGGTATTGAGAAAGCACGCAGACTCCTTGCGCGTCATCCCGAATTAATGGCCTATTTCATTTATTCGGATGCAAGAGGAAAACTGAGGGTTTGGTACAGTCCTTCTATGAAAGGGAAAGTAGTGGAGTAGGGGATAGACATTGAAATGCAGATGCTGCTTTGGACAGACAATCCATCCGGCTCGTCAGTCTTCACCCTTAAGCTCCATGTGCTGCCTGTCAATAAATCATAATCAACAGACGAATGCTGCAACTCTATAACAAGCTCCTTGAATTACCTCTTTTCATCGGAATCAGTACAGATGAACTTTCTGATATAGTGGAACATACGAAGTTCGGGTTTCATAAGCTGACAGCAGGCAGACCACTTGTCAGGAAAGATGAAAAATGTATACAGCTTTTTTTCCTTATGAGTGGGATTCTCCGTGTCATCAGCTACGCCGACAGCCACCGGTACTGTATAGAAGAGGAGATGAAGTCGCCATCGGTGATTCAGCCGGAACTTCTGTTCGGACTTATGCAACATTACACCAAGGACTTCATTGCACAGACCGATTGCAGTCTGCTCTCTTTGGACAAGCAGGAAGTATTGCGCCTCCTCGACAACCATCTCATTTTCCGTCTGAATTTTCTCAACAGTATATCGATGCTGGCACAGCGAATGGGACGTATTCCATGGCGGCGGCAGTCGGACGGTATTCGGCAGCAGTTCGTAGACTTTCTCCGCCTCCGCTGTCTTACACAAGCCGGACCCAAAGTGGTGAAGATAAGGATGGAGGATCTTGCCCACGAACTGCACCAGAGCCGGCTTAATATTTCCCGTATGCTTAACGGGATGCAGCACGAAGGTCTACTGTCCATGAGCAGGGGAGTCCTTACTATTCCGCAACTGGAAGCACTGCGTGATTAAGCTTTCTGTTGTCTTCATTGTATGGCAGGAGGTATTGATTCTAATGATTGTTGTCCGATAAAACTTCAAAGAAGTCCATCTTGCCCTTGTCTCTCTTCCTTTTCTTCTTCTGCAGAATCAGTTTGAATGCAGTATAGTTCCATGCCTTCCAGCCAGATGGCATCGTACCAACCCTGTTAGGTTGGGTTCTGTATGAATCCCCATCCCGGCTTTTTCCAGTACTATGTCTCTCTTTGTAAAGGAAATAAGTCCTTGCTCATGAAAACGTGTTGACGCCCGTCACATACCGTGTTGTCGGTGAGTCACATACCGTGTTGTCGGTAGACACCGGTCGTGTCTACGGCCCGAACCTTGTAATAATGTTGACGGCCCGGAATTCCATGTGTGTGTCAAGGGACGGAATCTGGAGGTGCCGGGAACAGGTTCACAGACATCGCGGACGGAGCCGCCGGCCGTCAGGAAGTCCTGGATGTCAACGCAGGCCTGATGCTGTCTGTCCGCGGCTATCCGTTGCCGCCGCCGTGTCCCGTTCTGGGATTATGGGCACAGGCCGGAATGATCTACGGGGATTCCAGCCCGATAGACGTGCCGGGAAGCTCCGGACTTTCCCGGCACGTCCTCGTCCGGACCGTGCGGGGAACCGCTGCGGACCGCCCGTCCGTCCTCCCGCACACGCCATTCAGGTAATGGGACTTATGATAAATAGATTTGCTGTCCTATAGAATATACGTATTGGCAGCCTGAAGTATGATGTTATTAAAGTTGACAGAAAGGGTCATATCAATGCTTAATACGGAATCTGACATGGCTCTCTTTCTTATCTGACCGTTACAAAAAAAGAACCATATCAATACTCAACACGGAGTCCTGATATGGTTCTTTATTTACTGATATGGTTCTTTATTATTGGTATGCTTACAGCGCACTCTTTTCATTCATGAATTTATATTAATACACTTTTGATGTATCTTCCCATTTGTCTTTCGACCATCTTAGAAGCGATAGCCTAATGTGAGGAGCAGCTGACTTCTGTTGTTTTTGATCTTCGTCCCAGTTGCAACATTTGACACAAGGACATTTGTCGTCTTTCCCGTTGCCGCATCCGTAGTCGGTACAGGAATATTCTTCATGCTTGAGAATGGGTAAAAATCCCCCTCTTGCGCACTGTATTGATAAGCAAGGTCAATATTGAATTTTTGAATCTGATAGCCCAGTCCCAAGGTGAAGCGGTTGATTGCTTTCCAGTTCGTATAATCTGTCGTTGATGTATAGGACGTACCCAGAGAAGGAACGGTCGTACCTTTCTGTGCTTCATTTCCATACGCTGCACTCACATAGTTGTATCCCGCACGGAGAGCCAGATTGCTTACAGGCTTGTATTCAATACCCAACTTCAGTGTGCTGACACCCTTCAAAGCCTTTTTGGTATGGCTGTTCATTTTCTTGTCAGGAGAGGAAGAGTCGTAATACTCGTCATAGTAATAATCGTAATAGCCACCGTCATTGATGCGGCTGTTGATACGACTGTAGTCTTCATACTCATAGCTTGCACCGAGAGCCAGATAATTGCCGACAGTGTGTCCCAATGAGAATCCGAATTTCCAAGGAGTCCATATCTTGTAATTATAGGTGTTCCCAATTTTCCCCTGACTGTAAGTGCCGCCCGCTCCTGGCTTCAGAGAATAATTGATGGAAGTATAGTTCTCTGTCGTCAGGTCATACCATGTGGGGGTCTTTACGTAGGCACCGACTCTGAAAGGCGATTCTGCAACCGGACGTACAATGACACCGGCCGTTACATCAAAGCCGGAACCCGTGATTTTCTGGTCGTTGGTGTAGCGGACACCGCCCAAATCGCCGGTCCACATTTCAACATACTCGCTATAAGCCTTGTAGTGGACATCTTTCAGCCCCAATGTCAGACCAAGATAGACACGGTCGTTGATGTTGCCGCTGACACTGAAGTCGTAATTGGATATATAGCCCGTCTGCGCACGGTTGAAATCATAGGACTGTCCATCGTATGCGTAGGCTCTCCCGCCCTGGTTGACATCCGGGATGAGCGTATTCCAGTAAAGGTAGTCCGCCTGGCTCCACGTATAGGCGGGATCGTTGCTGGTCGCGTTTACATAGCCGATGTTTTCGTTATTGGCTTTCGGATTCGGACGGACTTTGAAGCCGCCGTCACCCTCATTTCCAAGCGCACCTTTCAGATAAGACTGCTTGTTCTGCGAGCTGCCGTTCAATGCTCCCGAGGCATTGAGGATATAATCAAAGTTCTTGCCTTTATGATAATTGAAGCCGAAATTCAGAAAAGACTTCTGCCCGGTACGGGTTGTGTAGACACCGCCTATCTGATCGAAACTCGGGTTCGTCTTGTTGCCATTGGCAAACTCCCTGCCGTTTGCCTGTATAAGGAGTCCCCCGCTTACGATGATGTTGCTGTGGCGGAACAGGCCGAGACCAGCCGGGTTCGTACCGATGGTAGAAATGTCTGCGCCCAATGCTTCCATCGCGCCGCCCATACCGACGTAACGTGCCGTACCGTTCAGGTCTTCCCCTGTCAGTTTTGCATTCTCGTATGTCTCCTGTGCATTCACTGACATTGCTGCAAGCAGAGAAACTGCAAAGAATATATATTTACTTTTCATAATCACTCATTATTATTGATTATACATCTCTCTTTCCGTTATCTGTGACCACCGAAGCCGCCTCCGCCACTACGTGTACCACCGAAGCTACCGCCTCCGGCACGTGACCCACCGAAACTGCCGCCACCGAAAGTGCTTCTTGTCGCACCTCCGAAGGAACTGTTTGACGGAGGGGAATATGAAGAATTGGGAGCGGAATAAGAGCGTGTTCCCTGATTCCCGTAACTCTGCCGAGAACCGCCGAACTGCCCTATGTTGCTTCTGTCTGGTACGGAATTACCGCCGAATTGACCTGCGTTGCGTTGTGACATTGTGCCTGTAGAGCCACGATAGCCAGAGAAGTTCCCATAGGATCCTCCTCTTTCAACGCTTCCACGGTAGCTGCCATTGCTGCGTCCCCAGTGGTTGGCCGTACCTGTGTGACCGCCATAGGCGTAGTAACCACCCCTTCTGTAGCCATAATACGGATAACCCCATCCATAGTAGCCTCGCCAAGGGCCATACCATCCGTAGCCGGCATAACCGTAATAGTATGGGTAACCTCGATAATAAGGATAACCGCCGTAGTAGTAACCGTAGCCATAGTATGGGTAGCCGCTGTAATAGCCATAATACCAGGGATCGTACCATGTGTCGTACCAGCCACTATAATAATAAGGTGAAGACCATCCCCACCCTGCGTAGACGGATGCACGTCTCATGAACCATGGATCATAATATCCGCCCCAGAAACCGTCAAAACGGCTCATTCTTCTGCTGTAGGCAAAATCATCATCAGTTCCTTCATACTTGCGGGTGAAACCTCCGTAGATTGTGTCCAGCACCACCGAATCACCGTGCAGCGTAGATACGTGCGACATGAAAATGTCATTTCCCAGCGAATCAACGCCGATCTTTTTATAGTTGTATTGTCCACGGCGGTTGTATTCGTCGCTGGACTTACCGATACCGCTGTAAAAGGCAGGGCCGTCTTCCTCCATTTTATGCTGTTGATAGGCAGACTGCTCTGTCTTTGACGGGGTAAAATAAAGGTCATCCTGTGCCATTGACAGCAGCGGCATAGTACCAAGTAAAACCGAAAGTAATACTGTTCTTTTCATATACCCTTTGTTGTTAAGTTCATAAATCCGTTTCAATCACTGTCTTCACCAGAATGTATGTCTACATTTCTGATAATGCAAAAATAAGACAACTTTCATTGCAAATATACGGAATTTCCCTAATCCGTGATAGGTTTTTCCCTATTTTTTATACTTTTGCAGTAGAAATTTAACACCAAGATGAAATATATACAAGTAAAGTTCACGGCTGCACCTGATTCACAGGATGTAAGGGACATAATTGCGGCTCTTGCCGGTGAAGTTGGTTTTGAATCTTTCTCGGACGAACCGGATGGACTTGTCGGCTATTGTCAGGAAGACCTTTTCGATGCTGATGCACTCGGATACACCATGAAAAGCCTTCCCATGCCAGGCGTGAAGGTGTCGTTCACGGCGAGCAAGGTTGAGGACAGAAACTGGAATGAAGAATGGGAGAAAGGAGGCTTCGAGCCGATCATCATAGACAGCCGATGTGCCATTGTCTGCAAGAACATGGAAGAAACAGGTTCCGTCCCCGGTGCAATGGATGCCATTCCTATGAAAATCGTCATTGATGCGCAGCAGGCTTTCGGTACCGGGACACATGAAACGACCCAGATGATTGTTTCCTTGTTGCTGGATCAGGAGCTGAAAGGAAAGAGGACACTCGATTGCGGCTGCGGTACGGGTATTCTGAGCATCGTGGCTGCCAAGTGCGGCGCAAGAGAGGCTGTCTGCTATGACATTGATGAGTGGAGTGTACGCAATGCCCGCCATAATGCGGAACTGAACGGTGTGGAGATTGATGTGCTTGAGGGTGACAAGAGCGTATTGTCCCATGTGAACGGAGTCTTTGATGTAATCATGGCGAACATCAACCGGAACATCATCCTTGATGATTTAGAGGCTTTTGCCGGTGTCAGCACGGCGGATTCAAAGATGATTCTAAGCGGATTCTACGAGCAGGATGCAGCTCCTATTCTCCAGAAGGCAGCGGAGCTGGGTCTGAAAGAGAGTCTACGTCTGTTGAATCATGGCTGGTGCTGCCTGCTTCTTGAACGGATTTAGCCTCTGGGATAAGCAGTTGCTGCAGGTCATAGAAACTGCCGTTGTAGATGTCCAGATCCACATACCCCGCAATTCCTGGCAGCTTCCCGGCATCGGTATGCTGCCAGAACTTCCATTTTCCTTTATACTCCATCTGGTCCACGTAGTAATGGGCAATCCAGTAAGGATAATCGTCAAAGCGCGAGTCTGACAGATAAAGGTCCTTGAACTTGTAGTAGGTATAGATGACGGGTTTGACGTGATACTTGTCTTCTACGATATGCAGCCACGTAAGGACATTCTGCTGGAACTCCTCCGTACTGATGTTCTTAGGCTTGTGCTCTACGTCAAGTACAGGCGGCAGGTCTCCCGGCTGCAGATGGACCATGGCGAGAAAGAAGTAGGCCTGCCGGCGTGCCGGCGAGTTGTTGCTCCAGAAATGATAGACGCCTCGTATAAAGCCAGATTCCTTGGCGTTATAGAAATTTTCCCTGAACTTCGCATCAAGATGACTGTCACCCTCTGTCGATTTTATGATGATGAAGCGGATGGGCGACCGTTCTATCATCGCATTCCTGAGTCTGTTCCAGTTGATTGTCCCCTGGTACCGGCTTACGTCGATGCCGTGGATGGCATATCCGGAAGGATAATCCGGATCTCCGTAAACAGCACGCCATCTGAAGCCGGTGGGTGCGACAAAAAAGAAATAAAAAAAGAGGCTATACAGTACAGCAAGACATATCATTCCAATCCATCTCATCCAGCCTGGAATGTTGTTCCAGGATTTTATGATTGAATGAAACATCTTAGAACCAGCCATTTACTTGCTGTTGTTAAATTAAATCTAAATTATTGTCTGACATCAGTGAAGATAGAGAGTCTCATGTTTTTTCATCATAGGAATAGATACCTGTTTCCCGATAACGATTCCTGGGTGTCCTGTTATTGCCGGCGGATGCTATAAACGCATCTGCGGATATAACCATGTACAACCTGAAACGCAACCATTCATTTACCTGCAGTGTAACCAAGCCCTACTTGAATTCCGACTAAGCCTTACTTGCGCCTTAACTAAGCCTTACTTGCATTGCAATTAAGCACCTTTTCGCATGGCTTTGTAACTGTCAAGGAATCAATGCGTTGACCGATGCGTTTCCGGCAGTATCAGCTATGGGGTTATAAGACAGCTTTAGAAGTGGCATCTGTTAAAACAAAAGAAGAAACGGAGGACGTGATTATCCCCCATCTCTTCCTGTGGTTTTACATTATCTGGCCTGCTCCAGTTCAAGTGTCTTGGTTGTCTGGTCGCATACGGAGGATGGTCCCCAGTACTGGATAGGACCCGGGTAAATGTAGCAGGTCTCCTTTGCCCACTTGTCACGCTGTGCGGCAAAAGCCTTGAACGGAGCACCGTCCAGTTCAACAAGCGCCTTGCGGATAACAGGCTTCATCTCGCCGTTACGTCTCTCCATGTTCATCATCATTGTGATAGGTACGCCTCCTGCTTTCCACTGGTCGGTACCCGCCGTTGTGTTCTTGACGATTGCCATGTAGCCAGTCTTGCCGTTGGCAATCAGCTGGGCGGCTGATGAACCAAGAGCATAGCAGTAGTCTGCATCGAAGTTGGAAGGAGCTGCGCAACGGCCTTCATAGCCGAAGAAATGGTGCTGGGCTGCAAACTTGCCCACGAACTTTCCCTCCTGCTTCCACTGGTCGAGCTTGGCAGCAACCATTTCCGAGATGAGCTTCTCTGTTTCGATGAGCGAAACCTGTACGTTTCCATGTGGGTCGCGGTCGAGAGAAAGCTGACGGGCAACTCCCTCTGGCAGCGTTTCGAAGGTAGACCGGTTTTCTGCTGACAGATGATCAAGGATATATCTGCGCTGTGCGTCCTCGTCAAGATGCATGTAATCTGCCCCATGAGCAGCCAGCAGATCGTTCAGTTCCTGGATCAGTCGGCCGATGGCAGGGATGAACTCGATAAGACCTTCCGGAATCAGCACGACACCGAAGTTGTTGCCCTGCGCTGCACGATGAGCCACGACATCGGCAATATACTCGACGATATCGTTCAGAGTCTGGTCCTTGGCCTGAATCTCCTCTGAAATAAGGCAGATGTTCGGCTGCGTCTGCAATGCGCACTCAAGTGCGATGTGAGAGGCGGAACGCCCCATCAGCTTGACGAAATGCCAGTACTTGCGTGCAGAATTGCAGTCGCGCTCTATGTTGCCGATCAGCTCGGAGTAAGTCTTGGTAGCCGTGTCAAAACCGAAGGATGTCTCGATCTGGTCGTTTTTCAGGTCGCCGTCGATGGTCTTCGGGCAGCCGATGACCTGTACGCCGTACTGCTTGGCAGCATAATACTCTGCCAATACGCAGGCGTTGGTGTTGGAGTCGTCACCGCCGATGATGACAACGGCTTTGATGTTCAGCTTGCGGATAATTTCAAGTCCTTTCTCGAACTGGTCTTCCTTTTCCAGCTTGGTTCTGCCGGAACCGATCATGTCAAAGCCGCCCGTGTTGCGGTAAGACTGAAGGTAGTCTGCTGTGATTTCCACATAGTTGTGGTCGACAAGCCCGCCAGGTCCCATGAGGAAACCATAGAGACGGTTCTCCGGGTTCAGCTTTTTGATTTCGTCGAATAGGCCGGAGATGACATTGTGTCCGCCGGGAGCCTGCCCGCCGGAGAGGATAACGCCGACGTTCATCTTGGCATTGTTGGCCGACTCGGCCGGCTCAAACTCAACGAGAGGCATTCCGTAAGTGTTCGGGAATAACTTCTTGATGTCCTCCTGATTGTCGACGCTCTGTGTAGGAGCACCTTCTTTCACCTTTACTGCACCTTGAAGAGCCTTTGGCAACTTTGGCTGATAGCCTGATCTTTCCTTCTGCAATGCGCTAATTTCCATTTGTTTACCTTAAATGAGTTAAATATAATGATTATCTAATGTCTGTTCCTTTCTGCTAAAAATATTGCAAGTGAGGGCAAATGGAGCTTGCTCCTGTTTTGCCGAGCGCAGCTTATTTTCTGCAAAAATAATGCAAGTGAGAGCAAATGGAGCTTGCTCCTGTTTTGCCGAGCGCAGCTTATTTTCTGCAAAATTACTTTTTTTATCCGATAATAGAAAGGAAAAGAAGCTAAATTAAAATTTTAACTCTATTTTTATATAAGAAAGTCTTTCCTTTCTGTTTTTTTATTTATCTTTGAACGATAAAAGTAAAATACAGCTATTTAGGATTAAAAATGAGCAACAAAAGAGATTTAAAGCGCACCATCAATTACATTTGTGGTGACCTGTTCACAGAGGGCGTTGCTGCCTCTCTCTATGGTGAAAATCACGATGCAGACAATGCGGAGGCTATCCTCACATCCATTTTGGTCATGCACAACAACTACATCAGAAGAGTGTCTCATATAGAACCGGGCATGGCAGCCAAAGTCTATTTCAAAGACTTAAAGGATAAGTTCAACAAAGAAGTCAATGAGATTGTAGACCAAATCAATAACCTCGTATAAATGTCTCAGAGATTATCCAAGTGGCTTCTTTATAATGTCATGGGGTGGAAGAAGGACATCAGGTGCAAACTGCCCGACAAGGCTGTCATCTGCCTTGCACCCCATACGAGTAACTGGGATTTCCTGATAGGACAGCTGTATGCGAGGGCTGAAAAACAGCAGAGCAATTTCCTGATGAAGCGGGAATGGTTCTTCTGGCCGTTCGGCACTCTCTTCCGCAAGCTGGGAGGTATTCCCGTCTGGCGTGACAAGCACACGAGCATGACCGACAGATTAGCCGGCTATGCCGTACATGCAGACAGGTTCCAGCTCTGTATCACTCCCGAGGGTACCCGGAGTCTGAATCCGGACTGGAAGAAAGGATTCTATTACATCGCACTGAAAGCCCGGCTGCCCATCCATCTTTATGGCATTGACTATGAGAAGAAACTGATCCAGTGCTCGAAAGTAATCAGGCCATCCGGTGATCTGGAACATGACATGAAGGAAATCAAACTTTATTTCAAGAACTTTAAAGGCAAACATCCAGAACTGTTTACGATAGGAGAATCAGAGGAAGAATGATGATTAGACTGCTGTGTACGGCACTTGCTGCCATGTCGTTCGTAAATACATACGCACAGGCTGGCAGGTCAACATGGGGAAAGACGAATTACAACGGCGCACCATGGGTAGAGAATGTGTCTCGACCGAATGAGATTACAGAGGGATTGCAGAACAGGCATCTTTCCGTGTGGTCGTCGCATGGAAGATATTATGATGCCAGAAAGGGGGGATGGAAGTGGCAGCGTCCTGTCCTGTTTGGTACGACAGAGGACCTCTACACACAGACGATAGTCCTCCCCTACCTTATTCCCATGCTTGAGCATGCCGGAGCCGTCGTCTTTACTCCGCGCGAAAGAGACTGGCAGAAGAACGAAGTGATAGTCGACAATGACGGTCGTAGCAGCAATTACAAGGAGGAAAGCCTGAAGAAGAAGTGGTCGGACACCTCCGTCCCGGGCTTTGCACAGCATTACGGCAGCTACAACGACGGCGAGAACCCTTTTACAGCCGGTACGGCCCGGCAGGTAAAAGCAAGAAAGCGTAACAGCAAAATCAGTTCTGTGATCTATCAGCCTGCAATCCCCGAGAGTGGAAGATATGCGGTGTACGTAAGCTATCAGACGCAGAAGAAAAGCGTGGATGATGCGGAATACATTGTATTTCACAAAGGACTGGAGACACATTTCTGTGTGAACCAGCGTATGGGCGGAGGAACATGGGTTTATTTGGGAACGTTCGACTTTGACAAAGGAAACAGTATCAACAATTCCGTAGTACTCACAAACCACAGTTCACATAGAGGAATTGTCACCGCTGACGCCGTCCGTTTTGGCGGTGGCATGGGAAACATTGTCCGTGGAGGAGTGGTAAGCGGGCTGCCTCGTTTCCTTGAAGGGGCGAGATACGCTGCACAGTGGGCAGGTGCTCCATGGGGCATCGTCAGCAAGAGCAATGGTTCTAATGACTACAACGACGACATCAACTCCCGATCGCTGATGACAAACTGGCTGGCAGGCGGTTCCTGTTATCTTCCCGACAGAAAGGATGGGAAGAAAGTTCCTGTCGAGCTCTCGCTGGCAATTCACAGCGATGCCGGCGTAAAGGCTGACGGCAGCTATTTCGGGACGTTGGGAATCTGTACTACACAGCAGGGAAACAGCACTTTAGGTGACGGAATCTCACGAAAGACTTCAAGGTTGTTTGCAGAACAGTTAGTTGCCAATGCGAAGAAAGATATTGACAGGACGTTCCACGTCAACTGGGCGACCCGATCCGTTTGGGACCGCAACTACAGCGAGACCAGGCTGCCGGAAGTCCCCTCTGCCATTCTTGAGACTCTCTCGCATCAGAATTTTCCGGACATCAGACTGGGACAGGATCCCAACTTCAAATTCACATTGGCACGCTCTATCTATAAAACAATTCTGAAGTTCGAAGCAAGTATGCATGGCAGGCAATATACAGTCCAGCCGCTTGCCCCTGATATTTTCAAGATAGAATACATATCGCCTGGAAAAGTGCGACTGCAGTGGAAGGCTACAGGCGATGCCGGCGAACCGACCGCTGCACCGACATCTTACAATGTGTATATGGCCATCGGATCAGGTGGATTCGACAATGGGGTGAATGTCCGCAATCCTTATTACGAACTGGAGCTGCAGCCTGGAAGGGTCTATAACTTCAAGGTGACTGCCTGCAACCGCGGTGGTGAGAGCTTCCCTACAGAAACACTTTCAGCCCTGTACAACGAAGGGGCAGACAAGACCATTCTCATCGTCAATGCCTTTCACCGTCTGACGTCTCCGGCAGTTGTCAACACCGGTACGGAACAGGGATTTGACCTTGAAGCTGACCCGGGACTGAGCTATGGTCCTGTCGCCGGATGGGCAGGAAGGCAGGCCAACTTCGACAAGTCCATGATGGGAAAGGAAGGACCTGACGCACTGGGGTACGGCGGAGAAGAGCTTGTCGGCAAGGTGATTGCCGGCAACGACTTCGATTATGTAAAGGAACACTCGGAAGCCTTGTGCCATGCCGGAAAATACAACATAGTCAGCTGTGACAGCAAGGCTGTGGAATACGGTGAGGTAGACCTGTCCAGGTATGCATTGGTCGACCTGCTCCTCGGCAATGAAAAGGACGACGGGCATAGCCTGTATTATTATAAGACCTTCAAGCCCGCTCTGCGGCAGCAGATAACAAAATACCTGAACGGCCATGGAAGGCTGCTGGTCAGTGGTTCTTATCTCGCTTCAGATATGCAGGGCAGTGACGAGCAGACCTGGCTGAGGGACAATCTCCGTATTTCGTATGATGGGGCCAATACAGACAATTATAATTCAACGGTCAGCGGAATGGGAATGTCGTTTGATGTCTACCGCACCATCAACGAACAGCATTACGGTGCTTACACACCCGACAATATCCTGCCGACGGACGGTGCTTTCAGCGTGTTGAACTATGCTGACGGGCATGGTGCAGCCGTAGCTTACAAAGGCGCAGACAACTGTGTATTCACCCTGTCGTTCCCCTTTGAATGTATCAAGGATGCTCCGACGCGCAGCCGGATGATGAAAGGAATTGTCAATTATATGATGAGCAAATGAAAATAATCTGAAAACAGAATGACTATGTACAAAATTCAAGCAAACGCCTCCGGGACACGGAGCATAGAGGTCAGCGACAGACACCTTGAAACCATCCGGAAATATTCGCTTCTCTCCGGGCTGGTTGACTCCAATGGAATTGTTGACGAGAATATCCTTGACAGGTTGAAGTTCAATATCCGTGGACTTCTTGAGTCTGAGCCGGGAAAGGACAGAGACTTGTTGGATCTGTGCCTGGACGTAATCTATAACCAGAATATGAAAGCCATCGGACTGGGACATCTTGTCGCACTCTACCGGCAGTGGGCGGCAGCGCACAAGGATGCCGATGATACCGATGACGAAAGCCTCATGGCAGAGTAGCCGGGACTACTGCACTGTGAAGATTCCCGGCTGTTCGGGAATATGATTCCCAGGCGTTGGGAACATCATTCCCATACGACTGGGAATGTCGTTCCCGTATAGTTGGGAATACCCCACATATCGGCGGATTGCCGTCTGGGGAAGTACCCCGTGGAAAGGTTCTGTATGCCGGACTGTAAGTTTCTGAAAGTATGCAGATGCAATAGGCGGACGGTTTCCAGCTGTGTTAAGACAGCAGTCGGCATCGTGCGGAGGTGGTACGTCGTCCCGCTAAAGGGTAAGTCCGACATCCGGATACGGTCCGCAGCGGGGACTTCCCGTGCAATGCAAGGTCTTCACTTTGCAGTTTCAGACAGTCTTTCTAATTTACGGAAATACAGTATAAACATCAAATCGTTTGAGTTCAAATAAGCAAAATATAAAACCCGGAAAGCAGAAAAAAAGACCGGTAGATCCTGTCCGGCAGCGACAGGAGAGGACAGATGCGTCAGGAAAAGAAGTGAAATCCTCAAGACCGTCAAGATACCAGCTGACCGACTTCCTGCCTACCACCAAGAAGGAAGTGGAACTCCGTGGATGGGACCAACTGGATATCATCCTCTTCTCCGGCGATGCCTATATTGACCATCCGGCCTTTGGCGCAGCCGTCATCGGCAGGACGCTCGAAGCTGCCGGTTACAAGGTGGCGATTGTTCCTCAGCCCGACTGGCATGGCGACTTCCGTGATTTCAAAAAGCTGGGTCGGCCGCGTCTCTACTTCGGCATCTCACCCGGTGCCATGGATTCGATGGTAAACAAATACACGGCCAACCGCCGTCTGCGGTCGGAAGATGCTTATTCGCCTGACGGCAGACACGACCTGCGCCCGGAATACCCGAGCATTGTCTACGCCAATATCCTCAGGCAGCTCTATCCCGACGTGCCCATCGTCCTGGGCGGCATTGAGGCCTCACTCCGCCGTCTCACCCACTATGACTATTGGAAAGACTGCCTCCGCAAGTGCATTCTATGTGATGCCCATGCCGACATGATTATCTATGGCATGGGCGAGAAGCAGGTCGTCAGCATAGCAAAGGAATTGGAAAACGGCGTGAGCGTCAAAGACCTGAAGTATATCCCGCAGACCGTTTACCTCTGCAAGGAACCGGATATTCCCGGGGGAATCAAAGAGGAAGACATTGTGCTTCATTCGCACGAAGCCTGTCTGCACAACAAGAAGTACCAGGCAGAAAACTTCAGGTATATTGAAGAGGAGTCCAACAAAAAGCATGCAGAGCGTATCCTGCAGGCCGTTGACAACGTCTATGCAGTCGTGAACCCGCCCTACCCTACGATGACTACGGAGGAGGTTGACGCTGCCTACGACCTGCCTTATACGCGTGAGCCGCACCCGAAGTACCGTGGAAAAACCATCCCCGCCTACGAGATGATCAAGCACAGTGTGAACATACACCGCGGCTGCTTCGGCGGCTGTGCGTTCTGCACCATCTCCGCCCACCAGGGGAAATTCATCAGCTGCCGTTCAAAGGAAAGCATCCTGAAGGAGGTGAAGCAGGTGATGGAAATGCCCGATTTCAAAGGCTACCTGTCCGACCTCGGTGGGCCGTCGGCCAATATGTACGGCATGGCCGGCAGGAACCAGCGGGCGTGTGAACACTGCAAGCGGCCCAGCTGCGTGAATCCGGAAATCTGCCCGAACCTTGAAACAGACCATACCCGACTGCTCGAAATCTACCATGCAGTAGACGAACTTCCGGGCATCAAGAAGAGCTTTATCGGTTCCGGCGTACGGTATGATCTCCTGCTACATAGAAGCAAAGATGAAAAGAGCAATGAGGCTGCGCGGCAATATACTCGTGAACTGATTACACGCCATGTCAGCGGACGGCTGAAGGTCGCTCCGGAACACACGTCAGACCGTGTGTTGAAACTCATGCGCAAGCCATCTTTCCAGCAGTTCTACGCCTTCAAGAAGATTTTTGACCGCATCAACCGTGAAGAGGGACTGCGCCAGCAGATTATTCCTTACTTCATCTCGTCCCACCCGGGCTGCCAGGAGGAGGATATGGCGGAACTGGCTGTACTGACAAAAGACCTTGACTTCCACCTGGAGCAGGTGCAGGATTTCACCCCTACCCCCATGACGGTCTCTACAGAGGCTTGGTACACGGGCTATGATCCTTACACGCTCGAACCGATATTCTCCGCCAAGACACCGAAAGAGAAACTTGCCCAGCGGCAGTTCTTTTTCTGGTATAAACCGGAAGCACGCCGAGACATTGAATGTGAACTAAAACGGATTGGGCGCAGTGACCTGATTTCCAAGCTCTACGACAATTTCCCAAAGCACCACCCAAGGGCTGTCTATGACCCGAAAGCCGTGGGCAGCACGCCGGAGACGGCAGACATGAAACAGCATCGGAAACAAGAAGAAAAAGCTGCCGGAACGCACAGGAAGCCTGACAGACACAATGGCGGCCGGCATAAAAGCTTCAACCCGAACTTCCCCGGCAACCGCCGCCGGAGACAGAGATGAACCTTAACAATATTTAAAGAGGTGAAGATTACTATCTCCACCTTTTTTAGTAATTTTGCATTTAATTCTGTACAATGGCTTTTCGGCTTATAGAGAAGTGGCCGGAAAGCTGTCGGGAACAGACAATAACTGATGAAGCTATAAATAAGAAAATAAAATCAAGTTATGAGTAAACAGACTGAAAAGATCAAGGCACTCGTGGAGAAGCGCGAGCTGGCCCGCTTAGGCGGCGGTCAGAAGGCCATCGACAAGCAGCATGAGCGTGGGAAGTACACAGCGCGTGAGCGTATCGAGATGCTGGTTGACAAGGGCAGCTTCGAGGAATATGATATGTTCAAACTTCACCGCTGCCACAACTTCGGCATGGAGAAGAAACAGTTCCTCGGCGACGGTGTCGTTGGCGGTTCAGCGACTATTGACGGCCGCCTTGTCTATCTCTATGCACAGGACTTCACCGTAAACGGCGGTTCGCTTTCCGAAACAATGGCCCAGAAAATCTGCAAGGTGATGGATATGGCCATGACCAACGGCGCACCGGTCATCTGCATGAACGACTCCGGTGGAGCACGCATCCAGGAGGGTATCTCTGCTCTGGCAGGTTATGGTGAAATCTTCGAGCGCAACATCCTTGCCTCCGGTGTTATCCCGCAGATATCAAGCATCCTCGGTCCTTGTGCCGGTGGTGCGGTTTACTCTCCTGCACTCACCGACTTCATCATCATGAAGGAGCAGACGAGCTACATGTTTCTTACAGGTCCGAAGGTCGTAAAGACCGTGACAGGTGAAGACATTGACGCAGAGCACCTCGGCGGTGCAAGCGTCCATGCTTCAAAGAGCGGTGTGACAAGTTTCACTGCCAAGACCGAAGAGGATGCCATGGAGCTTATCAAGAAACTTCTCTCTTACATTCCCTCCAACAACCGTGAGGAAGCACCACGTGTAGAATGTACCGACCCGATCGACCGCAAGGAAGACCTCCTGAACGAAATCATCCCTGATGATCCGAACCAGGCATACGATATGTACAAAGTGATTCAGGCCGTAACCGACAACGGAGAGTTCTTCGAGGTCCAGCCGAAGTTCGCCAAGAACATCATCACAGGGTTCGCACGTTTCAACGGGCAGAGTGTCGGTATCGTTGCCAACCAGCCGTCAGCTTATGCCGGTGTGCTGGATGTAAACGCAAGCCGCAAAGGCGCACGCTTCGTCCGTTTCTGCGATGCCTTCAACATTCCTATCGTCTCTTTGGTTGACGTGCCGGGCTTCCTGCCGGGTACAGGACAGGAGTACAATGCGGTCATTCTCCATGGCGCACAGCTGCTCTACGCCTACGGCGAGGCTACTGTTCCGAAGATTACCATCACGCTGCGCAAGAGCTACGGCGGATCCCACATTGTCATGGGCTGCAAGCAGCTCCGTTCCGACCTCAACTTCGCATGGCCGAGTTCGGAGATTGCCGTTATGGGCGCATCAGGTGCCGTAGCCGTTCTCTGCGGAAAGGAGGCCAGGCAGGTCAAGGAGCAGGGCGGTGATGTCAAACAGTTCCTGGCCGAAAAGGAGGAAGAATACTCCGAGAAGTTTGCCAATCCGTATCAGGCGGCACAGTTCGGTTATATCGATGATGTCATCGAACCGCGCAATACCCGTTTCCGCATCTGCCGTGGTCTGGCTCAGCTGGCGCATAAGAAGCAGGACCTGCCGGCCAAGAAGCATGGATGTATGCCAATGTAATGAAGGGGGCCGCGACTATGGACAAGAATGTATATGCAGCGATTGCAATGGCACTCTATGAGTTTGCCGGAAACAATGTTCACGACAACGAACCGGGCATTATCACCATTCTGCCGAAGCAGACAATGTGGGATGCCAAGTTCGAGATAATGACAAAGAAACCATAACAGACATCAAATGAAAGAATTCAAATATACAATCGACGGCAAAGAATATAAAGTCGAGATTGGTGAAATCAATGCCGAAAATGTTGCTGAAGTAACTGTTAACGGCGAACAGTACAGTGTGCAGATGGAGAAGGCTGCCGAACCCGAGAAAAAGAAAGTTGAACTTGGCAAGCCTGCAGCTGCTGAGGAAAATGATGAGGCTGCTCCTGCTGCTGCCATCAACAGTTCTGCTGCTGTCAAAGCTCCGCTGCCCGGAACCATCACATCTGTAGAGGTGACTGTCGGGCAGGATGTGAAAGCGGGCGATACTGTCGTCGTTCTGGAAGCCATGAAGATGCAGAACAGCATTGAAGCAGAGAAGGACGGCAAGGTAACGGCAATTGCAGTAAAGGTTGGGCAGGCTGTGCTTGAGGACGACCCGCTGGTTGTCATTGAATAAGCCGAAGGATGGCCTTCCTGCAGAGGACTGTCACATCCGTTGTTGATGGCATCCGGGAATATTGATCAGCACATTGTTGTTTCACATTCCCATTTATGGTACAGGCAATAGTAACAGGACTTATCTGAACGGTTGGCTATACCGCATTCAACCGGAGCATACACAAAACAGCCATATTGAGGCATAACCTGCCTGAATATGGCTGTCTTGTTTTTGTAAACATCGGTGTCTGTGATTAACCACCCATCACCGTCTTACAATATATGGTAGCGGCAGGCATAGACCGGCCTTACCTGTAAATGTGTTGGTGCCCGTCGCATATTGTGTTGTCGGTAAGCACCGGCAGTGTCGACGGTCCGAACCTTGCAAAATATTGCCGGGAACGACAGCTGCGTGTAGCTGGAGAAGAGCTGTGCCGGCAGAACTTTATTTGATTGGGAGACTTACTTTTTCAAAAGGAATGCGGAATTGTCTGTTTAAAAGAGACTATGTATGGAGAAATCATGCAGTTTAACTTTTATCGGACATACGTTCTACACGAAAGGTGTCTGCGCATTTAACGGAAGGACCAAAAATTATCCCCCGATTCACATCGAGGGATAACAACAACACAAACACAAAATAAAGCAGGTTATACCTGCAATACCGTTTTGCATACAAATACAGACTTTGTTAATCGTATATTGTTTATCTTACATCACGCCGTCTGCCCTCAGTTTTTTCTGCCAATTCCATGCGGAAGCGAGGACATCAGTCAATGGGGTTTCTGCTTTCCATCCTAAAACAGTGTTGGCTTTGGTGCAATCACCCCAGATTTTCTCAATATCCCCTTCACGACGCGGACCGTATTTCCAGTTCAGCTTTACGCCGGTAGCTTTCTCGAAAGTCTCGACAATCTCCTTGGTGGAATTTCCCCGCCCTGTACCGATATTGAAATACTCAATCTTGTCCGTATCCTGATCAAGTACACGTGCCATTGCTGCGACATGAGCCTTTGCCAGGTCAACAACATAGATATAGTCGCGGATACAGGTTCCGTCCGGCGTATTATAGTCATTGCCGAAGACAGTAAGTTCTTTCCGGATTCCCATTGCCGTCTGGGTAACATAAGGAATCAGGTTGTTGGGTACACCGTTCGGCAACTCGCCGATCAATGCGGTCGGATGGGCACCGATAGGATTGAAGTATCGAAGGACAATGCTCTTGATGTCGGCTCCGCTGTGAATATAGTCCAGGATAATCTGCTCGTTGATTTCCTTTGTGTTCCCATAGGGTGATGTGGCTTTCTGATGAGGTGCATCCTCTGTGACAGGGAGGTTCTCTGGCTTGGGTTGTCCGTAGACAGTACAGGAACTTGAGAAGATAAAGCCCTTCACGCCATATGCAGGCATTAGTTCCAATAAGTTGACCAACGAGATGATGTTGTTCCTGTAATATAGCAAAGGCTTCTGGACACTCTCCCCGACAGCCTTGGATGCAGCAAAATGAATGATGCCTTCAATCTTCGGATACTTGCGGAAGACGTTTTCTGTAGCTTCACGGTCACGGAGGTCGACCTGCTCAAAAGCCGGACGGACTCCTGTTATTTTCTCAATGCCATCCAGCACTTCGATTTTCGAGTTGGACAGATTGTCGACGATTACGACATCGTAGCCGGCTTCTATCAGTTCGACACTTGTGTGTGAACCGATAAATCCGGTTCCTCCCGTAACAAGAATTGTCTGTTTCATTTTATCTTTAGTTTTTCCTTTTCAGGCTGTTCTGTTCCTGTATGTTGCAAAGATAACGTTTTTTTTTATAACCTTCAAAAAAAGAACGTAAAAAATGTACACGCATCTGCAAAACCGAAAACTTTTTGTATATTTGCCGAGGTAAACAAATCAATACATATCTGATATGACTGAAACTGAACAGACCCGGCAGCAGATTGAGCGTTTCCTGAAGAAAGTCGCACAGAAATTCATGGCCAGCGGTTGTGATATGCCGATGACGGACATTCATCTGCGTGCATCGCAAGACAGCGGCGATCTCATGGCTTTCGATGACAGCGACAATGAGATCACCCGCTGCGTCATAGATCAGTGGATAGACAACAAGAGTGATGATTTCTATCAGGAGGCGGCTGTTGTCCTGCGGTCGGAACTGAACCGCATGAGAGATACCGTGGGGAATCTGTCTGTCATGAAACCTTACAGCTTCATTCTTGAAGACGATGACAGGAATAATGTTGCAGAGCTCTATCTTGTAGATGACGACCTTGTCATTATCGGGGGCGACCTCATGCAAGGACTGGACAAGGAACTTGACAGTTTCCTGGATGACATATTAAAGGAAGAAGAATGAAAAAGGTGCTTTTATCCTTCATCTTCGGCCTGGCTCTTCCGTGTGCGGTGTCAGCACAGCGGCATGAGATTACAGATGGGAACATCCGTTCCCTTCAGGTGACTGCCGATCAGAAATGGCAGGAGCTGCCCATTACCATCCTCAATACCGGGAAGATAAGCATCGACTTTGATGACCTTACACATACTTACCGCCGGATGACTTACCGGCTGGAGCACTGCGAAGCCGACTGGCAGCCCTCGACAGGCCTTTTCGACAGCGATGTGGCTGAAGGATTCCTTTCAGGAAACACAATAGATGATGTGAAAGAGTCGACCCTTACCAACACGCTTTATACACACTATCATCTTGAAATACCCAACAGCAAGTGCCGGCCCAGACTGTCGGGAAACTACCGGTTGTCAGTTTATGATGATAATTTTACGGACCAGCCTTTGCTTACGGCCTGTTTCATGCTCACCGAGCCGGCAGAACATTCTATGGGAGTAAGGCTGGCCATTACCACCCAGACAGACCGGACCATCAACGACAGACACCAGCAGGTTGACATGCAGATTGATTATGGGAATTATACTGTAAGCAATCCGCAGCGGCAGATCCGGACAGTTGTCATGCAGAACCGTAACTGGCTGGATGCACGCTGGAACAGCAAACCGCAGTATGTCATGCCAGACGGATTGCGATGGACGCACAACCAGGATTATATTTTCTGTGCCGGCAATGAATACAGAAAGTTCGAGATTCTCTCAACGGATGCCGCCTCTATGGGGATTGACAGAATCAGCTGGGACGGGAAAGATTATCATGTCTATCCCTTTGCCACATCTCCTTTCCTGAATTATGTCTATGACGAGGACGCTGACGGAGCGTTTCTCATCCGTAATTCCGACAACACAGACGTAAATACAACCAGTGATTATGTCCAGACACATTTCCGTCTCAATGTACCAGCCCCCTACCCTTGCCGGCTTTATCTTGATGGTGACTGGACCTGCAACCGGCTGCTTCCGGCCTACGAAATGAGTTACCAGCCTGAAGGAAAATATTATGAGGCAGTCGTTCCTTTAAAGTTCGGGTATTATAATTATCAGTTCCTTACGGCAGATGAACATGGAAAGCTCTCTTCTTTCAGGGTAGACAGCTGTCATTACCAGACGGAAAACAGTTATCAGGCACTTGTCTATTTCCGGCCACAGGGAGGACGGACCGACAGGCTCGTCGGATATGCGCATGTAAAATACATAAAGAAATAAAGTGTATCAAAAGCCGGAACTCTTGTGTTTCCTACTTTTGATACACTTTCTGTATGTTCTGAAAATCCACGTCGGACTTTTGCCTATATGCGGACATTGCCGACTCTCTGCCTCTTTTTCTTTCCAGGCAATCAGATTCTTTTTCCTCGTTTAGCCGCATTGTCTGCGATGTTTTCAGAACGAAAGCAGAATCTGCCGCCTGAAAGGAAAAGCTCCAAAGTTTACTTTCGGAACCAGCCTTTTACTTTGTATGTCTCTCTCCTCAGACTATGAAAAAGCAAGACTTATGGAAAGAAACTTTCAGTCATTCATCGACATCAGGAACTCCTCATTGCTTTCCGTACGTTTCATACGGTCGTGGATGGAATTCATGGCCTCGATAGAATTCATGTCGGCAATATACTTGCGCAGAATCCACATACGGTCAAGCGTGGTACGATCTTGAAGCAGATCGTCACGGCGCGTGCTTGAGGCAACCAGATTGACCGCCGGGAAGATGCGTTTGTTGCTGAGACTCCGGTCGAGCTGCAGTTCCATGTTGCCTGTCCCCTTGAATTCCTCGAAGATGACCTCGTCCATCTTGGAACCCGTGTCGATCAGTGCCGTTGCGATGATGGTGAGCGATCCGCCCCCCTCAATGTTGCGGGCTGCACCGAAGAAACGCTTGGGTTTCTGCAAGGCATTGGCATCAACTCCACCTGTCAGCACCTTTCCGGATGCGGGGGCCACTGTGTTGTAGGCGCGGGCCAGACGGGTGATGGAATCCAGGAAGATGACGACATCGTGCCCGCACTCTACCATGCGCTTTGCCTTCTCCAATACGATGCCGGCAATCTTCACATGACGCTCTGCCGGTTCATCGAACGTTGAGGCGATGACTTCGGCATTCACCGTACGTGCCATATCCGTAACCTCCTCCGGGCGTTCGTCAATCAGAAGCATCATCAGGTAAGCTTCCGGATGATTGGCCGCAATGGCATTTGCTATGTCCTTCATCAGAATCGTCTTACCGGTCTTGGGCTGTGCGACAATCAATGCGCGCTGTCCTTTTCCAATGGGAGAGAACAGGTCGACGATACGTGTAGAGAGGTTTGTCGTACGTGGATCGCCGCAGAGGGAGAACTTTTCTTCAGGAAACAGCGGCGTAAGATGCTCGAACGGAATGCGGTCGCGCACCTCTGAAGGCTTGCGTCCATTGATCTTATCGATGCTCGTCAGCGGAAAATATTTTTCCCCCTCGCGTGGCGGTCGCACATGACACTCCACGACATCGCCCGTCTTCAGGCCGAATTGTTTTATCTGGTTGTTGGCAATATAGACATCATCGGGCGAAGACAGATAGTTATAGTCGCTTGAACGGAGGAAACCATAGCCGTCAGGCATCACTTCGAGAACTCCGTTCGCCTTGATAAGGTCTGAGAAGTCATATTTTGAATCATTGCCCGCTGCTGCGGTATTTTCATACGAAGGCATCTGGACGGGTGTCGTCGGCTGGTCGAACATATCATAGTTCGGCACCATTCCCTGGTCTTCTATCGGCAGATCGACAATAGGAATGAAGTCTGTTCCGTCGCCCGGGTCTCCGCTCCATACACCCTCCGGTGCGGCAGGAGTACTGGCAGCTTCCTGGTTCATATTGTGTGCATTCACTTTCTCCTGCAGGCGTGCGAGGAGGTCCTCCTTGCCTTCTGTCCCGTCCTGGGGCCGGTCGTCGGAGAACTGATCTTCAGGGATAAAGTCCTCCGGGACAGGGTTGTCAGCAGGCTTGTTCTGCTTTGCTTCCTCCTCCGATTCAGTTTTTTTGTCCTGTTCCGCTTTTGCCTTTATTGCGGCTTCTGCAGCCGCAATGGCCTCCAGTTCGGCTTTTGACTTGCGTCCGCGGTGTTTGGGGATGGATGCCAGTATTTCTTCCGGGCTCTTTTCTTTCTCTGTCTTCGGTTCGGGAAGCTCCTTGAACAGTGCAGCCTGTACGGCCCCTCCAGACACCTTGTTCTTCTGTACATCAAAGTTCTCCCCCTCGTCGCCATGAACCGAATAAACCCGGTCTGTGTCTTTCCGTGCTATTCTCGTACGCTTGCGCTTTGATTCTAAAGGATGTGCCGTACCAGCCTCCTCCGCCTGCCTGTCGAGAATGGCATAGACGAGCTTGTCCTTGCTGTCGCCCGGGGTATAGACGGCTCCTGTGCTCTGGGCTATTGTCTCAAGCTCAGACACTTCTTTTTCTAATAGTTCTTCTTTGCTTAACATATATAATATGTATAGGAAATTATATTTGATAGCGTAGATGTTTCATAAGCTGAAACATCCGTAAATGTGTCTTTTTGTGCCGCAAAGGTATAATTTTTATTTGAACCACACAAGAATTATCCTGTTTTTTTAAGATTATTCTATTGAGAATGAGTAACTGCATGGAAAACGGAGAACTGACACACACAGGGATGACCGCTCAATGGCAATATAACTCCGAAGGGACGGTCTCAGGCAAGAACGGCAAAAGAAGGCCTGTACCTTACTGCAGCCCCGGTTATTCCCGACCGTTGGGAACAGCATTCCCAACCGTATGGGAATGCTGTTCCCAAGCACTGGGAAAACCTTTCCCAAGCGATTGGGAACTACAGATGTGCAGCCGCTCTTTTTCAAAGATTTGTAGTAGGTGACGTGCTCGTTGGCTTGTTGGACAAGTTGACTGCCACCGACAGGCATGACGGCAGAGTGCTTACTGATGCTGTTCGCGCAAAAGGTCGTTGACTGTCTTTACCGGATTAAAGGTGTCGAGAGGAACTTCCACGAAGACGGTGTTCCAGTCGCTCATCGCTCCGTTCCATAGTCCTGGCAGTTCCAGTGCTTTCAGGTCGCGTCCGTTCTTCGACTTTGAACTGATGAATCCTGTAGACTTGTCCACGTAATCTGTCAGTTCAAAGGCCTCGCCCTTGTAATTCCTGACGGCACAGACCAGGTCAACAGGATTGAAATGCGTGCCTCCTGTAAACATCTTCATAGATGCGTCGTCATTCTTGTCAATCTGGGAGCTTTCCAGAATCTGCAGGCTAACTGTCCCGTCCTGATTGTAAGTCCGGAACGGGCCGCCTCCTGGTTCTCCTACATTCTTTACCATGCCACATACACGCATCGGCCGGTTCAGCTTCCGGTGCAGGTAACCGGCCAGTGCAGCATCGTCAAGACTCAGTACATCATGCTTCCGGCACGAAAGTTCATCTTGCAGGAAACCGACTATCTCCTCCAGTTCTGCACGTGTACAGCGACCGCTGTCCAGCCGGCGCAGATATCCGAAAGCACGTTTCTGCAGCTCGACGAGTTTCCCGGCAAGGATCATTTTCCATCTGACGGTCGAGTCCTTTAATCGGTCAGGCACAACATTGTCAATATTCTTGATGAATACCACCTCTGCATCCATATCATTCAGATTCTCTATCAGTGCCCCGTGTCCTCCCGGACGGAAGAGCAGCGAACCATCCTCGTTGCGGAATGGCGTGTTGTCGAGGTTCACGGCGATAGTGTCTGTGCTGGGTTTCTGTTCCGAAAAGGAAATGTCGAAGCTGACTCCCAGCTTCTTTTCGTATTCCGCCTGTTTTTCCACAACTTTCTGTTTGAAAAGGTCCAGATGTTCGTGTGATACGGTGAAATGTACGTGTGCCTTCTTGTTGCTTTCCGCATAACGTGCTGCCTCAACCAGATGTTCCTCCATAGGCGTGCGCATTCCGTCATCATAGGAATGGAACAGGAGCAGACCTTTCGGCAGCTGTCCGTAGTCCAGTCCTTCCTTGTTCAACAAGGTGGCAACAACTGCCTTGTAGTGTCCGTCGGCTATCAGTTCGTCGGCAGATCTGCCTTCCTGTTGCAGACATCTGCCGGACAGTTCCTTGAAAAAAGCAAAATGATGGATATTGGCAAAGAACTCTTTTTCAAATTCATTCACAGGTGCTTCATGGTCTCCGTTGAGGAAAGCAAAGAGGTCCTTGAACATCCGGCTGGCTGCACCTGAAGCCGGAACGAACTTGACCACTCTGTGACCGTCTGCCTGATAATCATGCCATGTGCGGCATGCTGCCTCACAGGCTTTCATGTCGAGCACCGAGACCCCTTGTCCTGGTGTCGCCGCACCTTCCAGTTTCAAGTAGGGGAAACCTCGCCTGAAGTCTTCCAGCTGCCTGCTGATCTGTTCCTCACTAATTCCTTTCTCGTGAATCTGTTTTAGGTCTTCTTTCTTCAACATAATTGGTAGAGTATTATAAAAGATTGTTTTGTAAATGCAAAAATAACGAATTTAATCAAAAGAAAGAAACGAATTGTCTGTTTTATTCTTAATAAAGACTTTTTCCTTTGTACCTTTTCATATCGGCAGGCTTATATGTCGGGATTTTTATGTACTTTTGCCCATGAACTATAAAACGTAATATGCCCTATGGAAGAGATATTTATTTACACGGATGAAGAGAAAGAAGAGTCGGAGCTGATACTCGGAGAACTGAAGGAGACGCTCGGGCAGTCGTTTCTCGAAAACGACCTTCCCAAGCTGCGCGAACACCTGCACGATTCGATAGCCGACAATATCATCCGGCGTAACGTCTTCGGGCTGAATCCCATCCTCTGCGCATTGCAGACAGCTGCCATTGCGGTTAAGGATATAGGCTTGAAGCGTGATTCCGTCATAGCCATTCTCCTGCACCAGAGTGTCCAGAGAGGGACGCTCTCGCTCGAAGAAATAGAAAATCGATTCGGCGACGGTGTCTCAAGAATTATTCACGGGCTTATCCGCATACAGACACTCTACCAGAAGACACCTGTCATCGAGAGCGAGAATTTCCGTAATCTCCTGCTGTCCTTTGCCGAAGATATGCGTGTCATCTTGATTATGATTGCCGACCGTGTCAACCTCATGCGGCAGATACGCGATGTGGAGAACAAGGAGGCACAGCGGAAGGTGTCAGAGGAGGCAAGTTATCTCTATGCGCCTCTGGCACACAAGCTGGGACTGTATCAGCTGAAAAGTGAGCTCGAGGACCTCTCCCTGAAGTATCTCGAACACGATGCTTACTACCTTATTAAAGACAAGCTGAATGCTACGAAAGCTGCACGTGATGCCTACATAAGCAGATTCATCATGCCTGTCAGCGAGCATCTTGAAGCAGCTGGATTGAAGTTTCACATCAAGGGGAGAACGAAGTCCATTCATTCCATCTGGCAGAAGATGAAGAAGCAGAAATGCGGATTTGAGGGCATTTATGACCTTTTTGCCATCCGCATTATCCTTGACTCGCCTGCGGACAAGGAAAAGATGCAGTGCTGGCAGGCCTACTCTATTGTAACGGATATGTACCAGCCCAATCCGAAACGTCTGCGCGACTGGCTCTCTGTTCCCAAGTCCAACGGCTACGAGTGCCTGCACATCACGGTCCTCGGTCCTGAAAAGAAATGGGTGGAAGTACAGATTCGCACAGAACGTATGGACGAGATAGCCGAGCATGGTCTTGCTGCCCATTGGCGATATAAAGGCGTGAAGGCTGAAGGAGGCATGGACGACTGGCTGGCTTCAATCCGTTCAGCACTTGAGGCCGGCGACAATCTTGAGGTGATGGACCAGTTCAAGTCCGATCTTTGTGAGAAGGAAATCTACGTTTTCACACCGAAAGGCGACCTGTTGAAGTTTCCCAAGGGTGTGACGGTGCTTGACTTTGCCTATCACATCCATTCCAGAATCGGGAATCAGTGTGTAGGTGGGAAGGTCAACGGAAAGAACGTGTCTTTCCGTACCGAGCTGCACAGTGGCGACACTGTTGAAATCCTGACATCGACGACGCAGAAGCCCAAGCAGGACTGGCTCAGCATCTGCAAATCATCACGTGCGAAGGCCAAGATACGTCTGGCACTGAAAGAGACGCAGGTAAAAGACGGTCTTTATGCCAAGGAGCTTCTTGAACGAAGGTTCAAGAACAAAAAGATAGATATCGAAGAGGCCACCATGGGGCATCTTCTGCGCAAGCTGGGCTTCAAAGAGGTATCTGAGTTCTACAAACAGATTGCTGACGAGAAGCTCGACCCTAATTATGTCATTGAGGAATACCAGAAGGTTTACAGCCACGACCACAATCTCAACCAGCCCAAGGAGACTGAGAGTGCGGAGAACTTCGAGCTTGAGAACCCGACGACAGAGTATCTGAGAAAGAACGATGATGTGCTTGTCATCGACCAGAACCTCAAAGGGCTTGACTTCTCGCTTGCCAAGTGCTGCCACCCTATCTACGGTGATCCGGTTTTCGGATTTGTGACCGTCAGCGGTGGTATCAAGATTCACCGCTGCGACTGTCCTAATGCTCCGGAGATGCGCAAGCGTTTCGGTTATCGTATCGTCAAGGCACGTTGGAGCGGGAAGGGTTCTTCACAGTATGCCATCACCCTGCGTGTCATCGGAAACGACGACATCGGCATTGTGAGCAATATTTCCAATGTCATCTCTAAAGACGAAAAAATCGTCATGCGGTCTATCAATATCGACTCGCATGACGGTCTCTTTTCAGGTAATCTGGTTGTTCTACTTGATGACAACTCCAAGCTGAACATGCTTATCAAGAAACTGCGGACAGTGAAAGGTGTCAAAGAGGTTGTAAGGATATGACGGAGAACTTTTCACACTTCCTGCCGGAGAGAGGGAGGAAATGTCGGCTTCTGATGGAAAAAAGAATCGGTTGGGAGAGGCCTGTCCGTCACACCCTACTGGTAGGATTTCGGCACGGAGACCCCAACCGACCCTATGTGATGGGAAGCCTGTTCAATGGGACTACCGGGGCAGGAGGCAGCAAGGGCAATAAGATAAAGAGTATTACGACAAGAAGTGGCAGTTCACTGTTGCTGGATGACTCGGATGGAAGTGTCACCTTGCATGATCACGAAGGCGTAAGCATGATGTTTGATGGAAATGGAAATGCCGCAATTAATACAAAGGAATCTCATCTCGTCAATGCAGGAAGTAACAGTACCATCTATGTAGGAAGTTCGAAGGGGGTGGCCTCTGTTCTATCAATGGATAAAAATGGCAAGATATACCTTAAGGGAGATGCAGATATTTCCATTATGGTAGGTGGATCAATAATAGAGGTTACTAATGAAGAAATCTCCATTTCATCTGCAAAGGTATCCATATCAGGAAATGAGATAGAAATAAAAGGTAAAGGTACTTGGCAAGGTGGAAAGATAAAGATAAACTAAAGATACGGATTGGAGTTTTACAAGTGATAATGACAGAAAAATTGCATTACAGAGAGGTGGCATAGGCAAGTACCGACTGACATTGAAAGGTGAAATGCAGACCTATAATATGAAAGTGAAGAATACCGTATGTACAGATTTTCTTTTGCGAATGAAAGATATTTCTACTTCTGATGTTGTTATAAACATAATAGTATTTAGAAAAGAGATGATTGACTGTACAAATCCTGCATTCAAGGAAATGTTTTCTGTTACAAGGCAATTGGAGAAACTATATGACGAGATTATCATAAAAATTTCCTTTGAAGGAAAGATTCTTGATATATATAATATGGATAGAATAATAGAGAATTGGGACAGGTTGAAGAAAGAGAATGTACAATACTTCGATTCATTTACGGATATTTCAGATTTCTTCAGGCTAAATGATGAGAAGGTCAAAGATAAGGAGTTTTGGAAAGAGGTATTGGATGAGCAGGAAATTCTTTTCCTTTTATTTCAATTACCCGACTACACCTTATCTTTTAGCCACAGAAAGGGGGTGCCAAGATATAATGCATTTCATTCTAATAGTATCCTCTGGGAAATAGAAACTGTAAAAGCTGATGAGCAAAAAGATGACAGCATTTATACTTCCAAAGTCACAGGGCTTTTCAATCCAGGAAAAGAATGGGTAAAGAAGGCCTATGGGAGTATGCCGCTTTTGAAAGATACAAATCTTTCTCCAAAATTCAATATTCATGGCCATTATAACTTCGACAAAGAAACAGGATGGATTGAAGATGGAAATGTGTATATGGAAGAGATTGTGCATTCTGAGAAACTCTGGCATAAGATGGATTATAATATTCAAATGATATTGTAAATATGGGAGAGATATTTGACGAGAGCCATTATTTCATCTGTTCCAATGGCATGAAGCCAGCACGGATGAGAAGCAATCAGAAAGTAATGTTACGTGAAGACGGGAAGTATTACTTAACAGAACGGAGTCTGACTTGTATTGGTGCAGATTTTTCTTGTAGATGGATAGCCTTAGTCGCAGCAATTCTCTGTGCAGCTATAGCCTTACTTTGTGCTTCTGGAGTTGGAGTCGTTCTCCTTGCTGCATTAGTAGGTGCGGCCGCTGGAGCATTTGGTGGTATGGCTCTTTGTGGTGGACAAGCGGCAGTTATGCGAGTCTGGGTTTCTATCAAGACCGATATGGAGATTTACGGATGCCATGCGGTTGTCAATCGTCCCGGAATCCACATGACCTGTGGCGTGTTTTCTGGACAGATAAGTTACGCACCAAATGTAAAGAATGTGTTTGACGAGTACTTTATGTTTGGTTATAATATTCTCGGAACAGGCTTAGAAGGCTTTATGTATGTATATGCTTTCAGAGGAGCAGGTCTCTTAGCCCAAGCTCCTAAGTCTTTTCTTTGTAATTTTGGGGCAAATTATCTGAAGCAGTATACTGTAAATGGCATTCTGATGCGAAGTGCTTTTTCCAGTGCAACAGCTCTTAATGCATACTATAACTCTGCAACCGAAGGTTGGGATGGGGAAGAAGTCGGTTCTGCTGCTCTTCAAAGTTTCTTCTTTACTGAATCTGCTTTAATTAATTTTGTATCCAAACGTGATGTAAAGAGTGGAATATTACTCATTTCTATGGGAGGAATACCAGGTGGGGGACGTGGCGTGAATAGGACAGGAAAAATAAGTGATTTAGATGTAACTTCTCAAACGATTGGTAATATTAAAAATAGACTTGGAACCGAATGGAAACGCCCAAATGATGTTATAAAAGATGACCTGATATCCTTGAAGGCTAAAGCTGTTCATATGCGTGATTTACTAAGAACTGCGAAAAAAGGAGAAGGGGTTTTTGAAATGAGGAAAATGTCATTTGAAGAATTTGCTGATTCTTTTGATAGCAAAAATCTATCTGAAAGTGCACTGAAAGAAATATATGATTTATACCTCAAAAATGAATGGTCTATACTGGAAGATAGATTCAAAGATATGGGAGAAAAGTGGCCGCCTGGAAGGGGAGCTTCCTTTATAAGAACAATTGAACTACGCCCAGGTCAAGGTTTTGACAGACTAGGAGGTCGGTATGAAAATGGAGTATTCAAAGATGGCGGAGAGTATGGCGGAAAAGTTAATACACCTTATACAAATAGAGCATTGGCACCAGGAAGTGAGACAAGACCATATAAAGTATATGAAGTGACAAAGCCCATACCAAATGTACAAGAAGGTGAAGTGGCTCCTTGGTTTGGGGAGGAAGGAGGTGGTACACAGTATGATTTGAAAGGAACGGAGATAAAGGATTCTCAAGGAAGAGTAACCATAGACGAGATGAAGAACGAAGAGTATATTCGAGAGAAAAAAGATCAGTCTATAGTCCTACCTAATAATAGACAACCGAAGGATGGAAAGAATAAGTAAACATCGTCTGCTTGCACCAATAATTGTTGAGAAAGAAAGTCTTATAAATATCTTGTCCAGATATGCTCGTATAAGATTAAGAGGAGAAGAGTATGCGATTCCTATACGCATGGATTCCGATGCATTAAATCCTTTAATCTCTCTTAAACATAAAGTATCAGAGGAGAATTTTTATTGGATAATTAAGGATAATGATTTATCAATAGACTGTAGTGAATTAGCTATTGGGCATTTAGGATATAAGCCTATCTATAAAGCCTTTGATTTAAAAACAAGAGAAGTATTTTATTTTTTCATTCAGTATTTTCTAATGATTGTAACTTTTGATAAAGATAATCTTTATGTTGAAAGTATATATAGGGTGAGGCCTGATGAGATAAAAATTGGACAGAAAGTTGGAGTTAGTATGACAAGCGTTCTTAAAGTTCTTTTTGTCATAAGTCTTATTTCCCTTGGATTTTGGATTTTGGTTTATCATATAATCTTATCTTCATGATGCAAAAAAAATAAGATAAATGAGAAATATCGAAATAGGCAATAATAAAAATCTCTGTGCAGACAAAAGAGGATGGCAACTAAAAAATATTGAGATTGGTAGGCATTCTTATCAACTGTGTAGTAAGGAGTTTCTGCCGCTATCTGATTTATCAATCTACATTATATCAAAAGCCTTTTCTGAAATAGAAAAACATATTAATTTTCAAGATAAATGTCTCTTCTTCTGCATAAAGGAAAATTATTTGTTTATTATACACCATAGTGAAGAGGCTTATTGTTGGTATAATACCTATCCTGTAGCTTATGAGATGAATTCCAAGGAAATAAAAATATATATTGAAGAGAGGGGTATAAGTTGGCTTAAAGTTTCTTTCATACTTACAGCTATAGGTCTCACTTTTATTTGTATTTGGTTTATATCAATACTCCGTTAATTTTTATGCTGCGTCAGCATCGAAACTAAATATCTCATTAATACTTTCTTTATTTAATGTCGTGTTCGGGTTCTTCTCGAACACGTCAATAATTCGTTGCGCATAGTAGGCATTG